>ERZ780157.282-NODE-282-length-72675-cov-7.715918_pt1 | contig 72675 bp, 64 predicted proteins | sample MGYA00511169_ERZ780157 | MGnify/ENA primary metagenome ERZ780157 (study PRJEB29588, sample SAMEA1965149) | human gut metagenome | biome: human gut; feature: human-associated habitat; material: faeces | place: Denmark | collected 2008/2010 ...
GGACCTGTCTCACCAACGGGACCTTGCGGGCCTGCGGGACCTGTCTCACCAACGGGACCTTGAGGACCTGCGGGACCTGTCTCACCAATGGGACCTTGCGGTCCTGCGGGACCTACGGGACCTGTCTCACCAACAGGACCTTGTGGGCCTGCGGGACCTGTCTCACCAATGGGTCCTTGCGGACCTGCGGGACCTGTCTCACCAACGGGACCTTGAGGACCTGCTGGACCTGTCTCACCAACGGGACCTTGCGGTCCTGCGGGACCACGGGGACCGCGCGGTCCAACCTCTCCGGCAGGGCCCTGCGGTCCAACAGGCCCCTGCGGTCCGGGCGGGCAGATCACGCAAGATTTCTGTCCTTCATCCTCATCACAGCAGGGACAAGGATTGTTGCAGCTGCCGACATTATTCTGTGTGCAGCCCGTATACCGATTGGAACCATTTCGCATAAAAGAATTTTGTTTGCTCATATTCTTCCTCCTTTATCAAACTTGGTGCGCACCATTACAGTATATGTCGAAATTTGACAAAACGGTTCCCAAAATGACGCAAAAGGAGGGCTGACGGTTTGATTCCGTCAGCCCTCAAAAATTCGTTTGCTCGGTCCATTTTACATAGATGCTTCGCGCTTCAGATCGTAAGCCTCAAATTTGCTTGTTCAAAGCTAATCACATCCACTGTTTCAAAGTGAATGCCTACCGTGCTGCAAATATCAATCAGATCAGGAACGATCTGCTTGTTCTGAAAATTTTCACAAATGTTCAAAATCAGCGTGCCGCCAAAATCAATCGCGGCAACGTTGCATTCACTGAAATCCGGCCAGGAGCGGAAATTGAAGTCAGCAAGTTCGGACATCACTTCATCCGGCAAATCTATTTTGCCAAGATAGGTAAAGACAAAATTGCATTCCGAATGTTTCATCACACCGAAAACAACCTTTGCCAGCGCTTTTTGCAGGAAGCGAGGCTTTATGGAAACAAGAGGTCCTACCGTATCAATGAATTCCGTTGCCGCCTTTACAATGTTTTCCTTCTGCACGGCAAGATCGAGAAGTGAACGGTAAATCGTGCTTACGCGAGCGAAATCCATCGTATCATAACGGTCAATGTATGTAATGTTCTTGGAGATGATGCAGTTGTGCATGGTGTGAAAACCCATTGGGGCGCGGCAGTCAATCACCACACTGCATCTGACATTTTTGTTCTTTGCCTTTGGGTTTATATGTTTGCGCAGTGCCATGGAAACCAAAGGCGACAGCACCGCTGCCGGAGAGGAATTACACTTCTTTGCAACGGAAAGCACCTCGCTCATGGGCGCTTTCAGAATGTGGCAATCCGTTCGATAACCGCGTTTGAGAAATGGAATTGCATTGGCTGCAAATCCCGGCGCCTGTTTCTTTTGAGAAATCCCCTTCTCCGCTTTATTATAGAGGCTTTCAAGGCCCAGCTCCAACGCAGGCTCTACCGGTCGCTCCACACCGAAATAATGACACAGCACCGAGGAAAAGAAGGCAAAAGCGCCTTTGCCGTCACTGATTGCGTGGCACCATTCAAAGGAAATGGTGTATTCATCATAGCACATCTGCCACAAAAAACCGTTTGTGGCATCACCAAAGGCAAGCGGCCTGTTTTCTTCGGCTGCGCGGATCAGCAGAAATTCTTTTTCGTTGGTCTCAAGATAATATTCCTTCTTATACCGCAGGGTACAGGCAAACAGCGGATGCTCACCCAGGGATTGCTTTACTGCTGTATGTAAGCGTTCTGCATTCACCGGCGCCTTCAGCTTGACCTGAAAAAAAGGATTGTTTTCCATTGGTGTTTTGTTGGCAGAAATCGGATACAGATCCATCACGCCCAACTGATGCTTCATGTTTGTCATACTTCTTTCTTTTTTTAGGAGATGCATTTCTCACAGCCCCTTACTTTATTACACATATAATTTGTCAAGGGTGTAATCGTTTTGGAGGATACCCACGTGATAAATACACTAACGACCATATGGATAGCAAAATTGATCGCAATGTTCATAGCATCATACGGCACACCAGCCCTTGAGTCCGTCAATATAGTTTAATCGCTTCATAGAACAACTCCGTTATTGAAGGCTTATTAGCTTTAATCCCGATTGTGGAGTCCGCCGATAGCATCAATTTCACCTTCAAAGGTAGCACCGAAGTTTACCACAGCTCCGCTGCAGAAAATATCATAGTCATTTTTCTCGGAGGAAGCAGAAATTGCCGCCCCCTTATTTGCCTCAATAGCTCCGAAGCACTCAATAGCAGAGGCATTCTTTGAAGAAGCTGTCACAGTTGAACCGATTCCAATTTCCATAAGACCGCTTACACGGATGCACTCGCCCTGATCGGTATTGCTGTCATCAATGGAAACCTCAAGTGTAGTGTCTTTGCCCAAGAACAAATCTCCGCTAACCGTGAGTCCCTTGCAAATTCCGGTAGTATCGGAATACGTAGAAGCTTTGAGAGTAGTTCCCTCCTCGAAGAACGCGTTACCGCGAACGCGTACGGCTGAACTGTACTTTGCTGCCGCCCCGTTATTTACAATGACAGTTGCTTTGCTCACAACCATCAGATCAATTGCGCAAACCATTCCGTTCACCATATTTTCGCAATCGGAAGTTGTGATAGTCAGATCGGTTGCGACGGTAAGATTAGCAGCAGAAAGACCTACCGCCTCATCGCTTGCGTTCGGAAGCTCAATTGTCAGCGAGCCATCTCCTATAATCGCAAGATCCTTGTAGAGGTTGTAGTCGCCTGCGAAAATACCGATAGCGTATTCCTCGTTGGTACAGATCAATTTATTTTCACCGATCAGTTGAATATGTAGATCAATTTCTGAATACACAACCGTACTTTCGTACTCAATGGTAGCATTGTTAAAGGTGAGGATGTTGTTGCTTTCATCATAGTACACCGTGCCGTCACCCAAGATGTCATCGTTATTATCTCTGCAAACGGCTATGCCGGCAACATAAATACCGTACGGGTCTTTTGCAAAATACAGGCAGAAAAAGAAGGCAAAAAATGCGCTAATAATCATAGTAATTGCAAGTAAAACGCTAATGATAATTCTAAAAACTTTTGTTCTCTTTGTCATAATAATCACCTTTCCGATTTCATTCAATACGAATTATTTTTTATTCAATCGTCAAAATGTCTGAGAAGCCGGTCATTTCAAACACTTCCATAACCTCTTCACAAACGTTAATGAGCTTCATTGATCCAATCTTCTGCATCTTTTTCTGCGCGCCGAGAAGGACGGGAAGTCCCGCAATGGAGATGTATTCAAGACACTTTAAGTTGAGTACGAGATTTTTTACGCCTGTAATATCCTCGTTAATGGTTTTGTCCAGCTCGGGTGCGGTAGTTGTATCAAGCCGTCCTACAATGTCAATTGTGGTTGCTTCTGCGGTTCTTTTGATTTCGATAGTCATATCTGTATCAACAAAAACAAGAATTGCTGATACCAAAACCGCAATAAATGACGGTATTCCTGCTAAAAATCGAATCAAGGGCAGGTTTTGTTGCTTTTCATAGCCGAATTTATTACTTATGATTTATTCACCCGTATTTTTTTGATAAATTCCAATTGTCATATTATAATATCATATGTGGCGTTACAAATGTGTTACAAACTCGGCGCAAAAAAAAAAAAAACAATCGGATACGAAAAATAATGAACTGCTAACAACAAAGAAAACAGGTTACGGCTTCATCACCTTGATAAAGCGGAACATTTCGTCAGGACCTTCATCGGGATCACGCTCGTCTGCATCAGGCATATCATGCTCTGGCTGAAAATACTCGCACCAAAATTGGTCGATTTGGAAGCCGCACTTGTTGACATAGAAATGGATATTGCGCTTTTCAAAATAGGGAGTGCAGGTTTCCCATACCTTGGTTTCTGGGTGCAGAGCCTCAACCGCCTGCCACGCGCCGTAGCCAATGCCCTTGGTGTGCTCCTCGGGGGAAACGAACAGAATCTCCAGCTCGTTGTGATGCGTTTCTTTGTTGATCTTCAGAATAACGCCTCCAACCCGTCTGCCATCAACAACGATGCGGTAGGTCTCGCTATCGGGCGAGTCGATACAACGCTCGATGGTTTTGCGAGAGATGATTTCACCGTCAAAATCCATATGGTCGTCACGTTCACCGAACTCCATCATTGCACCATACTTGAACGCCCATTGATTGTCAAGGATAAAATTCTCACGGTCGTCTGCCGTAAGCGGCACAAGAGTAACCTTCGTGTTTTTCATAAAATACCTCCAAAATAAAAATAGAGCTCAGGCTTTGCAAATGCAATAACCCAAGCTCACTTGGACACCTAATCCGGCATTACGGTACTACGGTACGCTGCCTCCGGTGACAAATATTCAACGCTAAGATTATAGCATAAATATGGGTGAATGTCAAGTAAACGATTGAAATATTCATAAAAATATGATATAATATCTCATCAACAAACAATAGATTAACGGAGTTTATTATGGGAGATATTTTAATAAAAATACTTGTGTGCTTCATCGCGGGAGCCGGCGCGGGCATTGGAACGGGATTTGCAGGGATGAGTGCTGCCGCGGTTATAGGCCCTATGCTCATAACATTTTGGGGTGTCCCCGCCTACGAGGCGATTGGCATAGGATTGATCAGCGACGTGCTGGCAAGCCTCGTTAGTGCATATACCTATAAGAAAAGCGGGAACTTGGATGTGAAAAACAGTTTGCCCTTGCTTTTGAGCGTGCTTGTCGTAACGATGATCGGAAGCTTTGTGGCAAGCTTTCTGCCTGAACAAGCCATGAGCGGCACGATGCAGATAGCATTGATTATCATAGGATTACGTTTTCTTCTCAAGCCCGTCAACAAAACGAGAGAGCAATTGGAAAAAAGCTCTCCGAAAAGCAGGCTGATCAAGGCGATTGTCGGCGGTATATTCGTCGGCTTTATCTGCGGCTTTGCAGGAGCTGGCGGCGGGATGATGCTGTTGCTCGTTCTGACTTCTTTCCTCGGTTATCCTATGCACTTGGCGGTCGGCACAAGCGTGTTTATTATGGCGTTCACGGCTCTTACCGGGGGCATCAGCCATTTTATAATCGGAGGAATGCCCGATGCTCTTTGCCTCGTGCTGTGTGCTGTATTTACGTTACTTTGGGCAAGAATTGCATCGAAAATTGCCAACAAGGCTGACGCAAAAACCTTAAACCGCGTGGTCGGTATCGTTATGATCGTAACAAGCGTCGTGATCTTGGCGGTTAATTATCTTTGATGCTGTTTTTACCGAGAATCCATTGATCGTGACATTTGAAAATAAACAAAAAAATCAGTCCTTATCTTACGAAAAGGACTGATTTTTTAGTGCATAAAGCACAAATTTTGGTCGGAGTGACAGGGTAACTCCGCTTCGCTACGTGATTCCCGCGCTCTCCGTCTGACAAGCGAGCTTGCCGATCTCCGAGCGGGGAATGCGAACCTGCATTTTGCTACGCAAAACAGCTTCAAATTGACACATCAAGCAAAAAAGAAAAGATACCGTGAGGTATCTTTTCTTTTTTGGTCGGAGTGACAGGGTTCGAACCTGCGGCATCGACGTCCCAAACGTCGCGCGCTACCAACTGCGCCACACCCCGAAATTTTATGTTGCTCACATATTATAGCAAAGTTTTTCGGAAAAGTCAAGAGGGTACGCCACGATTTTGTCCCCTTTCATTCCAATTTTATTCTCCTTTACCGCAATTATGTTTTGTTTCCGCTCCGTTTCGTTTCAGGGGACTATGTCGGTCTGTCGGATTTGTCGACCTCGCCCGCGCCCCCACTCTCACTTATGTCGCTCCGCCTTCGACCTGTCTTGTTTTTACGAGTTCCCTTTTTTGCGTTTTTTTGAATGAGGGACAGTTTTTATCGCGATTCTGCATATAATAATGTAGAAATCAAGCGCTTTTTGCGATGAAAATCAGGTTTTCTCTGATAAAAAATTCCAAAAGAGTTGACAAAACCGTTATTCTGTGCTATAATGGTTTGTGGATGTTCACTTGTAAACATATATATTCCTAAGGTCCAATCAAGGACCTGCAAGCGCATTCAACCGATAATCTGATAATAAGGAGACGAAAATTCCTTCGATGATTGCCGAAAGATTTTACATTTTCACCCTTTTGATCGACGGCATCCACAAATGCATCCATCGGATCAAGTTCGACTTTGCGCCGCATTTCGGGGTCAAAAGCGTGCATATGTTCTGGATCTACGAGCTCCGAGACCATCCCGACGGTCTCACCTCTGCCGAGCTTGCAGAGCGCAGTCACATCTCCCGCTCGCTGGTCTCGCGCGAAATTGAGAGGCTGCGTGAGAACGGCTATGTGGAAATTCAGGAAACTGCGCGCGGAAAACGAAAAAATTACAACTCCCCTATCAGGCTCACCGAAAAGGGACGCGAGCTTGCCGACAGCATCAGCGCCGAGGCAATGAAAATTCAAGAGCGCGCAGGTGAGGGCATCTCCGAGGAGGAGTTGGTCATATTTTACGCCACACTCTCAAAATTCTATCATAATCTCAGAGGTGTAATCAAGGAATCCGAGGGGGCAAAAAAGCCCGACGGCGACGATGATCCGCTTGACGATCTCTCGAGTTTGGTGCAATCCTTGAACGGAAAAGCAAAAAAGGATTGACAAACTGCACGAAACGGTTTATAATAGTAGTATTGAAAACCACATTTAATCGTATTCTACATTTCGGATAATTCATAAAAACAAAGAAAAGGAGCAATCCAACCGTGAGAAAATATGTGATCTTTACCGACTCCTGTGCCGATCTGACCGCTCAGACGTATGAGGAGCTCGGTGTACGCACGATCCAAATGGAGGTCATCATGGAGGGCGAAGCCCCTGTGAAGAACAACCAGGTTGATATTCAGGAGGTCTACGCGAAGCTGCGTGCAAAGCAGGGGGCTACCACCTCCGCGATCAATCTCGACCGCTTCCTTGCCGAATTCGGCGCTGCTTTGGAGGCGGAGGACGTGGATATTCTCTATCTCGGCTTCTCTTCGGGACTCAGCAGCACCTTTGGCGCGTCGATGCTCGCGCTGCAGGAGCTCTCCGAAAAATACCCCGACCGCAAGCTCTATGCGGTTGACACGCTCTGTGCCTCGATGGGTCAGGGACTCCTGGTCTATCTCGCTGCAAAGCTGCAGCAAACGGGTGCCGACATTGACACCGTAAAATATTTTGTGGAAAACAACAAGCTTAATCTCTGCCACTGGTTCACGGTAGACGATCTGTTCTTCCTCAAGAGAGGCGGTCGCGTGAGTGCAGCATCGGCAGTGGTTGGTTCCCTGCTCCAGATCAAGCCCGTTCTTCACGTGGACAATGAGGGCAAGCTGATCAACGTGCTTAAGGCGCGCGGCAGAAAGGCTGCTATCGAAGCAATGGTTCAGAAAATGAAGGCAACGATGTATCCCGACCGAAACAAAACGGTGTTTATCAGCCACGGCGACTGCATCGACGGCGCAAAATATCTTGCCGACCGCATCACGGCGGAGTTTGGCATCAAGGATATTCAGATCAACTTCATCGGACCTGTGATCGGTTCCCATTCGGGTCCCGGCACCCTCGCATTATTCTTCCTTGGAACAGAGAGGTAATCGGATATGAAAATCGACGGACAAATTCTGTGCGGAATGGTCATTTCCGCCGCAAACGCACTCGACAATAACAAAGAGGTTGTCAACAATATGAACGTATTTCCCGTTCCCGACGGGGACACGGGCATTAACATGACCCTCACCCTCACCTCGGTCCGCGCGCTTGCGGGCACGAGCGGCAGCGTTTCGGAATGTGCCGACAAGGTTGCAAACGCAGCTCTGCGTTCAGCGAGAGGTAACTCGGGCGCGATCCTGTCGCTCTTCTTCCGCGGCTTTGCAAAGGCTTTCAAGGGTCTTGACCGCGCAAGCTGCAAGGACATCGCAGCCGCCCTCAAGAAAGGAACCGAGGAGGCATATAAGGCGGTGATGAAGCCCACAGAAGGCACGATCCTTACCGTGATGCGCGTTTGTGCCGAGGAGGCACAGAAAAAGGTGGGCAAAAAGCCCTACAAGGATGATCCCGCCGAGCTCTTTTCCTTCGTTTACAAGGTTGGTCAGGAAACGCTTGCAAAAACCCCCGAGATGCTCCCTGTTCTCAAGGAGGCAAACGTGGTGGACGCGGGCGGTTACGGCTTCCTGTTCGTGATCGAGGGTATGATGGCAGCGCTGAAGGGCGAGCCCGTTGAGGCGACCGAGAGCAGCGAGGATGCGACTCCCGCAGAGGCATCCTTTGCCGATTTTGACACCGACTCGATCGAGTTTGCATATTGCACCGAGTGCATCGTTGCCAAGAGCCCCGAATTTATGGGCGAGGGCACGGCATCCGAATTCTATGAAATGATCTGCGGCATCGGCGACAGCGCCGTTTTCGTGGATGCAGAAGACCTGATCAAGGTTCATATCCACACCAACCATCCCGGTCTTGTGATTGAAAAGGCACTGGAGTTCGGTGAGATTGAAACCATGAAGGTGGAAAACATGCGCCGTCAGCATTCGACGCTCGTTTCCAAATCGACCGAGAAGAACAAGCCCAACGAATCCCCCATCCAGCCCAAAAAGGACGCGATTGAAAAGGATTTCGGCTTTGTGAGCATCTGCATGGGTAAGGGTATCCGCGATACCTTTGCGGATCTCGGCGTGGATCAGATCGTTTACGGCGGTCAGACCATGAACCCCAGCACACAGGACATTCTCAACGGAATTGAAAAAACCTCCGCCCACACCGTTTACGTCCTGCCCAACAACAAAAACATCTATCTCGTTGCCTGCCAGGCAGCAGAGCTCGTCACCGATAAAAAGGTGATTGTGCTGAACACCAAAAGCGTTCCGCAGGGTGTCTCGGCAATGATCGGCTTCAATCCCGACGCCGACGAGGAAACCAACACCGCATCTATGAACGAGGCGATCGCCAACGTTCGCACCGCGCAGGTAACCTACGCCGTGCGCGACACTTCAATCGAGGGCATTGAGATCAAGAACGGACAAACGCTCGTTCTTGTGGATGGCAAGATCATTCGCGCAGTTGACACGCAGGAGGAATACATCACCGCGATCGCCGAGGCGTTTGCCGATGCATCCTATCTGACCGTGTTCTACGGCGCAAGCATCAGCGACGAGAGAGCCGAAAAGGCGGTTGCTCTCCTCCGCTCCAAGATTGGCGAGGCAGCTGAAATCGTGACGATCAGCGGCGGTCAGCCGATCTACGATTATATCATTTCGGCAGAATAAAATAAGATGCGGACCGCGAGGGTGTGTAAAAGTCCCTTGCGGTCCGTATTTTGGGAAAATGCACGAAAAAAGATGAAAAAAAGAAAAATTTTGGTTAATAAAATTTTGAAAAGCTATTTACAAATCAGAAAAGCTGTGGTATAATATGTATGTATGACGTGAGCCCGGTTGTCGGATACGAGGCCGTTACAGACGGCTGTTCACCCACCGACTGCTGAGCGAAACGCCAAAAACAAAAGAAAGGTGAAAAATACCATGCAGAAAGACGAAAAGCTGACTCTCATTGAGCAGTACGCAACCCACGAGGGAGACACCGGTTCTCCCGAGGTTCAGATCGCACTTCTGACCTCCCGCATCAACAACCTGACCGCGCACCTCAAGTCCAACAAGAAGGACTTCCACAGCCGCCGCGGCCTTCAGAAGATGATCGGTAAGAGAAGAAATCTGCTCAACTACCTCCAGAAGGTGGACATCGAGCGCTACCGTGCGATCGTCAGCAAGCTCGGACTGAGAAAATAAGACTTTCAAGGGAGCCAGAGCAGCGGCAAAAGTCACTGCCCTTGCTCCCTGTCCGTTTTTTCGGTCTGCCACACGCATTCTTACGTTGGATTAGCAGTTAACCGTGTCCCCGAGCGCAATCGGAGCTGCGGTTAAGTGCTAAACCTCCGTAAGATTCCACACGCAGTTGCCGCGCATGGCAACACACAAAAATCAAAACGGAGGAAACTAAAAATGTCCAATCCCATCAGCTCCGCTATGGAGTTCAAAAACTACAAGGTGTTCAAGTATACCTATGCAGGCCGCCCTCTGGTGATCGAAACCGGTAAGATGGCAGGTCTTGCAAACGGCTCGGTGCTCTGCCGCTACGGCGACACCGTTGTGCTCTGCTGCGCAACCGCATCCGAGAAGCCCCGCGACGGCATCGACTTTTTGCCCCTGTCGGTTGACTTCGACGAGCGTATGTACGCTGCAGGCAAAATCCCCGGCGGATATCTCAAGAGAGAGGGTAAGCCCTCGGAGAAGGCAGTTCTCACCTCCCGTGTGATCGACCGCCCCATCCGTCCTCTTTTCCCCAAGGATCTGCGCAACGACGTTGCCCTCACACTCACCGTGATGTCGGTTGACCCCGACTGCTCGCCCGAGATCACCGCAATGATCGGTGCATCCACCGCTCTGGCTATCTCGGACATTCCGTGGAACGGCCCGATCGGCGGCGCGTTCATGGGTCTGGTTGACGGCGAGATCGTTCTCAACCCCACCTTTGAGCAGCAGAAGAAGAGCGACCTGCAGCTCACCGTTGCAGCCTCCACCGAGAAGGTTGTGATGATCGAGGCAGGTGCAAACCAGGTTGACGATGACACCATGTATCGCGCAATCATGCAGGCTCACGAGGAGATCAAGGATCTGCTCGGCTTCATCAACGCCATCATCGACGAGGTTGGTAAGAAGAAGTTTGAGTATCCCTCCTGCGAGCTCGACCACGATATGTTTGACGCCGTATTCGCATTCTGCGAAAAGGACGTGATGGCAGCGCTCGACACCGACGATAAGAACGTGCGCGATGCAAGAATGGTTCCGATCAAGGACGCAATCGTTGAAAAATTCGCTGAGGAATATCCCAACCTGCCCGCAATGATGGACGAGGTGATCTACAAGATTCAGAAGAAGATCGTTCGCCGTTGGCTGCTTGTTGACAAGAAGCGTGTGGATGGCAGACGTATGGATCAGATCAGACCCCTCGGCAGCGAGGTTGGCGTGCTTCCCCGCACCCACGGCTCGGGTCTGTTCACTCGTGGACAGACGCAGGTGCTCACCGTTGCAACCCTTGGCACTCTTTCCGAGGCACAGATGCTCGACGGTATCGACTCCGAGACCTCCAAGAGATATATGCACCACTACAACATGCCCGGCTTCTCCACCGGTGAGGCAAAGCCCGTAAGAAGCCCCGGACGCCGCGAGATCGGTCACGGTGCACTTGCTGAACGCTCGCTCGTTCCCGTTCTTCCCTCCGAGGAGGAATTCCCCTACGCAATCCGTCTGGTTTCTGACGTTGTTTCGTCCAACGGATCGACCTCGCAGGGCTCGGTTTGCGGCTCCACGCTCGCACTCATGGATGCAGGCGTTCCGATCAAGGCTCCCGTTGCAGGCATCTCCTGCGGTCTGATTACCGCCGAGGACGGCTCTTGGGATACCATGCTCGACATTCAGGGCCTTGAGGACTTCTACGGCGACATGGACTTTAAGGTTGCAGGAACTCACGCAGGTATCACCTCGATTCAGATGGACCTCAAGATCGACGGTTTGACCCCCGAGATCATCAAGAAGGCACTTGAGATGACCCATATTGGTCGTGACTATATCATCGACGAGGTAATTCTCAAGGCAATCCCCGCTCCCAGAGCAGAGGTTTCCAGATATGCTCCCAAGATGACCACCATGAAGATCGACCCCGACAAGATCCGCGAGGTAATCGGTAAGGGCGGCGCTGTGATCCAGAAGATCGTTGCCGACACCGGTGCCAAGATCGACATCGAGGACGACGGAACCATCCACATTGCCGCAGTGAACGGCGACCAGGCTGCTGCTGCTAAGGCTTGCATCGACGCAATCGTGTTCGAGCCCGAGGTTGGCGCGATCTACACGGGTACCGTTACGGGCATCAAGGAATTCGGATGCTTCGTTGAATATGCTCCCGGCAAGGAGGGCATGGTTCACATCTCCAAGATCGCTCCTCGCAGAATCGACAAGGTTGAGGACGTGCTCAAGATTGGCGACGTTGTAAAGGTGAAGTATATCGGTCTGGATAAGAAGGGTCGCATGGACTTCTCGATCAAGGACGCACTCGAAGGCTAATTCAAAAAGCAACAAAATGGGACGGCGGCAATTGCAACCGTCCCTTTCCAAAAAAAAAGAAAGGAAGCGTGTACGCGCAATGGCAAACCATTCCACCCCATCACGCAGCTTCAACACCCTCAAGCACAGCAATCGCGAGCAGCGCATCAAGCGCGACCGTCAGGGACGCATTGCTCTCTTTGCAATGGCAATCGTTGGAATCGCCATCGTGTTGACGCTCACGATCTTTCTGATCTGCTCCGTTGTTGACTACTACGGAAGCATGACCCCGCCCCCCAACAATGACGGGGGTCAAACGTCGGGCGAGGATAAAACACCAACCGACGAGATTACCTATGCCTCGATCACAAAGGCACAGGAGGATATTCACACAGGTGTGCTCCTGATCGTGAATATGAGTACCGTTTACCACTTCCCCACCGCCACCAATAACCTCGTTGTGATCGACAATGAGCGCGTGAAATACGAGGGGATCTACAACACATACATACCGACGGGCAACGGCTGGAAGCTCGACCGCACGGCGCTGGCTGCCTTTAACCAAATGATGCTCAAATACTATGAGCTGGAGGGAGACGGATCGGTAAAGATCTCGTCGGCATATCGCTCCTATGATGATCAGGCAAACTCCACAACCTCGAGCACCCCTCCCGGCTATTCCGACCACCACACGGGATATTGCCTCTCGCTTCGCACGAACGCGGGCGGTTATCTCGATGTTGACAGCCATTGGATCTATCAGAATTGCTACAAATACGGCTACGTGGTTCGTTATCCCGAAAGCAAGGCGGATATCACGGGCGTGGACGGATACGAATACTGCTTCCGCTACGTTGGCATTCCGCATTCCACCTACATGTACGAGCAGGACCTCTGCCTTGAGGAATACGTTGCGCTCCTTGCCGAGCAATATGCAGGCAATGAGCATCTGCTGATCGAGGGAGCCGACGGAAACAACTATGAGGTCTATTACGTTGCGGCGGCTGACACCGATCTGACCACGGTCAAGGTTCCGCAAAACTATGAATACACAATTTCGGGCGATAACATGAACGGATTTATCATCACGGTAAATCTTGATGCACCGAGAGAATAACCCCGCACACTTTCTGACATACTAATTACAGATAAACGGAGGACATGAACATGGAAGAAAAATTGACCATTGTGAATCCCGACGAGGAGCTCAACAGCGCAACTCCCTGCTGCGAAGGCGAGGAAATTTCGGTTTGCAACTGCGAGGGCGAGGAAACCGTAACGGTTTTCGAGAGCGATGAGGACGTAATCGACTGGGAGGAGGATCCCCGTCCCGAAACCAAAAAGGAGCTGCTCACGCGCAAGTGCCGCGAGGTGAAGGACGCCTGCCAGTCCACCGCAAAGCGCCTGGCAAGAGATTGGCAGGAAACTGCGGGCAATCCCTATATCAAGCAGACCTGCATCACGCAGGTGGACATCTATCGCAGCCCCGATGATGAGGAACCGATTGACACCTTCCGCACCGAGCACGTAAAAAGCTATTCCGCTCGCTCGCTTGCAGTTCTGGGTGCAGCCGCATTCGTAATCGCGGGAACTGTGCCTTTAAGTTCTTGCGATCGGATCTGCACAATAAGTGATTTACCCCGAAAAAAACACAGAAAAGAGAGCACCATGATTGATCTTTTAGAGCTGCACAAGTATTTTATTCTCAACCACCTCAAGGAGGGCGACGTTGCCGTTGATTTTACGATGGGGAACGGCTATGACACCGAATTTCTTTGCCGCACCGTTGGCGAGCGCGGTCACGTTTATGCCTTTGATATTCAGGCACAGGCGGTGGAATCGACTGCAAAGCGCCTGCGCGAGGTTGGTTGTCCTGAAAACTACACGCTGATACATGATTCGCACCATAATGTGAAAAACTACGTTCAAACACCGATTAAGGCGGGAATGTTCAATCTCGGTTGGCTTCCCGGCGGTGATAAGTCGATCACAACCCTGCGTGAGACCACCATGCCCGCAATCGAGGCGGCGATCGACCTGCTCGACCGCGATGCGATTCTGAACGTGGCTGTTTATCCGGGGCATGCCGAGGGCGATGCCGAGGGAAAGATGATCTGCGATTATCTTGCGAGCATCAGCCGTCACAAGGTGTGTGCCACACGCGTGAATATTCTCAATTCACCAACCTCACCCTATTTTATTATTATTGAAACGAAGCCGTGATGAAAAAACAAAGTCTATATGCGATTGTCTGCCTGCTTGCCTGCCTCTGCCTGTTGCAGGGCTGTATCCAACCGATCGACGAGCTACCAAAGGACACCGCAGAGAGTGAATCCAATATGAATGAAAGTGTCCTGCACTATTATCCCGACGCGATATACGTCTATCAATCCGACGTGGACGTTGACCTGCTGCTCACGGGTTTGAGTCCCACCTACCTGCTCCTGGCAAACAAGGTCAGCGTGCTCGGGGAGGATTACGCGCCCGCCTCACTCAAAACGCTTACCTGTCCCACCAGCAATGGAAAAACGGTTCAGCTGGAATCGCGCGCCGCAGACGCCGTTTGCGCCATGATGAAGGAAATGCAGGCATGTGGCGTGACCAACGTTTCGGTCACGAGCGGCTATCGCGATTACGACTACCAGCAAAAACTTTTCAATTTTTACTGTCAGCAGGAAATGCAGGGCTTCAGTGAGGAGGCCAAGAACGTGCTCGGCTCCGATTACCTGCAGACGTATTATTACGATCTGGGGCTTACGGGACTTACGCGCGAGGACGCAAAAAAAGTGGTGCTCTCCTATTCGGCATTGCCCGGAACCAGCGAGCACCAAACGGGTCTTTGCGTGGATTTTATCACGTCAGACATGAACGACGAATTGACCAACGCGTTTGAAAATACCGCTGCTTTTGAGTGGCTTTCCGAGAACGCCTACCAATTCGGCTTTATTCTGCGTTATCCTGAAGATAAAACCGACGTCACGGGCTATTCTTATGAGTCCTGGCACTATCGCTTCGTCGGGCGCGAGGCGGCAACCGACATCCATTTTGGCAGATTGACCCTCGAGGAGTATCTCGTGGCACTCACTGCCGCACAGACTACCGAAAAGTAAAAAATATACAGGAGAACATCATGAAACTGACAGGAAAGAAGATCGCCTTTCTGGGCGACAGCATCACCGAAGGCTCGGGCGTGAAGGATCGCGCCAACAACCGATACGACAACGTGCTGGCTCGCACGGCAGACATGCAGTTGATCCACAGCGACGGCATTGGCGGCACACGTCTGGCATATCAGCGCGTCCCCTCCGAGGAGCCTCGCCGTGATCTCTGCTTTTGCGGCAGAGCATTCAATATTCCGCTGACCGCCGACGTGGTTGTGGTTTACGGCGGCGTCAACGATTATTTCCACGGCGACGCGCCGATTGGTGAGAAAACCGACCTCACCCCTGCCACCTTCTGCGGTGCGGTGCGTTTTCTGATGCGTACGCTCAAGGCACGCTTTGAGGGCAAGACGGTGGTGTTTATGACCCCTGCACGCTGCTTCTACAAGGGAATTTCCGACACCACCCCCTCGGGCCGCCCCATGAAGCTTGCTGATGCTATGCCCGTTCTCGGTTACGTTGATATCATCAAGGAGATCGGAGCAGAGGAGGGCGTTGCGGTGCTCGATCTTTACCGCACGCTCCCGATCGACCCCAACGATCCTGCGCAAAGAGAAAAATACACCGCTGATGGTCTGCACTTTAACGACGACGGACATCACATCCTCGCTGCAACGCTCAAGGCATTTCTCGAAGCGCTCTGATCGAATATACATCAATCAAAAAAACGTCCCACACCATGCGGAGTGGGACGTTTTTTGTATTTTACTTCAGAATTTTCTTCACGATGCAATCCACACTCCACGGCGTCCTTGGAATTGTACCACGGCTCCTCGGCATAGCGGTAGTCAAACTTCTTGCAGAACCAGCTCACATCCTTTTGCAGCTCGTCAAAATAAGTCTCCACAACCTTGGCGCACGCCGCGGCGAATTCGGGCTGCTTCTTTTTGCCAAGCCTGCGCTGACCGTACCACAATAGCTTGCGGTAATGCGGCAGACAGAAATAGGGCTGTGATTTGAGCTTGGGTGCAAAGTCCTCGTCGGTTTGCCAGAGATACACGGCGGTGTCAACCATATGCTCAAAATTGTTGGAGATGCGATCGCAAACGTAACAGGTCTCCTCCAAGGCGCCGATGCGCTTGATCGGCTTGTTGCCCTGCCCACCGCCAATTCCGCCGTCACGAATCTCGCGGTGCAGCTCGTCGAGATGACTCTCAAGCGTGAGCGCCATGCCAAGGCGATTCTTGCGAACGAACATCATATCGTAGTGCGTGCGACAAAAGCCCGCCTTGTTGGTTTTGATACGGATATCGGGCTCCATCATCGACGCACCGAGAATCAGATCGAGCTCGTCCTCCTCCAGCTTGCGGTAAAGTGCACAAAGCGCACATCCGCAGGCAGGGTCTGCCGCCGATGCCTCAAACGCCTCGTTGACCGGAATGGTAAAATTCATATCCATAAGAAAAAACCTCATTTATCCATTGCAATTTTAATAAAAATCATGTATAATTAGTATACCATAAATCACACAACCTTTCAATAGCTATTTTATGAATTTCCAAGAAAAAGGAGAAAATATGCACTATACGCACGCGTTTTTTGATCTGGACGGCACCCTGATCGACTCCTCGCCGGGAATCACGCACTCGGTGCAATATGCCCTTTCGCACTGCGGGATCACACCGCCGCCCGAGGAGGAGCTGACCTGCTTCATCGGTCCGCCACTGCTCGATTCCTTTTGTAAATATTTTGGCATGTCCCGTGAGGAGGGACTCCGCGCCGTGGAGCTTTACCGCGAAAATTATCGCGCAGGAGGCATGCTGGAATGTCGCGCCTACGATGGCATTCCCCATCTTTTGGAAACACTGACCGAAAACGGGATCGTCCCCGTTCTTGCTACCTGCAAGCCAACCTGCTTTGCCGAGCAGATCCTGGCTCATCTCAATCTTCGACGCTATTTCGCCTTTGTTTCTGGTCCCGAGCTGGACGGAACGCGCGGAGAAAAGCATGAGGTGATCGCACACGCGATCGAGCAGCTCAGGCTTGATGGGAATGCCTCGATCCTGATGATCGGTGATCGCGACAACGACGTGCTGGGAGCAGCCGTTCACGGCATCGGCTGCGCGGGCGTGCTTTGGGGCTTCGGCTCACGCGAGGAACTGCTGGGAGCGGGTGCTGCATTTCTTTCCGACTCTCCCGCAGAGCTTGCACGCCTGATGTTAGATAACACATCCGATTAACCCGAAAATATTTTCTTTTTCAGTGCGCAAAAAAAGAAAAAACTCTTGACGAATCGCGTAAAATATTCTATAATATAAGATGATACAAAAGTCCCATTCAAGAAAGGATGTAACACATTATGTACCGTATCGGAATTGACCTTGGCGGCACCAATATTGCTGCCGGAATTGTGAATGAAAAGTTTGAGATCGTGGCACAAGACAGCACCCCCACCCTTCCCTCGCGTCCCAGCGTGGCGATTGTGGACGATATTGCCATGCTCTGCAAGAAGCTTTGCGAGCGCATGGGCTTGACGGTGGACGATATCGACTCGCTCGGCATCGCATCGCCCGGTATTGTGGATGACGATATCGGTCACGTGGTTTACACCAACAATATCAATCTCAAGAACTTCCCCATCCTTCCCCTGCTCCGTGAGCGCTTCCCCGTGAAGGAAATGCACATTGAGAACGACGCAAACGCCGCTGCATGGGGCGAGGCAATCGCAGGCGCTGCAAAGGGCAGCAAGTCCTCTGTCATGATCACGCTCGGAACCGGCGTTGGCGGCGGTATTATTACCGACGGTAAGGTGTTCAAGGGCTTCAACTCTGCGGCAGGTGAGCTTGGACACGTAGTGATTCAGGTTGACGGCAGACAGTGCTCCTGCGGCAGAAAGGGCTGCTGGGAGACCTATTCCTCTGCAACGGGTCTGATTAAAACCACCAAAGAAAAGATCGAGGAGTGCGAGGCACAGGGTCGCAAGACTGTGATGACCGATCTGGTTGCACAAAAGGGCAAGATCAACGGTCGCACGGCGTTTGACGGCATGCGTATGGGTGATGCCGCCGCAAAAGAGGTGGTGGACGAATACGTGAAGTATCTTGCAAGCGGACTCGCAAGCATGATCAACATTTTCCAGCCCGAGGTCATCTCGCTCGGCGGCGGTATTTCCAACGAGGGTCAGGCACTGATTGATCTGGTTGAGCCTTTGGTTCGCTCACAGCAGTACGGCACCAATCAGGTTCCGCTGACCGATATTCGTACCGCACAGCTCCGCAATGACGCCGGCATCATTGGTGCCGCAGTGCTGGGCATGTAATATTTAACCTACATACACACAAAGCAGGTCTGTTTCAATCCAAAACGGTTGAGGCAGGCCTGCCCCTTTTGATACAACGCAGAAAAGAAAAAGGAACCCGAAAAGGCTGCTTCTCATAAGGAAGTTTGATTTCTCCTTGTAGGGACCGGCGTCCTCGACGGTCCGAGACAAATTTTGCTATGCAGGAAACAAATAATTAACCCCAACAGATTTTACAAATCTGATGGGGTTTTATCATATTCCGTAACGTATTGCCTTCCATTCGTTCCAAAAGGCAATATAACCGCTTCGATCAAATTCATCTTTGGGTAATTTTTTATCTGCAGCGGCATTATAAAATGCTTCTACTTGGTCTGCAAATGCAAAGACGGTTGTTTTATATTCATCAAATAATATTTCCGTTCTTTCTCCTGCTTCTGTAACTAAAACAACATTGCCGTTTTCGTGCAAAACCGACCAATCAACTCCGTTAGGGCAACCGCAAATATCAACTTTTGAAAGTTCTTCATTTGCTATCATAAAAAAGCCACAGCAAGGAAGCATTTGATTACTCTCATATATTTTATGATCTTCCTTCAAGGATTTCAGCAAATACAATGCGGTGGAACTGACTGTTGCGTCATCATATTCCAAAACTTCATGTCCTATGATCGCTTTTGCATTTCCGTGAAGACACAGATCCTCGATGGGATCTACCCCTTCCATCCAATGAAGATTGGATACACTGATAGAAAACATATGTAACCTCCGTTATCGCCAGTTTCGCCTTTGTATTACAAAGGCATAGGGCAAAGCCCATACCCCTCCTACAATACCGAATATATTATATCATAGATTAGCAGAGAAAGCAAGAGTTATATTCCGACTCCGTCGGAGTGATATTATACGGCTCCGCCGTGTAGTGATATTGTTCGGCTTCGCCTCACAGTGATATTTTATTCGCCCCTTTAACTTGCGAAGCAAATATCACTCGGCGCAAGCCGAATACCACTGCGTAAGCAAAAATTTCGCCTTTGGCGAAATATACTCGCCCAAGGCGAATAAAACTGCCCAACTTCCTTATGAGAAGTTGGGCAAATCGAGTTCCTTTTTTTATTACTGAGAGTCAGAATCAGAACGGGCCGATCCAGGCACCCTCCTCGGTGTCTGCAGCATCGTAATCGTAGGTAGCCTCCTCGGTAGTTGCCTCCTCTGTGGTTGCCTCCTCAGTGGTGGCTTCCTCGGTGGTTGCACCCTCGGTGGTCACTTCCGCGGTGGTGTCGTTGCCATCCTTATTAGGATCGCTATTGTCAACACAAGCACAAAGCATGAGCGAAAGAGTCAGAACCAGTGCCAATACAATGAGTAACTTTTTCATAATCATGATTTCCTTTCGTTTCTCTATTCTGTTTAGAGCGATCATTCAGCCGCCGGAGTGCCCGCAGCAACGATTGCCTTGAGGTATTCGTTGTTTGCATACGCATCCTGCTCCAGCGCTGCGCTTGCCACACTGTAAACGGAACGCACGTTTTCCTCTGCGTTGTAGGGGAACGCAATCGTGTTCAGCTCGTCGCCGTAATAGTAGGTCAGGATACCGATCACGGCATACTCCTGCGTTACGTCCTCGATATCGTAGTAACAACCGCGGAACACCTTGCGGTTACCGTCCTCGGAATCATTGATGTAGATCTTGTTGAACTCGAGCTTGTTGCGCTCTGCGATCAGGTTGATGTTAAGCTCGCCGTCCTGCATAAATCTGTCGGCATTCTTCTTGGTGATCAGGAAGAGCGAAACGTTGACTTCCTCGCCATATTTGATCAGATCATTGTAGAACGTAGCGTCGATCTCTGCGGAGAAGCTGATGCCCATCGGGTCATCGGTTCGGATGCAGGCACCGGGAATAACCGACAGATCGTTTGAACCGCTGGTGAAGTAGCCAAGCTTGCTCTCGGTCTCCCCTGCTTCAAACACGGGCATTGCAGCAATCGTTCTGCCGTTGTAGGTCGAATCGGAGGGCAACGCAATGCCCTGCGCAATCACCGTGTTGCTCGCAGACCATGTTGCACCTGCATCGTTGATGGTTGCGGTCTTTCCTGCGCTGGTGAAAATAAAGTAATTCTTCACGGCATCCCGATGCACGCTCGAAATCACCATCTTAGCGGTTGCATCAAAGTTCAGGGTTGTTGGAACGTTGATATTGATCATAGCGCTTGAGCCGCTGTTTGCATTCACGGGGCGATTGTCCAAAACGGTGGTACCCTTTACGTTAAGGGTGGGAATACCTGCAAAGAGATAGAACATCGAAGCGTTGCCGAGATGACCCGTTTGAGTGGAGCCATTGGTAACCGTCGAGTTTTCCACGTTGATGGTTACAACGGTGTCTGCGTTGGTGTAGGTTGCGACCATGGGGTCACTTCCGTTTGCCTTGGTGATTGTCGAATTGACAATCTCAAAGGTTTGGGTCTTATTTCCGCCGTTTCCGGTTCCGCGGTCGTTGTTCTGAATGTTGACAAGCAAACCGGTGGTGAAGTTCCAGGTCACATTCTCAAGACGAACCGTGGTGTCAAACTCGGGGTTGTAGCGGAAGCGGAAGCCGCGCTGCGATTGAATGGTGATGTTTTTGATGGTTGCACCCTTGTAGAAAAGCCAAAGGTAACCGTTGCCTGCGGTGAGCTTGTGGCCTGCACCGTCGATGGTGACGTTGCCGTCAACCGCAATGTTAGAGGAAGACGTGGTGGCATCTGCCAGAAAGGTGATGGTTTCTCCGTCCTTTGCCGCCTTAATCGCTGCGTCAAAGGTTGCATACTCGGTGGCTCCGATCTTGCATACGTTGCCCGCAGCCGTAATGGAAATCATCGACAGAGGAAACGCGGAAAGGATCATCAGAACTGCCAACGCAAGAGAAAGAAGCTTTTTTGTTTTCATGATGCATACTCCTTTTTGCTGTTTTTATTTTGACTGCACGCAGTCTGTTTTTTGTGACCGATGAATTAATTTGCGAGATACGTGGGCACATCCTCATGGCGCACGACCGAAGTGACCGCGTTGTTTTTGAGCGTTAGGATCACCACGTCATCGTTTGCAACGTAGATGTTGTTTTTGCACGCATCGGTGTTAAAGAAATACTTGTTTTGGTTTTCCGCCAGATAATCGTCCCCCAAGGTCTGTTTTCCGTTGAGTGTATGCTGGGAGAGAGGTCCGGTTCCGAGCGGGAAGAGCACGTAGGTGGGCGCAACCATCGGATAGAGCGAGGAGGGCGCGGATTGAATCCCGTGATGCGCAACCTGCAGCACCTCGCATTTGAGATCGCTTGCACTGTAAATAGATGCCATCAGAGTTCCGACGGTGGAGCCGATGTCACCCATATACATGGTTTTGATCCCCTCTGCCTCAACGGTGAACGCGATGCTGGAGGTGTTGAAATAGTCGATCTCATTCTCGGCGTAAAGGTCTGCCGTGTAGAGCATATTGATCTTCGCGTTTCGGATGTAGTAGATCTGTCCGGGGCGCGCGTTGGTAAAGCTTGCATTCGGGAATTTCGAGGTAATTTTCGATTCAATCGCGGTAATACCGTCAAACCATTCGTCGGAGGTGAACTGCGACGAGGTCGGGAAGTTATAAATGAAGCGCTCCACCGTTACCTTGTCGGCGTAGTTGTTTGCAAAGTGCGGGAAGAAACCAACGTGGTCCCCGTGCGTGTGCGTAAAGATCCATGCGGCGATCACAATATTGTTGGGATCGGGCGCCTGCTTCTTCATGACCTCATAGAGTCGGGTTGCGTTGTCGGCAACGTTGTGACCGCCGTCAACCACAAGGAAGCTGCCGTCGGAGAGACGCATCACGTACGCCATACCATTCATAGTGCCCGATTGATAGAGCAGACCGACCTGCGTGACCAACGTATCGCAGACGCCGTCGGTATAGACGTTATCGGATTCGAGTCCTGCAAGCGAGGTGGTGGATTTTTTCTCGATCATCACGCGAAGCTCGGAGCGCGAGGGGAGATAGATCACGGTCAGAACATGCGTGTCGTTTACATAGGTGAGAAAACGGTTTTTCTGATCCTTGAAGCCCGTGCTCTCGTTGGCGGCGTAGAGCGTGTAGCCGGCTGCCGTCACGGTTTGACAGTAGGTTTCAAAATCTGCCTGCTTTGCGCCGTCAAACAGTGCCTGATAAGCTGTTTTGGTGCATTTGTAAAAGCCGTCGGGAGTGATGTTCGGCATCTGCGGAATTTTGCTCAAGAGCTCATTCGTCGACGAAATCACGTGATATTCGGCGGGCATCGTGAGCTCCTTGGCTTCACTGTCATAATTGTTGGTGATGTAGAGCGTCAGCTTCAGAACCGCACTGCTCAAATCATTCTTCAGAGTTGAAACAACGCAGATCTTGTTGCCAACAGTACGAAGCGCTGCCTCGCCATAGCCGAGCATCTTCTTGGCGGTCTCCGTCTCGGGGTAGTCCACGTCGCCGACCAGAATCTCATAGCTTTCGGAATCAGCCTCACTGTCGAAGCCTCTCCAGTCATCCTTGCAGGTTGGCTCCACGCCGGTTGTTCTCTTAATCTGCTTTGCCAGATTCTGCGCATACGACATCGCGTCGAGATCGTCGAGCGGATAAATGATCGTGATCGCCTTGCCGTCCTTGACGATCGGAATCACGTTCTCCCCCACCCCTTCAGTGGTCGCCTCGCCGGAGGTATCGGTGGGCTCTTGATTCGCCGTTGTTTCCCCCGAAGTATCGTTATTATCGGGCAGATTTCCCGTGTTGCACGCGCAAAGCAAGACGAGCGACAGGCAACACAGGAAAATCGCCATCAGTAATTTCTTCATTATCTATTACCATGTTTCCGTTTTGCCACGGAAAGCTCCTTTTTAAGGTTGGATATTACAAGCAGGGGGATGCTACATTCCTGCAACATCCCCTGCCTTGGCAGATAATTGCATCTTCATTATCATTGCCGAGCTCTTGATTATTTTACGTGAGGTCCTTTACCATGAACCAATCGTCAAGATCACGCAGCGCCGCAGTCAGCTTATCTGCATTGGTTTCCCAAGCGCCGTCAACCGTGCCCTCGTTTTTCGCAACGCTTCTCCAGAGCTTGTATTTCGCACCCTCGAGTGCAACGTTGAACTGTTCACCAAAGTCAAAGTCTGAGTTGTCGAGAATGATATCGAATACGCGAGCTGCCTCGCTCGTGCCAAGATATCTTGCCTTCATGATCTTCTCGAAGTAGTAAGGACGAACGTACTCATAGCTGAGCGCATTCATATGCTCCAGCACGGCACTTGCCATATCATGGTCGAGACGCGAGGTGTTCGGAACGCTGACGATCGCATAGGAATCCTGCATGCCCGAACCGTAGTTCTTCTGATTGGTGTCATATTTCGGCAGCGGAAGCAGTCCGTATTTTGCCTTCATATCACGGAACGCCTTGTTCTGTGCCGCATAGCGGTAAATAACGTCGATATCAAAGATCGCCTTGCTGTTTGCGAACATCTGATACTGCTGCGCGGAGGTGGTATCGGCACCGGGAGTCTTTGCAATCAGCCATACGCCTCCCTGGTTATACAGGTTGATCACCTTGGACATACCGTCCTCAAGGAGCGCGTTGCCGTCAACGTTCCAGGAGTGCGTTCCGTCGTCGTTCTCAACGGTGAGCTCGAGGTTGAACGCATAAAGGAATCCGTCGTATGCCTCGCAGTTCGCGTTGGAAAGCAGACCGTAAACGTCGTTTGCATCCTTGGAGTCGGAGCCGTCCTTGTCGTCCCAGATCGAGGCGTATTGGAACAGCACGTCATAGGTCCATCCGCCATCCAGCACCAGCTCGTACAGATCGATGTTATCCTCTCCCGTTACGTACTGATCATACAGATCGAAGTTTACGTAGGTTGCCATCATACGGTTGTATGCGCAAAGGTTGGAGTCACCGATGATGTAATAGAGATGACCCATACCCTGCGTGTTTTCGATAAAGTTCTCGTTCCACCAGGGCTTGGTGAGGTCAAGATACGGCATTGCTTCGGAATCCATGAGGTCAACGAGATAGTTGCGGATCATGGGGGCAACGCTATAAGCAGCATAATTGTGGATCATGCTATAGCTTCCGCCAGCCTTCCAGTCCTGCTCGATCTGCTTGTTCAACTCACTATCGGCGCTCGCACCGTCAAAGCGATCGTACAGGAACTCAATGCCGAGCTCCTCCTCGATCTGCGCGTTACGCTCAACCAGAACGAGCTCAAGAGCATCCGCAGGCTTATCGTAGTCACCAAGGTCTACCTTTGCGTAGTCGTTCTTCCATGCGGCAACGCGGAATTCCTTATTGAAATCGAGCGTGTTGATCGGAAGATCATACTCCACGAGCGGTCTGCCCCATTCGTCGGTGGGAACCTCGGTGGTCACTTCCTCTGTTGTTTCGTCGGGATCGGTGGAATCACCGGTGTCTTCCTCGCTGCCCGTGGTCGACGTATCATCGTCGGGATTCGGACCCGGGGTGGCGGGATTGCAAGCTGCACACGCAAGCACAAGCATGCATGCGAGCAGGAATGCTAAAATCTTTTTCATAGCATTTCTCCTTTCTTTTTTTCGGGGAACTCCCCAGCGGTCTAATTCTAACAAAAAACGGGTGCACAAACAAGGTATGTTTCTGCCGTTTTGCCTTCAAAACCAAGTTGATTTTTGCCAAATTGGAGAACTGTTTGTTCTCGCCATCAAGCGAATGAGCATTGTGTACAATTTCTGAAAAACACACTTGTGAAGATTGCACGAAGCGCATTTGTCTGACCAAATCAAACACAACGGGTGGTGCTGCACAGGATGCAACACCACCCTGCCTCCTATGGAGGGGCTATTGTGTTTTCATCAAAGTCCGCTTACGTCTGCGGAGTTATAGTTGTCGATACCCAATCCAACGCTGCCGTCGCCCGTGGAGCAGGTGATCACGTCTTCTTTGTCGATCAAAAGCAGATCGACCTCGGGGGTCTGATACAGTTTCATAATCGAAATCTCCTTTCGTTTTTAGCTTGCAAGATACGCGCTGACCGTGGGTCGCTCGGAAGGCTTACAAGCGGGGGTCACGTTGCCGTTCGACAACGTAAGGATCGTAATCTTGTTTTGCGCAATATAGATGTTGTTTACATCGAGATTGGCTTCGGTTTGCGCCATTCCGTTGAAGAAATAAGCGTTATGACTTGCCGTGAGATATTCCTGATATTTCTCGGTAGAGGTCGCGGAGCCATCACCCATCGGCCAGAGCGCATAGTCGGCGTCGATCTTGGGATAGAGCGTGGAGGGCGAGGAGCCGATTCCGTGATGCGCAACCTGGATAACGTCGCATTTGAAAACGCTGTCATCGTAGCGCTCGGTGAGAACCGACGCCACGTTTTCACCCGCATCGCCAAGATACATGGTTTTCACACCCTCCAGCTCAACGGTGAACACCATGCTGGTATCGTTGTAGTATCTGACGAACTCCGATTCATTGCGATCGTATGCCGCCTCAATGGTGTAGAGAATCTTGATGGTTGCATTGCGGATTTCAAATTCCTGACCCGTGTGTGCGTTGATTCTCGGCACCTTGGGGAAATACTGCGCAATCGCGTTGTTAACGCTCTCGATCATTCCCTTCTCACCGTCCCAATTGGAATAGCCCGAATTGATCAGATGAAGAATGTCGGTGCTCACATGAGAAATGAGTGCCTCGTTGGGGAAATTGTAGATAAAGCGCTGAATCGTGACCCGATTGCCGTAGTTCCTTGCAAAGGATGCAAAGAAGCCTGCATGGTCGGCATGCGAGTGGGTGAATATCCAAGCCGCGATCGTGGGCTTGCTCTTACCAACCTCTGCCGCCTGCTTGGAAAGCACCTCGTAGAGCTGCGTTGCCGCTGCGGCATTGTGTCCGCCGTCGATCACAATGAAGCTGCCGTCTGCAAGGCGGATCACGTGAGCCATTCCGTTTCCGGGATCAGCGTCATTTGAGTCACCCAAACCGATCTCGGTGATCGTGGTGGTGCAGCCTGCAAGAGTCTTGTAATCGTTGGAGGGGATCAGATAGGTGTTTGCGCGTGCCTCCCACATCACACGGAGCTCCTTCGTTGCGGTGCTGTAATCAAGCGTCAGCACGTCGAAATCCGAGCAGTAGGTGTAGGAATAATTCTTTTTGGTGGTGCTTGTAACCGAATTGTTGGCGTGAAGCTTCAGGAGCGGTTGCTCGTTGAGCGTTTCAATATACGCCAGGAATTCGGCTTCGGTGATTCCTGTATGGACCACCTCGCTACAGGTGGTTCCGCATGAGATCTCGCTGGATGCGGTTGCTGCGGAGCCTGCCGCGAGCGCGATGGTCCTTACGAGTTTCCCGAGGCAGCCTCGATGATGGCGTTCAGACCGTCGGTGTACTGGGTAAAGCGACCGCTGTCAAGTGCCTTTTGAGCAACCTCTGCAACGCTGCGAGCATTTGCTGCATCGTCAAACTCTGCCCAGAAGGTTGCGGTGGTACCATCGGTGTAGGTGATGGTCACGTAGGAGGTAACCGCATAGTCGGTGTTGTAATCGGGAATGTTCGTCAGCGCCACGCCGAAGGTGGTGTCATCGAGCCACTTTACAGCGGGAGCGTCTACGTAATACTCAGCGTCAAGAGCCTTGAAATCGCCGTTTGCGTTTTCGAGGTAAGAGGTCTTGGTAACGCGAGAGGTGTAGGTTGCGGATGCGCCAAGGAGTGCCTTGAATTCTGCATCAACCTCTGCCACGAAGCGGATGGATGCCTTCTCGGAGTTGTCGGCAGGGAGCTTGATGGAAGCACCGGTGCCGTTGGTGAGACCGAGCTCAACGAGATTTGCCTTGGTGTAGGTGCCTGCAGTGCCGATTGCAGAGGGTCTTGCGATCGCACCCTCGTTGGAGGTGATCGCAACGTAGCCTGCAACGTTGGGCATGATAACCTTGGGTGCATACTCGTTTACGATCCACTCTGCGCCGTTGTCGGTGTAGTCGTTCCAATGCTGTGCGAAATCGCCTTCGTTATAAATGAGGTACATGTGCGTGATCGTGCCGTAATTCTTTTCGGTCTTAGAACCGAACTCAACGGTTGCGGCATCGTCAAGCGTAACGTTGGTTTCAGCCGCCTGGGAGCTGATCATTGCTCTGTGCGCGCCCGAGGTTGCGGCGATCGGGTTGAGAACGAGCTTTGCGCTCGCGTTGAGGTTGACGTTCATCACTGCGCATCCAACCGCATCCGCACGGATGATGGAGGACATTGCAAGGTTGTTTACTGCTCCGCCGAGCTGCGAGATGGTGGAGGTAGCAACGTTTACGGTCAGCTCTGCGTTGCCGTCAAACTCGCCGTAAGCGTGTGCCCAGATTACGGGAACGTTGTTCTTTGCTGTAAGAGTAGAGTTGTTGCTAATATTGATAATTACAGATCTGTTGTCATTACTCTCGCTATTGGGGTAGGTTACGATCATGGGCTGATTGTTAGTCAGCTGGGTCAGGTTGCAGTTTACGATGTTGAGCACGTGCTCACCGTAGTAGTCACCCGACATATTGAGCATTGCGTCCTTGTTGATCGTTGCGGTCACGTTGTTCAGAGTGAGGTGATGCGTGCCAACGGTTGCATCGTTGGTAGTGTCATCGGTCATAACGCTCTTTGCAAGTCTGCCCGAGGTGATCTTAATGTTCTTGATCGTGAGATCCTTGTTGGTAACGTTGAAGATGTACTTGTTCTCCGCGAGGTTGTGATATGCAAAGTTCGCGCCGTTGATCGTCACGTTGTTTGCGGGGCTCTTATTAGCCAGCGACTCTGCAACGTTTGTAAGAAGCTTAATGGTCTGTCCTTCGGTTGCGGCGTCGATTGCTGCTGCGAGCGTGTCATACTCGTCATTGCCGATTGCTGCAACTTTGGTCTCCTCATCAACCTTGACGAAGCTGGTGGAGGGATAGATGTGGGTGCTAAAGAGCTTCAGATTTCTAGAGGAAAACGTGGTAACATAGTTACAATCTGCGCCCTTTACCGCATACTTACCCGTGTCGGGTAAAGATACGGTGATGTCAGCCACATAGGTTGCAACGTCGTTGGGCGTGTCGGTCTTGTTTGTTTTGTCATTGTGCTCAAGAATCCAATCCGTGATCGTCCACGTGCACCCATTGTCGGTAACGGTTGCTTTGTTGTTATCAGAGAAGTAAAGCATGTTCAAGGTTCCGGGGGCAATCTCCTGCTCGGGCTTGTAAGCACCGTATACAATCTCAGAGCCCGAATTCAGGGTGACGGTTGTGGCGGCAGTCTTGCCACCGCCGATCACCGCACGGTTTCCATGGGTCGAGCTGCTATTGGTCTTGCCGGGGTTGAAATAAATCTTTCCGCCGTCGTTCACATTCAGTTTGATGGAGGTACCGTTGTTGAATTTGAACATTGCAGCGTCAGCGACACCGCTGGAGGAAGGGCTACTGTGAGAGAAAACCGAGTTGGTAAGGTTGATCTCAATATCTCCCTCTGTAGCATTACTGTATGTAGCCATGAGAGGCTCTCCACTATTGGAGGTGCAGTATTTCATGATTTCGGAACCGTTGATGACGTTCATGCGCATATCAACGCCGTCGATGGCGTCACCTGGATTTACAGCAGTGGAGGTGTCACCGCCGATGTTGCAGAACAGATTAGCCTTAACAGTCCACGAAACATTATCCAAAGTAAGCACACTTGTTTTGCTATCGTTTGCATCAAACCATCTGAAACCGCCCTTGTCGGTGGTAACAGTCAGATTCTTGATGGTCACGGAGCCGGTAATTGCCCACATGTAGGTGCTAGTGGAGTGGGAAATCGAGTGGTTGTCACCGTCAATGGTAATGCCATCCTTGACAGGAACCACATTTGCCGTGTAGCCGGTGATGTCGGTCAGCAGCTTAACGGTTTGACCTGCCGTTGCAGCAGCCAGCGCCTCGTCAAGCGTTGCATATTCCTGGACGACGCTGGTGCCATCCGTGTCGATAACCGCTGCAACCTCATCTTCTGCAAATACATTAACGAGTGCAACGGTTGCCGTTGTAAGAACCATCACAACGGACATGAGGATGAGAAGTAACTTTTTCAGTTTCATTGTTCGTGTCTCCTTATCAGTTTTGTGTTCTGCCCTTCTCGCGGAAGGACATTTTTTTCGGGATGCCCGCGCGGGCATCGGGATTTTTTTGCGCAAGAATTCGGTTCGAAAAAACGGCATCCTCGCGACCGCATCAAGGGTGGCTTTCCTGCCTCGCGGTCCCGATCACGTCTCTTGACCTCTGCTTTCTCCAAAAGTCAAAGCGATCCTCCGCGCTTTTCCGCATCATTCGCACGCATTGTGACACCTGCGGTTCCCCTCCTTTTTTGTTAAAACCGCCAATTTGAATTTTCACGAGTATGGTCTCATCGTAATTATAACACACCCCCCACGCGATCAAAAACATATAATTCTGCCATCATCCATCGCTTTTCAACCACATTTTTGCCAACATCGACAAAATGGCAAAAATCTATTGACTTTTTGGCAAATTTCATGGTATTGTTATATAAGGAATTTTGATTTCGGCTTCTCTTTTTGAGAAAACTTGTAATATTCTTTGTATGTATTGTTGAATAATATCCTGCGATATAGCGCATGCTTTGTGGGATATTGTATTATTTTCCAAAAGCCCATCTCAAACGATTCATCGCACGGAACAACCAAAAGGAGGAACAAAAAAATGGGAAAACTGATCCAATATTGCACCGAGCAATCCAAGAAGGACGGCGACTTTTTGCACGGCAGCTGGCCCGCGGCGGGAATGGGCTATCTCATTCAAACCGAGAACCGCCATTTCATCGCCATCGACGGAGGTCAGGACAAAGCTGACGCCGAGGGCTTGATCGCAATGATGGAGGAGATCGCAGGCGAGCGTCCCGTGGTGGACCTTTGGATGGTCTCACATCCGCACGGCGACCACATCTGGGCGCTGCGTGAAATTGCAAACGATCCTACCCTGCTCTCACGAATTGAAATCAAGGCGCTCTGCTACAGCATTCCTCCGCTTGAACTGACCCCCTGGGATCAGGGCAGCCCCAAAACCATGCTGGAGATCACCGAAAAGCTCGGTGTTCCCGTCATTACACCGCATGCAGACGACGAACTCGAATTTGACGGCACGAGGATTAAATTTTTCTTCACGTGGGAAAACTTTGAGGACGTGACAAAATACAGAACCTTCAACGCACTCTCGATGATCTTCAAGATCACGGGAAAATACAAGTCGGCAATGTTTATCGGTGACTCCACGGGCTCGGGTCCGCGCAGAGTGAACAAGATGTATGAGGACCGTCTCGATGAGCTCAAGGCGGACGTCATTCAGATCGCGCACCACGGTCTGGACGGCGGTGATACCTGGTTCTACAAAAACGTGGATGCCTCGATCGCACTCGTTCCAACCTCGCTCGGCGGTGGAAAATACGAGCGCATGCCCGAGATCACCTGTTGTGCCGCAAATATGTATGCACAGGAGCGAGCGTTTACCGTGATTCAGGCATTCAACGGTACCGCCTCGATTGAATTTTAATGAGTAACGAAAAAAGCGAAGTTAAAAAACACAGCGATTCACCCCCATTCAAAGGAGTCAGGCGCGGCGAAAATCTTCCCCACGTCTATTCTCTCTGCGAGGATATCTATTTTTCGGATTCGAACCCTCAAAAGTTGGGGAATATCATATATCCCATCATGGCGGGGCTTACCAAGCCCGATCCGCGTTATTTTTGCAGACGTCATTCCAAAGATCCCGCCATTCCCTACCTTTACGTTCTCGAATACGTGACCGCGGGCAAGGGCACGATCGAGATAAGCGGCAAGAAATACCATGTGCGTGAGGGTGACTTTTACATGTTTAACCGCTGCACCGTGCCCTACTACTATTCGGATCCGCACGATCCGTTTGAGAAAAAATGGGTGAATATTACGGGCAGATTTATGAACTCGCTCTGCTATGCCTACGCGATCAATGAGCCCATTCTGATCGTTCACACGGATGCCGAGCAGTTTCTCGACCGCATCCACAAAATTCTCTCATCCTATGATTTTCAGGATCACGAGCATGCCGATTTTGAGCTGATGCAGGTGCTGCTCGAGCTGTTTGAAACAATTTGCCGTTCCAAAAAATCGACCTCGGAAAAGCCCGAACGAGCGATGTTTGAGCAAATTCTCGAATACATTGTGAGCAACATCACCTTCGACCGTCTTTCCCCCTCAATGATCAGCTCCTATTTCTATATCAGCTATCGCACGCTCAACCGTATGTTTCTGAAAAATCTGGGGATCCCGCCAAGCAAATTCATCGCCATGCAAAAGATTGAATATGCAAAGCAGTTGCTTCTCACCACGGGCAATACCATTGAGCGAATCGCAGAAATCCTTAATTTCTCCAATCCCCAGCATTTTCGAACGGTTTTCATCTCATATTGCGGCATTTCCCCGTCAAAATGGAGAAAAGAAAACCAACAGAAATAAAATCAAAAAGGGACGCACTCAAGATTGAGTGCGTCCCTTTCTTTGTTGGAATGCCGATCATTTTTTCTTTCCGATCGCCTCGAATGCCTCGGCGGCGATCTCAACGGTCTCCTTGATATCCTCGTCAGTGAGAGAGGCGTTGATAAAATGGTTGTGGTGGTTGGTGAAGAACACGCCGCGCTTGACGCACTCTGCGATCCACCGCTGATGGAGCTTGAGCGAGGGGTCATCGGCAATGCGCAGATAGAACAGTGAGGGAGCACCCGTGACGTGCAGATCGTAGCCGTAATTCTGTGCGGCGTCAATCAGCCCGTTTTTGAGCTTGGTTCCCATTTCATTCAGCAAACGCGGGCAGTCGATGCGCTTCATCTTTTCAATGCAGGCAATGCCTGCGGCAAACGGAACGGCAGACATCCAATAAGAACCCGTGTAGGACATGGACGAAATGGTGTTTTTGAGGAACTCCTTGCCGCAAAGAGAGCTGACGTTATAGCCGTTTGCAAGTGCCTTGCAGAAGCAGATCAGGTCTGCCTCAAAGCCGAAATAGTGATCCGAGCCGGCAAGGTCCAGGCGGAAGCCCGCACGCACGTCATCCACAACGAGCACGGTTCCCTCCTCGGTGCATTTCTTTCGCACCTTCTGCCAAAATCCCTCGGCAGGCATCTGATTATCCATGAAATTTCCGTGCATGTAGGGCTGTCCGATCACCGCCGCGATCTCACCGCGATAGGTGTCGAACACCGCCTCAAGCTGCTCGTAATTGTTCCACTCGACGTAGACGTTGTGCATCACGTCCTCCTCGATCACGCCTGCGTAGTCGATCTTTTGCGTCCAGGGAGAAACTCCGTGATAATAGCCCTTGAAAAACACGATCTTTTTACGGTGAGTGTAGGCGCGCGCCGCCATGACCGCCAGGGTGGTGACGTCATTTCCGTTCTTGGCAAAGAACGCCCAATCAGCACAGGCAACCGTGTCGACGAGAAGCTCGGCAAAGTCGACCATCACAGTGTTGGGCAGCGTGGTGCAGTCTGAAATCGCGCGCTGCTTTGCCGCTGCCGCGTCAACGTCGGGATCGTGATAGCCGAGAATATTCGGTCCGTACGCGCACATGTAGTCGATAAAGCGGTTGCCGTCGGCATCCCACATATAGGAGCCCTTGGCACGCGAGGAGTAAAGCGGAAACGCCTCAACCGGAACGTAGCAGCCCTCGGCAGGTCCCTGATGCCCATAAATTCCGGACGGAATGACCTTAACGGCGCGGGCAAACGCCTCGCGGCTCTTTGTGTAATCGTTGATCTTATGCACAGCAGTTTCCTCCTTTAAGCCAGATAAAGCGACACGCGGTCGAGAATGCGGTTGACGTTATCAATCTGCGAGATCATGCCCGAGATTTTGACCTTGCCCTCTCCAACCGCTGCAACGGCGTTGATTTTGCCGTCAAAGAGATCGCGCGCCGTGACGAGATCGTCAAAGCGCATCTCCGAAAAGCTCTCGCCGGGGTCCTTGTGGATCGCGGTGAGGTGATGCCCCTCAGCGCGCACGCCGACCGCAAGCTCGGAGCCGATCGCAAGGCGGATCACGCCGTCCACGATGTTCGATGCCGAGAACTTACCAACCGCATCCCAGTTGCCGACCTCCGCAACCGCTCCCGCGATCACATGGAGCATCAGAATCGTGGAGCGCTCAAAAAAGACGGGGTCCTTGAGGCGATCGGGCTCGGGGCGCAGATACGATGAGAGGATATCGGTGAGCTTTGTGAAGCCGCCGAGCAGAAATCCGATATGCCAGAAGCCGCTTGTTGGAATCGGCATGCCCTCCCCGTCGATCAGATCGTTGAATTTTTCGCAGGACGGGAACCAGAGCTTAATGCTGCATGCATCAATCCCCTCCCTCATTGCCGCGCGTCCGTTTTTGATGCTCAAGGTCGCACGCGGTCCGTCCTTGACCGCAAAGCCAATCGAAATTTTCATATCCTTGACCAACGCTGCGGCGTCGGGATCCAGCTCGAGCAGCTTCGGGATCGCTCCCAGAACGCCAAACAGGTTGCACTGTGCCAATACCCTTACGTCTTTTTCCATATCGGTTCCCCTTTTCATTTATGATAGATTGTTTTCATTATAACAGAACTGCCCCAAAATTGCAAGATATTTTTTTCAAAAAGAGCGATAACAAGGTCTTTCCTCTTGACTTTTACAGTTTTTCGGAGTAAAATGATGCTAACTCTTATCAAAAAGAAAAAAGGAGCTTGACATGGTCCTGCAAAATGCTCTATGGTTGGATTTTCCCGCAGACGCGGCAAAATTTCTCGACAAAACAGCCCACAACCTATGGTCCGATCCAACGCTTGCTCAATTGCTTGTAAAAGCGGAGGATGCGCTCTTTGACGTCAACGTATGCAAAACCGAGCTTCTCAATATCCTGGCGTCGGTTGCAGAAAAGACCGACGTTGATCCGCGCACCGTGGATCTGACCATGCTCCTCCGCGCCGTTGACCGCCTGCGTGCGCAATACCGCGAAAAAGGGCTCCCCGACGAGGTCTGCCGCGAGACGCTGCGCGACCTCAAATATAAGCACGCCGAATGCCACGAGGTCTACGGCGTTGACGGAACCTTTGTGACCGAGTGGTTTCCCCTGCATTTCCGTTGTCAGCTTTTCGCACTCGGGCGACTGCAATACGAGCGACACGCCTTTGAATACGATACCTACGGCAGCCGCCTTGTGCGAGGTGACACGGTATACAAATGCCACATTCCCTCCTGCGGACCGCTCACCGAGGAGAGCGTGCTTGCCTCCTTCAGAACCGCCTATGCATTTTTCGCAGACGAGCTGCGGGACGGTATCATGCCGATCTTTTGCAGCTCCTGGATGCTCTATCCGCCGCATGACGCCGAGGTTTTTCCCGCAGGCTCCAATCTGCACCGCTTTTACACGCTTTTTGACGTCATCGAGGCAATTCCGCTGCCCGAAAATGAGGACTTCTGGCGCATTTTCCACACGCCGTTTGAGCGGAGCACCCTGCCGAATGCCCCCGAGGACACCTCGCTTCAGCGTGCCTTCAAGCGCTTTCTGCAAAGCGGCAACGATATGGGTAAAGGCAAGGGCATTCTGCTCTTTGACGGTGAGCATATCCTGCCAAAAGAAAATTCTTGACAAATCTGCAAAAAAGCGGTATAATGAAAGCAGAAGATCGCACATTTGAACGCAAAGGAGGAAATTCCCCTTGAATAAGATTATTACCATCGGTCGTGAATTCGGAAGCGGCGGTCGCGAGATCGGCAAGCGTTTGGCAGACCACCTCGGCATTGCTTACTACGACAGAGAGATCGTGACCGAGATTGCAAAGCGCACCCAGCTCGCCGAAAGCTACGTGCATCAGATCGTGGAGCAGAAATCCGAGATCTTCTTCCCCATCACCATCGGACGCACGCTCCACACCGCAGGCTCGGACTATATGCTCCGCCACTATACCTCGGTTTATGCCGAGCAGGCAAACATCCTGCGCGAGATGGCAGAGCAGTCGGATTGCGTGATCGTGGGACGCTGCGGTGACTACATCCTCAAGGACCTCAAGCCCTTCCGTCTTTTCATCTACGCCGATATGCCTTCCAAAATGGCGCGTTGCCGCGCAAAGGCAGACGAGCACGAGCATTTGAGTGACCGTGAGCTCGAGCGCATGATCCGCCAGATCGACAAGAACCGCGCGAAATACTATCGCTACTACACGGGACACAGATGGGGCGCACATGCTAACTACGACATGTGCATCAACACCACCTCCCTGCCCGTTCCCGAGCTTGCCGAAGCTCTGGCACACCTGTTTGAAAACCGCGATTGATCCAACAAGAGAAGTGGGGTGTCGCAAATGCTCATGCATTTGGTCGACACCCCACTTTTCTTTTTATTCCTCCTCTGCACTGCAAATGCGAATGGCAAGTGCCGAGCAATCGTCATGCCCTTCGTTTTTCGCGGCATGGAGGCAGATGTGGTAGACCAGCTCCTCGGGTGTGAGCGTGCCCGCATCGGCAAGAAAACCGCTGATCCACTCACATTCAGGGTCATCCTGCAAAATGCCGTCGCTGATCATGACCACGGTGTCGCCAACGCGCAGATCAAATGGCGTGGATTGCACGTCAAGCGCGCAGATGATCCCGATCGGCGCCGTTCCCGCCTGCAGACGATGCACCACGCGGTCACGGATCACAAAGCTCGGGGCGGCACCGCTCTTGGTGAAGGACGCCCGTGCCGTCATCAGATCAAGCTCAAGCAGATCGACCGTGGAGGAGCACTCGCGCGTGCTATCGGCGCCTCGTGAGCGGATCATGTTATTGAGCATCCGTAGAGAGGTGCCCGCGCGATTTCCAGCTCGAAGCATTTTTTCCAAAAAAACCGAGCAGAGCCCCGAGGTGAGCGCCGCCTCACGCCCCGCCCCCATGCCGTCGCAGATCAAGGCATAGAAAAAGTCCTTCTTATTGGAAAAGAGGTTGATGCTATCACCGCTGACACCGCCATCGGCAGAAAGATTGCTCTCGGCACTGATCACCGAGATTTTCTTTCGTGCACGGAAGGTCATCAAACTCACGTTGTCCTCGATCTCAAAGATCGGGCAGGAAAGCTCCATGCCGCACATCTCGCCAAGATCTGCACGCATGGTTTCCACGCTCACGGTCGCATGCTCCACGTCAACGCCGCGTACCAAAATCTGCCGACGGCGCATGCCATAGACCGTGACACTCTGCGTGCGTACGCCTGCATCCGAAAGATACTCCGCAATCCGCTGCTCAAGCGCGTGATCGAAACGGTATTCGCCGTCATCCTCCTCGAGCGCATCGTTGATGATGCTTGCCGCAGATTCGTAGTCCATTGCAAAAATTTCGGTGCGGTTGTTGCGCAGCATCTCACCCGTGAGTTTGGCGCATTCGCTGTTGATGCTATCTAAAATCGCATCGACCGACTCACATCGGTGGGCAAGCGGCGACGAAATCTGTGCACGCGTGACGCGCCCCTTGGTGTGCAGTGCCGACACGAGCGTGCTCACCGTGTGCAGGGTTCCCGAATATTCCAGCCCCCAACAAATGCTCTTGTTGGGACAGTCGGGACAGAAGCGGTCGAAGGATCCGTCGCAGATCTGCCGCAGATCGAGCGTACCGGGGCGACGGAAGCGGTCGCTGAGATTGTAAAAAACCTCGGAAAGTGAGGAAAAGGCATCAGAAATGCCGCGGAAACGCTCGCTGGAATCCCGATAGCGCGTGCCTTCCATTTTTTGTCGGTCAACCGCCCCTTCCTCTGCCTCGCTTGCCTGTCCGTTATCGGAAAACAAGAGACTGTAAAGACGAAATGCCATCCCAGCCGCAAGAACCGACGGCAATAGCAGAAGGAGCGAGGTTGGTCCCTTTGCGTAGCTTGTCCATGCCACTGCCGCAAAAGCGGCAAGCAGAATGCCGAGATTTTCACGCTTGAGTGCGCAAAGGAGCGAAAAGATCAGCGACGCGGCAACGAGGGCAGGCGCGTGCATCGGATCGTAGGAAAGTCCGGCGATCAGCGCTGCCGCAATGCCGATCGCGTATCCTCCGCGACGCGTTGCAAGAAGTGTGAAAAAGAAAGCGAGCATCACCGAGAGCGGAAGCCCAGAAACGAGCACGCCGTCCGCCGCCCAAACGATGGCAAAGAGCAGGCTTGCACGCGAGATGGCATGCAGAACACGGTATTCGGTGCGATCAGAGAGAGAGACCGACCAAACGAGCACTGCGATCGGCGTGATGAGCAGCACAAACACAGCCGCAAAAAGATCGTAATAGCGAAAACCGCCGCCGATCACGCGTATCAGCGCAAGAATAAAAGCAGCCACCGTTGCCGTTACCATTGCAAGTCGCATGCGCTCGGAAAAGAAGCGACGCACGCGCCCCCTTGCAGCTCCCGCTCCATCCGTCTGCAGGCGCGCCTTCAGCTGCAACAGCCGTGCCGCGTCCTCATCCGACGTCTCCTCTGTTGTCTCCTCTCTGCCGCGTCGAAGCCTTGCACGCAATCGGTCGCTCAAATCGCAGACCTCGGGCAGGTCAAACAGCATGGCGCTTGCAATGCGAACGAGCGTGGTTGCGAGCACAACGGCGATGTAGACGGCAGGCGTGCTTGATTGCCAGAACGCCGACAGCGACAGCCCGATCAGAATCGGAAGTGTGTGTTGGGTGGAGGCACAAAGCAAGCAAAGCCCGAGCGGATAAGTGGCAAAGAGCATGGGAGCCTGTCCCAAAAGCCACGCCCCGCAGCCCCAGAGAAGCTCAACGGTGAGTCGGCGTAGCCTTTGCCGCCACCCAAGCCCCTCGACGGAGCGAGCGCGTGCATCCCGCACCTCGGGTCTTTGTTCACTTCGATTCATTTCCTTGACCTTTTCCTGCATATTTTTCCCTTCCTTTCGCAGGTTGAATCTGCATTTTTCTTCTTTCCCCACTATTTTACTCTTTTTGTTGTGCAGAATCGGTCGAAATGGGACCCGAAAAAAATGTTTTATTTCACGGAAGAAACGCAAAAAAGGCAAAACGAAGGCACAAAAGGCGGAAGATAGACGAGTGTGGAGGCGTATTTTGCGGTTGCGTATCGCCTGCCGTCGGAATTTGTCGCGCGATTTTTCGATGCTCGGGGAGGTTTTTTTCAGGAACGCCTTTCTTTTTCGCCCGTGATATGTTATAATAGATAGCGAAAACAAACAAAGGAGGAACGAAATGGGCTTGACGGTTTGCTTCACGGGTCACCGCGAAATTCCCGAAACCGAATATCAAGGTTTGACCGAACGCTTGACCGAAACGCTGGAAGGGCTGATTGCCGAGGGCGCAACCGAATTTCGCGCCGGAGGCGCTCGCGGCTTTGACACACTTGCGGCACTCACCGTTCTGCTCCTGCGCCGTCGGCACCCCGAGATCCGCCTGCACCTGATCCTTCCCGCCCCCTCTCAAACACGTGGATGGCCGCAGGATGAGGTAACGCTCTACGAGCAGATTCTCGCACAGGCAGACTCGCACCGCTTCGTCAGCACTGCCTACTACAACGGTGTGCTTCAGCTGCGCAACCGTGCACTTGTGGAAGGATCGGATATTTGCGTGGCATATCTTTGCAATTCTCACGGAGGCGGCACCGCCTACACCGCCGCGCTTGCTCTGAAAAAAGGGCTACGCCTGATCAATATGAGTGAGCTCTTATAAAAGAAAAACGTTGTCAACCGAATGGAAGCCCCATTTGGATTGGCAACGTTTTTTTATTAAAGAGTAATCGTTACGATATAGTATCCCGTGTTGTCGGGCGAAAGATCACAATGCGCAAAGTCGGTTGGCAGGATCAACGCATCAGGAGAGAGCCGCGCGATAAGATACTCGCCGCTCTCGTACCAGACATTTGGCGTGAGGTGATCTATATACTCCTCCAGCGTAAGCTTGCTGTCGGTTATGATCCGTGCGTGAGGCTGACCCACGTAGCGCAGATGCCACGGCTCATAGGATATCCCCGTGATCGACCGAGCCCCGTCGGGATAGCGGATGATGTAGCCGTAATCCGCACAGGTGCGGTTGACCTCCCTGCCTGCTCGTGAACGCAGAAAGCGCATGCCGACAAAATGGGGCGCATAGACGTCGAGCGCAAGCCCCACCTCGTGTTCACTGCATCCAACCGGGGCGGCAATACCGTCCTCTTTCGATGCGTTGATCTCTGCTTGCTCCTCGGACGTGCGGTAATCGCTTGATACGTAAATGCGAATTCCCGTTTTGGCCTGCACGTCATCACGCAGAGCAATATAGGGATCGCGCATCAGAGGATACATCCGCGCACCGTTGTATTCGATCAAATCAGGAGAAAAATTCTCGGGAATCGGATACTCGGAGTTGATCAGCATGAGCGAGATGGAGAACGTCACACGGTCACATGCCGCGAGCTCCTCCAGTGTCCAAACGTCCGTGTTTCCAGAGAGCGCGATCTCGGTCAGATCAATCTTTGCGCGCGGACGGGAACGCTCGATAAGCGGAAACCACCATTCCCCGTGCACGTAGATCACTCCAATTGACACCACGAGAACAAGGCAGGCAAGCACTGCGAGCAAAATGCGATATTTTTTCTTAATCTTCAAATTGCAAATCCTCCGTCGACCCCAATAGTCTGCCCTGTGATAAAGGACGCCGCATCTGATGCAAGGAAGCATACAGTCGACGCCACCTCCTCCGCACGTCCCATGCGGCAGAGCGGGGTCTCATCGCAGAGCGCACGCCGCGTTTCTTCGTCCAGCCCAGCGTTCATTTCGGTTTCGATCACCCCCGGCTCGATGCAGTTAACCGTGATGCCAGAGGGTCCGAGCTCCTTGGCAAGCGCCATCGTCATGCCGCGAAGCCCCGCCTTTGCAGCCGAATAATGCACCTCGCAGGAGGAGCCGACCTTGCCCCACATCGAGCCGATATTGATGATTCGACCGCTCTTTTGCGAGATCATGGTCTTTGCCGCCTCACGCGTGACGTAAAACGCACCGCTGAGGTTGGTGTCGATCATTTGCCGCCAATCGGCATCGGTCAGATCGGTGAAAAGCTTGATCTGTGCGATTCCTGCGTTGTTGACCAACACGTCAACACCGCCAAGCCACTCGATTGCCCTTGAAGTCGCCGCCTGTGCCAACGCAGGGTCTGAAATATCCGCACCAAAGGCATGCGCACCCGTTTCCTTCGCCAATGCCTCGGCGTGCGCCTTTTGCGTGTGATAGAAGAATGCCACGCTGTCACCCTGTGCCGCAAACGCGTGCACACATGCCGCGCCAATTCCGCGCGAGCCTCCCGTGATAAGAACCCTCATGTCTTCTTTTTCGTCAGGGCCGCCATAGCGGAACCCCCAACGCCTTTCCCATATATTTACGAGAAGAATTGCTTTCTTATTTGTACTCCGATACGGGCATGAGCGATTTGCCGTCGGTTTCAAAAATGATCTCTCCGTCAAGGTCTGTACGGCAAACCGTGACGCCCTCCGCACGAAGCTTTGCCAGAATTTCGCCGGTTGGATGCCCATAGGAATTTCCAGCCCCACAGGAGATCACGGCATAGGTCGGACGCATAGCGCGCAAAAAAGCAATCGAGGAGGAGGTGTTGGAACCGTGATGTCCAACCTTATAAAGATCACAAGCAAGCTGGGTGACACCAAAGCGCTCGATCAGCGTCGCTTCAGCCGCGCTGTCGGCATCGCCGGTCAGAATTGCAACGGTATCGCCATATGACACGCGCAAAACGATGCTGCTCTCGTTGCCACCGTCGGACACGTCGCCAATCGGAGCCAGAACCGCGAGCGTTGCACCGCCGATCTGCGCAAGATGCGTTGAGCAGACCGTTTTGATCTCTGCCCCACTCTGCTCCGCCGCTCGCAAAAGCAGCCGCGCCGCCTCGTTTTCCATCGGAGCAGCGCTGATCCACACCTCATCGGTCAAGAAGCGCGAAAGCACGCCGTCAGCTCCGCCGATATGATCCTCGTCGGGATGCGTGAAAACCGCCAGGCGCAGAGACCTGACTCCGAGCTGCTCCAGCCGCAGACAAAGCAGAGCCTCTGCCGCCTCATCGGCGGCATCCACTAAAATATCGCCGTCGGGTGTGCGAATCAGGAGCGCGTCTCCCTGACCTACGTCAAGGAAATGAAAGCGGACAACCTCCTCGCGCTCCGCACTGCGGCAAGCCACGAGCGAGAGCAAGAGCAGGATGGGCAGGAGTATTCGCAAAAGCCGTTTCATCGCGTCCATCTCCCTTCTCCCAGGTGTTCGGTTACAGTCAAAATCGACAGAAAACACCGTTCCGAAAATCAAACAACTCCAACTGATAGCTTATTATAGCACAAAAAAGGTATTTTTTCAATCTTTTTTTCAAAAAAAGTGAAAAACAAGAAAAATAACTCTTGACAGATCAAGGGGGTTGTGGTATAATACTGAATTGGTACGGGCTCGCGCCCGTCTCTCTGCCGTGCAAAAAAATAGATATAGCACGGTCGAATAGTCCATAGGGAGGTGTAAAACATGGAAAAAGTAATCAACTCTTATGAAGGCATGTTCATCGTAAGCCTGGCAAACGGCGAAGAGGCTGCTCTGGCAACTGTGAACAAGTTCAAGGCTCTGATCGAGGCAAACGCCGAGGTCGTTGCAGTTGATGACTGGGGCAAGCGTCGTTTCGCATATCCGATTCAGGATATGAACGAAGGCTACTACACGGTCGTCACCTTCAAGTGCGAGGGAGATTTCCCTGCAGAGCTTCAGCGTTTGATGAACATTGATGAGAGCGTTCTGCGCGCAATGGTCATCCGCTTGGAGCATGAGGCAGTTGCAAAGGCCGCAGAGGCTCCTGCTGAAGAAGCAGAGACCGAAGCAGCTCCTGCTGACGCAGAGTAATCAGGCTACCCCCACATTTTGAAGAAGGAGGCGTTTTCAGATGTCAAGTTTGAATCTTAACAAGGTCGTTCTGTGCGGCAGACTCACGGCAGACCCCGAGCTCAGACAAACCAACAGCGGCATCGCAGTTGTTCGCTTCACGCTCGCAGTTAACCGCCGCGGATCGCGCAATGCAGACGGCACCCAGGCTCAGCCCCAAGCAGATTTCATTAGCGTGGTGGCATGGAGAGAGCGCGCAGAATTCATTTCGCGCTATTTCCGTAAGGGCTCGGCTCTTTGCATCACCGGCTCGATCCAAACCAGCAGCTGGCAGGATCAACAGGGTCAGAAACGCTACGCCACCGAGGTTGTCGCAGACGAGGCAATGTTTGTCGACAGCAAAAACGAGAGCGGAAACGCATCTGCCAACGGGCAGTACGGCAACGACTCTTACAATGCTCCGTCCTATTCCTCTCCGGCAGGTGCGCCGAACTTTGAGGAGCTCAAGACGGACGACGATCTGCCCTTCTGATGAAGCGGCACAAATATTGAACAGGAGGATTTCATAAGATGGATACGGCAAAAACCGAAGCAGTGGTTCGCCCGGCTCGTCCGGCTACCCCCAACCGCAGAAGAAGAAAGGTTTGCATCTTCTGCGCAGATAAGGTTGCTTTCATTGATTATAAGGACAGCGCAAAGCTCCGCAAGTTTATCAGCGAGCGCGGCAAGATTCTTCCCAGAAGAATCTCGGGCACCTGCGCAGTTCATCAGCGTGAGCTGAACACCGCAATCAAGCGTGCACGTAACATGGCTCTTCTGCCCTTCGTTACCGACTGATTGTAAAAACAAAAAAACGGAGAGGAAATCCAAGCGGGTTTCCTCTCCGTTTTTTTAGGCGATCAAGTAATACTTTTCAGCTTTCCCCTTCTGTACCGTCTGTAAACAAACAAAAACATCAAGATATTTCCTAAAAGCATGAAGCACCAAGACACCAAAAAGCATGCCATTAGGCAGACGAAGGTTGGATACTGAGGGTAGATAAAGAACATCCATATCATCCGTAGGACGAAGATGCTGATCATGGAGTTTGCAGCCGAAAAGGCGGAATATCCAAAAGCCTGCAGGGCGTGACCAATCACTGAATTGCTACCGCTGACACATACAAACAGTGTGATGAAGAACATGCGAACCATACCGAAATCAATCGCAGAGGGATCGTCGGAAAGAATCAGCCCCAGCCAGAAGCGTCCCGTTAAGAACATGAATACACCCATAACAAGACTACACGCTGCGCAAAGCCCCCATGCACGCCAAAAGATCTTTTTCACGCGATCGGGATTTTCTGCACCGAGATTCTGCCCCATAAAGGTAGTGGTTGTGGTTCCCATTGCGCCGTTGAACGCCGAGGAAAAGCCCTCGATAGTAGCAGCGGCGCTGTTTCCGGCGATTGCAGGAACGCCGTAGCTGTTGATTGCGGTCTGAATCTGCAAATTTGCCATTGGATAGAGCGCGTTGCTCAATGCAATCGGAACGCCATAGCGCATCATGCGTCCAAAGGTTGAGACATGCCATCGGATCTTGGATAATGCCACGCGACCTATGCCCTCCATCGTGCAAAGCCGACGCATCACCAAAAATGCACCGAGAACCTGCGCCGCTGCCGTGGCAATTGCAACTGCCGCCACCTTTTGCGGCAGGATCAGACACAGAATCACGTTGAGGAACACGTTGAGCAGTCCGCAGAGCATGATATAATACATTGGGCGTTGGGTGTCTCCGGAGGAACTGATAATTGCAGAACCGAAATTATAGACCATAATTGCCGGTGCCGTACTCACGTAAATCCGCAAATACAGCAGCGCACCGTCATAGCAATCCACGGGACAATCGGTTAGGTTGAGAAAAAGCGGAATGAGGAAAAAGCCCACAATTGCGATCACACCGCCGATTGCAACGGCAGTGATCAACGAAGTACCAACGGTTTTATTCACACCGTCATGGTCCTTTGCACCGATCTGATGCGCCAGAATGATCTTTGTTCCGCTGGAAAGCCCAATAAAGGTGTTGACCAGCAAATGAACGATGGTTGTGGTTGCACCAACGGCGGCAACGGCAACCGAATCCGCCATATTTCCAAGCACCACAACGTCCACTGCATTGAAAAGCGTTTGAATCAGCGTGCTGATCACCAGCGGCAGAGCATACAGAATGATCAATTTTACGATCGGTCCCTTTGTTGCATCAATTCGTTTTGCACCAAATAACACGAAAAAGCCCTCCCCCATTGCGAATCTCAAGCCTTCAAGATTATACCATACAACTCGAAAATAGTCAATCATTTTGCGTATTTTTGCATTCCGATATATCAAAAAAGCATAGCAGACGCAAGCTATGATTTCATAAAAAAGCGGGAATGCCGCCGCATGCCAAGCATTGGGGCATTCCCGTTTTTTTGGAGGTTAATTCTTTTCCTTGGCGTCAACTGCACGCAAAAAATCAATGCAACGCTTTGCTTCCTCGGGTCCCGTTGGATCAAGTCCCTCACTTTCGATCACGATCTTGACGCCCATCTCGATCGCCTTTTTGCGAACCTCAAGCACGGGAGCCTCGCCGCTACCTACCGATTTGCCGACAGGCAGGCTTTCGGGGTCTGCCCAATTCTGCGGAATACCGTCCTTGAGATGGATAAAGTCGATGCGATCCTTGTATTTCTCCATCACGTCAATGGCGCGGAGTCCTGCGTTGAACGCCCAGAAGGTGTCGATCTGGAGCTTGACGTTGGTGCGTGCTGCCAGCTCCTCTTCCACGATCAGTCCGTCGAGATTTGGACGGAACTCTCTGGAGTGGTTGTGATAGTGGAGCTGAATGCCCTCTGCCGCAAGAATCGGCTGAACACGGTTGATCAGGTCAACCAGAACCGTAACCTCCTCGGCAGTATTGATCTTCGCTGCAGGGATAATCAGGTTTTGGCATCCGATCGTTTTGTGATAGGCAATGGTGTCGTTCAGAACGTCGGGTGTCAGATGCTTCACACCCGTGTGCGTGCTGCAGGCGGTGAGCCCGTAATGCTTGAGCATTGCCGCAACGTCCTCGGCAGAATTGTTGAAAAAGCCGGCGGGCTCAACCATGTCATAGCCCATCTCGGCTACCGCACGCAGAGCCGCCTCGTAATTCACCTCGGCAAGATCTCTCACACTGTAAAGCTGCAATCCGTATTTCATAATTGTGATCCTCTCTTTCCATTTGGATGCCAACTCCGGGGCATCTTTTTTTGTATTGTAACATATAGTCACAAAAAAAGCAACCTTTATCTCAAAAAAAGCAAATCCTATCCAAAAAGAAGCAAAATATGTCTGTTTGAAAAACAAGACAATAAAAGAGCGGCCCCGAGCAGGAGCCGCTCCGCGTTTATTACGATTGCTCAAGCGTCAAATCGCCCGGCTTGATCCAACCGATCTTATAAAGAATCTCACTGAAGATGAGTGTCAGGCCAGCGGGCAGGATAAAGCAAATCAAGGCAAGTCCCACCCAATCGAGCACGCCAACGGTTGCGGGGTAGGAGCCGCCAAACCAACCGAGAATGATGCCGATCGGGCCGAGCATACCGCAGGTTCCCATGCCCGAATTGATAGCATCGCCGTACATCTGCATGCGGAACACGCAGGTTGCGAGCGGTCCCGTGATCGCAGAGGTGAGGATCGTGGGAATCCAGATGCGAGGATTGTGAATAATATTGGGCATTTGAAGCATGCTCGTGCCAAGTCCCTGGGAAACGAGTCCGCCCCATTTGTTCTCCTTGAAGCTCATCACGGCAAATCCGATCATCTGCGCGCAGCAGCCAGCAACTGCCGCACCGCCTGCCATTGCGAGTCCTGCATAGTCCTTATCTGCCAGCATCTCCACGTTGTTCACCATGACGTAGACGGGAATACCCGAGAGTCCCAGCGCGGCGCAGATTGCCGCCGAGCTGATGGGAAGCGTGAGTGCGATGCCAACCGTGACCGATACGAGCATGCCCATGAGGAAGGGCTGCTGGGTCATGGCAAACGCGATGATGTCGCTCACCACGCCAACCGCTCTGCCGATGTAGGGCGCACACCAGATGCTGAGCAGTCCGCCAACGAGCAGGGTGACGAAGGGGGTGACGAGAATATCAACCTTGGTCTTTTTAGAAACCAGCATACCGATCTCTGCGGCAACGATCACGATCACCAGCACGGCAAGAGGTCCACCTGCACCACCGTTGGAGTTGGCAAGTGCGCCAACCGCCGCACAGGTGTAGATCACAAGCGGATGCGCCTTGAGCGAAAAGGCGATTGCCACCGCCATTGCAGGTCCCGCAACGCCCTGTGCGCCTGCACCGATTTTGGCAAAAATTCCGAGGTGCGGAATCATGCCGAGCGCCTTGAAGATCGTTCCGATCAGCAGAGAGGCAAAAAGTCCGAGCGCCATGGCGCCCATCGCGTCGATAAAATAACGCTTTGCGTAGCGTTTTAAGGTTTCCTTCATGTGTTGTCCTCCTTTTGACAAGCCATTTTTTCTGTTTTTCGATCGGCAAAAGTATACCACATAAGTTGACAAGCGTGCAAGACGGAAATTGACGAATCTCTCCGCATTTTGGAAATATAAATAGAAACTATTAGACAAGTTTTTCTTTGACAGCTGCAAAGCAAGCGTCCAAGCGCAAAAAAAACGCGTGAGGATAGAATCTTAAGAAAAAAACACGCCGCACACTTGACAAAATCCACCGTTCGAGGTACAATATAAGCGATGTAAAACGGAATCTGAACGGAGGAATATCACAAGATGAAAAAGCTGCTTACAAGACCGCAAATGCTGTACGAGGCACGGCAGAACGGAAACGGACATGCACTCGGGCTTGAGGTCTTGTTCTTTATCATCGTTTTTTTCGTTTCACAGTCTATCCTGTCCATCCCCGTTACGGTTGCCATGCTGCTCCGCGTCTTTCTCACGGCAGAGGGACAGGCAATTCTTTTGGAAATGATGGAGGGAGGCAGCTCCGACGCACTCTACACCATGCTGGCAGCCCCTTCCGACGCGATCATGCTCGTGCAGCTCTTTTCCACAGCACTTGCAACCGCAGCAGCAATCGTTTACTGCCGCATCATTGAGAAGCGTTCGCTCTCCTCGATGGGACTGCGCCGCCGCGGACTCTTGCGTGAATACGGAATCGGCACGCTGATCGGCATTGCGCTGATCTCCGTCTGCGTTGGACTCTGCCTGCCATTTGGCGCGATCCGCCTTGAGGCACAGGCATTCTCCCCCGTTCTTTGGGTCCTCTTTTTGCTCGGCTTTCTCATTCAGGGTATGAGCGAGGAGGTGCTCTGCCGCGGATATATGATGGTGTCGGTCTCTCGTCGACATTCACTCGTTTTGGCGGTTCTGACCAACTCGGTGCTCTTTGGTCTGCTCCATATTTTCAACCCCGGCTTTGGTCTGCTCCCGCTACTCAACATCGTCCTGTTCGGCATTTTGGAATCGGTCTACGTGCTCAAGAGAGGCGATCTCTGGGGCGCCTGTGCCATTCACAGCATCTGGAATTTCTTTCAGGGCAACGTGTTCGGCATCAGCGTAAGCGGTATGGAGCTTTCCACCTCGCCGCTTCGTGCAACGGTCAATTCCTCTTTTGAATGGCTCAACGGCGGCTCATTTGGTCTGGAGGGCGGCGTTGCGGTCACTCTCGTGCTCGCGATTGCCTGCGTCCTCGTGCTCTTTTTGATGCCCAACAGCGAAACCGAAGCAGAAAATGAACAAGTAAACAGTAACCTGCCGTCTCTGGCAGACTGACAGAAAGGAAACTCGATATGAACAAGCAATTCATCGCCGCATCCCGCATCCCTGCGGATTTTGACACCCCCGTTGCAGCCCCCTATCTGCGAAAAAGCTTCTCGCTGGACGCCGTGCCGAGCGAAGCAAAAATCGAAATCTGCGGCCTCGGCTTCTACGCACTCTGGATCAACGGTCGGGAGATCACAAAGGGTCCGATGGCGCCCTACGTCTCCAATCCCGACGATCTTTGCTACTATGACACCTATGACCTTTCGGGTCTGCTCACCGCAGGTAAGAACACGGTCGGCATTCTGCTGGGTAACGGCTGGATGAACCCGTTTGGCGGCGGCGTTTGGGATTTTGATCAGGCAGCATGGAGAGGTGCCCCCTGTGTGGCGCTTGAGCTCACCGCTCGGGTTGGCGAGGCGGAAATCTGCATCTGTGCCGACGAGAGCTTCCGCACGCATCCCTCCCCGCTCCTCTTTGACGAGCTCCGCATGGGCGAGCATTATGACGCTCGCCTTGAGATCGACGGCTGGAATCTGCCCGATTTCGACGATGCCGATTGGGCGCCTGCGATCTGCATATCCAACGCCGTTCGCGGTGAAATGAAGCCCTGCACCGCAGAACCGATTGCCGTATATGACGAGGTACGCCCCGTGTCGATCACCAAGACCGAGGATGGCTATCTCTACGATTTCGGCATCAACTCGGCAGGTGTTTGCCGTTTGTCCGTCGAGGGCGAGGCTGGTCAACGCATCCAAATGCAACACTGCGAGATGCTCAAGGATGGCAAGTTCTTCCTTGAAAACATCATTTTCAAAGGCCGTCACGAACCGATCTACGCACACACCGAGCACGTATACATTTATGATTACACCCTCAACGGTCGAGGCAAGGAAATCTGGACGCCTCGCTTCTCCTATATGGGCTTCCGCTACGTTCTGGTCCGCGGTATCACCGAGGAGCAGGCAACGCCCGAGCTGCTCACCTACCTGCGCATGAGCTCGGAGCTGCGCCCGATCGCATCCTTCTCCTGCTCAAACGAGCGAGTCAACCGCCTGTGGGAGATGGCGCAAAACTCAATCCGCTCGAATTTCTACTACTTCCCCACCGATTGCCCGCACCGCGAAAAGAACGGCTGGACCGGAGACGCGTCGATGTCCTCGGACATGACAACGCTCTTCTATGACACCGAGCAGAGCTATCGCCAATGGCTTGAAGGGATCCGCAAGGCACAAAATGACCGCGGCGAGCTGCCCGGCATCGTGCCCACGGGCGGCTGGGGCTATGCATGGGGCAACGGCCCTGCATGGGACAGCGTGCTCTTTAATCTCCCCTACATGCTCTACCATTACCGCGGCAACACCGATGTCATCCGCGAAAATGCACACGCAATGATGCGCTATCTGGAATACGTGATGACCCGTCGCTCCGAGGATGGAACGATCGCGATCGGACTTGGCGACTGGGTGCCCACGGGCAAGCGCAAGGCAAGCGCCTACGATTCGCCTCTCGCGCTGACCGACTCGACAATGATTATGGATATTGCGAGAAAGGCCGCCGAGATGCTTGAGGCGATCGGACAAACCCACGCCGCTGCATACGCCGGAGCAATTGCCGATGACATGCGCGCAACCATTCGCCGCGAGCTGCTTGATACCGAGACAGCAACCCTCGCAGGAAACTGCCAGACCTCGCAGGCGCTTGGTCTTTATTACGACATCTTTGATGAGAACGAGCGCCGTCCCGCATTTGAGAAGCTCCTCGAATTCATCCATGCAAAGGGCGATAGCTTTGACTGCGGATTTTTGGGTCTGCACACGATCTTCCACGTGCTCTCCGACTTTGGTGAGAACGAGCTTGCATACCGCATGATCATGAAGCCCGACTATCCCTCCTATGCTTATCTGATCGACGTTGGAGAAACGGCAATTCCCGAGTGGATCCTTGAACCCGCAGATCTGGCTACCAGAGCCTCGCACAATCACCATTTTCTTGGTGACTTCTCGCGCTGGTTCCTCACGCGCCTCGCAGGACTCTGCCCGCTGGATGCCTGCACACTCACGCTTCGTCCCTCCTTCCCTGCCGACGTGGATCACGCAGACGCCACCTACGAATTCCCCACAGGTGTGGCAAGCGTCAGCTGGACTCGCACGGGCGACCGTATCGTGTTGAACGTCTCGATCCCAGAGGGCGTGAATTGCAAAACAGACGAACTCGCTCCGAACGTGGAGCTCCACCTGAACCGCGTATAATCCGATTCTTTGATCGAAGAACCGTCTCCCTCTCTGCTTTGATGAGGTGAGACGGTTCTTTTTGATAAAAAATACATTTTGTCGCTTTTTTTTGCATAATCCGAACATTTTTACTTGACAAAAGCAACCAAAGCATGTATAATATGAATTGAGGATAAAGAATATGAAGAAGTTATGGATAAAATATAAGACCTGCGTGGGTGCGATCGCTGCAATTGCAATTCTTGTGGTGGTCCTGCAGCTTTTTGGTGTAACCTGTATCATCAAGCACCTCACGGGGATCTCCTGCCCCGGTTGCGGCATGACGCGCGCCTGCATGAGCGCGCTGCGGCTTGATTTTTCGGCGGCATTTGCCTATCATCCGCTCTGGATCGCATTGCCCGTTGCTTTAGGATCGCTGACCGTTTGCAAAATCAAGCATCGCACTCGTAGCTTCCGCGCCATTCTTGCAGGCTCGTTGCTGCTCCTCTTTGCCGTCTATTTGTGGCGCATGCTCGCGCAAAACGGCAACGTTGTGGTCTTTGAGCCGCAAAACGGAGCAATCGCACGCCTTTTGCGTTCTGTTTTTCAAATATGAGCCGATATGGCTTCATATAAAAAAATTTGAAAGGAAAAGACACCTATGCAACCCATGAAAACAAACCGTAGCCTCATCATGCTCCTTCTGCTCTCGGTTGTAACCTGCGGCATCTATGAGATCTACTTCCTCTGGAAGATGATCCAGGATACCAATACGCTCTGCGCAGACGACGGCAAAAAGACCCCCGGCCTGCTCGCATTCATTCTGCTCTCGTTCATCACCTGCGGAATTTATGCCATCGTTTGGTGGTATCAGCTCGCAGAGCGTCTGCATGATACCGGCGTAAGACGCAACGTGGACGCAGGCGTTACCGGCGGCTCCTTCCTGCTTTGGATGATCGTTGGCTCATTCCTCTGTGGAATCGGTTCGTTCTACGCGCTCTACATGGTCCTTCGCGCGCTGAACCGTCTGTCGGTTGAGTACAACTCGCGCCTCGCTTGATTGCGCATCAACTAAAAAAAAGCAAACGCCCCGTTCCAATCAACAGGAACGGGGCGCGTCGCTTTTTGTCATGCGAGTCAACAGCTTGAGCTCTGCCGACCTTGGGCGACCTCGACGCTGCCGCAAAGAGAGTTCGGGTTTGACCTGCTCTCCCCGACGTATCCACGTCTTGCGGCTGCACCGAGTGCATCACTCACCACTCAAGCGAGCTGTGAGCAACGGTTTGGGAACTCCGGGTCAAGCTTATTTCGTCTTGAGAGAGTTCTCGTAGGACTCGATCATCTTCTTAACCATCTGACCGCCTACCGAGCCGGCTTGCTTGGAGGTGAGGTCACCGTTGTAACCCTGCTTGAGGTTTACACCGACCTCGCTCGCAGCTTCCATCTTGAATCTCTCGAGTGCTTCCTTTGCCTCGGGGACAAGAGTTTTGTTGCTTGCCATCGTTTTTCTCCTGTTCTGAACGGTATGCAAATCTTATGTACCGTTCATTCCTTAGAATTCGCCGCACACAAGCTCCGTATCCGTTCGTCTATCTATATGATTGAGCTCGCGTTTTGCCGCGGCTCTGTCATTATTGTTCGCCCTCATGCTCGAAATATGAATGGAAATACTTTGCAGAAAAAAACGAATCACGCAAAAAATTGATGCAATTCGTCACAAAATGGGATACGGCTCCCGAAAATCAGATTGCTACTTCGCCGTTCTATAATTTATGATATAGGAAAAGGGCTGAACCGTCCGCTTTTTCAAGCATTTGGTTCAGCCCTTCTTTTTCTTTTAGCCAAACAGCGAACCGAAATCGCCGCTGTCGTCGTTTCCGTTTACATTATTGGAAACCGAGATCGACGTGGTGATGATATCGTGCTCGCAGATTTCAAGCGCTTCTGCCCAAGGGGCTACATAGTTTTTCTTCATTTTTCAGTTTCCCCCTTCGTCAGTTATTGATGCCCAGAATTTCGTCCAGAATCAGCTCGCCCACGTTTTCTCCAATCTCCAGAGCGTCTGCCTGGTTCCAATGCCACTGGTCACTTCCCAGTATCTCTGCGCTACCGGCGGTTGCATTCCAACGGGTAATTGCGTATTGCGAGTTGTCTACTACATAGCAGTTTTCCACCGCCTCGGGAAGTCCCTTTTGCATGGAAATGAACGCGTTGTTGACGTCCTCCGTGTCGGCACTCGTGAGATTTTGCGTTTGCGAAATGGTGCCAACGATAATCGGAAGGTCCGATGCATGAACCGTTCGACCCTCACCCGAAAGCGCCTGTGCAAGCGCGGAAAGATCGGTGCGCACGTCGGAGCAGAAATACACGAATGCCCTTTGGTACTCCGTGGGATTGGCTCTGTTGGCGCAGCCCTGCATCCAATAGAGTCCCTTGATATTGATCTGATTATATCCGCCGTATTCGGAGAGCTCCAGAATATTTTTCTCAACCTGGTCGAGGAAATTTCTGTACATCCGACCCGTTACCGCACTATCGTAGTTAGCGATTTGCAGATACTCTGCGTAGCTCGGCGACACCCAGTTTCCATCCTGATGCGTGCTTCCCGTAGTATTGTTGAGCAGGCTGGAGCCGCCAAAGGCATATTTGATAAAGCCTGCCACTCTGTCCGTTTGCTCATTGTAGTAGGTTGAGAGAGCCTTTGCCATTCCTGCCTCGGGACCAACGTAGCTGACAGAGCTACCAAGATCAACGCCAAGTCCCAGCGTGGTATTTTGCCAAGGCAGATCACGGTCGCGATTTCCGCTCGAATTATCTCTGGAATTACCTGCGTAGTGGATATTCGCATAACCCGTTTGCAGCTCGGGAGCCCAAAGATATGCGCTGTTCGCATCGGTGATCTTCGTGTAACCCGCTGCATTCGACTGACCTGCGATGAGGTAGATGTCGATGCTCTTATTTTCCGTCACGGTGCCGTCATCATCAACGGTAAAGGATGTGGTCTTGGCTTCGCTGTATACGCGCTCCTGTGCACCCTTTTGCTGTGACCAAGCGCGCACCTCAAAGCGATAATCGCCTGCGGGGATATTTTTGAGCGTGTAGCAGTAGAAGTAATCACCACCGTAGGAATCTGCCGTGATCGGCTCACCGCCGGCGAGGATGGATTCGTAAAGGTGATAACAATTGGTGTCAACCGTCTTGCCGTTGCAGGTAATCTCAAAGCCCAGCGCTTCGAGATCACGGTAATCACCCTTCAGGGTTGCAACAAAGCGTGTGTCAACCTTGTTTTCCTCATCGGCAGCTCCCGTCTGGAAGCCCTCCACAACAACCTCGGGTTGATTGATGATCGTAAATTCATCGAGCACCAATCCGTCCACCTGACGAACGGTCATCACAATTCGGTCACCGTCGACCTTCACCTCAGTGTATGCCGGAATCGCATCGTAGGGACTGATAATCGTTTGGCACTCCTCCACGTTGGGATTTCCGATCGCATCGTGGTTATAGGTGGTGGAACCAACCGTGGTGTAAACGGTACCCGTTCCCTTTTTGATCAGGTCGGGGGAATTCTTCGTTACGATCTCACCGTTTTTCATAGGATAGGTGCGCGTGACCAGATGCGAGTGACCCTGGATTACAAGGTCCACTCCGTGCGACTCAACCACATCGGCAAGCCATCCTCTGCTCTCTGCCTCTCCCGTTCTGTGATAGAAGGGAGCGTGTACAGTTACAATCGTCCATTTTGCATCGGCGTTTGCCGCGAGATCAGCTTCGAGCCAGGCTCTCTGTGCATCAAGGAAGACCTTGTCATCGTCTGCGGTTCTGGCATCTCCCGAGTTGAGGACCACAAAGTGAACGTCACCGTAATTGAAGGAATACACGGTCTCATCGAGAAACTTTGCAAGGTTCTTCGCGCGGTCTCCCGTCAAGCCCTGGAGAATGGTGGAATCAAATGCAGCACTACCGCCATTGTTGGGATGATTGAAATGATAATCGAAGAAAACGTTGCTGGTGGGTCCCTGACAATCGTGATTTCCCAATGCAGCAAAATGAGGAACGGTGGCGCCTCTTTCTCCCAGCGCCTTGAAGTAGAGATTCCAATGGTCGTGAATATAGTTGGATTCCACAAGGTCGCCCGTGTGGAGGATAAACGCGGGATCGCTCACCTGCTCAAACGCCTCGTCAAGTGCGGTCTGGGCATACATAAAGCCCTTGGTGCCTCTGGTAGAACCGTTCCAATTCGAGCCCTGGGTATCTCCAAATGCAATGAAGGAGAACGACTTGATATTCTCCAATGCAGTTCTGAAGGTGTAGGACTTGCTCCAATCGGTTTCGCTGTTCAAAATACCGATCTGATACTCATAAACCGTTGCGGGAGTGAGCCCCGAAATATCCGCCTTGAAGAAATCCTCACCGTCAAATGCATACAGCTCATTTTCTCGGATCGCATCAACAACCGTCCAATCGGAGGCACCCTGTACTCTGTAACGGAGCGCCATCGTGCCTGTTCCAACAAAATCCGTACGCGCGGTCCAAGCAAAGGCTCGGTCCTTTGCAGCATCGGTAAAGGAGGTTACAAGATTATAAACGTTTGCATAGAAGCCTTCGTAGACCGGCTCGGTTGTATTGAGTGTATAACTGTTTTTGGTGACATCAATATATTCAACCGATGCCTCGGCAGCGCAAACAGAGCCTTTGGAGAGCACACTGATCGAGGCTGCGCTCGAAAGCGCTGCATAGGCACCTCTGCGGATCACGCCACCGTTCGGAAGCCCGATCTCAACCATGGTCATGCTCTGCGCGGGATTGATATATGCCTTCACGCGATAAACGCCGGTGCCATACGCACCCTCGGTCTGGTTTCCGCAAATTCTGATTCCCTCCTCCGAGATCGCAAAGAGCTCCGAGGTGCCGTGCGACACGGAAATCATTTCACCGGCATAGAGCAGACTGCAATCATACACCGCCTGCTTGCCGCTCGGAATCGAGATCGGAGTGTTTGCCGCCTCGTAAACCGCTTGTGACGTAAAGGAGAAATTATCAATCTCCACGGCACCGTCCTCACAACGGAGCACAAGGGAGGTCATATAAGGATCGGTTGTAACCTTTGCGTAATTTGCACTTGTACGGTAGCCTGTAACAAGCGTGCTTCCGTCGGGCTTGGTGATGGTGCTGGTGATGGTTTGTCCCTTCCACGCAATCCTTGCGTGATAGGTAACGTTGAGCATGGTTGCGGAATTGTAGGTGATATAGGTGTCGCCCGCGCGCACCTTGGTGCTTTTGTTGTTGAATTCGATTTGATTGTGGTATCCGCCGGGAGCAACGTAGAGCGCTCTGGTTTGACCGCTCACTGAACCAACCCCGGTTCCCTCACCCGTAACCTTGAAATCAAACTCAAAAACGTATTCGTCGGTTGCGCTGTAATCTGCAACGTCAACCAGCTTCGTCCAATCAAATTTGATGCTGTTACCGGTGACCATCTTGACCACGCCGTTCTCCAATGCGGGAGCCGTTCCGGTGTAGGTTGAGCTCGAAATGTTTGTTTCAACAGCCCAATAGCCGTTTGCATTCATCGCCTTGCTTTGGAAAACGATCTCATTTCCCGTGGGCGCATAGGTGGTTGTACCGTCACTGAAGCTGAAATTGCTGATCTCGATCGAACCGTCGCAGCAGCGGAATACCCAAGACTTTGTATAATCGTTGATCCCTTTGTAGTCGTTGCTGGTTCTCGTACCGGTCAGGATCACGGTATTGCCGTTTTTCATGGTGGACTGCACGGTACCGTTGACGTTATCCCAAACGAGCTCAAAGGAATATACGGTGTTGAGCGTATAGGTGCTTGTGTCGGTTGTGTTTTTTCCGCCTACGTAGATCTTGCTATCCTTTTGGAGATACACCTGATCCAGCCAACCGCCGATCCCAACGTAGAATTCGCGGATATAGTTTGTCTTTTCGGGACAAAAGACCGCACCGTTTCCGAAATCGGTTACCTTCAGATCAAATCGGATGGTGAAGGTTCCGCTTGTTTTGATCTGCGGGATATTGGTCCACTGCAGCTCCGCAGACTCCGCCTTGTCCAGATAGATCACGCCGTTGCTGCTCGAGGGCGAGGCAAAGTCATAATACTTCTGACAGGAGCTGGGAGAGCTCTTTTTGAACTCTGCGGTCCAGAGTGCCGCGCTTCTGTCGAACAGATCATAGTCAAAGCTATCCGAATAGTCATCATTCGCTATGGTCGTAGCGGATACCGATGCAGTGAATAGCACGCTGACGGTCTGAAGCAGCATCATCAGAACCAACAGAACGGAAATTGATTTTGTTGCCATTCTTCTTTTCATGATTTTTCTCCTACCTGTTTTTCATTTTTTGGTACTGAAATGACAAAAAATCGCTTATGGGGAAGCGATTTTTGTAGGTTATATCATCATTTTATCATATCGGTATTGACTTTTCAAGACAGATATTGTATAATTATTAGCAAGAAGTTTACTTTTTGGAGGACATCATGGGATCTCAAGGCTACCATAAAATCGGTCATACCTTTCTTGCTGAATTTTCCTCCTATATTTGCGGACACGAGGAGGCAGAGCTAACTCGGCGGGTACACTTTCACCGAAATTATGAGTTGATCGTTGTCCTTCGAGGACATTGCGTCTGTACCGTAAATAAAACAGCCTATCATCTGGAGCAGGGAGACGCAATTTTTATCCTTCCCTTTCAGAGTCACAGTTTCGCCCCCGAGGCAGATTCCGAGGTGCGATGCTCCGCATTTCACGAGCATATTATTCTCACGCTCTCACAAACGCTGAACGGAAACGTTCCAACGCCCCCCATATTCCATCCCTCCGACGAGGTATTTCAATTTTTCACCTCACAAATGCAAATGATGTTCGGAAACGATAGCGGAATGATCAAGCGCATTACACCGCCTGCAAAGCGCATCAAGGTCAAGGGTGTGCTTTATGTGATCGAGAGTGAATTTCTCGCCCAGACCGAATTGATTTCGGGAAAGGGAGAAACCGACGCAACGATGGCAGTTGTCACATTTATCTCAAAAAACTTCAGGTCCAATATTTCTCTGGCAGATGCTGCACGTGAGACCGGCTACAACTACCAGTATCTCTCCAGAACCTTCAATCAGATTCTCGGCTGCAATTTCAAATCCCTGCTCAACCAATACCGCATGGAATACGCCTTTTCTCTTTTACAGGACACTGAGCTTCCCCTCTCGCAGATCGCCTATGAAAGCGGATTTCAGAGTATCCGCTCCTTTAACAACACCTGCCAAAGAATATTTGGAAAAACACCGCGAGAATTGAAGCTGGAAAATCGTGTTCTGTAAATCGCGCAGCTGATAAGGCGCTTTTCAAATTCTAATGATAAAAAAACAGTGCCGATACTCCAAAACGGAGCATCGGCGCTGTTTTTCTTCATTTTTTATTCAACTACAGTAGACGTCACCCTGGGGAACTTCCTGCTCAACCAATCCCTTTTCAACCAAGAACTCCGCGAGGTCAAGTCCAACCTTTTTCTGCGTTGCGAGATCGGGATGTCCGTTTCCGCCGCCGGTGTTACGCGTTCCCTTGAACATGTAAAGACCTGCGTCCTCACCGCCAAGTGCACGGATCGCTTTGTTCCAGTAGGATGCCATGCCCGACTTCATCATATCGTAAACGAGAACGATCTTCACGTCCTCGCCGTAGGTCGTGCGGATCAGCGTGATCAGCTCGGTTGCCTTTGCCTGGAAATTATTTCCGTTCACACCCTTGCTCTCGTCGTTCGTTCCGAGGTTGATCACCACGATATCGGGCGTGCGAGTGGGCGCATATGCGGTGGAATCGCGATAATAGGATGCCGTTTTAAACAGGGTGTCAGCCGTGAACTCACGGAAACCTGCCAGCACGCCAACGCCGCTTGCGCTCACCATCGAATAATCAACACCGAGCGCGGATACAGCACCGTATGCAAAGGATTGCGTGCCGTCCTGATTCAATGCGTTGCCGGGATTTTCAGCTCCGTTTGCACAGAGATTGCCGTAGCCCGAGGTAATGCTGTCACCGATAAACTCGATGAATACATCGGCATTCTTGGGCGCCTCGGCAAAATAACCCGTGAAGCTGAGCTCCTCAAGCACGCAAAGCGCATTCATTGCCTCGGTCTGCTTGAGCACCTGAACGTGATGCACGCCACCCTCTGCAAAGCTTGCAATCGTGAGCGTGGTGGTGCCGGGATTTGCCTTGAAGCGAGTCGCGGAGCGCACACCGTCCACAATGACCGTGAAATACGCGGTTGCGGTGGAGGAATAGGAGGTTGCGGAGGTGGTGACCTTGAGCTTGAGGTCGCCTTCTACGTATGCATTGAATTCAATACCAGACGCGCTAAAATCGCACGCCACGCCTGTTCCGACCGTGCGAGTACGTCCGATCACGCGAACAAAGTCTGCGGCAGTTGCAAGCTTGCAGCTGATCGCTTCGACCGTGGGAGGCTCGGTTGCGGGCTCACCCGAGGTTTCATCGGCATCCGTGGTGTCATCTGCACCTGTGGTCTGTTCGGGCTCACCCGTGGTGTCATCGGTCTTTCCGGATGTTTTGGTGTCATCATTCGGCTTTTGATCGTTGGGTTGGCAGGCAATAAGCCCCGAGCAGAGGCAGAGTGCCAACGCTACAAGAAGGATACGAAGAAGTGAATTTTTCATAATCGGTCCCTTTCTCTTTTGTATTTTTTGTGCATTTATTATACCATACATTGCATCCCTTGTCAAGCAATTACCACAAAAAATGAGCCCGCCATCTCCGATGCGAATTTGTCGGAATGGCGGGCATTTCGATTGAAAAGCTTGTAAAATCAGGGCAGCCTTGCGTATTCGGCATCCATGATCTGTCCGATGCGCTGCGCAATGGGACGCGGACGGTCATTGCACATGTATTCGGCAAACGCCTCGGCAATCAGCTCCTGCGTGGAGGTGGTTGCGTACTGCGAAAGCCCTGCTTGCACGTCATAGGCAGAGAGCGTTCTGACGTAATCAACCAACGAAAATTTTTCGGACAGACAGCAAAGATAGTCGATCAGGTGTCCGAGCTCGTGATAGACCACCGACTCGGGAGACCAGCACCCCTGCGGATGAAAGCCAGACGCCGCATCGCGGCGCAGACTGCTGACCAATTGGATATAAGCATAGCCTTCATAGTCATTTTCATCGAGCAGAACGGCATCGAACATCCCAAAGGCAAAGATCGCCATGGCGATATAGGAGTCCGAGCGCGACAGCATAGAGCCAATCAGATTGCGCATGAGCACACCGAGCCGACGCGCCACCGACTCCTCACAGATATACTGCAGAGCAAAATCGTGCAGAACCGAGGTGTCGCCACGCATCATACGCTCCATTGCCGCGCAGTAGCCTCGGGGTGAGCCGAGATAGCACATCTTGCTGCGCAGCTTGGGATACCGGTAGAGCACATTGACCACAACCTTGAGCACACGCTTGAGCCCATAGATATTGATATCGGCAAAATCGCATGCATCGCAGAGCGAATAGCTGCGGGCAATCTCCTCGAGCTGCCTGTAATTAGAGGCATTTTCAATTGCGTCGATAATTCGCTCTGCGCGGCAGCGCTTCAGATAGGAGCGAGAGAAGCGCGCGTTGAGCAGCTGCATCTGCTGCACCGTCAGCAAAAGCTCCGCCTTCTCTCCCCCAATGCCCTGAACCGTGAAGCGATAGGGGTGTGCAAGATCGTTGGCGTGCATCTGCACCGTCCAAGCATGCATATCTATACGTTCAGGTTGCATCGGACTTCAAAAGGGACTCATGTGCTTCACGCATCCGCTCCAGATCACGCTCAACCCTGCGCACGTTGTCAAGCGAGGAGGTTTTGCAATGATAGTAGGTGCGGAAGCGAGTGAGTCGGGTGTTGTTATAGTAACCGTCGATCACAGAGCTCTGCTGCGGTGCGGCGGCGAGAGCGGCAACGATTTGCTCCACCATCCACTCACGCTCGGCAAGAAAGAGCGATTTCAATGCGTTCTCCATCTCATGGTCCGCGAGGTCGGCAGCCGTTGCCTTGGGAAGGGGCAACCCCATTCTCTCGGCAAATTTGGGCTGGAACAGCATCTCGGGCTTAATCATGCGAGTAAGAAGGATCGGGAAGCAGCCGTCTATCGCCTTGAGGTAGCGTTCAGTTGCCCCCTTGACATTGCTTTTACTTGTCAGGATATCGCTGTCGAGCTCCTTGATTTTGGTTTGGTATGCAATCAACCTGCGCACGAACGCCCTGTCCTCTGCCTTGGTGAGAAATGCCTTCATCAAAGCTGCCGAGCGCTGATTGGGCAGATTGGTCTGCTTTTTATCGGGAATCGCGATCACGGTTCCGTGGAGAAAATCAAACTCAATCAGTTGCCACATTGTAATCAGATTGATCAGCTCAACCCAGCTGCGATCTGCGTCATTCCTCTGCTTTTTGGATGCATTGACAATCGGCTCATTTTTGAAACGGTCAAGTCTATCGGTGTATACGCCGATGCGGTCGGTGATCTGCTCGCGCAGACGTGCCTCCTGCTCCAAATGGCTCCTGCGCGCCTTGATCTTATCGTCCAATGCCTTTTGATGCGTTGCAATTTCACGCGCCGCTGCAACCGCACGTCGGAAATTGGTTTCCAGGCGCTTTTTGACTGCATTTGCATTGCTGAAGGAAATATGATTTCTCGTCAGATATTGCGACGCGTTCTGCGGATCGGCAAGCAAAACCTTGTAGATCTTTTCAAAAATCTCCTCAAGCTGCGCCTGTCTCTCCTGCTCTGCACGCTGCACAGCCTCGTGGCGCAGCAACTCCACGCGCTCGGAAATGGCACCGCGAAGCACAACGTCGCGCTTTTTTTCGATCAGCATCGGGATCAGTGCCGCAGCAATGGCAGCGTATTTATCCGACGTTCTGGTGCGAATGTAGCCGGCGATATCCTCCTCGGGCTGATTGATCACCTCGAGAACCGAATGCATTTCCTTCCATCTCTTGAGCAAGGACTCAACCTGTTGGCAGCGTCCGGCAAGCGACTGTTTCATGTCGGCATAGTCGCAAAAGCCAAATGCGGTGAAGGCGATCGTTGCATCGTCGGAATGGATCGAATTGAAGGTTTGCAGGAGAGACTCTCGAAGCTCCTCGAGCGACTCGTTCTCTGCAATGGCACATTGAACGGTATGCTCCACGCCCAGATAATCGTGCGGATCATAGGGATCGAACACGCCGTCGCTCACGGCGAGAAGCGCACAGGGCTTGCTGAATTGATAACGGCGGTGATGCAGAACGGTGGGCTTATCGGACGCGAAGAAAAGATTGGTGATCGCGCCAGAGGAATCCTCATCGTCCTCGGTGAGCAGCTTCATACCCGAGGGCAGAAGCGCATAGCAGCGCGAATCGCCTGCCCAGATGCAGTCGGCAACCACCGTTGACTCACGCTCTTCAAAGAAAACGGCTGCCAGGGTGGTGGGAAGGAGCAGCTGGTTATCGTATTTTCCGCGCTTGAGATCAAATTCCTTGACCACGCGATGGAGCCCCTTGGAAACGAATGCCGCGAGCCTTTCCCGAACGTCGGGATCACGCAAGCGCTTGATCTCGGAGAACTCCTCGAGATAGCGAACCGCGTAGAGAAAACGTCCGATCGCGATGCGCGAGCCCCAAAGCGCCGAGGTGTCGGCGACTCCGTCTGACATCGGCTCGATGAGCTGATCCAGATAGGAAGCGAATTGCCCTTCCTCGCAGGCATTCAAGTCGAAATCGCCAAACGCCGCGCGTCGGATGTCCTCCGCAAGTCTTGAATGACGCTTGCGGTCAATTTCATGCACGGTCGATCCCGCACCGCCGAGACCGTCGGCAGCGACCAGGAGATTTTTTCCAACGAAGGGAGGTGCATCCTCGTTCTTCAAAACCGAATAAAGTGAAAATTTCAACGTATTGCTCATTTGATCAACCCCATCAGTTTCATATTGTTCGCCGAGACACGATCGTTGACCTTCGGCTTGCCGTCAACCATCACTTCATATGTGATCTTATAGCGGTGCTCTCCGCCGATCTCCACGCGCGCGATCTGCTTGACGCCCAGACGCAGCATGTTTTCAGGAACGTATGCCGTTCCGTGCTCGGGCCAGGGCGTGTCGGTAACCGCTTCCGCGAGCTTTTTGGGATGCGCGAGCCCCTCGGAAACCAGCCATTCCTCGCCCTTGTCAAATTCGCGTCCGCCCGTCATCGTGATGAGATAACGGTTGCGGAAGAACAGTTTTGCGCGCTTGATCTTAACGTATCCCTTCGCCGAGATCACACTCGGAGATTCAAATTCGATGATATGCTCGGGCCAGGGCTCGTCGATCTCGGCTGCAAGACGCTTGGCATACCCTGCCTCCACGATCTCGTCGAGCGACATGGTGCGCTCGGTGCCGTCAGCAAGTGTGACGCGATACTTCTGTCCCGCGCTTCCCCATCCAACGCTGACGCGCTTGAAGGACTTGACGCCCTTCTTCTTCAGAGTTGCCATCGTGTAGATTTCGATTGCAAGTGCATGTGCGGGCCAGGGCTCCTTATCAAAGGGCTTGGCGTCGCTTCCCTTGTGGAATTCCTCGGGGATTTCCAGCGAATCGTTGAGGACCTGCACGAGCTGCTCGGCGGTGGGGCGCTTGGCGGGGTCCTTGGCGAACGCCCAATTGATCAGCGACATGAGCGTGGCTCCGCACTTGGGGCCGATCTGCACGTCAAATTTTTTATCAATCGTGACTGTCTTGTCAAGATAAACTGCCGCTCCGACCGATCCGCGATCGAGGTCAACGGTCGGGAACGCATCGCACCACCAGCGGTGCAGCACAATGCCCCAGGTGAAGATATCGGTGGCAGGGGTGATCGTGCTCGGCTCGGATGCCCCCTCGTCGAAGACATAGCGCATAACCTCGGGGCTCTGGTAGCCGTCGGTTCCTCCGATCGAATCCCATGCGGGGATCGCGTCGGCGGTGTAGGACGAGTCAAAGTCGATCAGGTAGGATTGATACGTTCCACCTGCCGCCGCCTTCACCAAAACGTTTTTCTCCTTGAGGTCACCGTGAATCACGCCACGATCGTGCAGCAGCTGCAGGCGCTCAGCAAAATCGCGTGCCAGCGCAATGATCTGATCGCGCGGCAGGGACGAAAGCTTGAATTCCGACGGCAACACGTCGGGCACACACACAGTAACCGTTGTGAATTTATTTTCGCTGTCCCAGAAATGGACTTCCTCAACAACGATCCGATCACGTGCCCAAGTGAGTCCCTTCATCCTTCGACTCAGCTCAGCCTGCTTTTGCTCCAGCGCCTCGGCGACTACCTTATACGTCTTATATACGTCAGGGGTCATGTCACGGGTGGGATAGCGCACGTGGATATTGCGCTTGATAAAATAAGTGGTAGTCCCCTTTTTTCCAAGCACGTATTCGCCGTTTCCCGTCAGCCGCCATTTGAAGGCTCCGCCTTCAATAAAGGAAGGCAAAACATCGTATTCGCCGTGATATTTCATTGTAATTCCTCCTATATAAGCTTCGGCTCCCGTCAGGAAGCCGAGCTTGCGGATGCCGCTATAATTTTGATGATACTGTCAAACGGAACGTCGTCGATCCCGCGATGAATCTGCACGGGCTGGAATACGCTGCGGTTGAAGCGCTGATTGATCCTGGCATAAACCGTGCCCTCGGGAGCAAACAGAACCATGCGCTTGCAGCGCTCGCGGAGCTTGGAGGGCTGCGATTGCATGCACATCCAGAGCTCGAGCAGACCATTATCGTCTACCATGCCCGATGGATAGCCCGCGATTTGGGCGCGTGCCTTGAGGGGAATGGCATCGGTATCGGCAAACAGCACGATCACCTGGCGGTCATTGCTCCCCGTTACGAAATCCGAGCGCATTGCATAGCAAAGCGCCTCGAGTCCGTTCGCATCCTCATTGCATCCGCCACTTGCCTTTTGCGTGTCGAGATAGGAGGCAAACTCGCCCTCCTCCTCCGGCAGCTCAAAAAAGCGGCTCTCCACCATTGCGCGTTGACCGTCGCTCTTGTAATCGCGGAATATGATGAGCTTGATGCGCATCATGTCAATCTCACTTCCCATATCGGTCATGGAGCTTGCAAAATCAGCATAAAAGCGACGTGCGTTGTTCTTAACATTATCGAAACAGGGAGACATGCTCCCTGTTCCGTCAATGCAAAATACAATATCAACGCAACGCCTTTTCGTCAGAAAATTCGGGCTGTGCATCGTGACATCGGTCTCCTCTCTCCAAAGCGTTTTGTTTGACTGCTAGGGTCACAATCAAGCGTTGCTTGCCGATGCGGCAATGATCTTGATGATATCCTTAAAGTCGATATCTGCAAGACCCGTGGACATGTTAACAGGCTCGAAGATGCTGCGATTGAGCTTCTTGTTCAGGTCCTGATACTTGGTTCCCTCGGGGGCAAAGATGACGAGTCTCTTGTTCTTCTCGCGCAGCTTGAGCGACGCATCCTGACCGATGCATGCCCATGTCCGAATGAAGCCATCCTCGTCCACCATATCGGCGGGATAGCCCGCTGCCGACTCGCGTGCTTTGAGATCGAGTGCATCGGCATCCGAGAAGAGCACGATCACCTGACGGTCCTTGCTGCCCGTGGTGAAATCCGACTTCATTGCAAGATAGAGTGCCTCAAGACCGTTCTCGGGTGCATCTCCACCGCCGCCTGCTGCAATATCGCTCATGTACTTTGCAAAATCGGCATCATCTGCGGGGAGCTCGAAGAAGGGGCTCTCAACCATAGCCGAGGCACCGTCGTCCTTGTAATCGCGGAACACGATCACCTTCACGCGCATCGAGTCGATCTCACTTCCCAGATCAATCATTGCGCTGGCAAATTCCATGTGAAATCTGCGTGCGTTGTTCTTTACGTTTTCAATGCAGGGAACCATGCTTCCCGTTCCGTCGATACAGAAAACCACGTCGATGTTGCGCTTGGTTCCAAAGAAATTGTCTGCCATAATAATTGTCTCCTTTTATTTTTTATCTTTCATTTGTAAATCAAGATAAATACTTTAGTTAATTATACTCCCTTTTTTCGTCCTTGTCAACACCCGATGCTCCTTTTTTGTCTTTTTTTGTATAAAAAGCCAACAAAATGCCGATGGAGGCAGGTAAGTGCAAGCCTTGATGCAACGACTGCGGATGGGACGTGACGGAATGACGAAATCAGAAGAATACGTATTTGCAAAACCGCTCTGCGAGAGCCTCAACCTCATCGTCACCGAAAAGGGTTGCCGCATTCTCCAGCGGCTCGGAGAAGCAACCGCCGAGCCTCTCCGCCAACGCCTGATATTTGCTGTATTCGGGTGCGAACAAAATCATTCGCTTTCTTCCCTTGACCAATCGGCAGGCGTCATCCCGATCAATTCCGTTCCATAGGCGGATCAGCCCCTCCTCGTCAATCATATCGGACGGATATGCCGCCACGGGCTCTCGGTTTTTCAGCTCCAGCGCATCGGCGTCGGAAATAAGCACGATAACCTGGCGTCCTCGCGCCTCCGTTTGAAAATCCGATTTCATTGCAAGGTAAATGGCTTCAAGCCCATTCTCGCACGGGTCTCCGCCCCCCTCCGCCTCAATGCTTTCCAGAAGCGCGTCAAATTCATCCTTCTCCTCCGGGAGCTCAAAAAAGAGGCTTTCCTGCATGGCGTTGAAGTCATCGTACAGATAATCGCGAAAAACAATCACCTTTACGCGCAATGCGCTGATCCATGCGTCAATCTCCAACGATTTATTCAAAAGCTCGTAGAAAAAGCGGTCGATATTCCGTCTGATACCGTCGATGCAGGCAGACATGCTGACCGTTCCGTCGATGCAGAGCACAATATCCACTTTTCGCCCTTCTTCTGCAGAATGATGAAGCACGGTGTCCCCCTTCCCGCTCACACGAAATAGTCGAAGGACAGTCGCTGACTCACCGCGGGACGCACGATGCCGTTTGCAACCGCCTGATGTAGCGGATGAGTTTGATACATCGCCAACGCCTCCGCATCCGCAAAGGAGGAATCCATCATCAAATCGCCCGAGGAGCATGCCATGCCGTCGGTGAGAATCTGCATGCTCAAAAGCCCGTCGATCTGACCCACCAGACCCTCAAGCGCCGCCTTGATCTGGGCTGCCTTTGCCGTTTTGTCGGCAACCTCATCGTTCATCTTCCAGATAATCATGTGCTTTACCATTTTTCAAAAACCTCATTTCTGTAATATAGATAGTCATATAAAAGTGTTTGTTCTTGCTTTTATCTTACGTAATCTCCCACGATACCGACTCACATTCATATCGCTCGGGGAGCTCAAGCCTTGAGAGCATCCGTTCGATTGCGCTCTGCGGAACTGTCGCCGCGCGTGCTGCATTGCGGGCAAGCTCCTCCTCCCACGCGGTTTCGAGGAACTGCGCCTTCACTGATGCTCCGTAAGACTCAAACAGAGAAATCTGTGCGCTTCTCAGCTGCGCCGTGACCGAGGTGGCATTCCAGATAAAGGGCTGACGGCGGCGCAGGTATTCCCTTGCCTCCTCACGTGCCGCCGCTACCACGGGGCCCTGCGGCTCGGTAGGACTGATGCAAAGGCGCGCACGGATCGCGTCGAGAGAAACGGTGGGCAGATCGGGATGCTCTGTCCCGATCCAGGTATCCTTTCCCGTCCCCGGTAACCCAGACATCAGGATGACCTCACCCCACGTGTCGCAGAACAGCTCGGCATCGCGCCAATCGGTTTTCCCGAGAAAATAGGCACGCGCAGAATAAGGCGACGCAAAGGAATAGGGCTTGTCCAAGCATCCGAGCTCCTCGGCAAGCGCACGGCAAAAGCCGATCCGCATCAGATAATCCTCGGCGTCACAGCTCACGCGCCCCAAGACGTCGGCACGCTCAAGCAAGCATAGCTTGCGGAGCGTGAAGATCGGCACGAGCTCGCCGTTTGCAGCAATTTTGAGCAGCTTGCGCTCGGCATCGGCATCGGTCATGGCAAAGGGCGGGTAGGAATGGTAGCGAATGAGATTACAAACTGCCTCCCGCAGCTGCCGATGCGCGCGGCTGCCGCAGAGCCCCAGCTCGCGCCAGAGCAGATCGCGTGCCATTGTTGCACCGACAATCGAATGACGCGGTGAGACGATCGCGCCGTCCCGCATGGTTGTGCATCTGATCTTTCCGATATCGTGCAGCAGCGCCGCCAGAATCAGCACAAGCCTGTCCTCCTCCGTGCTCTCGCGGTATTCCGCATCGGCAAGCAACGCCTCACAAACGCGCAACGTGTGATTGAGCACGTTTCCCTCGCCGTGGTAGACGGGATTTTGCTCGGTTTTCTCCATTTCGGAAAGGACGTTGCCAAGCAGCGTTTTTGAAAGCCCCGACCAATCAATCCCCTCGCCGCTTCGAGGCGGCAGGCAGGCGAGAACCTCGTTCAGACGCGATGCATCGGTGCTCATACGTCCTCCCCCTTGCCCACCAGCAGATTGGGGATAATCGGGCGCGAGAGCCAATGCGACTGCGAGGCATTGACGCATTGCAGAAAGGACGCTCGCACGAATTTCACGCGCTCCTTGACCTCCCCCTCGGCTTCAACCTTGATATAGAGCCCCTCCATCGTGCGGGAGGGATCGGTTTCGCGGCATTGGCGGTCGGGATCGAGCCCCAGGCGCTCGGCAGAGGCACGCAACGCCTCGATATGCCGCTCCGTGATGTAGAGAGAGTTGCCAAGCAGAGACAGAACCTGCTCCCTGCTGCGAAAAACACCCTCGCCGAGAATCGGAACCGACGAGATGATCTGCATCGGCTCGGTGATCGCGCGGCGCGATGCCGTGTCGAGAAAGCGATCGGTCTCGCGATCGTAAATATCAAATTCCATGAAATAGTCGGGGAGCGCATCGTAGAATACCGTGTGCTTGGCATACATCCACTCGCCGTACATGATATAGCGGCTTCCGAGCGCATCGTAGAGGGTCGCGCGGTTGGCATTTGCCCATTGCTTCATCAGGTTGTAGTGCCTCTCTCTGCCGCCACCAATCAGATAATGCCCTCGGCTTTGGAGCAGAAGATTGCCCTCCCCGTCGAAGGAGACCGCGGAATTGGCGCCGTCGATCTTTTCCTCCACCACGATATGCTTTCTCAAAATCGCTTCAAACGGAACCTGACTCAGGTCCTCGTCCCCCGCCTGAAGCCTCGAGCCGCAAAGATGCGGCGTGCGGGGATATTTTATCATTCTGTAATCCATTTTCAATCTCCTAAACCTGCGATCATCAAAAGGTGTCCCTGAACGGCATCAAAGGAGAGCCGTGACTTGCAACAATAGCAAGCAATTGATAATACCGTGAGTCCATCCGCTCCGCCTCCCCCTGTTCCGTTCAAGTATTCTTTCTGAAAGCCCGTTGAGCTCAACTTTTCTGTTCCTATTGTTTTTGCCGTGTTGATCGACATTGATCAAAGATAATCGACCAGCGCAACGAAGCGCTCGGACTGACCCGTGAAGCAATGATCTGCATCCTCTATGCGCAGAATCCGACATGCAGGCAGGTGCTTATTCTCCAAAAATCGGAGATAAGGGCAGGAGGGATCACGCATGCCGTAAACAAGGGTCTTTTTAATTTGATCCATCCCCTCCAGCAGCGCTGCCGTTCGATGGTAATTGACCATCAGAGGCATATTGATGCAAAGGATCGCCCTCGTTTGGGACATCCGATCCGCCAAAAAGAGATTTTGATAGGCGCCGTTGGAGCTACCGATCAGCGAAAGCGAAAAACCGACAAGCCCGCTTTGGGAAGCATATCGCTCGATCACGCGCCGATCCGCCTCATAGGTGACGCAATCGGCAGGATTGGGCGAACAGATCACGCTACATCCGCGAGCAAGCGAAAGCCGACGCGCCATTCTGACGTATTTATCATCCTCGCCACGCGCCGTCCCCCCTCTACCGCTCTTGATCAGAACGATCTCCGCATTGCCGAGCACAATGCCGTATTCCGACACGATGCCGTTCGGCAGCTTCTCCTGTACCGTGCGGTCAAAATTTAGCATGACATTCTCTCCGCCCCATTCTTCATTCTTTTTCTTCCGTCATGCTTTTACATACGTTGTATTGGATTTCGTACGTTGACGAAAATCCGCTTGCCGTTTCGTGCAGAATAACGTCCCCGGGCTCCATGCTCTGCTTCATCGCATTGCATACGGCAGGCATACGGCTTTTGAGTCCCATCGCCTTGTGAATATCGTTCGCTCGTAAATTGAGACAGGAAAGCCCGCGCTCCTGCGCCAGATGCTTTTGCTCCAGAATATATCGCTTGATTTCAACCGTTCCCGCCTGCTTTTTGACGTTCGCATTGCGATCTCCGGAGAGCTGCGCAACCCGCTCCTCCAGAGTTTTGACACGGACGAGCAAATCGAGAATTATTTTTTCATATTCCATCCCCACGCCTCCTTTTTCTTTGATTATACCACAAACCAAGAGAGTTGTCAATAGTTTTTTGATAGTTACTTATAGTTTTTTCAAAAAAACTCAAAAAGCGTCACCCGTTTGCGGATGACGCTCTTGATTGACTTTGCGATCAATGAGATAGCTTCCCTTCCAGATAATCTCTGATCTGGGTGCTCCATCCCATCTCGCCAACCACGTCCGGGTCCTCCTGCTCCGAGCAGGAGAGCGACGCCACACTGTTGACGTATTGGTAATCCACGAGCTTGACGGTCGGGTCTCCGTGGCGTGGGATGCGCAGAATCAGGATCAGAAGCACGTCAACGTCGGGACCGCACAGCGGATATTCGAGAAAAAAGGACCCAAGCACGTTGATCTGATAGGAGCCCCTGATCTTTCCAGGAAAGAAATAATCCTTTATGGAATCAACCGAGGAGATGCGATAGGACGCTTCATAGGCGCCGAGTCTGCCCAACTTGAACAGTTCGAGCTCCTGTCCCTCGGAATCGCGACAAATGACCGTTGCAGCATCCTTTTCCCGCGTTTCCTGCCGCTCCACGTCCTGCGTTTTGAGATAAAAGGAATATCCCAGGTCCTGCAAAAACGGCATGTTGGTCATAGAAAAAACAGAGTTTGGGAGAAGCGACGAGATGATGTTTACACACTTGTTGACGTCCACCTCGTCGGAAACGTCCAAAAACTGAACCGTGCCAAGCATCATTTCAAGCCCAGCCGGAAGCGTGGTTTTGCTCAGGATCACGGGGATGATGCTTTTATCCTTGGTGAGCGCATAGTTGATCTCCGACATAACGTACTTGGACTTGATCGAATCCGGAGATATCAAAACGATAAACTGCGAGCAATTCAGCAAATGCTCCGCGATGCTATCGTTCCATGACTCGCCCGGGGTGAGCCCCTCATCATACCACACGCGACACATCTTTTGCTTCAATGCGGCTATGATCGGAAAAACGCGATCGGAATCACGGTGAGAATAAGAAACAAACACATAGGGATCCTTTCCCTCATAAGCGATCATATCTGTATCGGCACCTCTCTTTCATACAAGGGATTGCACACAGGTGGGCTTTTTTCGGGTAAGCTCCAACGGTATACGCCCGGACGGCATCTGCGACAATCCTTTTTCAACTGTCTTTTCTCATATGACGTCATTATATCACAGTACCACGAAAAAGTCAAGAAATGATACGCGGCTCGCGACAATCTTCAAATAAAAAGAAAAAAACAAAAATATTTTTTCAAAAATGCTTGACAAAGCGACCAAAATGTGATATCATATATGGGTCGGCATGGAGAGATGGCTGAGCTGGTCTAAGGCGCACGACTGGAAATCGTGTGTGCGGTAATCCCGTACCGAGAGTTCGAATCTCTCTCTCTCCGCCACAACAGAAAAACCTCGGATTTTCCGAGGTTTTTTTGTGTTATTTTTGCGGCAAAAGATCAAGGCAGGACCTCTGCACTTGCACGTCCGGATGCGCATAAATGTCAAGTGTAACCTTCACGCTGGAATGCCCAAGAACCGTCGAAAGCGTCTTGACGTCAACACCCTTCCGGTACATATACGTTGCATATGAATGCCGAAGATCGTGAAAGCGCATATGCGGAAACTCATGATCATCCAGGAAACGCAGAAATCCCTTATTAAGCTGGGCCGGTGTAATCGGGACAGCATACCCCGATCGAATCCGACGAAGCACAGCGACATCCTCGGGAAGCAGAAGGATAAAGCGATTGGAATACTTTGTCTTACACGCCGTGACACACTCCCTTCCCGACTCCACAGAGCGCGTCCGCTGGATATGCAAGACGCCTTCCTTGGCGTCAAGATCAGTTTTCGGGACAATCCCCAGAATCTCACCACGCCGCAGGCCATACCGCAGCGCCAGCTTGACGGCAAGCTCCACGGGTGTCTTCTCGTCGGCGTTCTCCAGGAACGTTGAAAAGAGATCGTCATCGAGAATTGTATAAGCGCAGCTCTCCACGCGAGGAAGGTCGAAGCAGTCATATATATTGCTTTGCAAATACCCGCATTTGCGAGCATAATTCAAGGACTTACGAAGTGTTGCGTGAACATAGACGATCGACTTATTGGCAAGCATCTTCTCCTCACGCAGAAGATCAGTCAGTTCATCCAGATCATCGAGGGAAATCTCCGTGATCTGCTTGTTCCCGAGGACCGGGAGAATATGTAGATTGAAGTTGGTACGGTACCCGCGATACGTCGACGGGCGAAGACGGGGGGCTGCATATCTTTTCATAAATTCATGCGATAAATCTTTAACGGTCATTTTAGATTCCTTTCTTTTGTGTTACTTTTAAGTGCGAGCAATATCAAACCTTCAAAAAAAGGGAGAAAGCGGCGAGCGAGACCCTGCGGGGTCTCGGTGCCGATGAACCATCATGCATGTGATCATAACCACTCATGGCGAAAAAAAATCGTTATTGAAACAACGTCGAACGGCACGCACCTGCCGCAAGAGGTCACCAAGAGGCGGTCGAGGAGGCGCTCGCTCCAAAGAACAAGCGCAAGTGTTACAAGGACACCCGTTCAACGTGTCCCGGGGGGAGAGGATCATGTGCTCATTCGGACGCGTTTTTATACCGAAGGGCAAAGGACACGCCCTTCGGTGAGCGCGTCCGGCACATCTTCAAGGAAGCAAACCGTGCGCGGTTTGCGTTTTTTTCGGGATCGGCAAAGAAAAGGAAGAAAAGAGCTTGATTGAGGAGAGAATCGGTTGGCAAAAGTGTTACGCAATTTCTTGTTCTGAACGAGCCGCGCCG
>ERZ780157.293-NODE-293-length-71359-cov-8.814190_pt1 | contig 71359 bp, 83 predicted proteins | sample MGYA00511169_ERZ780157 | MGnify/ENA primary metagenome ERZ780157 (study PRJEB29588, sample SAMEA1965149) | human gut metagenome | biome: human gut; feature: human-associated habitat; material: faeces | place: Denmark | collected 2008/2010 ...
AGGGGGAGGGGGAAGCTTCTTGAAAGAAGCTTCCCCCTCCCCCTGCACCCCTTCCCCTTTCAAGAACTTTCAGGCAGAGAGGTTATTGCGTTTATCTGTACATAGCCATATCATATAGCGGTAAGTAACTTGGCATCAGCCAAATATCATTACGAAGCAACCCCTTTGTGAGGTACCGTCACTTGCTTATTCGATAACCGCCTTTTTTCCAAAGATCGCCGCATATCTTTCGGGCGCGAACTTAAATTGACGGTCGTAGGTCAGGAGTCCGTTTTGCTCCTGCTCAACGTCGGTGAGCTGGGTGTAGCAATATCCGAACACGTAGGGGTTATCGAGAAGCGCGGATGTGAGTCCATCCAGTCTCTCAAAGAACTCCTCCTCGGTCGTAACCGATTTCCCGTAGCCCCATGCGGCTGCATCCTCTCCCATGACCCACTTGATTCCGCCGTATTCACTGACAAAAACAGGAAGCTTGGGATTGTATTTCTGGCGCTTCGGATCTATTCTCTGCAGCTGGTCGTTTACCAAGCCCTCGCTGATCTTCGCATAGTTTTCGCGGAATTTCTCGGGGTCCTGTTCATAGTCGTGCACGTCATGGACGTCGGTGCGCGAGGTGGGATAGGAGCCGCTGTTTGCGATCACAGGACGCGTGTTGTCAAGCATCTTTGTCACGTCGTACACCATATCAATCAGCGCATTGCTCTGGCGTCTGCCGTTTTTATCCCACGTTTCGTTAAAGGGACACCAGCCGATGATCGACGGGTGCGAGAAGTCGCGCTCGACCTCCTCCAGCCATTCGGGCAGGCAATGCTCGATATTTGCGAATTCGGTGTGGTCGAAGCCCCAGTTGCCGGTTTCTGCCCATACCATATATCCGTGAGTATCGGCATGATAAAGGAAACGCGGTTCAAACACCTTTTGGTGCAGTCTTGCGCCGTTAAAGCCGCAGGACATTGATGCCTCAATATCGAACACCAATGCCTCGTCCGAGGGCGCGGTGATAATTCCGTCGGGATAGAAGCCCTGATCCAAAACGAATCTGCCGAACACAGTCTTGCCGTTGATCTGCAAGCCGTGCTCCTTGGAGAGCTTCACCTCGCGGAGTCCGAAATATCCCTCCATCACGTCGGTTTTCCCACCCGACGTCAGCTCAAAGGATAGATCGTACAGTCTGCCCTTACCGCACTCCCAAAGATGTGCCTCGGCAAGGTCGAGCTTCACCAACGTAGAGGCAGACATCACAGTCGCCTCTGCCTCGCCCATGATCCGCCCCTCGTAGGTCGCCTTCACACGGAGCTTGTCCCCCACGTTGGAGCCGGCAGTCTTGATCTCAAGCGTGACCGAGGGATCCGAAATGTTCGGGTATGCCTTGTAGGAAACGACGTGTGCCGACTCAACTGCCTCGAGCCACACCGTCTGCCAGATTCCCGTTGTGCGCGTGTAGTGGCATCCCTTCGAGCATAGCTGGGTGGACTGCTTTCCGGCAAACTGCTTGCCCGAGCGCACGTTATCCTCGGCATAGACCATGACGTAGTTGTCGCTCTCCCGAAGGAAATCGGTAATATCAAAGGAGAAGGAAATATATCCGCCCGAATGCTCGCCAACACGCTTGCCGTTTACGTAAACGCAGGTTTTGTAGTCGCAGGCGTCTATGTGCAGAATGACGCGCTTACCGGACCACTCTGTGGGGATATCAAGATTTCGTCTGTACCAAACCGCATTCATAAAATCAGTGTGTCCGATGCCAGACAAAATGCTCTCGGGAGAAAACGGAACGTTGATCCTAGAATCCAGGCTGTCACGCTCAAAGAATCTTTTATCAACGCCAACCATTGCATTGTCGATTTCAAAGTCCCACTCTCCGTTGAGATTGATCCATGCGTCTCTGTGTCTGTCGGGACGCGGATGCTCCTGTCGGATAATTTTCATTTTTTAGTCCTCTCTTTATTGTATTTTATATATTATTTTCAAGTTATACGTTACACTCTGCCAATAGACGGTTTATTGGATTACAAGATCGCGGCAGCTACCCTCCCGAACGTAGAGCAGGTCCCCCGTTTGGAAGGGGGCGGGCTGCAGGTTTGGCAGGTTGGGCTGCAGATCGAGCTTGCCGTAGTAATAGGGGTGCGTGTCGCCCTTGCGGTAGACAAAACGGCAGTCCTCGAGCCGAACCCCCGAAACACTCCCCGCCTCCCCCGAGATAATCGAGGGGTTTTCCTCGGTGAAGCTGCAATTTTTCAGGGTCACGCCGCTGATCTCGCCGTTTGAATTGTCGGTGCAGAGCACGAAGCCCTCGCCCTTGCCCCACCAATAGCCCGCATAGATCGCAGTCTCGGCAACCACCCCCTCAACCGAGACGTTCTCCACGCGTCCGCCGTCGCTTGCAAACAGGATCAGGGCACGGTTGGAATTGATTACCTTCACGTTTCGGATGCACACGTTCCGCACGCGGCTCGAAAGATGTCCGAAACGAAGCGCGGCAGAGCGCGAGGACATCAGGCAATCCGAAATTTCGATATTCTCGCAAACGCCCTCCCAATTTGTGATGCAGGTTGCCGCAAAGCAATCGTCGCCGCAGAGAAGAACCGAGTCACGCAGAACGATATTGCGCGACGCCGTGCAATGGATGCCGTCGTTGTTCGGAATGCGCGGATGGTTGTCCATAAAAATCTTCTCCACCGTTACACCGTCGCAGTTGGAGAAAACGAGCGTCCAGCAGGGAGAATTGAAAATCTGCACCCCGTCGATGCGAATATTCCGACAGTTGTTGAAAAAAATGGGCTGTGTGGGTCGCCCGCTCTTGCGCATACGTACCACGCATTGCACCGCATGTTCGGGTGCAAGGGTAGTGCGGTCGATCTCGCGCGGCAAACCGATCGACGAAAAATCGGCAAACGCATCGCCCGAGAGCTGAATGCGTCCCCCACCCGTGATGTGAATATCCTCGGCATCCAACGCATAGAGCAGCGAGGTGGTCTTTTTCATTTCGTTGTGATAAAAGCCGCAGTCGCGGTAGTGCTCGATATTGCGCGAGCCACAAAGCTCGGCGTCGGGCTCAATGCGAAGGGTCATATGGCTCTTGAGTGCCAGCGTGCCCGTTTGGTAGATTCCGTTTGCAAGCACGAGTACGTCTCCCTCGCCAAGTGCGTCGATCGCGCTCTGCAGGGCAGTGGTATTGAGCGTGATGCCGTCCCCCACCGCACCGAATTCGCGTGCGTCAAATTCTTTCATAATCGCGTCTCCTTTTATTGCTGCCCGTCCGCCTTGTGTTGATAGAGCTTGGCAAGACCGCCCTCGGAGGTTTCGCGATAGTGATGCGAGAGGTCGATACCGGTTTGATACATGGTGTGCACGATGAGGTCAAACGAAATTTTGCGGCTGTCCGAAAGGAAGTTTGCAAGACTGAGCGCGTTGATGGCGCGCATTGCAGCCACCGCGTTGCGCTCGATGCAGGGAATCTGCACCAGACCGCAAACGGGGTCGCAGGTGAGCCCCAGATGATGCTCCAGCGCGATCTCGGCGGCATACTCGATCTGGTCGATGCCCATCTCAAAGAGCTCCGCCAGTGCTGCCGACGCCATTGAGCACGCCGTTCCGACCTCTGCCTGACAGCCGCACTCGGCACCGCTGATCGAGGCGTTGGTTGCAACCAGGTTTCCGATCAGTCCCGCAACCGCCAGCGCGCGGATGATCGCCTCGTCCGAAAAGGAGTTTTTCTCCTGCATATATTTGAGCACCGCGGGCAGTACGCCGCAGGCACCGCAGGTGGGCGCCGTGACAATCAGACCGCAATCGGCATTCTGCTCGCTCACCGCAAAGGCATAGGCGCAAACGATGCGGTTCTCGCGCGTTTGCGGACTCTCGTCGATGTGGCGCTGATTGAACAGGCGCTGTGCCTTTCGCTCAACGCCAAGACCGCCGGGGAGCGTGCCCGTGTGGGTCAGACCCTCACGGATCGCCGCCGACATGGTGTGCCACACCTCGCCGAGAAAATCGCGGAAGTCGGCATCCTCATGTGCAAATACGTAGTCCGAAAGGCGGATGTTCTGTGCCTTGCAGATCGCCGCGATCTCGGTGAAGCTTTCCTCGCGGTATCTCTGCTCACGCTCGGGTGTCTCCTCGCCGCACATCGCGATCTCGCCGCCGCCAACCGAGAGGATGCGTCGCTTGGAGAGAAGCTCCTCACCGCGATAGGCGGCAACCTCCATGGTGTTGGGATGCTCGAGCACGTGCGTGTCGTCGGGATCAAAAATAATCTCGGTGGGAATAGGTGAAAGGGCTGTCAGAATGGCACGGTCGGTGCCGTGTCCCTTTCCCGTTTTGGCAAGCGAGCCGTAGAGCGTGACCACAAAGCGGTCTGCCTCGGGCTGTTCATCGCGACAGCGCTTGACCGCAAACACGGGTCCCATCGTGTGCGAGCTGGAGGGGCCGATGCCGATCTTGAATAAATTGCGAACCGATTTCATTTAATGTCCTCCTGCAATGCGGCGCAAACGCTTCATCACCGCGTTTTCTCCGCGCCCGAAATAATCGTAGAGCCGAACGTACTCGTCATAAATCTCATTGTAGATACAACGGTTCTCCGCGATGGGGCGGTAGACCGTTGCGCGCTTGACCGACAGCACCTCTGCTGCCTCACGCACCGACGGATAAAGCTGTGCCGCCACCGCCGCGTAAATCGCGCTACCGTGCGCACCTCCCTGGTCGGTGTCAACCACCGACAGCTCGCGCCCGAGCACGTCGGCGTAGATCTGCATCATCATCGGGTCTTTTTTTGCAATGCCGCCCGAGGCACGGATCTCACGGATCGAAAGGCCGCCGCCCTCAAACGCCTCAAGAATGCGACGCACACCAAAAGCCGTTGCCTCGATCAGGGCGCGGTAGATCTCCTCGGGTTGCGTGCCGATCGTAAGTCCCAGGATCATGCCTGAGAGATCGGAATCCTGCAAGAGGCTGCGGTTGCCGTTGAACCAATCGAGCGCCAACAGTCCGCTCTCGCCAACGCGCAGGCGCTCTGCACGCGCGCGCAGATATTGGTGAATGCTCACGCCCTCCTCGCGCGCCGCCGTGCGGTAGGTCTCGGGAACGCAATGACGGACAAACCAATCGAAGCTGTCGCCCACACCGCTCTGCCCTGCCTCGTAGGTGTAGAGCCCGGGTACCACACAATCGCGCACCACGCCGCAGATACCCGTAACGTCGTATCTCTCGCTTGCGTGGAGAAGCTGGACGCCGGACGTGCCCACGATCGCCATCAGCACGCCGGGTTCGGTGACGTTGAGCGCCGGCATTGCGGCGTGCGCGTCGAGAATCGGCATGGCAAGTGCCGTTCCCTCACAAAGCCCCGTCATCGCGGCACCGCGTGCGTTGAGCACGCCTGCCTTCTCGGCAACCGAGCGTACCTCGGCGGGAATTTTCGTGCCAATCAAACCCGACAGTCGCGAATCGAGCGCACAAAGAAAATCGTTTGACGGGTAGCCTCGCCCGTCACCCCAGAAATATTTATAGCCCGCAAAGCCTACCGCGCGACTCTCCTCGCCCGTGAGCAGAAGCGAAAGCCAATCGCCCGCCTCGATGAAGCGGTCGGCATCGGCATAGACCTCGGGATCGCGGTTGAGCGTCTCCAGAATTTTCGGAAGCGCCCACTCGGAGGAGACCCTGCCGCCGTAGGACGCAAGCCACTCCTCGCCCCTCGCCCGAGCAACCTCGGTAATGCGATCCGCCTCCGCCTGCGCGCCGTGATGCTTCCAGAGCTTAACCCATGCGTGCGGTCGGCTCCGATAGCGCTCCTCGGTGCAGAGCGGCGTGCCGTCCTCTCTGATGGGCAGGAAGGTGCAGGTGGTAAAGTCGATGCCAAGCCCCACCACTGCCTCGGGAGATACCCCTGTTTTCTCAAGCACACCGCGCACAACGGCACCGAGCACCTCAAGATAGTCGCCCGGATGCTGCAGCGCAAACTGCGGCGGCAACGGGGTGCCATCGGGCAGAGCACGCTCCATCACTCCGTGGGGATATTCCATCACCGCAGACCCCAGCACCTCTCCGCTCACGGCGTCCAGAAGGATCGCCCGTCCCGAGAGCGTGCCGAAATCCACTCCTATCGTATAGCGTTTCATCTTTTCACCTCATGCTTCAGATCATCTGATCGGCGCACATGCGCAAGCGCCCCTTGCGCGTCTCGCCGTCAAAGGAACGCAGAATAAAGCGACCGTAGCCGCGCACCGAAACCGTTGCGGGTGGAGTCAGGATGACGTCCACGCGCTCCTCGGGCTCAAAATCAACCTCCACCAATCCGCTTCGCACCGCTCGCTGGGCAGCGTCACGCGAGAGATTGGTGAGTGCCGCAACCACGCAATCGAGGCGCGGCGAGGCAACCGTATCGCGGATCGGGCGGTATTTTCTGCCGTCGGTAAAGCTCCCGTCGGGCACGTAGGGCGTGCAATGCACGCTGTCCGAGCCGATTCTGCACAGATTTTCGGTCAGGAACGGCAGCATCAGGCGTGGACAGAACACCACCGCCTCGTGTTCGTTTTGCACGGCAATATCCCCCAGCGCGTCACGCTCCAGCCCGAGCGCGAGGATCGAGCCGAGATAATCGCGGTGCGCAAGCACGCGATAGCCGCTGCCCTTGATGCGAACCGCCTGCACCGCCTCACCGACCTCCTCCTCAAGGAGCGCCAACACGGCAGCGTCATCATCCTCGGGCACCCGCTCGCCCTCAAGTGCCGCGAGCAGATAATCGGGCAACAAAAAGAGGCATGCACGCTCTGCGCCGCCGTAGCCGCCCCAGAACCATGCCGCCTCCCATGCGCCGCACATTCGCAGATAGCGCTCTGCCGCACGTCTCTCGCGCGGCGTCAGAAACGGCAGACCCGCCACCTCTCCGCGTCGGCTCTTTTCCACCGCATCGGAAAGGCGCGCCTCAAGCAGATCGCGCGAAAAAATACGCTCCGTCATACCGCCAAAAGAAGCAAGCGAAGCAGAATCAGCGACAAAAGCGCCATGAAAAAGGGCACGTCGAGCGGACTTCCCTCAAACCAATGGCGCGCCGCACAAAGCTTGCGGAACGGCAAAATGATCGGCTCGGTAATCATCACCATAAACGCCGAAAAGCCACCCTCCTCCATCGGGTCGATCCAAGAAAGCACCGCGCGGATGAGCATGGCAAGGTCGAGCACCTCGACCAGAACCAAAACAAATTGCTTGAGCAGATAGAGTACAACCTCCAAAACGGGATTCTTCCTTTCCTTGTCTCTATATCGTACAAATGGGGTGTCTCGAATGCAGATCGCATTCGGTCGACACCCCTTTTTCAACGGCCGACCTTACAGATCGTGTAAAGTGCCTCAAGCCTCCTCGTCGGCGGGAATCTCCTCGTATGACTCGTCACCCTCAACCGGTGCCTCATCAGCGGGCTCCTCGGACACGATGCCCGAAATGTCCACGCCTGCGGGGGAGACCACGATGGTGCTCTTGTTGGTTTTGATCATCTCTCCGCCGAGCACGTAGACAACGCCTGCCAGAAATCCAACCAGACGCTGCGCCTTGTCCTTTGCAAGATCGCTCACGTCGAGCAGAACGATGCAGCCCTCCTTGAGCTTATCCGCGATCGTGCTTGCCTCGATGTGGCTCTTGGGCTTGAGCAGCTTGATCTCCACCTTATCGGGGGTTGCAGGGGTTGCGTCCACAACGCGTCCTGCGGACTCACCCACAGCGGCAACGTCGGCGGACTCATCGTCTGCCATTTCCATCTTCAGATCCTCGGGCATCATGTAGACGTCCTCGTAGTTTTCGTCCTCCTGCAGGTCTGCATTATCGTTTCTGAGAAATCTTTTCAGCATATTCATGTTTGTTTTCCTCCCTTATCTTTCCTCTTTATTTTCATTTATATACTGTTCTGTTGGGACTTGAGGCTCTTCAAATAACGCTCTCCCGACGCGCACGATTGTCGCACCTTCCTCGATCGCCGCCTCAAAGCTTCCCGACATGCCCATAGACATCATTGGCTCACCTATATTATATAGTTTTTTTTGCCAAATATCAAGACATTGTCGGTAAGTTTCTCGAAAATATTTTCGGTATTCCTCGTTTTTTTCACATTTCGGAGCCATCGTCATAAATCCGCGTAGCCGTATGCCCGGAAAATCCGACAGCGCCCTGCAAAATTCCTCGACCTCGCCCGGCGGAAGCCCGCTTTTGCTTGCCTCCTCGCCGCTGTTGATCTCAACGAGAATATCCATCACAAGCCCGTGCCGCTGTGCCTGTCGGTCGATCTCACGCGCAAGTGAGAGCGAGTCGACCGAATGGATCATACACACCTTGTCGATGATGTATTTGACCTTATTTCTCTGGAGCGTTCCGATGAAATGCACGCGCATCCCCTCGCGGTCGAGCGCGTCCCATCGTTCCAGCAGCTGCTGCACGCGATTTTCTCCAACGTCACTCACGCCAAGCCTGCGATGCAGATAGTTGATATGCTCGGCATCGGTGTATTTCACCGCTGCCAGAAGCGTGACGCTCCGCTCTCCGAAGCGCTCGGCGCTCCGTTGCACCGCCGCGTCGATCCGCGCACGGATCGCCCCCACGTTGGCGTCCATATAGGACAGATCATTCATCGGTATACCCTCCCCTCGTATAAATTTTCTCCCGAGGTGATCATCATATCGTTTCGGGAAAGATAGCCCTCGCGATCACCCTCCTCGGCAACGATGCAATAGCCGTCTCCTCGATAGAGCACCTCCACACGTCGGAAGCGCACCGTGCTCTCCTCGAAGATGAACACGCCTTCAACGCCGTCCTGCACGCGCAACGCCGCGTCGGGGACATGGTAGCCCACGTAGCTCCCCACCGTGATCTGCACGCGCTGGGACCGCAAATAGACGAAATCGGTTGGCACCTCATCGGTGAAAAAGACTGCGACCGCTCGTCCGTCCGCCGCCTCGACCAGCCGCTCGCAGATCAGCGTCATCTCGCGTCCGCCGTTGTCGGGAAATACGAAGTCATAGTCCTCGCCCGCCTCAAAAAAGGCGGTGCACGCTGCGTCAATCGCAACCGCAAGATACCAGCGGTTGCCGATCGCCATTTTCCCGACCGCAAAGCCACCGCTCTCGGGGGGCTCTGTCGCGACCAGGTCCTCAAAGCTCTCCACCGTCAGGCTCTCAAGCACTGCCGTTGTAAAGAGTGACTCATATCCGTCCACTCGCGAGGCATCGTAAAAATACCCCGAGGCATCGCTATTGTAAACCGTGAGCGGCGTTCCACGCAGAATCGCGTCACGCTCGGCATGAAGTGCCTCCAGCGTGGTCTCCACACCGCCCTCCTCGCCAATGAGCGTGCGATAGCGATTGAGCAAAGCCAGCATCGTGTCCGAAAGTGCCCGCAGCTCCTCGCGTTCTCCGCGAGAGAGGGCTCGCCGCATCTGCACGTAGATCGCTTCCGCCTCCCGACGGAACAGCTCCGCCTTGGCGAGCGTGGTCCCCGCGCCGAGGCGACTGTCCTCCAGCACGGCGATCATACGGGTCACCGCGTCGAGTCGGATCTGTGCCGACACGCGGCTTTCATCATTGTATCCGTCCCACACCTCGGCAACTCTTGAGCCCTTGGCAACCTTTTCGCCGTTCTCGGCGAAACGCAGGATCACACCCGCGCCCGAGGTGGTGAGCACGCGCTCCTCCCGAAAGAGATAGGCGTCACCGCCAACGATCTGATAGTCGGTGTGCAGATAAGCAGGCGTTGTCATGGGCGGCTCGTGCGGCGAAAGCACGTGAAAGAAAACGTAGACGAGCAGACCGAGCAGGGCAAGCGTTGCCGCAAAGCGCGGAAAATATTTTTTCAAAAATGCAAATCTTGTCACGCGGCACCTCCTCCCCACGTTTCTCGGGTCACGTCAGTCCGTGCCGCTCTGCCAGATCGCCACGGCTTCGTCGCACAGCTCGTCGAGCGAGCGAGTCTGTCCGTCTCTTGCCGCCTCAATCCAGCGCACGTAGTCCTTGGCACCAAACCAGGTCATCTGTCGCTTGGCATAGCGGCGCGTTGCGGTCTTGAGCAGCTCCACCGCCTCCGCCTCACTCTGCTCTCCGTCAAGACAGGCAAGCAGCTCCTTGTAGCCGATCGCCTGTGCCGCCGTGTGATTTTCGGCAAACACACCCTCGGCAAGCAGTGCACGCGTCTCGTCAAGCAGTCCGTCGGCAAGCATGCGATCCACGCGCGCGTTGATGCGTGCATGAAGCAATGCACGGTCGGGATAGCAAAGACCGATCACAGTAGCATCAAAGGGGCTTTCCCACGCCTGCGTGAGACGGTCTGCCTCGCTTTTGGTCATGCCCGTTCCTTCATATATTTCAAGCGCGCGGATCACACGCTTGACGTTGTTTTCATGGATCGACGCCGCGCTTTCGGGGTCGCCCTCGGCGAGCCGACGGTGTAGCGCCGCACTCCCCTCCTCTGCCGCAATCGCAAGCAACCGCTCACGCGCGGCGGGGTCAATGCGCGTTTCGGCAAAGCCTCCGCGCAGAAGCGAATCGAGATAGAGCCCCGTACCGCCGCAAAGAATCGGCAGACCTCCGCGCGCGGCAATCTCTCCGATCACGCACTGTGCCATCGAAACGTAGTCGGCGCAGGAAAAAGGCTCGTGCGGCTCGGCAACGTCGATCATGTGATGCGCGATCCCCTCGCACTCGCTCGCCGTCGGCTTCGCGGTTCCGATATTCATGCGTCGGTAGACCTGCATCGAGTCGCAGGAGACGACCTCGCCTCCGAGCCGCTTCGCCAATGCCACCGCCAACGCGCTTTTCCCGCTCGCCGTGGGACCGACAACGGCAAGCACCCGAATTTTTGAGCCGTCGCTCACCGCCGCTCCCTCCTTTTTACGGTTTTTCAGATCAGATAAACGCTCCGCTCACAAGACGGGCAGAACAGAGAACCTCAGCGGTTGCCGCCTCCCGAGGCTTCGCCCCCATTCGCAGCACCCGCGCGAGGATCGCGGCGGATCTCAAAAGGAATGGCCTTTTCGTAAACCATTTGCTTGAGAAAGATATTCACCGCAGTGGAAAGATCCATGCCCAGATCGGCAAGCAGCTCCTGTGCACGCGCCTTTGTTTCGGCGTCGATGCTGACGTTTGTTGATACCTTTGCCACGGTTGCCACTCCTTTCTTTCATCGTTTGACACGCAGGGGTTCCCCCACCCTGCGCGCCTTCCTGCTTATTATAACACAATATGCGCATATTGTCAATATCTTTTGTTAATTTTTTTATATTTTTATCATTGTTTATGTTAAAAATCCAACATTTTATGCGCATGTCTTGAGAGGACCAACAAAAATCCGCAAAAGACGGCAAAAGGCGAGAAAAAGAGACGGAAGAACACACGCCCCGACATCGGAATATCCTATTAGCAGCACTTCTGTTTCGGAAGAAAATTCCTCAACCAAAGTTTGGAGAACGTGTTTAGAGCGCACGTTCAGAAGGAAAGAATAGAAGCAGAGATCAAAAGCTCTATGCCAAAAGAAAGGAAAAGCGATATGAGCGTCAGACGAGGAGATATTTATTATGCGGATCTGAGTCCTGTGGTGGGCTCGGAGCAGGGCGGACTCCGCCCCGTTCTGATTATTCAGAACGACATCGGAAACAAATACAGCCCCACCGTGATCGCGGCAGCAATTACCTCACGCATGAGCAAGACCCGACTCCCCACCCACATCGACATCTATGCCGAGGAGGTGGGACTCGCCAAGGATTCGGTGATCCTGCTCGAGCAGATCCGCACGCTGGATAAGCGGAGGCTCAAGGAGAAGATGGGACACCTGGACGAGCGCAAAATGGACTACGTGAATACCGCGATCGCCATCAGCTTTGGGCTGGGCGACCCCGGGCAGGATGCCGCCATGCGCGCCATGATGCAGCGAAGCCATACCGCAGGCGGCACGCATGCCCCGAGCGCACGCCCTGCTGCGGCGGTAGCATCCACCGCGACGGGCACCGCGGTCGGCACCGCAGACCTCCCCACGAGCCCCCCAACGGGCACCCACACGAACACACCCGCAACCATTTCAACCGCACCCCGTTTCCATACTACCTCAACCGCCTCGGGAGCAGGCGCATCAAACGCAGCGCAGGGGGCGTCGACAATTGCAGGGGGAACAGCCCAAGAGCAAACGCAGGCGACCGATCACACACGCACCATCCCCGAGTCATAACAAAGGGATACCGCAGCGTAAAACCGTCCCACGAGTCACGGGCATACACGGCGAATGTGCGGGAGAGCCTTGTTTTGGCGTCTTTTTATCAAAACTTTTTGAGAAAAGGTATTGACAAACGGCTTCGGATTGTGTATAATATACTTTGTCACAAGAATCTGCAAGCGGCGTCTTGTGATTGAGTATACGGAGAAGTACTCAAGAGGCCGAAGAGGCGCCCCTGCTAAGGGTGTAGGCCGGGTTTACCGGCGCGAGAGTTCAAATCTCTCCTTCTCCGCCAAAAAGATTAACCGAGGAAAAGTCCATTTTCCTCGGTTTTTCTTTGTTTTTTGCCGTTTTTCGCCCATTTCCGTGCTTTTTGCGCCCAATGTCATGTCATTTTTCTTTGGGTAGGTTTGGGCAATTTTAGGGAATTTTAAGGATTAAAGTGTTGTCAAATTGTTGTCAACACTTGATTAGTATGTCGACTCCTTATATTGCGACTGAAGCGACTTGATTTCCGCCGCTTTTGCGATGTGCTTTTTGTGGAGATATTCGTAGACCGCGAGCATTGCCGCAGGCGGGTCTCCCTTCTCCTTGCGGTGCTTCTCGATGATCTTGCGCACCTCGTCATGGAGCATATTGATGTGCTTGACCTCGTCAAGGGAAATATCGTAGAAGGTTTTTGCGAGCGTTGGATGATCCTCTCGCATAGTCAACGCCGATTGCGCGTACTCATGTGCGCCGTCGAGCTCATCCTCAATCATGTCGGTAAGTTCCTGAATGATCTTCATCTCTTATCCCTCCATGATATAACGATAGAGCCGCTCGACATCGTCCTTGTTGATGGTCAACGGTCCCACGACCGGCAGATCGAAGGTGGCGGGGCTTTTCTCCGCTTGCTTGCGGAATTCGCGGTATAGCTTCTCGATATCGATCATGTCCCCATCGTCGATCACGCCGAGCATCTGCACCACGGCGTTTCCTTTTGCCTTCTCAAAAATGTTGGTGATGTTGGACATCCAAAGAGATGCCATCGCGCCGAATGTCCATTTCTTCCAGCCGGAGAGCATGGGGCAAAGCTCGTTGTCGAGATATCTCACAAGACCATTCTGAAGCTGATTCAGTGATACCATATTATCCTCCTTATTGGGAGGAGGCGACTATTGCCGCCCCCTCCTTTGATGTGTTAGCGATTACGCGCCGGTGGTGGGCGCAGGGGTAACCGATACGGTCACGTCACCCCAGCCGGGGCAAACAGAGCCGTTCGGTACAACGCGCTTGGTGAGTGCCATCAGCTCGGCAATCTGTCCCTGCACACAGGAGATCGCCATCGTGTTGGTGGCGTTGTAGACACGCTGGTCGCAGAGCTCATGCTCGATTTTGCCGAGTCTGCCATCTACGTAGTCTCTGAATTTTCCCATTTCGCTGAGGGCATAAAAGTTCGCATCGCGGAGCTTGACCTCTGTTTCGAGCTCCGAAATACGCGCCTGCTGACTTGCCTCGTAGCGGTTGACGAGCGCACTGCCGCCGCCACAGTTGTTGTTGTTCCAGCCCCAGCCTCCTAAGAGATTGCCGAGACCGCCGTTGAGAAGGCTCATTCCAACGCCCGCCGTTCCGATGATACCCGTGGTGAGTGCCGCGTTTGCCTTGCCGTTGCTTGCAAATTCTGCCATTTTGTTTTTCTCCTTTTTGAGTTTATTTTTGCTTGGGCGACGTCTTTCCCTTGCAAGAAAATTGTAACAAAAAAAGAACACCCCGACCTATCCAGATCGGGGTGAGATTATAGCATGATTTATACGCGATTCTTCCGCGATCCTATCAAACAAGGATCGGCGTGCCGTTGCCCATCAACCTGCGCACCTTGAGGTATATCAAAGCCTTCTCGGTGTAGTATTTTCGGTTTGATAGGTAAAGATCGATCATGATATAGATATCGGATCGGTCTTGGCAGAGCATCTTGAAGATCGTGAGTTGTAGGTCTGTGAAATTAGCTTGAGCAATGATCTGCTCCATTTCGGGTCTTGTCAAAAGCGACAGTTTCTTCCGCTTCATTTTTTACCTTTCTCTCGTCAGCGAGGAATATGTCAATAACGCTACATTGCGCGTTGATTCTTCTGACGGAGATTTCGGATGCATTCTTGTATCCTGCGGGATGCGCTGTGATAAACGCCATTACGATTGGGATCATGCGCACGATCCACTGCAGGATGGTCTCGATCGATGGATCGCTCGCTACCTGCACCACGAATACGCCGCACAAGAATGTTCGCACAAACACCTTAATATAATTAAGGAGAAGGTCAATGTTCCTCTGTTCATCACCTGACTTTGGAAGCATTTTTCTCTTTCCAAAGATTTTAACAGAAAAGGCGCGATTGAGCAACATATCTGCGGTAAGCTCCGCGGGCAGAATATGATTCGCGCTCCGAATCGCCCTTTTCAGCCCCTTTTGAAGCGGGAGTTTATTGATCGCCTTATCGGATAGCATCAGATACTTCGACTCATATTCTGCATATGAGATATAGGGCGTGATGATGTCTCGCCTGATGGACTCGACCTCTTTCCTCCTATACTCATTACACCATACGCGCAGGGAGTCGATCAAGAGGTTTTCATTGATGGTTTTGCAGAGCTCGTCAAACCTTCCGATAGCCTCTTTATATCCGTCTGTTGCCCTTCCTTGCAGGAGACCATCATCGTACTTCGTGCGGTAGACCGTCACAGTTATGATATAGATCAAGATCGTGACGAAGCCGATTGACAGCAGCTTGGATGCATCGAAATAGAGGTTGATATCCCAAAAGGATACGAATGCTGCTACAAGGCAGAGGAGGAGCAAACCGAGGTTGGTTCCAACGCTCGTGAGCTTCTCTGCATCCACAGAGCTCCGTCGCACCACTCCTTCGGAGTCTGATGCAATCGTGCCAGGCATTTCGATTCTGTTCATGATATCACCTCTATCTGATTATTTTTCGCAAAGTCTCTTTCCGTAGCAGAACAATGCAACGCCGATGAGATTGGAGATTCCTCCGACGAGGAAGACAATGATCATCTCGTCAATGATACTGCGAAGCACCATAAACATTGCGAACGCGAGCCACCAAAATAGCGGAATTGCCGGTGCCTTGAGAAGCATTTTCGCATATTTGATGAGCGGTAGGATCGAGAAGAAGGCAAGGAGCACAAACGTGCCCGACATGGTTGCCTCCGTCCCCCGATGAATCCAAATTGGAAACTGAAGCAGTGTTGCCAAGAGAGGCGGCAACACACAAGTGATTACGCCCAAAATCTTGAGCGCCCCACCATTTGAGATACTGCGCATCATTCCACCTCCTCGGTGTTGATGCCCTCCTCGGTGTTATCCTCGCCGTTGGCTTTTACCTCTTCTTCGGTGAGGACCTTCTTGATGTAGGATACACATTCTCCCATCCTCTCATCGTCATCGATCAAGGACAAGCACTTCGCGTATCTTACGTTTACGATATCCTTTGTTCCTTGAGGGAGATTCTTGAGATTGACAAAAACAGTGTCCAAGATGTCAAGAATAGCAATGTTTTGAAGGAGAACGGCGGCAAAAACCTTGTCGCGGTTTGTCTCGCTCTCCTGCGCGGCGGTATAATTGGCATTGATCGCATTGTATCCGTCAATCAATCTGTTTACAACCTCAACAACACCGCTCTGCGAAGTAAATACGCTCGTTGTGTTTGCCTTGATATCTTCCATCTTGTTCTTGAGCGATTTGTTTCTCAGCTTTGTCACGATTGCTCCTGCCGCCTCAAAGACGAGCAGAGCGGCAATACCGATCTTGCTTCCATGATCCTGTAAGAATGCAAGCAGATGGTCGACGTAGGTAGGCTCGTAAGCCACGGAGTCATCTTGGTCGGTGGTCTCCTGTGCCCAAATCTCACTGCCGTCCATAGCCGCAACGGGAATGAAAAGGCAGGAGATGATGGCAACAACCAATGCTACGCGAATAAACGTTTTCATGGGTTCTTCCTCCTTAAATCAAATGATATCCCTCAAGGATCGAGTCGAGCCGTTTGGACACTTTGTCAGAGGTCTCCTGAACCTTGAGAAATTCGTTACGGAGATCGTCGATCTCGCAAAAGAGATTGGCGATCTTTTCGGGCAGATCGTTATCGTTTACGGCGATAAATACCTTCCCATCCTCTTGCGGCGTTGCGACGAGCCCCTCACACACCCATTTAGGCGGCTTTACAGTGCCGTCAAAGAGCGCAACGGAAACATTCACGTATCCGTTAAGAAAGCGCAGAGGAACGGCACAAGAGCCGTCTGCGGCGATGTCTCGGTATCGTTCCGCGCCATTGCAAGCAAACACCGCAGTCGCTCCGATGGGCGCGTTCTCGAATTTGAAAACAACGTCCTCGGATGTGCAGATCGGGGTTCTGTTGGGAACCACGCCTCTGCCGCCGCCGAGAAGTCTGTATCCGATCTCCATCACAACGCGCCTCCCTTGAGGATCGCATCGGAATCATCGATCACGGCTCTCACCTTTGCTCTGTCGGAAAGGTATGCAAGCCAACGCTCGTCATCATCCGACCACTCTCCAAGAGTATGCTTGTTGACCTTCCAATCGTTGTCGGAAAGCCACTTGAGCGCGGCTTCTCTCTTTCTGCTTGCGGTCGCTCTCGCGCGGATGCGCTCTCTCTGCTCCTTTGTCAGCTCGATCTTCTCGGTGTAGAAGGCTCTCGTGGTGGGATCGAAGCAGATAAATTCTCCTGCCACCGCCAAAGGAGGAATCTTGGCATCCTGCACTCTGAAGGAGGTCACGTTATCGGGAACCATGTCCGCAGAGTATTTGTCTGCAATCTGCAATAAAACTCTGTTTTTCTGGTCAATCTTGATATACATATCTTTACCTCCTTATGCGTAAAAATCAAGGTTAAAAGCGTTTGATGGACTATCGGGAGTAACGCACATATTGTAAATACGGTTGGATATAAACAGAACGTACATTTCATTACCGTTATAGTTATATACACGTGCAATAGCAAAATCCCCTTCAAAGCTCAAATCCTCGAGACGTTCTGCTTCATATTCACCGTGCGTGTATATTTTAGTAAGTGCTTGCATTTGCTCGAATTCTTGTGCCCAATTATGGTTGTTCAAGAAGTTAACAAATTTTGCTCTTTTCAAAAATTCAAAAGCGTCTCTCGAACCGTTTTCTCCAATCTGATAACCGAGGTTAATCAAGTCACAGTAGTAACCACCGCTAACGCTTTCCCAAGTTACGTTGTCATAAACAAATCCTACTGAAGCGAATTTTTCAAGACCTTTGACTTCCGCCGCTTCTCTTGCAGTTTCATCCTCGATGGGATAGACAACGCCTTTTATTCTAATCCCTGAAATTGTATCCATTTTATCCTCCTTGTAGTTTAGCTGATGATCAGGACACCGTCTTCAACCGTAAGAAGGTTGTTTTCGGATTCCAAAACCAAAGTTTTTCCCTCGACCGACATCACAAGAACTCCCGTGTCACCCTTCTCGCCCTTGATGTAGTTTTCGGAAATGCGCTCGTCATATTCCGAAAGCAACGAGGCGATGCCGTAGAGCGCCTCCTGCAAGCTCATGGTGCGATCCCCAACGGAGGTGACACCGAGCAGAGTCGCAAGTTTGCCGTTTTGAATCGAATCGAGCAGAGCCTTGAACGACTCAATCTCGTTATTCTTCCAATCGGAGGGCAATGCAAGGTATTCTCCCACATCGGATGAGGAAAACGCGCTTGCAATATCGTTGTATCGGTCTGCGAGAAGCTTGGAGAGCTGGTCAAACCACACCTTCAGTTGAGATGCAGAGAGACCGCCCTCTCCATATCGCGTTGCGGCATTCGGTCTGTCCGCCAACGCCTGAACGCCGAGAATCGAGATCTGTCTCGGCGTAATCTGTTCAAATTTTTTCATGTTGCCTCCTATTGCTTGTAGCGACCTACAACCGTGTATCGGTAGGCAATGTAGAAGACAGAGAACGGCTTCATATATTCGTCAGAATACAAGAAGTATTGCTTCTCCACCCATTTCTTCTCTGCCTCTCTCACCGCAAAAAGACTATTGTCGGTTGTCGAGAGAGAAAGGTCACTGAAGTCCACATTGTCAAACGAAAAGATCTCACTGTTGATTCGTGCGATCTGCTCATACGGCTTCTTGTTCGTTCTCACCTTGACCTTTGCCGCAGATGACAAGAAGCTCTTGGTCTTGATGACCGTCGACTTCTTCACCGTAGACTTTGTGAGATGAGGAATGTCGCAATTATCCATCCTTGTAGCGCATCCGCAATAGATCACGCGATCGTCGAAGGTGTAGTACCGAGGATGGATCTCTCCGCGCTCATCTCGCATATCAAAGTTGAACGAGCATACCGTTCCGTTCGTAGTGCCGAAGAAAAGATTGTTGTCAATCACTTTCATGATCACCGCAGGATTAAACACTCCACCCGTCTTGTTTCCGCGAGTCGAGCAGAGAAGCGCACGAATGACCGTCTCGTCACCGCCCTCGTCGCTCTCATAAATGGTGAAGTATACGCGCTCGGTGTACTTGATTCCTGCAAATTCGAGCTCAAGATCGTCCTCATGGATCACAACGCCGCTGGTGCCGTCATCCATCGGTGGGTTGGCGATCTGATTGGTTCTGTCCTCAAATTCACCGCGATCCTCGTTGTAATACTTGGTTGCGGCGGCGAGAGGAACATTGATCCATTCGTCATCCGTTGCGCAATCACATCGGAGCGCAGATCGATGGCACACGGGGCAATATCGCACGTGCGCTCCCTCAAATTCGGGAGGAAGGCTATCGCTATATCTGTACTCGGTGTATTGCCCATCATACACGCCAATGTCCTCAAGGTAATACCATTCGTATTGTGTTGTGCCGGTATCATGCTCAAATCTCTGCCTGCTATCTGCCAAGAACACACTGCCGTTCACGTTCAGAACAAGATACCCATTCCATTCCGTGAGCGTAGCATCCTCAAGAGGCAGATTTGCGAGCTTTGCATCCACCATGCTTGATCGATGCTCGATCGCTCTCTCAAGCCTTACAGAGAGCTGGCTAACGCCCTCCAAGCCAAGCTTGGACACAAACACGGGGTCATCGAGAAAGTTAACACACGCGCCAATGCAACCGACTCCGTTGAGCCCCTGCACAGAGGGATACACCCTCGGCAGCAGATTCTCATTGGAATCCATTGCGGTGTGGAAAAATGTGGAGCCATCCTGCTGGGACTCCTTCTTGAGCACCATGAGCGTGTCGGCAACCGGCACCATTCCCGTGATCGGTATGTTTCCTACGCCGTCCTGCACATAGTTCAAGATGCCAAAATAGGTGGGATCAACGTATCCCGTGAGGTTTCGACCGCAATAGAATACGTGGTTGGGGAATGCAGGGTTACCAGACAGAAACACACGATTATCGAAGATCGTTGCAAGAGTACAATCCGTGATCATGTTCTCGATCTGCTCACGATACTCCGTAACGCCCGAAACACTGTAAAGCCGCTTTGATGCCGTGACATCAATTCCTGCATAGAATTCGGGTCTGCCCGCATCCTTCGGGGCTTGAGGCGCCTCTGCAAACGTGATCTTTCCGAGCGCGAGATCCACTGTGTAGTTGCTCACCACCTCGTCGTAGACCTTGACCGACACCACCTCGTCGAGATTGTTCTCGTTCATGTAGTATTCGGTTGTTGTTCCGTCTGCAATAAAGGTGTGCTTGAACAAGGGCGTTAGGACATTCCTCTGCTCATATTCTAATCCAATATCCGCATTCTCACCGCTTGGGACAATGTTGATATAGGTGGTTGGAACATACGCCGAAGAAACAACGCTCCTCACGGATTCCCCGTCAAAGACGAGGTAATTCTTTCCGTCAATGACGTAAAGACGATTGTTGAAAACAAAAGACTCGCTTCTTCGCTCGTTCATCGAAGAGAACAAGGCATCACTCGACCGCATTACAGACTCTTTGTACACCAAGTATACAAGGTCTCCCTTTGCAAGATCTCCGCGAGAGATTTCAAGCCTCTTCGATTCCACCAAAAAGGTGGTGTTTGCGAGGATGCTTTCTCCGCTCGACTTTTTCACGTCCACAACGCTCTCGATCGAAAAGTCGAGATCGATCAAGAACGTGAGCGTGCCGTTGGTGTTTGCGGATTCCTGCGGAAGCTCAATCGTGGCTTCCTTGTCAATGTTAACAGTATCGGGATAATTCTTCCAAAGGTAGAGCCTTGTTCCGGCATGAACGAGAACACTTCTGTTTACATCCCGAAGCTCATGGATGCCGTAAATGCGATCCTTATTGGGGACATCAAATCTACGTCTGAAGCCCGTGATCGTCTCAAGAGCACGACCTTGACCGGATTGGTAATCACGGAACATATTGACCGCATAAGCCAATCTTTGCCGATTGACTTGGGTATGATCAGAGGAAAAATCAACGCCACGGAAATCACCGTAGTATGCGCTTCCTTCGCTCGTATTTCGTGTCAAATATCCCATAAGTTCACCATCCGTTCGTGCCTCTGATTACCACGGGCTTCATGGATTTATGCCTTCGTTCAACGTCTGCCGCAAGCTCTCTGTACAATGCCATGTAATATTCAGCCTTGCTCGGCTCATCCTCCACCCACACATATGCTGCAACAAGCGTGGGAAGAAGCGCGCAAAGATCGGGGTCGAGATCGATCGTGGTCTCGTCAGTGCCTGCAGAACCACTGTTCACCAGCATCGCAGGTGCTCGATGGTATTGAATCCGATAAACGCCATTTGCATCGAAAGGAAGAAGAACGACTCTGCCATTCTCTACCAAGTATCCTTGATTGAGAAGGAGGTGGGTGTCATCATCCAAGATAGGGGGAGATGCAAGCGCAAGGAAATCATCGGTGAGCCCGCTGATGTCGTAGCGAGTGAACGGCTCATAAGCGGGAATATCCGATACGGAATCGCTATAGAGCCGATCATACATCGCCACGTTCTTGATGGAGTAGACGTATTCTCCGCTGAATCGGAGTCGGAACAGACCGCGCTTGAATTCACCGTCAACGGTGATAAAGCCACGATATGCCACGAATCCACCGCGAGAGTTTAGGTCTCTCGACCCGATCAACGACCATCTCCCAACGCCCTCGTTGTAATACTCGATATAGAGCACGCCAATACCATCCGCTTCGAAGTAGTAAGACTTTGGGTCTGTAGCCTCATATGTGAGCTCTGCGACCTTTTCAGCGGATGCGAAGGTGTTTTCACGGACAAGGTTGGGAAAGGGCTTGTGGTTCACTACACACGCCGCCACCGCAGGTCGGATCGCGTTGACCTGCAGTAGCGCGCGATTTGCGGTGTAATAGAATCGATCTTCATTTTCAAGGGAGTCTTCAAAACCGAGTTGCGACACTTGTCTGTAGAGATCTGATACTCGCATTTTGTCCTCCTTTAAGATCGGCTATTACGCGAGAGCGGTAGCGTTGGTTACGGCAGATGCGGAGTTGACGGCGCGGAGGATGTGCTTCCAAGTGGTGAAGCCAAGACCCATGCGGCAGTAGCCGTTCCAGAAGAAGTTTCTGGTGTGGGGATCGATGCCGTTGGTGATGTCGAGCTTCACGCGGTTGAAGAACATATTGCCGAGCAGATTCTCGTTTGCCTCGGAGGACATGACCATGATCTCGTCACCTTCTGCTTCCCAGCCGTCAAGGACAACGAGAGTCCAATTGCCGTACTGCGTGTTGATGTCGTTGTAGTCGGAGCCGGTGGTTCTCTCGGTGCCAACGATCTTCTTTGCCATCATCTCAAGCTCGGGGCGGTTGCAGGGGATGATCAGGGTGTCTGCGGTGTAGCCCATCGTCTCGCCGTTCTCATCCTTGAAGTTGCGGAGCTTGTTTGCGAGCACTGCAAGGGTCTTCTCAAAGGTTGCGGCATCTTTGGTGAATTCACCGTAGAAGTAGTTGGTCTGGGTCTTGCCCTTCATCTTGTCGGTGGAGTAGGTGTGACCGTTGTGGAACAGAGGCTTGCCGTCACCGGTGGTAAGGTCAACGGTTGCCTTGTTGAACACGAAGGAAGCCTTGGTCGCGTTGATGAGAGACTGCGCGCCAAACTTCACGCGGGTCTTGTAGTATGCGCGAACAAACTTCTTGGGCTTGTTCTTCATGTTGGTGCCCATGCCGAATTTCGCATCGTCAGCCATCTTGCGAGTGATGGTGAATTCCTTTGCGAATTCGATGTGGGAGATCGTCTTGTCATAGGTCTTCTCAACGGAATCGTTCTCCGCCTCCTGACCCTCTTCCTTTGCCATGAAGGTGTCGAAATCGCTCTCGCCCATGATGGTCTCGGCGTATCTGTTCGACTTCTCGATGTTGTAGAGCACGTCAAGGCTGGTCTTGTTCTTCTCGCAGAGATTGGACTCGTTCTCGATCAGAGCCTTGATGGGATGCTCAAATTTTCCGAACATCGGGTCATTCTTGCCCGACATTGCACTGTAGGTAAAGTTTGCCATTTTTGTGTGTCCTCCTTAAATTCTTACGACAATGGTATCTCCAGCTTTGGTTGCACCGTTCACGGATTCAACGGTTACCACGCCGTCGGTGGTGGTAGCGGTTACCTGCAGACCATCGGTGTGGATGGTCACCTTCGCGCCGGGCACGAGAGAAGTGGGAGCGGCGGTTACGGGAACCTCATATACCTGATTGGGCTCTACGCGGCAAGCGGCGATCTTTCTGCTTGCGGCAGAAGCCGAAATCTGACCCATAGCAATGTGGGTGGGCTTTGCGGTAGCACCGCACTTGGTGAGCTTGCCAGCCCCGTTGAGAACGAGTGCCTCACCTACGGAAATAGCCTCCGCAGCGGCTTCGTAGAAAACGGGAGAGGGAACGTTCTCTCTGCCGTTCTCAATTCTGATGAGCTTAAACATTTTTGAATTCTCCTATCATACAGTATTTTTGTACAAGGAAATGATCTCCTTGTCGGATTTTCCTGGGAAGAGCTCTCTCCACGCCTTCAGATCCGCTCTCGTCATAGGAACGGAGCTATCCTTTGCCCCCTTGGGAACAGATGTCTGGAGATGGCTCTTCGACTCGTGGAGCGACTGCTTTTTGACGGCGGTCGCAATTTCGGTTCGGATTCCATCGGGATTTGCGGCGGCATAAGCCTGCTTTGCGGAAAGACCCATGTCTCGGAGTCTTCCGAATTCGCGCTTGATCGCTTGAGGCAAATCACGAATGTCGGTGTATTTTTGGGTTTCGGGGTATGCCGCATGGAGTTCTGCAAGATCGGCTTTTGCCATCTTTTCAAATTCCTGCCTCTGCAGCAATGCACGCGCCTGCGCATCCCGCTCTGCGGCGGCTTTCTTCTCAAGATATTCTTTGGTAGTTACGCCTTCCGCTTCTGCGGCAAGAGAAGCAAGTCCCTCCATCACGTCATCGGTTTTTACGCCAAGCTTTGCAAGGGTGTCCTTGCTCTGCGAACGAAGTCGGTTGAGTTCGGCGCGAAGCTTGATCACCTCTTCGTTAGGCTTTGCTTCGGGCACCTTTGGCTCTTCCTTCTTCGGTTCTTCTTTGGGAGGTGTTTCTTCAGCCTTCTCCGATTCCTCGGAGCCTTCATCCGTATCCTCTACGGTCTCGTCGTCAACATCATCTTCATCGAATACTACATCGGGGATGATAATGTTTCCGTCTTCATCATACTCAAATTCATCGTCCCTTTCGGGCTCGTTGTCGACCTCTTCGGGTTCCTCCTCATCGGTGGGGTCGATGTCGGTGTCGATGTCTTCGTCTTCCTCGTTGAGTGTGATTTCGTCTTTTTCGTTCATGATCTTAATCTCCTTGTTGTGATCTTAATTACTTGGATTTCTTGGTGCCGTCGCGAAGATCGCTCCCCTTTACAACGGTTGCTTTGGGATCGTTGCTCACGGGTCTCGGTGCTTTGATTACGCCGCCCTGATTGGTGGCAAATCTGTTGTCCTTTTTCATGACTTTACCTCCTTTGCAATATTTTGAAATGAAAAGAGCCACAACAACCGAGATTTCCTCGGAAATTGTGGCTCTCATCTCAATGGATTTTGGCGCGTTTGTTATTTAGTTTCTATCGTCCAAAATTTGCCGCATCTCTTGCAACGGAATGCCATACCGAAAATGTGGCTTCCGTGCATGAGCCCGACGTTCTTCAGACGCTCCCCACAGTTGGGGCAGGTGATCTTTGTCACCTCGCAAGCATTGGTTTCTTTGATTGTAAGCATAGTCCACCCCTCCTAATGCGAATAATAGCACAAATTCATACGTTTTTAGTCGCAATTTATGCCGTTTTCGCATGAAAGGTGTTCAAAATCGCCCCATTTTTGGTCTCAAAACCGCAAATCGATGCAATTTCTGCTCTTTCTTCCTTCGAAGCACCCTTGAGAGTAAGGATGTATCGAAGCAGGGACTTCTTTGCGCTTTCCGCATCCATCCCGACCACATCCCCATCGGCTGGAGAATAGCCCATAGAGGCGATGAGAAGGAGCTTTTGGTTTCTGCTCAAGCCAAGCTTGTTGATGTACGATACAACCTTCTTGCGCTTGCTTCCGGCAATGGTGTTGCCCTTCCGATCCTTATCGCTTGTAATTCCCCTCGTTCCGAAATAGAACGAATAGAGTGAATCGTAGTCAACGCCGCCCTTGTTCAGATATTGCATCTTCTCATAGACGTCCTTGTTGTACTGCTCAAGCGATGCTTGCGCTCCGTATACGAGTCTGTATGCTTCGGCAAATCGGATATCCTCCTCCTCGATAGATGAGGTTGCCTCGATTGCTTTTGTCATGAGCTCATAATCGTCGATCGCGGTTTCGTATGCTTTGTTGATCAACACTTGAATCACGCGAGTCTGCTCAAGCTTTTCTGCCCTCGACAGTTCGGAGTTGTTTTGAGTCTTGCTCTTCTCCTTGTACATATTGCTGATAGCCTTTTTCACACGGTTGAGGTATCGCACTTGGTACTTGGCGGTATCATCGCCAGCCGTATCCGCATACTGTGCCTCATCGTAAATGTCATAGAAGCGCGTTGAGAGCTTGTTCGACATAACGGGATCAAGTGTGAAGTTGCCGGTGAAGAAATCCTTCTCCTCCTTCGGCGTGGTAGCAGGGAGAATGAAATCTCCGATGACACCCGAATACTGATCGAGAAGATAGTGAATCTTCTTGGGAGATGCTTCAAGACCTACAAAATCATGTGCCTTTGCAATCGCAATGGCAATCACACTCGTGTTCTCATCAAAGCGATCCTTCGGAGCTACGTTCTCAAACTGCCGCCCCTCGATTGCAGTGCCGTACCACGTGGTGTTGGTTGCAACGTCGAAAAACGGAGAGAGTATGGTGCGAGTCATACTGTCAACGGGGGATACCTGCTGAAGCACGTTGTCGGCGTAATCCTTCCAATCAACCACCTCACCCTGCGCCGCTTCAACACTTCTGTTTACCAAGCCGCCAAGTGCGCTTGCAACGCGACCTCTCGGAATCTTGATAAAGGTGTCTCCCGCTTTGATGAGGAAGTTGTTTTCCTTGTCACTGTCTCGGAGCTTCTTATAGTCCTCGTCATCCCCGTTCATGATCATGTTAAGCACCATAGGAGCGATTCCAACGATAGTAGCCTTGAGCGCAAGGATCGCCGCCTCCTTCACAGTTCTGACCGCCGTCACGTTTCTCACCATCTTGCTAAATCCCTGAATGGAAGGATTGAGGAACGGCATCACGGTGCGGTTGAGCGCCTTTGCAAGCTTTCCTCCTCTTGCAAAGTTTGTGGTAACGTCAGCGGAGTCAAGGATTGCTTGCTCCACACTGTTGCCAGCCTCGATAGAGGAGATGAATTCTGCAAGTCGCGGCAATTGTTCAACGAAGGAGTTCGCGTTTTCAATCGTGGTCATGGTCTTCTTGACGATGTTGCCCTCTGCCTTTGTCAGACCCCAGCTATTCTGCGACCCATCCGTGCCCTTTTCAAAGTCGAACACAGTGCTCGCAAAGCCTCCGTAGGCTCTGTAGAGCTGCCAATACTTTCCGTTGGTGGCGATCTCCTTCTGCGCAATTGCATAATTCTTCAAGAAGGTCTTTCCGAATCTTGTATTGATTCCGGCATCTTGGATATCTCTGATCGTGTTTCTCAACAAGAATGCAGGGTTCAAGGATGTTACACCGCGCTTAAACAATTTGTTGCTTGCGCTTACCAAATCTATCAGAGGATTACCGATATCGGTCTTCGGAGAGAATGCATCAAAGCCCGCAAAGATCTCCTTGCTGACTCTGATCGTTATGCGCTCTCCGTCCTTGAAGAAAGTGATCTCGTTGTCCTTCGGTCTGTGCTCGGTCGGATCATATGCCGCCGCTTCTTCGGGTGTCATCTTCTTGCGGGATACCACCTCAATGTGGGTAGTGTCTCCCTTTTCAACCGATGCATCGTAGAGCGCGTTGGCAAGCTGGTTGACTCGTCCTGCAACAATTGTCTCCATCACCTGCCGAGCAATGATCTTGTCGGGGTTCTGAAGCCTCTTTGTGCTTCCTTTTGCAGTTTTGACCGTTGTCTTGACCGCCATGTTGTACTTGCCCTCGGTCGCTCCGATGCCCTTCTTGGTGTCTACGCGGTAGGTCGGTACATAATGCGGATAGAGCTCTGCAAGATAATCAAAGTTATCTTTCGAGAGAAGCCCCGTGTCAACGCGATACTGATTGAGATTCTTGAGGAATCCCCAAAGCTTCTCCGCTTGCTCTGCGAATTCGGGGTGATCCTTCTCATACCGAGCAACGAGCTCCTCGCTTTCCTCTGCCGTAACGGGCGTTGCATCCTCTCCGGGCGTGGTGGGGATAATGTGTCCGTCCTCATCTTTTGTCCAACCAATCACGGGCTTGTCCTCAAGCGGCATAAATTCCTTGATCTTCTTGTCCAATTCCTTTGCGCGCTTGTTGACCTCTTTCGCTTCCGCCTTCAGCTTCTTGACTCGCTCACGAAGACCTTTTTTGATCTCCATATCGTGTCTCGTTCTGCCGAGCGCGGCAATCTGCTTCTCAAGCGCATCAATCTCCTTCTTGAGAGCATTGATCTTGGCAACGTCCTTCTTGAGATTATCAATGTCCGCTTGATGCCACTCCATCGACCGCTTCTTGAGAGTCATGCGGCTGAGATTGTGCTTGTGGAAGAGATATCCGAAGAAGTCTGCGGTAACCTTCTCTCCCTGCTTGGTGATGGGATTCATAATCGGAATCAAGCCCTCTCCCTGCACGAGCGTATCCATATTGTCCTTGTCTGCGCTGACACCGATGCGCATCTGCTGACCGCCGATCATCTCGTTTGCCTCGGTTCTCGCGGCTCTCACGGCTTGCACCTTCGACTCGATATCCTTGATGCCGAGTTGCTTGCCAATCACCTCAATGCCAGCCTGCTCGTTGGTGACGGCAATTTGGAATTGAGTCCACAGAGAGAACGCCTTGTCGCGCTTGCTCGGCTTGTAGCTCTCCTCCTCCATCGAGATCGAGGCGCGAGTTGCTTCGATCGCTTCGTCGATGTCGATGGCGTAGCGGATGTCTCCGGAAAGTGTGCCTTTGGTGCGCTCTACGCCGAGTTTTTTTGCCACATCCTCAGAAAATACCTCGTTAGAAAGCGGAATACTCTTGACATATTCGAGAAAATCTGCTATACTAACTATAGGAGACTCTGAGGAGATGAGAGAGCTTTGCTCTGTAACAGCCGTGCCGCCAAGAGCGGATGTAGGAGTCTCTGTTTTTTTGCCCTTAACCGCACTAAGCTGGTACACATCAATTTCTGTTACATTGTTTTCGAGCTTGGAGACGACGGAGCGAACCACATAAAGGTTCTCGCTGTCGCGGCAAGCTCCGAGAAGCACATAGGACATTTCTGCCTTCCGTGTTGCGCTACCGTTAAGCTCGTTCACAGCGACGCTGTTTTTCAGCACATCGCCAATTTTCATAACCGCAAAAGCTGTCTCTTGGCTTCTTGCGATGCCGTGTGTCATACCATTTTTGCTCAATAAGACATCCAGACCGATATCATCGACGCGCACATAGGTGCTTGTCTCGGTGTTATTCGGGTTTTTTTGTTTTCTGGCGTTGAGCCTGCCGCGAGCTACGACGGCGTTTGTGTCGACCTTGCCATTTTCCGTCATGGGAAGCTCTGTAGGGAAGGTTACCACCGACAAATCTCTCTTTTTGGTCAGAGACTCATAGGAATAAGCGTCTGCACTCGGAGCGTAACCGGTATTATGGGACACCGGCTCAAAGTCAATAGCTTTCCGCACAGATTTGCTATTTCCTTGATCGAGGATCTCGGAAACCACCTCTTGCCGCTTCTGTCGGATTACCTTCTCAAGCTCGGCGTTGCTCATTCCCTCTGCGGCAAGCTTGGCATATTTCTGCCGCTCGCCATCGTTGGCAAACTGCTGGAGGAGCTCGGTTCTGCGGAGCTTCTCGGAATCCTTGAAGAATTCCACCGCCTCGTCGAATTTGTAATTCTTGAGTGAGAGCCGCTCGGCAGGGGATGCCTTGCCGTCTGGGGTGAAGAGATTGTAGTCTACAAGACACTTGTAGTAGCCGTAGGGGATGCGGTAGCCGCCATGCTCAAACGAGATGTCATCGATCGTTGCATCCTCTGTGAGATATCCAAGCTCCTTGCCGTATCTCAAGATGTTCTTGAGCACAGAGGCGTTGTTCTCCACATACTCTCGGAATTTCGGCTTGTACCCAGCCTTCTTGCACTCGTCGATGTATGCCGTGAGGTTCTTCTTGATGAGATCCTTTTGAGAGAGGTTTTCGGTGTTCTCAAAATCCCAGAAGGAGTAGATGTCAATCGGCTTCTTCACCTTCGTGTTTGCCTTGTGTCCGTCTGCGGTATCCGCGTACACCTCGCTCTGCTGGCGCGTATGATCCTTGATGTCGGCATAGCCGAGGATCTCTCGACCACCCTCGCGCACGATCGTCTCGCGCACGGTGCCCATCTTCACGCCGCTCTTGTGGAATGGAATGAAGTATGCAACGTCATCGTTTGCCATGACCCACGCCGCCATCTTCTCGTTCTGCGACACGGCGATGATACCGGTGTTGCCGCTCTTGTCGGAGTCTACCACCTTGTAGATCTCCTCAAGGCTCATCGGGAAGGAATCGTTTCTGTCGATCTTCCACACTCCCTCATCGTTGTACATGAAGATGGAGATATTGCGCTTGAGGTTGGTATTCTTGGTTGCCTCAAGGAATGCCGGCACCTTTGTGTAGGCGTGACCGGTGAGACCAAGTGTGCCCGCCTCAAAAAGCACCTGAAGAACGTCGACGAAGTTTTGAATCTGAAAATCCGAATAGGATTGCAGACGGAAGCCTCCCGTGGATGCAATCTTCTTCACGAGGCTTTTGTTGATGGTTCCGTCATCCTTCGTGAGCAATGCGGTGAGCTCTCCAAATCGGAACGGAGTCGCTCCTCTCGGCATCTTCGGCTTGCTCTGCCCATAGAATGAGTTGAAAGCCTCATATACCAACGGCATCTGAATCTTGAGCGTTGCAAGACCATCCTCCGTTGAGAGCATATCGATCGTGATGCTTTCGGGAGACACCTCATACTCCGCAAGGGCATCTCGCACGAATTTGCGAGTCTCGGAGTTATTGGATTTCAGTTGCCCCTTCTTTTTGCCGCTCTGCTCATAAAGTTGAGGATTGCTTGTGTTGCTTTCGTTCGACTCCGTAATGAGTGTTCGGAACGCCTCTGCCATCGGTGCGAGATTCTTTCGCATCGACTCCACGTAGCATTCGCGGCAGGGCTGTGTCAAGCCCTTGTCGGCAAGCACCTTGTGGATGTAGAAGTAGTTATCCACGTTCTTGAAGAATCGCTTGCTTTCGGGGACACCTCTGCGCTCCTCTTCACGAACGATATCATCATAGATTTCGGCAAAGTTTTTGCGCTTGTCGCATATGGTGGAAATATCGCTTGATGTGAAATAATCCGAGTTGGGCTCAAGGGAAGAGAACAAAGCGCGCTTTTTGCTATCCTTGCGCACCTCTCCGTTCTCGCGCCATGTAGGATCATCAATGATATCGTATCCCGCTTCCTTCATTGCAACGGCAACGTCAACAATGCCCTGAATGGAGTCCTCGATCTCTTTGCGAGCATCCTGCTCGTTGAAATCGGGAATGCTCTGTCGCATATTATCCAAGCACTCTTGAACATAGTTGCGGTAGCCCTCGGTCTCGCGGTAGTCAATGCTCTTGAATTCCTCGACCGAAATCTCCTCCGCGCCCTTTCCCTCTTTGGTGACGTAGTTATCACCGAGGAATGTACGCGAGATCGACGAGAAGGATTTTCTTGTGTTGTCCTTTTCCTCCTCTTCCTCTCCCGTCACAGTGGGCTTGGGCATCGATTTCTTAATCCGAGTCAGACCGCCCTCCTCCGATGCATTTGCCTGCGCATTGCGCTCTGCAAAGGAGTCGAACATCTTCTTATAGGTGCGGTAGAATTTCTTCGCGTAGCCGGAAAGCCGCTCATTCGGATCATTCGATGCATTCTTGAAGAAATTGAGAATCTTATCCTTGAGGGTAGGCTCCACCTCAAGAAGCTTTTCAAGCACGTTTTTGTTGCCGAGGATGTCCTCTGCATGATATGCGCTGATCTCGTCAAGATAGAGCTCTGTGCGGCTCACGTCGGTATCCTGATCGGCATACGCCGCAATGATCTTCTCTTGAATCTCGGGCGATACGCGCTTGAGCGCCTCCTTGTATGGGATAACGGCATGAACCTTGCCATCCTTTCCGAGATACTGTCGGATCGCATGGTCAAGCTCGTGGATCAGAATGCGCTCCGCGCCTCTCTTGGAGTTGGGATTTACCACAAAGCGATTCTTCTCCCCGTCATAGAGTGCGCTCTCTCCCTCCTTGAGCGAGGAATCGAACACAACGTCAACGCCCGACCGAGCGGATACTCTCGCGTACAGAAGCGCATCGGCATCGCTGATGCCTTTTGCCTTTGCATCGCGGATCACCTTGCGGATCATTCCCTTGTTCGGCTCGTTGAGCTCGGAATAGCCGTCCACGTTCTCTCTCGCATAGGTGTCTGCCTCTGCCGCTTCTCGTTGGAGTCGAGCGGCTTCATCGACCTGCTTCTGCACGTCTTCCATGATTGCAGTTTTTTCGGTGTTGTAGGATGCGAGGCGTTTGTTCACGTCGGATGCAGTAAGGCTCTTGGTGGTGTATCCGCTCTTGTAATCGTGGATCAGATACGAATCGCCATCTTTGGAAACGCCAATGTCGAGGCTTCCGTCGGTGTATCGGGCAGATTGACCGTTCTTGAGGTTGATCCGCTTGGGAATCGATCTCGCAGACTCCGCAGGGATTGCTTGGAGCATCTTGGTGCGCTCTCTTGTGCTGACGTTCTGCTGAACGCCACCGTTCTCAATGAATTGCTCAATCTTTTTGGCAAAGGAATCCGAATCGAGGCTTGCCCAGCTATCAATGCCAAGAGCCTGCGACACCGCATTGATCTCCTGCGAGGTTGCCGTCTCCAAAAATCTGTTGAAATCCACCTGCGAGGCAAGCTTTCTTCCTGCGAGCGTTGCATGGGTGAATTGCGCAGAATCAAGAAGCAGCTTACCCGTTGCATCCGACACCGCAAGGCTACGAAGCGTTTCGTTCTCGCGCAGTGCCTTGTAGATGGAGGACGGATTGCTTGGATCATATCCCTTCGTAATCTCTTCTGCGGTGACAGAGTATGTCTGTCCCGTTGTCTTGTGCTTGTATCCGTATTCCGAGAGTCTCTGTGCCACCTGCGGCGCGTTGCTAACAATGTTCAAGGCTCTCTGTGCCACAAACATATTTGCAGACGTTGCCACATTCTGCCGATAGAGGTCACCGAGAAGCTTCTTCTGTGTCACGGTGACCACCTGACCGCCCGTCTGCTGCAGGCTCTGCGAGAGCTTGTTTCGCGTATCCTCAATGGTCTTGAACACCTCGTCATCCACGTTGTTTTCGGTTGCCCAAGAAGAAAGATCGTTTGCAGTGTTGAGCACCTCGGTAGCACCGCCTCTGTTGGCGATATTCGTGCCCTTTGCAAAGCTTGTGCCGGAATCAAACACAACGCCGGTGCCGCCCATGACCACGCCGCTCAAGCCGCCTACAAAGCCCGAATAGAGCACCTCTTGAGGCGTTGCAAATGCCGCGCTTGGGTCATAGGTCATGCGCTTCCATACGGGATCAAGGATCTCGGAGGTTGCTTCCTCAAAGAATTCTCCTGCGAAGCTCGATGCGAGCGTTTTCAAAGCGCCCTGCTTTGCCACCGTCTTTGCGGTCTCCTTTCCGAGAGCCTTTGCAAAGCTCTTTACAACCGCACCGCCTCCGAGCGACAATGCCGTTGTTACGCCCTCCAGAGAGCCCTCTGTAAAGCCCGACAAAGCACCGTATCCGTAGGTCTTTGCATCGAGGTTGCCCGTTTCCTTGTAGGCACTCTTAACGGCGTTACCTGCCGCGCCAAGACCCGAAGTGACCGCCGCGCCAAGAGGTGCAAGAGCCGCCGCAAAGCTTCCTGCTCCCGCTCCGCCCGTGGCAACAGTGATTGCGGTAGCGGCGATAAGACCGGGCAAGCTCGTTCCAATGCCGCCTGCAACATCTCCCGCCGTCTTCATGAATCCGCTCGGATTGTACCATTCTTCGGGATGGCTATACCAATCGCCAAACCAATCGTTTGCGATGATATCCTCCGCCCACTCATCGTTCCCAAAAAGCTTTGCCAAGCCGGAGGTGACGTAGTCGACACCGCCCTCAATGCTAGACACAAATCCTACGGCGAGCTTTTCGGCAAGGAAACCGAGACCGCCAAGCAGACCACCGTTGTTGGTGGTCGCTTGTGTGTTTGCGGTCTGGCTTGAGGCATTCCAATTCGTGTATAAAGTTTTTTGCTTCTCCACCTTTGGCGAAGAAGAAAAGGAATAGATTGCCATAATGCCTCCTTGTTAGAATTTGTTATCGTTGTTGCCCTCGTGCTCAAGGACCGTGGTGCTGTTGTGGGGGATGTTTTCGTTCTTGCCTTTGATTATTCCAATCAACTCTTTAATATTATAAATTCCGATTGGTTTTCGCCACATTCCCCGATCATAAATATAGACATCGTTTCCGCCCCAAACAACCAGATTTCCTTCTTTGGGATTTGGAATGGCTATTTTTAAAAGATCAGAAATCGTATTGTCCGCAACATCAGTTCTTGTCATTAGGTAGTCCTTGCCATTCGACAATGAGAAGTAGTAGTTTCCGCCGTCAAGATATGTGTTTCCGGTCACATCATTAGAAAGATGAACCATTTTTGTCGCAAGATCTTTCTTAATTTGTTTGGCGTGCCTCTCTGCGATTTTGTGGTCTTTTTCAAGGGTAGATACACTATTTACAAAAGCAGAGAGTTCTTCATCCGTATTAACATCCTTTATCTGGCTCTCAAGTGCGGAAGCATAATAGTTCTGATATGTTCCGTGATCAATCGTCTTCGCGCCGTATGCCGACTCAATAGCATCAACAAACGACTCAAAGTCACCGCTCTCAATGTACGATTCGATATCTTCCACGATTTTCGCATCTCGCTCAGCTTTCAATGCATCCACATCCTCTTGGGTGAGACCCTCATCCAGCAAAGATTCGATCTCCGTATCCGTAGTGTCGGATGTCACCATGCCCTTGTAAGCATCGACAATGCCCTGATGCTCCGCTTCTGCCTCATCCAGCTCGGCTTGCTCCGCTTCCTCGACAGAGGTGGCGTAATCATCTGCCGCTCCCTCAATCGCGCGAATCTGATCCTCGGAGAGACCAAGATCACGTGCCAACTGCAGTGCTTGCTCCTTGGTGTAGCTTCCGGAGTTTACACCCTCAAGAAGCGATGCAAAATCTCTGGTTGCTTGGGTGCTCTCATTCCTGGTGCCTTCAAGATAGTCAAGCCAGCTGCTCGTTTCGGTCTCGCGCTTGGCATCCGATGCGGCTTTGTCAGACTTCATCTTGTCAATCTCGGCATTTGTCATGCCCTCGTTGTAAGCCTTGTTCGCATCCGCTACGGACTGCTTGTGTGTTGCATTTGCCTCCGCATCCGCTTTAATCTTGTCAAGCCCTGCCTGGGTTGCGGTTTCGTTGTATTCCATGTTCGCGTTATGCTCTGCGGCATCTCTTTCGAGGTTGGCGGCGTAGAAACCCTCCTCATATTTGCGGTTCGCATCCGCTACGTCTTTGGTATAATTGCTTTCCGCCGTATACTGATTTTGACGGTGAGCAGAATCCGCTCCAAGCACCTTATTGTCATGCTCTCTTTGCGCATTGTAGATCGCGTTGTCGCGCTCACTCTCCGCACCAAGAAGATTGGTCTGATAGGTGGTATCGATCTCGTAATTTCGATTGATTCTGTTGATGTCAGCTTGATGCATCCGTTGCAGATATTCCGCTTCGGCTTGACGTTCTGCCTCGCTTTGGACATATCCTGCCTCACGCTTTACGCCTGCCGCTTGAGCATTTGCCGCTTGAGTCTCCGCTCTTTGCATAGCATATGCTTGGTTATCAAGATACGCGCTATATCCACCCGCATTGAGCCCCATGCTTGCCATCTGCTCCGCTTTTGACCCGTAGGTAGCAAGGCTCTGCTCGTAGGAATTACGCGCATCAATCACGGCTCTTTCGCGCTCTCGATCCGCATCCGCAACAGCCTTATCATATGCGGCTTTGGCGGATTCGGCGGCGTTTTGCTTGAGTTGCGCGGCAAGACCGACGTCCTTGTTGTAAATATCGTCCGACATCGTCTTTCCGGTGGCAAGTTGAGTATCGAGCGCGGTCTTGATCTTGTCAAAAGCATCTTCGTGGTATTCCGTATCCTTCTGCAAACGCTCTGCGGCGGCAAGATAAACGGCATCACGCTCCACGTTTGACATCGACAAGAGAATAGCCTTCTGATCCTCTGCAAGCGAAATTCCGTCCTCAAGCATCTTTGTGATGTAATCTATAGTTGTGCTATAGTTATTCTCTGCATAATCGATTTCGGCGGTTTTCTTTTGCCCTGCATATTCCATGATCTTATCGTAGGTCTCCTGCGACAAGCTATCCAGAATCACTTTGATATCATTTGCAATAGCAAGGTCTGTTCCGCGGTTTTCTGTGAGAGCGGCTACAAGCTTATTAAACACCGCTTGACCCAATGCCATATCCGAGTTGTATTTCTCATTTGCAAATGCAAGAAGAGCATCGTATTCTGCTTGTCTCGTGGATTCGGTCATGGTCGGATCGACAGATGTTCCCGCAGGGGAAGTAGAAGTGCCGGCAGCAACCTCTGTATTTGCTCCAGCCCCGTTTTCCGTGGTGTTAGTTTTAACCTCTTCACCCTCATCATCTCCTTGGATGTATGGAGTCGCTGTTTGATCGTCAACAGGACGATCAGCCTTTTGATCAAGCCCTGCGAGCACCTCGGCGGTCTCCTTGTCATTCTCCTTGGTTACATCGCTTGTACCTGGCTTTTCCGTTTCAGAAGCGATGAATTCCTCATAGGTCATGGGAGGGGCTTCCACTTCTTCGCTCATTGTAGGAGCATTGTCGGGTGCATTAGGGTATCCGTTTCCTACCGTGGTATTTCCGGACTGATTTGAACCTACCTCGTTATGATCGTTTTGCGGCTCGGTCGGTGTGGTAGGCGTTGTCGGCTCGGCATCTCCGTTTACATAATCGCCGTAGGATGTATTATCCGTAGTCGGCTTGGAAGGAGGATTGCTCGGCGTGTTGTTTTCTGGAACAGACGGTGTGCTTGTAGTGCCTGCTCCAGCCGTTGCTCCAGCCGCTCCGTTTGTCGGTGTGGTGGGCGTGGTAGGAGCCACATTGCCAAAATCGGGGTTCGGGTCTCTTGATTGGGGAGGGAGATTGGCGGCAGGGTCTTCCGTTTTCGGAGCATCCGCGTTTACGTAGTCTCTTCCGTATGTCGCGTTTCCACTCAATTCGGGGTTGGGGTCTACCAACTGCTGCGGCAGGTTCTGCTTCGGATCTTCTGCCGTTTCTTGTTTTTCTCCAAGATTTGGATTCGGGTCTACCAACTGAGGAAGCAAATCTTGTTTGGGGTCTTCTGCTTTAGAGTCTCCGTTTACATAATCGTTTCCGTATGTAGGAGTCGGCTCCGTCAATTGCGGATTAGGGTCTCTAAGCTGAGGATGGACTTGCGGCTCTTCCTTTTTCTCCGGCTCCGATGAAGGTGTAGTAGGTGTAGTGGGAGCGGAAGCGGAAGGAAAAGGAAAAGGGAGTGTAGTAGGTGTAGTAGGTGTAGTAAGAGTAGTAGGTGTAGTAGGAGTGTAAGGGAAAGGAAAAATAGGTGTGGTAGGTGTAGTAGGAGCGGCGGGCTCGGTTTTTTTACTATCCGTAGCTTCATCTTCCATGCTCCAACGCGTTTCTGCATTAGAGGTGTCGAATTCTTTCGCCTCGCCCACCTTGAGCCCAGCCAATGCATATGCATCGGCGTTGACCGATCCCGTGCGCTCAAGACCATTGTTTTTCTGCCAAGCGCGCGTGGCGATCTGGGTGATCTTGTCAAATACTCCGCTCGCAGTGACACCATAGCCCTGCGACATGAGATATTCTTGCCACTTTTTGACCTCTGCGCCCTCCGCGCCGAGAGAAAGCAAAAAGCCCTGACCACTGTTTCCCGCGCCGGCGTTGCCGGTCTCGATGCCGTGGTTTACGATTGCCATTATTATTTACCTCCTGCGATATAGTTTGCGAGATATGCCTCATATCTCGATCGGTTGTCAACCTCCGCCTGGAGATCCTCAACCTGATTTTGCATCATCTGCATCTCTTGCTGACGAGCGATCTCCTCGCGGAGTCGCTCCACGTTATCATGGGCAAACGGATAGTGTGCGCTCTCCATATTAAGCCAGAAGATCAGCAGTGCGCGAGGGTCTTGAGGATTGCCATAAGCGCCTTGCTGGAAGTTCAAGCGGTTCTCCTGCCAAAGCATATCCCTCTGCCGCTCAACGTCAACGCTTGCATCCGCAGAGAAGAGATACTCGTTGTTGTAGTAGTATACTCCAGCCTCGTCGCGCTCGACGAAATCGTAGCGGTTGAACGTACTGTTTTGAAGCTTGCCCATCGCATCGCGGTAAACGGAGGGTCTCGGCTCGTCCGCATATGCAAGGTAGTATTGGAAGATGATCTTATCAATATCCGCATACGCCGCATTTTTCATTTGCCGCTTGGAGTCGAGCCGTCCAGCCGCCTGCTGAATCTGCAATTGCTTTGCCTTGCCGCTCTGCGCACTGCTATCCCTCTGCCCTTGATAGGAGTCGGTGATACCGAGTATGCGCTTTGCTTGATCGTAGATGCGGTCAGATGCCGCCTGATCGCGCGAAATATCGACGGATAGGTCTACCCTGCCAAACAAAGAGAAATTGCTCTGATTTGCCCTGAACGCCTTTTTGAAAATGCTATTGTCAAGTTCGATGTCGACGTCATCGGGGACGATGGGATATACTCCGCTCGAAATGATCTTCTCCATGATGCGAGACTCAATCTTGTTGATCGCCTGCTGCTGCGGACGGATAAATTCACAGTCAGACTGTCCAAACAAGGACTCCTCCTGCGACGTATTTTTGCGGATGACGATCGGGAGGAGAGTCGGTCGGTAGAACGGTATCTTTGTAGCCTCCATCTTGGGGACTTGTACCTCGATCATGCCCGGCACAAGCACTCCGTTGACAAGGTCCATCGCCACGTTGCCGCTCGGATCGATCGCCTGCCTCTGCTCGGTTGTCATAACGATCTGTCCGTCCTTGATCACCTCGCTTGCCGCGGGGATGTAGCCTCCATCCGAGAGAGGGATGTCTCGATCAAGCTCCTCATACTCGTCGCTCTGCAACTCATAGTCGGACTCCTTGTTGCCCTCACAGGTGCAGATTTCCTTTCGTTTGCCGCACTTCTTGCAGACGTACTTCTTGCGGGCGTAGTAATCCTCAATGTCAACAATCTCGGTATCCGCGCTCCAGATGTACTGACACACCTTGTCATCGTCATCTTTGTAGTAGCAGACATACAGTGTCGCAGTCTTGTCATCGGCATTGTCCTCCGACTCTGCCTCCTCTGCCACATCAACGGATACTCCGTATTTGCGCATGATCTCCTCTTTTGTGGTCTCAAACTCGACAAAGCAATACTCCATCTCGTTTATGTCAAAGATGTGCGGCTGACCCGTAAATTTCTTGGGGCTCAAGCAAGAGACCTTGACATCTCCCACAGTGTTATGTGTCACAACAGACTCGTCCCACTCTACAAGCCACACAGAGCCTCCGTAGATCGGGTTGTATCGCTCGTCAATATCGTTCATGACCTCAAAAGGTAGGTCATCTCGCTTGTTGCGGAGCATTGTCTCAATCCGCTTGGCATTGCGCTCGTTACGCTCGCTCCACATCTTTGGCTTGACGGATGGGTTGGGGATGTAGCTCGTCACCTGCGACTCGACAAGCTCGTAGGTGATATTACGGATTTGTGTAGCCTCAACATCCGACCCGTCGATCGCGCGGTCTCCCTTGTATTGCCGCAGATGCTGGTCGAGCTTGCCGTATAGCTCCTCCATCTCACCCCGCGCGTCTTGGTATAAATCCTGAAAAAATCTGAGCTTTGACTCGCTCTTATCGATCATCATAGTATTGGTAAACCTCCATATCGTTTGATTAGCAGTCTTCTCTCTGCCTCTGTGCCGTGGATATAATCCTGCTTGTGATCTGCTCTATAGAGCACTCTGCGCGTCTCGTCGACCTTGTTGGGCGATGTCCAATAGATCGCAAAGTAGCGGAGCGCATCGGGACTGTGGGTGATCTCGTGCGGCTCGTTGCATACGTCGGTAGGTCGGTTGGGGTCGCGTTGCAGGAGCGGCAGGTGCTTGATAAGTGTAGTGCAGGTATTGAATATGTGCAGCCTCGGCTCTCCGTCTGCATTCTTGAGCAGTAGCTCCTTGATCGCCAACCATCCCGACTCGCGATCGTTGTTAGACTTGGTAAGGGTGAGACCGTTCTCGTGGAAGATAAGAGCCTTGCTCTTACCGGTCTCTTGAGTGCGGTTCCAAAGGTCAGGCGGTGCAAGCGTTGCATAGATGTCCTCGTCGCTCGGCGTTAGCTCTTGGATCGTGCTTGCCGCAACGCTGATAGGCAGATCGGGTGAGCAATACTCCCGATAGACGTATGCATTATGGTTGTTATCAACGGCGATCCAATATGCCGCAAGCATATCGAGACCATAGTCGATAGCGATGTATCTACGCCATTCGGGGGGAATCTCAAACGGCGTACATACGTGATCCTCGCGCCTAAACTCCGTAAAATACTGCCCCTCAAAGATGTCCCAATCGCCGTTGAGAAGGGCTCTGCGCTCGTTCTCTGGGAGTGCCATGAGTCTCTTTTTGTAATTGGGGTCGCTCTCCATCAAAAATAGGTTGTCATCAACGAGTGACGGGATAAATATACGCCGCATCCCATCGACCCCCTCAAAGGAGGTGTTAGGCGGTGCGGGGTCGACAAATCTCTCCTTGACCCATGAGTGACCGACTCCACCTGGGTTTGTGGATGACTTGATCTGTTTAGGGAAGCTATTCGCGCCTCTCACACGAGATATCAGGTAGATATACTGATCGTAGGTAAAGTGTGTAAGCTCGTCAAATCGCACCACATCGTACTCGGCAGATTGGTATTGGTAGACATCCTTTTCCGTCCCGCAATAGCCAAAATCAATGCAGGAACCGTTTGCCCATTTCCCCACGTGCAGAGATGAGTTAAACGTGAATATATCCCTTGGGTATAGAGCAAGAGCAGTGCGGATCAGGGACTTGTCGAGCTCCGCAAAGGATCGTCTCAATATTAACTGCTTTGATCCCGCATAACGGAGCGCAAAGAGCATCGCATCTACGATCTGACCATAAGATTTGCCGCCTCCAGCCGCGCCGCCGAAGAGCACCTCATCCTCTGTCGCACCGATAAATGCGCGTTGCTTTGTTGTGATGTCAATGCTTATCGATGACATTGATCTTGACCTCAAACGGAGCGGTACCGTCCTTGCCGGCAATCTCGTGCTCGGACTTGTCGCTCATGCCGTGATCGTTGGTGGCGACAAACTTGGCAAAATTGGCGTTGTAATATCCGCAGACGGCGTTAGAGATGAGCTTTGACTTCTGATATTCTTTCGCACGCGCGTATGCGTGCCTAAAACGAGCACTCTGCTTGCACCAATTTAGCAAGGTGTCTCTCACCACACCAATCTTTGCCGCAAAGCCCTCGAAGGTGGGATACTCGTTACCGATGATCATGATCGGCTTTCCGTCTGTCCCTCCTATCTCCCTTGTGTTCGGGGTGGAAAAATACTCGATAAGCATATCGGCGTACTCCTCCTTATATTTAGAGGCGGCAGCATTTTCAAGTTTAAACTTGTGATCCTCTGCCTCTCTGCGCTCTTTAGTGTAAGATCCGCGCTCTGGATTGCGTTCTTTTTTTGTTGCCATAAAAGATACCTCCTTTGGCACATATAATATCTATAGATGAGTATAGACCACAAAGGTCGCAAAATGGTCGCAAATAATCGCCTCGAAAAAATTTTTTAAACTTTTTTTGAAAAACCTCTTGACATACCCGATGGAGTATGCTATAATGATGGCACGATAGCAAATCCACCGATCAACAAAAACACCGAAAAGGAGAACATCATGAAAGCATTCACCACCATCACCGAAAAGGACATCCTCTACCACGCATATCATCACATCCTCGACCTTTGGCTAAAATCAGAAGATAACTACTCCAAGAGCATTCTCGCAGGCAAACCCAACAGTATAACCAAGTACCGCAGAGACAGATACCACGCACAACTCGAAGAGCTTCACGCAGCGATCCTCGAATTGGAAAAAGAAGCACAGTAAACCAAATCGGAAAGCGAATCCCCAAAGGCGCAGAAAGGATATAACATGAAAATGACAAAGACTTACGCAAAGTACATCTTGACCCTTTGGAAAGACAAATCCCCCCTCTTCAACGGCAGCATGACCGAAGGACAGTTTGACGCCTACCTTGAGATTCACGGCATCGGGCAGGCAGAGCGCATCGTGATCCTGACCGCGCTCGTCATGGCAGGAGCGAAATTCGCAAACAATTGAGGAGGGAGACCGGCATGAAAATCATCAAGACCGTTTTCGAGATCATCGCGCTTCTCGTTGGAGCGCAGTGCGACACCTACAAGCAAGCCGTTGCAGATGGAATCTGCGACTTCTCGGGGCAAGGAAAGTGAGGGAACGACATGACCATGACCAGCGGACATCACGAATGCTTCCAACGTTTACGGCGTGCAAGACTATCTAACCCTGTAAACACCGACGAATTGGAGAACATCCGAGACTTTTACGGATACGACCTATACATAGAGTGCCTGCGGGAAGTTCTGAAGATCAATGCATTTGCAGAGGAGAACGGTCTGTCGTTCGTCGGTGCGCAGAGAATGATGTATGAGATTGAGAACGACATCGACACCGAAGCACCATTTGAATCATTGAGAAGCTGATTTACAGAATGTTAATTTAATCGCAACGGAATCGCCACAAAATGATGGTATCATATCAAGAAAGGACGGTGAGAACATGAGCATTAAAGATAAAGACCGCAAAGCGCGAGAGAATTACCGCAAGAAGGTGGAAAAGGTGCAGTTTGAGTTATTCCCAGGAGACGATGATATAAAGCAACGTCTTGCAGAGGTCAAAGAGACCGAAGGAAAAGCCGCATACATTCGCAGACTGATCCGTGAGGATATCAAAAAGGGATGACCGCAAGGTCACCCCTTTTCCTTTTTGCTTTTATGCCATCATTATGATCACGTTATCAGCGATAGTCCGACTGCGATATCGTGGATCGCTTTCCGTTTGCGGGCGTAATAGGTGTTTTTGGCGAGGAACGGAGAAGCCTGCGAGAAATGATACCCTCTGCGGCAGCAGATGTCGCTCAAGAGACTCTTTCTGATCCCAACCTCAACATCATCAAGCGCATTGTCCACTGCATTGTTAAGGGCAACATACAAAGCAAGCACGTCTCCGTCAACAGACCCAAATTGGATCATGCGAGACCGTCTGTCATAGTCATCGCACACTGCTCTCACAAGCTCTACCACGGTGCGCGGAATCTCCCACTTGTGGTATATCCTCTGCTTTGCCATTTTAGTCCTCCTCTGTCAGTTTGTTGTAATCGATCACAATGCTTACAGGTATCGGTCGCCTATGCTCCATAAACATACCGATCTGAGTCGCAAGCACGTCCGACGGCTTGATCTGAGATAGCCGACAAAAGCGTGACGGTCTCTGTACATTGCCGGACGGATTCGTGATAAACGTGCATTGATCACAGATGGGTGTGTTTCTGTTTGCACAGTCTTTGCATTCAAACTTCATGGTTTTCTCCTTTCCTTGCGAGTGCGATGAGCTCCCGCATTTTTTTATAGTTTATTTTTTTTGCAATTGAGTCGATGGTGGCAAGGGTCATGCGCGAGATCTCCTCCTCTGACTTGCCGAGCCTCAATCCGAGAGGCAGGACGGCATTGTTCCGTACAACCGCGAAAAGCACAACCTCAAGCCTCTCCAGCTTTCTCTGCAGGCGTTCAACCTCTCCCATGATCATCTCCTACCCGTGCTCCCTATGCCGCCTCTGTTGGCGTTTCCAAGACTCTCTACGGTGACAATCTTGAGCCTCGGTTGATGCTTGATGATGCGAAACTGACAGATTCGGTCTCCGCGCAGGATCATGGTGTCGCGGACGGCATACGCGAGGAAATTCCACTCGTCATCGTCGCCCTTGTAGGATTCATCAATGATTCCGATGCTATTTGCGAGCATGATGCCGTGCTTGGCAAATGTGCTTGACCGAGGCGCGATGAGCGCCTCATATCCCTTTGGGAGTTCCATCGCTACACCGAGCGGGATGCGGGCATACTGTCCAGCCATAATCTTGACGTCCTCGGCGGCGCGTAGGTCGATCCAATCCCCCACGGAGATCTTGGCGATCGGTTCAATGACTGTGCGGTGTTTGATGTACTTGATTTTGATTGTTTTCATTTTATCCTCCTTTTTTCATTACAATTGTGAATGGTGATACGTTTGCTTTCATGTCTCTCCCTCCATACACTCTCTTAATGATTCCTTGATGTAATAGTCGATTTCAAGCTTCTTGCAAAGATTCTCCGCTTCTCTACCAAATTTCGCCCAGTCTATATCCGATGGATGATAGTTAAGTTTTCCAATCTTGACCTTGTTGACATAAGGCGCTACCACACCGATAAGAGCCAGAACATTCTCGGCGTTTACCACAGGCTCAAACGATACCCATGTTTTGATGCCTATGCGGTGCGCCTCTATTAGCGAGCAGACCAGCTCCTCCATCGAGGATGCATAAGGATTGCCTTCTCCGCCGTCAAGCGTGACTCCATACCAGTCCTCGCTATCGAGAAGATCGAACACTCGCTGGGCATCCGCGCCGTTCTTGGTAAGGATTTGAATGTGGTTTCCTGCTTGCTTCAAAGCAAAGATGATGTCTCTAGTCGGGGATATGTTTATCGCACCTCTCGGGAATGGGTCGCAGGTAAAGCACAGATGAACCAACTTTCCTGTGATCTTCTCTCGCTTTAACTGATTTATAACCTCATCCACGATATTTTCTCTCGGTCGTACATCCGAATGAAACTTCTCCCGCTCCCTGTGAAGAACATTCGGTGCAAAGCAGTAAAAGCATCTGTGCGGGCATCCAGTGTATATGTTGATGGCAAGATCGCCATACTCTTTAGCTTTGCCTCTCGGTTCATAAATCGGCTTCATGTCTCTTTCTCCTTCATAAAGCATAGCCAATTTGTGTTCATTTTCTTTCCGGAATGGTGACCAAACAAAGGTTGATAACCTATTGCATTAATGATTTCCGGAGTCGGAATCTGTATCTCCGACCACTTAAACACAAGCACTCCATCTGTCTTTAGAACCCTCATGCATTCGGAGAACCCTCTCACAATGTTGTCAAGCATTTCTTCTTTGGTGTCATATGTTCCGTACCTCTTTGCGATCCACGAATCCTTTAGACCAAATCTATGAGGAGGATCAAAGACCACAAGGGAGAATGTGTTATCATCGAATGGGAGATCCGTGAAGTCCCCGACAACATCAGGGTGAATAATAGTGTGCCTTGTTCTTGGAATCTTTCCAAATGTTTCCTCATACTCAACATCTCTGCGGTCAAAGTAGATCGCAAGAGGATGCTTTTTGTTAAACCAGATTGATCTTGCGCTGCAAGTTACATCAAGTATTTTCTTTTTCATTTTTGTTCTCCTCCTCATATTCTTCGCAGCTTCCGAACACATTCGGCTCGCAAGACACCATGTGTTTGCAAGTCGGGCATTCTTGCGGAATGTATTTCTTTTTGAGTTCGGCAATATCATCGCGTTGTATTATAGAGCAATTATTCCAATACAAGTGTGCGTCACACAATCTCTCAATCTCCGCAAAAATCTCCCTCGCAACCTCGGCTTTGGCTTGCTCATAGTGCATCTTGTAAGAGTTTGCCGCTCCGCGCATCGCTTCATATTCCACGGTCACACGCTCAACTTCTGATTTGATTTCTTTCAATCTTCCAAGTTGTTCTTTCTGCATCTCCAAAACCTCGCTCTTTGGTACAACATCGGCAGGTGGCAATTTGCTAATTTCGTCTGCTGATGCAAAAATTCCGTATGAAAAAGATAGCGGATATTTTGCTATACAAGCACCTCGCAAATGCTTTATCAAATCTTCTCGCTTGATATATTCGTCCATATCATTCTCCGCCTTTCTTGGCTTTCTCTGCTTCCTCGGCTTCCTTGTATGTCTTGCCGTTTCCAAGCACGCAATAGGTACACCATGATTTGGTGTATTCACAGATAGGCATTTGGTTTTCACCTTTGATTCTCTGATAACTGCACATTCGTTCATTCCTCCTTTATGTCATATACTCTGTCAAGTGATACTTTCATCACTTTGCCGTTCGATTGAACAAAGGCATAATCGTTGAAAAGCCCCGATACAATCTCTATGAGTTGGTATCTTTTGGTTTTATAACCGCACTTTGAACAATCGGGGTGCTGATTGTAATAGTCCGTTGTGTCCGCACACATCTTACACTCTCCGTATGATGGTTTAACTTTGCAAGTTCTCATTCCGCACCGCCTTTCTCAAAAACAACAGTAAACCTATCAGCGGGGCAAAAAGCACAATTTCCGCAATCATCAATCAAAATCAAACTGCCATCTTCTGTTATTGCAAATGTGTCTATGTCGCAGTATATAAGATGCTTCGCCCAATCTTCCGTCAATGCAATTTTCTCGCAATCGGGTTCTTTGCCTGTTTTGTTATCAATCACAGTAAAGCTCATTCCGCACCGCCTTTCATTTCTGAAAGCATTTGTTTTTCAACAGTTTCTGCAATTTCTCGGGCTAACTTCAAGGCGCATTTACGGCATAAGCAAATAGCGGTATTTTGGTATGTTTTCTTGAACATCTTTTTTTCTTTGACCGCAAAACCGCAATCGCAACAAAGCATATAATTTCCTCGTTGTTTCATTCCGCACCGCCTTTCATCTTCGGTGGTTCGGGAATAGACATCCAATGGGTGATAGTTCCTTCGCCGAAACCGTCAATCTTGTTATAATAAAGAATGCACACCAAACTTTGACCTTCGATATTACAATGTGTTAAATATCTTCCGTTCCGTTCAGGCAACCTCTCCTCAACGCTGATCCACTTGTTGCTTGGAATCGAGCCGGATCGGCGCATTGCAAGCTCGCACATAGAACACATATCCTCCCTTTTGCAAGATAGGCACGGATTAAATGCAATTATATTTCCCATTACTCCGAACCGCCTTTCATCTGCTCTTTGAGTTCCTTGACAATATTCTCAAATAATTCTTTAGTGTAAGTAAGGTATTTCCATTCCACATATAACTCCATCGCATTTTCGTATATCATTACTCCGCTCCTTTCATTTTTGCTCCGCAGTTGGGGCAGAATTTGTATCCGTATGGTCGAACGTCTTTGTAAAAGTAACCGCATCCTTTCACCTTACAAATATGCGAATAAAAATTAAACGTATCTGCGCCGGCATTGCAGAGCGTCGTTTCCCACTCTCCCTCGACTTGCTTGCGGTAGCCATCGTCAAACAACTCTCTTGCCATGCCCTCGGAATTTACACCAATAAAACCTCCGTTGATAATATCCACCACACTGTTGTGCATTATGGCTTCGCCTATGTCTTTATCCATCTCCTCGATGGCTTGCTTTTCATTCTCTTTCATCGTTTGCTCCTTTCATTTCCACTCTTTCATAGAGTCCATAATCGCCTGGTAATTCTCTCGCACCTCTCTTGGAGTCATTTTTCTGACTTCTTCGGGAGAGAAATGCTTCTTGCTTTCCCCGTTCACCAGCACAACCATCACGTTGTCACAAGCAATGACGCGCTTTACGTGCATTCGGTTGATCGGATCGTCACGCTTGATCCCTCTGACTGTGCCTTCGTATAGGCGCATTCTGTTTATGCGCCGGTTTTCATCTTCAATGATGATCTCTTCGTCCCTATCCATCGCGTGGATAAGCTGTGATACTCTCATAACTTGCTCCTTTCCTTATCCCTCTTGGCTTCAATCAGCGGCAAAAAGTATTTCTTTTCGGCATCCTCGCGGGCTTGAATCGCCTCGCGAATATCGTGATAGCTGCCGAGGTATATGCATTTCTTTTGAACGTAGATAATAGCCTTCCAAACGCCTTTGTGCTTCTCCCAATACACGCCTTTGTGACCGCTTTTATTATTTTTTTGCGGATTTTGTCTTTCGATGATTTGAAAGTTTGTGCGAAACGCAGCGTTGGTCTCGATCCGCTCTTTTGAGTTTTCGACAATGATGTCCAGCGCACGCTCGCGCCGAAGGCATCCGCAGCTTTTCGACCTGCCGCATCTGATGGAACCGGCTTTGACGTTCCGCACGGTGCCGCAATCGCAACGGCACTCGTAGTAGAGAAACCGCCCCTTGCGAAACTCGCCCAGGATCGTCCACCTTCCTGCCTTTTGACCGATCATTGTTTCCATTTCCGATTCTTCAATGCCAGAAGGGAGTCCCTTTTCGGATAGCAAACCTTCGGGCAGTTTCCTTTCTTCCTGCATTTTGCGCAGGGATTTTGTGGTTGGCTCATGCTTCCTCCTAAAACTTCATTTTCAACTGCAAGGGCGTGTCTGCAAGGTAGCCCCACTTCCATGGATCTTCTGGCGAGATCAAACCTTCATCCTCCATGGCAAACCGCGCGTCAAAGTCGTGTACGGTTCTTCCGTCCGGCTTGAACGATACGGGGCTATCCAAATCCCACTTGAGAAGCAACGCCCACAGATCGGGGTAATTCTTTCGCAGCAGACGCAACTGACCAACGCTTTGATTATGACAAAACCAGCAGCCGTCTCGCGTTGCCGTGGTGTAAACGGGAGATAGCAGGTTTTGATAGCCCGAAATCAGACCACACAAATCCTCATCCCATCCGATCTCCACCAAAGGAAGGACAATGTTCGGCCTGCCGATATGCTTTGCAATGCGCTTCGTCTCGTCCGCCGCAATGCCGAGATACTGAATGATATTTATTTTGCGCCCCTCATTCTTGGGGCTTTCGGAAAAGATGTTTTGCATCTTCAACCTGCTTTGACACCAATTGCCCGCTCGAAATGGGAATCCGTACATCGTCCCATTCCTTTTTCCGCTCGAAAATAGACTGTAGAATATATCTTCGTATGTCAACTTTCTCGAATTTGAGCTTCTTGCACCAAGATCCTTTAACGCATGGGAATCCTTTGAGGTTTCCGACCCACCTACCTCCCGAAACCGTTCGGTAGAACATGGATTCGTAGCATTCACGCCGCACTTTGTGCTCTCTCTCTCTCTACTTGAACATTTTGTGAAGTCTTCTGCGTGGCGCAGATATGCTCAACCTCGATGCCGTAAAGCTCCTTGATGGTCTGATCGGCTTCTTTCTTCCACTCCCACATCGGTGGCAGATCGGCAGGAATATCCTGCGTTGCCCAGACATCCGATGTCACTATGCGGTGCAAAGGCAAGCCAAGCAGCTTGATCGCTCGGAGCATTGCAAGGCTATCCTTGCCGTGCGAAATGCAAGCCACACAAATCGTGTTTGGATCGTAAAGAGTGTCATAAATCTCTTGTACCCAAGCCATTCCATTTCTCCTTTTTTGTTATTGCAGTTCTCGCAGGTTGAGGTCATTTTTCCACATTTGATTCCGATAGAGGTTTTCCGCTCTCCACGATGACCAGCTTGAAATCTCCCGATTGATAGATCACCTTCCCGATGTTATCCTTGAAGGTCGCGTTTTCGGAAAGAATCAAAGAAGATTGCTTTTTCCAATCAGAATAAAGAGAATTGAAAATAATCGCAGAGCCCCAAGCCTTCACGGATGCAGAGTCCCAAGCCTTCACGGATGCAGAGCCCCAAGCCTTCACGGATGCAGAGTCCCAAGCCTCCACGGATGCAGAGCCCCAAGCCTCCACGGATGCAGAGCCACTTATTTCAACGTCCTTGCAATCCTTGATGTAGTATTTCGTGCCGGTTTTCAGTCTCAATCCGTTTACGCCAACAAAGATATGAGACTTTGCCCATTCCTTCACCGCCTCAACTGCCATCGGCTTGTATTCCTCGTCGGAATACCATTCCGGACGAATATCCTGATCGACACATAGATTCCACGTGTCAATATCAGAGAAAGGGTCTCCGTACTCCGGAGAAAGCTCAAGCCGAACAAACTTTTTTGAAGCACCGAGATAATCATCCTCGATCCCCAGCTCCTTCAACATATCCGAGTGGCTATCTGCATCAGCCATATAAATACGCCCCTTCAGAGCGATCATAGATTTCAATTTACACATTTTTCAAATCCTCCATATCAATAATCAATATTGCGCACCCATGCATCTGCTGCCGATCTCCAATCCGGCAAGCAATCCCAACCGCGATTATCATTGTATCGCGCCCACTTGAATGCCTCTTTGCCTGCGCGATCCTCTCCGATTTTATCGGAGAAGTATTCTACAATATCGAGATCGGATGGCTTCACATGAGCGCCATCTGTTGTTGTAGTAAAAGACTCTTTTTTACTTTTATTTACTTTACTTTTACTTTGTGTACCAAATTCCGTATTAACCTCGGTTTCTTCCTTATTAACCTCGGTTTCTTCTGAATTAACCTTATTTTTAGCAATAACAAGGTCGACGTCCACCAAACAATGCACGTCCATGTCTATCTTCCGTTTTGCCTTGTATGCGCTCAACACATACTGCTCTTGGAGTGCTACGCCGGAAATAATACCTCGTTCGAACAATCCTTCTGCGAGGATTCCTCGTCCTACTAAATAGTTTATTGTCTCGGCTACGCCGGTCGCGGTGGCACGTAATTGTGCGCAAGCTATCTCCTCGGCAATGTCCATAGAAAGCTCCTCCAAGTCATCGAATTGGTAGTAATAGCCGTTCTTATAGACTCTGCACAACAGGTTCAGATATGTCAGTACGCCAATCGTGCCGTGCGCCCTCCGTAAGTTTTTGATTTTTTTATTCGTGAAGAAATCGGTGTCAAGTGGGAAGTAATCGAGTCCTGCCTTGAGCGGTCTCGGCATTACTAAACCTCCTTGATGATGATGTTGTGAATATGAAGCATGAGCTTCTTTTTGATTCGATATGCTTCCGTACGTGTGGCAGGGGATTTGGTGTCCTCCACGATCGTTCTGCCGTATTTGTCGGTGTACACGAAGTCGGCATAGTATGCGCACTCCTTTTCAAGGAGTTTTCCCTTTGTGATGCCGCCGCGAACGCCTCTGATATCGGGCTCTCGTTGGGTTGGAATCAAGACGAATTTAACTTGCCTTTGCAGGTCGGAGATTTGCCCTGCCTTTTGGAGCAGGGCAAGCTCCGCATATCTCTGCGCTTCGTGCATGGAGTCAAACGTGATGCCGTCTACAGTGGTCTTTCGTGCGTGATATTTTCCATCACGATTCCCAAAGGAAATACATGGAATAGTGTGTCTTCTCGCCATATCTGTTGACTCCCTCCACAAGCTCTCCGTGGATGTCATATCCCATTCTGCGGAGATCCGCGATGCGGCTTGCGAGCCGCATGATTCCGTATTCGGACATTGCGATCACCGGTGTGATGCCGCCCTGCTCCCTGAGATGCCGAAGCACCTTCTGATTCTGTGTCATGCCGTCCTCCTATTCCTTGTAATACACAAATATGGTGTTCGTGGTCTTTCCGTCTTTCCGTTCCTTGCCGATACGGACCGTGTACCCAAATTTGAAGAGGAGGGATGCGAGAGCTAAACGGTCCGTATCATTCACCTTGGCATCCCTCTGCGCCGTAATCTTGCGCTATTCCATCAGAAGGGCAGACCATCATCGGTGGGAAGCGGTACAAAGTTTGCAGGCTGTTGCGGATAAATAGACGGTGCCGGTGTTTGATGCATAGGCGCGGTATAGGGGAGAATGGTCGCGGCGTGCTGATCTCTGTTCAGCATCTTGGGCTTCGGAATCGTAAATTCTCCCGACGCAACCTTATGGCTGCTAATCATAACAAACGGCTTGACCGCCATTCCTTGACGTCCTTCGTAGTCGTATTCTTCTTCTCGGAAAATGATACCAACCAGCTTGCCTGCAAGAGTTCTTTCGTCAAAATTGAAATGATAGCCAGGATTGCTTTCCTCGATCGCAGTAATCGCGCCTTTGAAAAAACTCTTGATTCGCTCGTCTTTATCCGTTCCGTCATCGGCAGGAATCATCTGACGGATCACGCCCTTCCATTTCTTGTCGCTGTAAGTACTTTCTCTGTATTGATTTTCAAAGAATTCAGCATAATCTCCTTCGTAAATATCAAATGCAATAGAAAGCATTTCATATGTGGTTTGGTCTTGTCTCTGCTTCTGCTCAACCTTTGCTTGCTTAATTTTGCAGACGTAGCCTCCAGCAGGAAGGCTTTCTCCGCTTCCTACGGTTGCGGGCTTCACGTTGTTCCAGTTGTTAATAGGTCTCATTTTGTTTTCTCCTTAAATTTCATAATATTCTCGGATCGTTTGATCCACATATTTCAAATCGTTTTCGATCTCCAAAGGGAACATTTCCATTGGAGACTTGCAGGTTGTGTATCCATCGCTTTGGGTGATGAATTTGTGTGATTTTCCATCAGTGATTGTCATAAGGACAATCGAAAATAGCCCTTCAAGCGTTAGCTGATTGTCAAGCATCTTTCCGGCTGTTTTTGCCTTGGCTCTTCCATTATCGTCAATGTCCACGTGGTGAAGAAAATAAACGATAATATTGGGCGGCAAAACGTTTATCACATATTGAACAAGGTTATAAAAATTCAAAGCGCAATCCGTAAACTTCTGATAGCCCGATTCCTTGGCTTTTTTGAACATTTCAAAGCACATAAGGTATTGACTGTCATCAATCACAAAAGCGCGCCTCGTGGCATTTTTCGGCTCTTGCAGCCGTTGCGGATTCAAGGTTGCATAAATGGTTTCATAGCCTGCATGATCGATCACAGGCAGTTTTTTGCGAAACGGCAACGGCTTGGATGCAACGTTTAATACCCCGATCTCATTCGGTTCAAAATTGCGAAGGCTGGCAGATTTTCCACTTCCGGAAGCTCCTAAAATCATAACCGGAATTCCCATATACTCCACCTCACTTCAATTGCAGATTCATGTTCTCCGCGAGGCGGCAGCCCTCGATGCTCTGCCCGCTCTGAAGAATCTTCTTGATGACCACCTTGTTGGGGTCGGGTTGCTTGTAGGTGAGCAGATCGGGGTTGTATTCCTGCGCCCACTCCACAAAGGTGTCCTCGTCCGCGATCTCCACCTTTGTCGATTTTCGGAAGGAGAGCTTGTTTCGCGCGGTCTCCACTTTGGCGATCCCTGCCGCCTTCATCGAGGTCTCGATGTAAGCCTTGAGACGTTCTGCCTCGGCTTCCTTGCGCTTCTGCCGCTCCTTGAGTCGGTCTGCCTCTGCCTTGAGTGCCGCCGCCTCGTACATGATTTCCTTGTAGATGCAAGCGATGGAGTCGACCTTCTCGTTCACCTCTCCCTCAAGGGCTTCCACGGTGTCCCAGAAGGCTTCTTCAGGCATATCCCCCGCCTCGATCATGTCGGCGTAGATGTCAATCTGCTCCGAAAAAAGTCGGTACTGTGCGGTGAGTTCAAACAAAGTGCTCATGCCTCCGCACCTCCTTCCGCCGCCTCGGCAAAGAAGCAATCGAGGTGGACCGTTTGGTAGCCGTCCATGTAGCACGATTCCTCGCGCTCAACGCGCTCACCGCAGATGCGGCAGTTCTTGCGCACTCTCCTCGCCATGTCCATGATGGTCTGTGTTTCCTGCATTTTCTTTCTCCTTTTATATTAATTTTTTGGTAAACTATAATCACTTGCCCACATCCAAGCATATCCTGCGGATGTCTTTGTCTTGCCGTTGCAACAATCGCGGATGCTATCCGCTTTCTTGAGCCCCATTGCGATTGCCGCCTCCAACGCGCTTGGATAGGTGTTAAAATAGCGGAAGCCTTCTTTTCCAAGCTGAACAACCGCTTTTGAATTCGCGTTCGGCTTGTGTCCCTCGACCTCGCGGCGATGGCATGGGTAGGAGCAACATTCACCCCATGCGTATTCACGCCCTGCATAGCGGATGTAGTTCTTGCCGCATATTAAGCACTTTTTATCAAAAATTCCTATAGGAAAATGTTTAATATGGGTTGACAAACCCTCGTCCGTGGTGTATAATACGGATGAAAGGGTGTTTCCTGCCCCTTTCTCCTTGCCCTCAACCGTGTCATTGGTCTGCTCGGTTGAGGGTCTTTTTTCGTTACTTCCCATATTCGTCCCTCCCCTGACCGGAGAAATCCGCGATGCCCGCCTCGACATCCTCGCGCCGCCAATCGCAATCCGCTCCGATGAGCATTGCGATGAGGTTAAATAAGAAATTCAACACCTTTTTCATAGTATCCTCCTTAACACATCCAGCGCGCGAGCAGGTGGAGGGGAAGCACAAGGCTTCCGCCCATCTTCACCGCAGGCAACGGATTTTTTTTAGAATTGATTGCATCGCGGATAGCGCACTCGGATCTTCCAAATAATTTTGCTGCCTCTTTCACGGATATTCCAACTCTGTCTGGGAAATACTCTCTCAAGAGCGCAAGGGCATCACGATATCCTGCCTTCTCCATAGTCACCTCATGCTCTAAAGAGCTTCGCGTTAACGAGCTGATCTGCGGTAACACCCATGTAGGATGCGAGAGCAAAGAGCTTGTCGATGGGCGGGAGCTTGTCTCCGTTCACAACGTGCGCAAGCATGGTGGTCGAGATTCCGGTCGCATCTGCGAGGTCCTTCTGGGTGATTCGCTTGTTCACCAGAAAGCACTTCACATTCTTGCGGAAGTTTTCTCTCTGTTTCTCTGTCATGTTTACCTCCTTGACAAATTTGATTTTTTGTGGTAGAATGGTCTTGTGATTGACCTTGTGACATCATTATACAACACATTTGCCACTTTGTCAACAACAGTTTTGCCACATTCGCCACTTTTGTATGGTTGCACAATAATTGGTTGTGGCATTTGTGTTATTTGTGCAAGGAGAACAATAAAAAATGTTTTGGGAAAATTTTTTAACTTTATGTAGGAATCGAAATGTTTCACCGTCATTCGTTTGCACCACGCTCGGTTTATCCACCACGCTTGTTTCTCGTTGGCGGAACGGATCAATCCCACGAGATATTACCTTATTAAAGATAGCGGAGTATTTCGGCGTTCCGACCGATGCGCTCACAATGGAGGACATTGATATTATCAAGGCGGCGGACATCGCCGCTCGGATGATCCAAGACCCTTCCCTCGTGGAGCAGATCGAGAATCGGGGCGTGCGCGTTCCCGTGTACGGAAATGTTTCCGCAGGTATCCCGCTTGAAGCCATTACCGATATTGATGACTATGAGGATATCTCGCAGGAGATGGCGGCAAAGGGGGAGTATGCCGCGCTCCGCATTCACGGAGACTCAATGGAGCCTCGCATGAGGGACGGAGACATTGTCATCGTGAGACTACAAGACACGATCGAGAGCGGTGAAACAGCCATCGTCATGATCAACGGAGGAGATGCCACTTGCAAAAAGATCAAGCGCACCGAGGACGGCATCATGCTCATCTCGACCAATCCAAAGTATGAGCCCATGTTCTTTACCAACAAGCAGATCGAGGGGCTTCCGATCACGATCTGGGGCAAGGTTGTCGAGCTCCGCGCAAAGTTTTAAAAAAGAAAACGCCTCCCCTTTCATCGGGGAGGCGTAGTCGCCTACATCATTATTTAGACATGGATCAAGGTCTGTTTTCGTTCCTCCGGAGGCAATATCTGGAAAAGAAGGGCTTCGATAAACCGCAGAACCTTTGTATCTGCAATCTTGTCGACGTAGTTATGGATCGTGTCTCTTCTGCAAGCGAGATTGTCTTCGGTGGTCATGTCTTTATTCTCCTGTGTAGGTAAGTTTCCGAGGTTTTCTCGGTAGTTAAATTTTAGCACAAAATCGTTAATTCTGCAAGATTCAAATTTGCGAAAAAGAGGTATCAAAAAATGTGGGTTGACAAACTAAAAGAAATCAAAGAGCGCAAAGGAATGACCACAAAGATGATTGCGCAGAGAGCAAATTTGCCCGAATCTACAGTAAAAAGGATACTGATGGGTGACACGGATGCTCCGCGCGTGGACACTTTGTGCCAAATCGTAGCCGCGCTCGATAGCACGCTTGACGAGCTCTTTGCGGAGAGCGGAAGTATCCTCGCAAACGAAACCACCATCGCCTTGCAGGAGGAGCGCGACAGACTCCTTGCAGATCGCGATAGGCTCACCGAGGAGCTTGATATGCTCAAGGCACAGATTGCCTCCCTCATGGCAGAGAAGGAGATTCTGCGCGAGAAGAACGATGCCCTCAAGGATCAAGTCATTGAATTGCTTTCAAAACATCTTGCAAGCAACGGATAAAGAAAAAAGTAGCGGAGCTGCAAGCAGATTCGGATTTTCAAAAGATGCAAAATTATTATATTAGAAAGAATGGGTGAGGTGGAAAATGAACACAAAAAATCAAATTCAGGAGGATATTAAAAACAAAGGAAGAACCGATGCAGATGTCATCAAGTTAGACTCTCGGAACAAGGCAAATAGATACGCGGATCTTGCTCGTGCTCAAAGCGCAGGGCAGATTTCCGACCTTCAAAGGCATGTAAAATTCATCTTGATCCCCGCCCAGCGAGAGCCCGACATTAGAGGCGTTCGCGGTGGTATCACGAGAGGTAAGCTTCTTGAGAAGGAATGCGCTTACTACGCCGACTTCGTATACATCGACAAATACGGCAGACGAATTGTGGAGGATGCGCAATCTCCTGCCACACGGACAGAGGCGTATCAAATCAAGAAGAAGCTTATGCTATACGTTCACCACATAATTATTAAAGAAGTTTAGAGACACAATAAATACATTTAAAAAAGGAGTAACTTTATGTGGGTTTTTATTGTTATTGCTATTGTTGCGCTCCTATTGCTACTGCTATCTAAACATAATCAAGGCAAACAAAAGGATTCTGTCCTTACAAATTCATTTCAGAAGACAGAAATCATGAACCGAGTAATTAAATGCGAAACAAGCAATGACCCAAATCTTTCAGAAGAACGCTATAAATTGTACAATTTCTTGAAAAACTACAGTGAAATATTTGAGGGAGCGTTTTCAGAGTTAACATTCACCCAATTTTCAAATGCAATCGACTTTATGAAAGCACAAGGTTTTTTATATAGTTCGCACGGAGACTACCTTCCTATAGCATCTTTTTGCTTTGTTCATCCTCTTGCTTTTGCATCTTCATTCTTTAGTAATTCAAATAATAACAATATAACATGGGAAGAGACAGCGAAAAACATCCTATGGTATTTTGAAAATAATTGATTGATTGGTGGATGAAATGGCACAGAGATCAACAAAGCGCAACGATGGACGGCTTGTCCGTGCCATCACAGACCCTCGCACAGGTAAGCGCAAATATTTCTACGGCGCGACCGAGAGAGAAATAAACAAAAAAATAATGGAGTACACCGCCAAGATCGAGAGCGGCAGACCCTTCAGAGAGGTCGCAGAGGAGTGGTGGGAGGCTTCAAAGGATGGCTTGGCATACCAAACCATAAAGGTGTATAAGCCTGCCCTGGAGAGAGCCGTGGAGGCTCTCGGTGATATGTCCATCCGTGACATCAAGCCGAGGGATATAAGCGCACTTCTCCAACGGATGGCAAAGGCGGATTATGCCCTCAAGACCGTTGCCAATCAACGGACCGTTATCAATCAGGTGTTCCGCCATGCTATCCTTGAGTGTGACATCGAGGTTAATCCATGCGCATCCGTCCCCACGCCAAAGAACCTAAAAAAGGTGCGAAGGGATGCCGCCACCACAACGGACGAGGATATCGTGCGAGAGCATCGTGACCTTTGGGCTTTTCCTTACATCGCTCTGATGACCGGAATGCGCAAGGGAGAGATCCTTGCGCTCCAATGGAAAGACATTGACTTTGATGAGGATGTCATCCACGTCACCAAATCGGTGGGACATCAAGGTGACAGACCATTCATCAAAGAGCCAAAGACAGAGGCAGGGACTCGCATAGTCCCACTCTTGGCGGATCTAAAAGAATTCCTTCTCACATTCAAAAAGAGAAGGGCAGAGCACTACATCATATCAGATGACGGAAAGACTCCTCTAACCAACAGAAGATATCTCACCTTGTCAAAGCATTTTAAGGAGCAGACGGGCGTGGAATGCACGGCGCATCAATTGCGCCACTCGTTTGCCACGATAGCCTTTGAGAACGATGTTGATGCCAAATCGATACAAGAAATCATCGGTCACAAGCAGCTATCAACCACCATGGATATCTATGCGGATTTCCGCGAACAATCCGTAAAAAAGGCGGCGGAAAAGCTCAACAAATCCTCGTTGTCAACGCCAAAAAAATAGACAAAAAAGGCGGTTTTGTTGTCAAAGTGTTGTCAGAGGAAAAAGGTCAAAAAATCCCTACTATATATATTATATAGTTTCAACAATTGCAAGAGATTTCAAATCTCTCCTTCTCCGCCAAAAAAGATAGGTATCACCTTGCGTGATACCTATCTTTTTTTGACAGAAAAAGCATACGATGCAGAGCTCCGCAAATTGACGCTTGCGACAATTTGCCAAGAGCGTGCGCAGAGCAGGAACAGGCGACCTTGCACAGCATTTCCGCGCACGCTTGAGTTCGTAAATCTCTCCTTCTCCGCCAAACAAAAACCGCAATTCCGATACAAAGGGATTGCGTTTTTTGTATTTATGTGGTATAATAACATAATAATAATCAGTTGCGACGAAAGGAGGATACTTTATGGCAAAACAATTTTTATGGATAACGAACACAGAAGAAAACATACGGTTTTATCGTGATTCCTCCCCTAAGTCCAACCTTTCGCTTCATTTTGCATCTGCTATTGATTGCGACACAAAGAAAAACATTTGCAGATTTGTTCGCTATTTAAGGAAAGAGTTTTTCTTCCCGATAAGATGCAATGTTTATTTTTGCAATCAAGAGAAGTTTCATTCCTCAAAGGGAGGTTATTGTTACGGCATCTTTTACTCTAATGAGGAAAGCACCGGGCGCATTTATCCGCAGATATACATACCTGCAAATATGGATTTGTTTTCCGTTTATCATTCGCTCTCGCACGAGCTAACACATTATTTTCAGTGGTACTTTTTAGACGATAATAAAAAAGGGGACCGTTCGCTTGAAATCCAAGCGTCAAAATATGCGACTCGAATTTTAGAAGAATATTGTAACTACCGCTGTAAAGAGCCCGACAGTTCTTGCAAATCTTGCCACGGACAATAATTTTGTATCAAAATTACAGTCATTAGCCAAGGAATGAAGGTGTTACCGCTAGGTGACACCTTCATTTTTTCGTGGTAAAAGTGCATGATGCAGAGCTCCGCAAAAGCCGCTAAAGGCGGCGTTGCCAGAGCGTGCTCAGAAATTGAGTAAAGGGCTACAACAGCATAACAGCGCACGCCGAAGTCCATAAACTCTTCTTGGTTTATCCCCTTTTCGCCATACTCTGCCACCGTCAAGCCACTTTTCCTCCCCTTTGTACCACACTCCGCCACCGTCAATCACTCTCTGCCGCCGTCGGTCACTTTTTTGACATCTTGCACCACTTTTTTCCACCCCTCACCCCTTTTTCACCCCTCTTTTTTGAAATTTCACCCCTACGGGGTGGAGCAAAAATCGGGACGGTTATGATAAAATGATATCAGCAAAGAAGTTTGCCCAGATTCATTCTTGATTTGAAAGGAGCTTGTAAGATGAAGAAAACGGGAAAAGCTTTACAAATGATGCTTGCCGTGCTGCTTTGCACGGCGCTGGCAATCGGCCTTTTGGCATTCACCGCGTCTGCGGGGACAACGGTTTCCTCGGTAACGGTGGACGGCAAAACGCTCAACGCCGCCACGCCCTATCTGGTGGATATCGGCTCGGGCTACGCGGTAGACGACGGAGAAACCCTGCTCGCTACCTACAAGGCGGTTGCGCATTTTGACGTTGCAGGCGGTATCCTGACGCTGACCGACTACAACGGCGGCGCCATCTCCACCTCTGCCACAGGCGATCTCACGGTCAAGCTGGTTGGCGAGAACAACATCTCGCACCAGGCAGTTGGCATTGATATGCCCGAGGGTGGAAATCTGACGATCACCGCCGACAGTGCCGCGACACTGCACATTCAAAACCAGCTTGCCATCGACCATGAATATGAGCCCCCCCACTACGTCGGCATCTCCAACAACTTTGAAGGCTCCTATGCGCCTGCCGGGAAATCGGGTGACAGCGTAACCATTATGGGCGCGGCATCGGTTTCGATTGAATCGACCAAAACCTACACCAGCGGCGGAGCCTACGGAATCGGTGCCTACGGTATGATCTCGGTTTTGGGCAATGCAAGCCTGACAATCGAGGCAAACCACGTATATTCCAACATAGCGGCCGGCGTTTATTCTCTCGACAGCACGATCGTGATCAACACCACGGGTGACGTTTCGATCACAGCTTGCGGCAAGCCCGGCTACGAGCGCGGTGAAAACATCTTCCGTGCATCGAGTATGCAGCTCGGTGCGGTTGGTAATATGACGCTGGATTGGACCTATCCGGAATTCTACAAAGAATGCGAGATCGAATACAGCGGCGATCTGACCGACGGCAACTATAAGATCGGCACGCTCCCCGACGATATGACCAGCAAGACCTATGCCTACAAGTTCCCCGTCACCGTTACGGGCGGTGTGGCAAAGGTGGACGGCGTGGAGGTTACCTCTGCGAGCAAGGGAGAGATTGTGACGGTCGAAGCCGACGCTCCCGAGGCGGGGATGACCTTTATGCAGTGGGGCACCACCGTGGGCGAGGTGACCTTTGCCGACGCAACGGAGAGCACCACCACCTTCACGATGACCGGCGGCGCGGTTGAGCTGGAGTCCACCTACGAGCCGCTCTACGGGATCACCGTCAACCACGGCACGGCAAACGTGAGCACGGCACCTGCAGGAACGATCGTGACCATCACGGCAGACGAGCCCGAATTGGGCTATCAGTTTGCAGGCTGGACGGTCACGGCGGGCGGCGTGACACCGACGGATGCTGCCGCGATGACCACCTCCTTCCTGGTGGAATACAGTAACGTTGCCATCACGGCAACCTATGCCCCGATCAATTATAGCGTGACCGTGACCGACGGAACGGCAACGATCGACGAATCGCCGATCACCGAGGCAACGATCGAGGACACCGTGACCGTCACAGCAAACGATCCTGCCACGGGTTACGTCTTTCGGGAGTGGCAGATCAGCATGGGCAGCTGTACGATTGCCGATGCCACTGCCGCAACCACAACCTTTAGCGACCTTTCCTCCAACGTAATAATCGTTGCCACCTATGAAAAGGCAACCTTCACGGTCTCCACCGAGTACGCCACGGCAACCAAGGACGGCGATCCCGTGACCTCGGCGCAGATCGGCGACGTCTTCACGATCACCGCGGAGGAGCGTGCAGGCGCAACCTTCAACGGTTGGAGCGTCAACGGCGGCTCGGTTGCGGGCGTCGACAGCACCACCACCTTCACGGCGGACGGTACGGGCGATATCGTGATCACGGCACTTTATTCCTACACCGATTACAAGGTTTCGATCGAGGACGGCAAGGGCTACGTCAACCACATCGACAATGAGATCACGGACGCGAACGTCGGCGAGGGTATTTATATCTCCGCGGATAGCCCTGCATCGGGATACGCCTTTATCCGTTGGGAAATCGTGAGCGGTGCGGTCACACTTGAGGATCCAACCTCCGACGTCACCTCCTTTACCATGACCGCGGGCGACGTGGTGCTGCGTGCGGTTTACGCCGAGATCGTTGAGCTGGATCGCTTGGACTTCACGATGGCAGCTCCCACGGTTGGCGCGCATCCGAGCTTTGCTCTGACATCTGCGGAGCCGACCAAATACGGCGTTGACACGGTTCGCATCTACCTCTATGAGGGGCTCTTCCCCGATCTGACCGACGAGGACGTCTACCTGCTCGGCAAGGGCTACGAGCTGGAGCTGCGCTTTGAACTTGAAAACGGCTACGAGCTTGCCGATGACGCCAAATTCTACGTCAACGGCGTGGAAATGACCAACAACGGTACCTACACCAAGCGCTATTATTTTGAATTTCCCGTACCGATCACCGTCACGGGCGGCAACGCATACGCAGACGGCGACCGCACCGAACAGATCACTGTGGGACGAAACCAATGGGTTTACCTCCGTGCAGACGAGGCTCCCGAGGGAAAGGTGTTCAAATATTGGAAGGTCCTCTCGGGCAACGTCACGATCAGCCAACCCACCAATGAGGAAACCTACTTCCAGATTGAGGAGGATGGTGTGGAGATCGTGGCGGTCTTTGCAACGCCGCTCGATGAAATGAGCTTCACCGTCCCCGATTTCGTGCGCGGTGAGAACGTCAACCTCACGGTCAACTCCGCCGAGCCCGAAAAGTATTGGGCGGAGAACGTGGTCATTGTGGTCTATTCTGTGAACATACCGCTCACCCCCTCCGACAAATATCTGCCGCTGACCGAATATAAGATCAGCTTTGACGTGGTCACGGCAGACGGCTCGATCCTCACGAGCGAAACCGTGAAAACCCTCAACGGAAAAACGCTCTACGGCAACTACTACGAAAGCTCCCATTGGGGTTATCTTACAACGAGGGGAGCGGTCACCGTCACGGGTGGCACCGCCTACGCGGACTCCGAGCGCACCGAGGAGATCACCGAGGCCGAATCCAATGATTACGTCTACGTCTCCGCGGCAGCCCCTGCTCCCGGCAAGGTCTTTGCCAAATGGCTCGTCAAGAAGGGCGACATCTCCATTGATACCACGAGCAACCAAGCCTCCTTCCGGATTTACGATGAGGAGGTCGAGCTGGAGGCGGTCTACGCCACCGTGCTGACCGAGGTCACGCTCACGGTTCCGAAGCCTGCGGTCGGAGATCTTGCAACCATTGAGATCACCTCTGCCGATCCCTCCAAATACACCGCCTCGCTCATCGAGTTCTATCTGTATTACGGCGGTCAAACGCTCCTGCCCACCGATCCGTTCTCGTATGGAGAAACCTGCGTGATGAAGTTTGAGATCCTTCCCGCAGAGGGCTATGCGGTAACGGAGGACACCGTTGTAACGGTGAACGACGACGAAACCCATGCTTACGGCGGATACACCCTGCAGCGTTGGACATTCCAGCTTCCCAAATCCATCACCGTCACGGGCGGAACCGCCTACGCAAACTCCGAGCGAACTGAGGAGATCGGAGAGCTTTACAACGCACAAAGCATCTATCTGAAGGCCGATCCCGCTCCCGAGGGCAAGAAATTCATGATGTGGAGGATCAACGAGGACGGAAACGTTTTCTACCTGCACGCCGATCAAACAAGCACTTGGATTTCGGGCAAGGTGGTTACCGTCGAGTCGGTCTATGCCATTCCGATCGAGAAGATCGAGCTCACCATGCCGCCCATAACGATTGGCAGCACTCCCATCACCACCATCACCGACGAGAGTGACCTCTATGACGCGGAGGTTGAGGGCTGGTACTACTATGACGAGGAAAGCACACGTCAGGAAATGCTTCCCACCGATACCTATCAGGCAAACATCATATACTACTGCAACTTCCGTATTCTGCCCATTGAGGGATATCAGGTTCAATACAGCGGCACGACGCATCTGCTGAACGGAAAGCAGTTCAACACAAGCGGCTATGTCAGTGGCACGAATATCGTGGGTGGACGGCAGAGCTTTATGACTCTGGTACGCGTCACGATCAACGTCACGGGCGGTAAGCTCTATCTTGGCGGTGAGGAAACTAACGAAACGCAATTCCTCCCCGGAACGGTCCTGACGCTGGTGGCAGACGAGAGTCTTTTCCCCGAGGGACAGGTCTTCTACAACTGGTATAACTCCACCTCCAATTCTTCCTTGATCGGCTCTCCCGACACCAGACTCCCCAGCCTGACCTTTACGGTTGGTACGCCCTGGGCACTTGATCAGAGCGTCACGCTTGAGGCACGGTATCAGACGTTGACGAAGATCAACTACGGGCCGTACACCCAGGTACCGCACCCCACGGTTGGCGGCACCCCCTCCTACGATACCGACGTGCCGTCCTACCAAAACTATTACGGTGAAGTGCTGGGCTGGTATGAGGGTGAGACGCTGCTTGAGCCCACTCACGTGTTCGAGGAGGGCAAGGTCTACACCGTGAAGCTTCGTCTGACTCCCGCGGCAGGCTACCGTTTCCGCGACGCAGAGTATTACGATACCTATGAGCCTTATAATAGCTTCAACGGAACCCACGTAGACGGAATTCTCCTTGAGTGTGATGAGGACGGTGCGTACATCGTCTTCACGGCATCGGTTCAAGCGAGACACCGTGAGGACAGCGCGTCTGTCACCGTGACCGCTCCCGTTGCGGGTAAGGCACCCGACAAAACGGTGACCAAGAGCGCCGACACCTACTGCGACGTCGATTTTAAGATCTGGGAGGTTTACGATGAGGAAGCCGAAAAGTATCGCGAGATGCTGGATGGCGAGCTCTTTGAGGTCGGCAAGACCTACCGCATCTCGGTTAATTTTACCACCAACGAAACGCACTACATTGATTTGCATGATCTGGAGGTGCTCATCAACGGCACCGAGCCCTCATATAGGGGCGGCGGAACTGCCGCCGGCGGATATTCCACCTGCGGTTATTACCTGCAGTATACCGTGGAGGCAGGCGAGTCCTACGATATCACGGTGGACGGCGGCTCGGCATCTGTCGAGGAAACACCCGTAACCGAGGTTGGCGGCGGCATTACGGTGACGATTACCGCGAACGCCCCCGAGGCAGGCAAGGTATTCAAGGAATGGCAGATCATCAGCGGCGAAAACGTATTTCTCGCGGATGCAACCGCAAGCACAACCACCTTCGTGATGCCCGCAGGCAACGTCAGCATCAAAGCGGTCTACCGCAACACTCCGCACGCTATCACCGTCGAGGGCGGTGAGGCAAGCCTTGACGAGGCGGGCAGTGGCGAAACAATCACCGTCATGGCAGATGATGCCCCCGACGGCAAGTATTTCGCGGGTTGGGAATGCATCAGCGGCGGCGTGACCTTTGCAGATGCAACCCAAAAGACCACCACCTTTGTGATGACGGGCGAGGCAGTAGAGGTCCGCGTCATTTGGGCAGATAAAATTTACCTGGAGGAGCTGACCCTCACGGTCAACAAGCCTGCAAACGGCGCGCTTCCCTCCGAGGAGATCACCTCGTCCGATCCTGCCAAGTATACGGCAACGCTTGATTATTGGTGGGATAACCTCAACAATCGAGAGATGGGCGCGGAGGATCGCTTCGCTTACGGTGTGAAGTACGGACTCGTCTTCCACCTTACGCTCGACGAAAAATACTATATCAATAGCAGCACCGTGGTGACAGTGAACGGTGAAACGTCGGGGTATTATTCCTCCAATCCTCCCTATCTGCATCGGTACGTAGATCTCCATGTTCCCGTTCCCATTACCGTGGAGGGCGGCGCGGCAACCAATTCGTCGGACGTTACGATCACCGAACAGAAATATGGCAACATCGTGTATCTGGTGGTGGGCGACATCCCCGAGGGCAAGTCCTTCCTCCGTTGGGAGGTCGTCAGCGGCGGCGTTAGCATCAGCAACGTCAACCAAGCCAACGGCGCGTATTTCTACATGTACACCAGAGAGCCCGTTGTGATCCGCGCGATATTCCAGGACGTTCTTTATAACGTCACCGTCACAGGCGGCACGGCATCTCACACAACTGCCGCCGAAGGAACAACGGTCACTCTGACGGCGGGAGAGGCTCCTGCGGATCATATCTTTGACAAGTGGGTCATCACAAGCGGATCGGTCACCTTTTCCGATGCCAACGCCGCCATCACCACCTTTACCATGCCCGCTGAGGCGGTAGCGGTCAAGGCGACCTATAAGGAAGTGGAAAAGATCCTTGTAACCGAGGTCAACGTCACCCTTGACGTTCCCGTGATTGGAGAGAAGCCCGACTTTACGGCTACCCTTCCCAATTCCGCCAATTACAGCGTATCGGTCACGTGGGGGACCAGTGCCAACGGTTGGACGGCAATGACGGAGGATTCGGTATTTGAAAACGGCTTCTTCTATGAGGTCTGTATCACGGTCACGCCCTCCGAGGGCTACAAGGTGGATTCAACCACCGTTATAAAGCTGAACGGAACCGAAATCCTCGGCTCGGACAACACCCGATACTACGGCTTCGCCTTCTGGAAAACGGTGGACGGTCCCGAGATCCCCGAGGATGCCGAGGAGATCACCGATCAGAATGCCACACCCTATTCCTACGAAGGAAACACCGCCACCTACGATGCCGTCAACGGTTGGACGTCCGTGATTGACGTGGATGACTATTACTCGGCAGTCAACCTTGTGCTGAAGGCGGGAGACGTGGTGTACTATCAATTCTCGGGAGAGCCCTCGAGCAATGTCTATCTGTATGACTTTACAAGCGAAAAATGCACCGACCATTATGTGGAGGGATATGAGGCGGTCTCCTCTCTCACGGGTGCCTTGGTCGCACCGGTAGATGGCACCTACACCTTTGAGTATTGGGCGTATCGCTCCATTCCCGTCAAGCTCTACGTGGTGAGAGCGGCTACGGGCGGCGTAACGGTACCGAACGGCGCCGAGGAGATCACCGATCAGAACGCCTCTGCCGCAACCAAAAACGAAAACACCGCCACCTACGATGTCACCAACGGTTGGACCGGCATTGACACCGGCTCCTACTACGATCTCTTTACCCTTGATCTGGAGGCAGGCGACACGCTTTACTACAGTATCAATGGCAGCACGCCGGCCATGCGTCTGTATGATGGCAACGGCATCTATCAATATTACTCATCGGATACCGTTCTGCCGAGTGTCGGACACATCGTGGTGCAGATCGACGGAACCTATACCTTTAGCGTCGACGATGAAAGCTTGACCACCGTCAAGGTGTACGTAGTGCGCGCAAGCGGCGAGGTACATACCCACGAAAACGGACAAAAGGTCAGCGGTCAGGCGGCAAGCTGTACCGCGGACGGTTGGAAGGACTATTACCAATGCTCTTGCGGTAAATTCTACACCGATGCAAATTGCATGACGGAGATCACCGACCTCGTAGCATGGAAAGCGGGCGACGGTAAGATCGCAGGCGGTCACAGCTACGGCACGCTGATCGCGGCAACTGAAGCGAACTGCACCGAAACGGGAATGGCGGCGCACTATGAGTGCTCGGTTTGTCACAAGCTCTTTGACGAACAAAAGACTGAAAAAACCGCACAGCAGCTCACGGTTGAAACCAATAACAGTCACAGCTACGGCGCTTGGGCGTCGAACGGCGACGGCACGCACAGCCGCCTCTGCTCGCGCAACAACGCACACAAGGAAACGCTCAACTGCTCGGGCGGTAGCGCAACCTGCACCGCAAAGGCGGTCTGCACGACCTGCAACGTCGCTTACGGCAATTTCGCACCGCATAGCTTCGGCGATTGGTTGCGTGACGAGAATAACCACTGGAAAACATGCGCCTGCGGTGAAAAGAGCGGAAACGCTGCTCATGATTTCGGCTCCGATCTCGTCTGCGATACCTGCGGATACGAGAAACCGAGTTCCGACGAAACCACAGGTCCCGATGAAACCACAGGTCCCGATGAAACCACGGGTCCCGATGAAACCACAGGTTCCGACGAAACCACGGGTCCCGATGAAACCACAGGCGACACTCCCAACGGTCAGTCCTCCACGGGCATGCCTGTTGGTGCCGTGGTTGGCATTGTAGTCGGATCGGCAACGGTTGCAGCTACGGGTGGCTTCGCTCTCTGGTGGTTCGCACTCAACAAGCGATCGGCGGCAGAGCTCGGTGCGGCATGCAAGCGCATCGTGGATGCTCTGAAGCAAAAATTACTGAAAAAATAAGCAATTCGCCCTTCGGGGTAAGGTTGCGGGGGGCTGTCTCAAGCTTGAGACAGCCCCTCTTAAAAAACGAACGACGGGGGCTCGGTGCATTGAGTCCCCTTTTTTTATCCTCCCCCCTTGATTTGCGCGCACTTTTATGATATAATGAAAAAAATGAACGGAACATCAGGATTTCAAATGAGGGAGGTGAGGATATGACGCTCGGATATGGAATTACGTTTGGACTTGCAATCGGACTTTTGCTGCTGTATCTGCTGGTGGTCAAAAACAAGGAGCTCTGGCTCACGATGCTCTACGTTTGCGTCACGGTGGTCAACCTCGGCTATCTGCTCCTCTCCATGTCCAAAGACCTCGCGTTTGCCATCCTCGCCAACAACGTGGTTTATCTTGGCAGCGTGTTCCTCTCCACCTGCATGCTCTTTACCATCATCAAGCTCTGCGGCTTTCAGGTCACGCGCCTGCACACCGTGGGCTGTCTTGCACTGGGTGTGCTGATGTTTGCGATCGTTGCAACATCGGGAATTCTGCCCTGGTACTACAAAAGCGTGAGCATCGAAACGGTTGGCGGCTCCACCAGGCTCGTCAAGGAATACGGCGTTCTGCACTCGGCTTATCTGGTCTATCTGCTCGCCTACTTTGCCGCGATGATCGCCACCATTGTTTATTCGGTGAGAATCAAGCGCGTTGGCTCCCCCAAGTTTGCGGGACTGATCGCGGGTGTGGTGTGCGGAAATATCCTCGTTTGGCTGTTTGAAAAGTTTGTCAATTGGGAATTTGAATTTCTCGCTGTCACCTACATCATGTCCGAGCTGCTCCTGCTCCTGCTCTATTGGATGATGCAAGACTACGTGCACGTCAAGGACCTTCCGCAACCGATCCCGGCGGAGGGCATGCAGTTGGGAGAGGATATCGCCACGCTGCCGATGGAAATTAAGATCGGACGCATGCTGCTCGGACTGCAGGAGGGTGAGGTGCTCTCGGCAAGAGAGCGCGAGATTCTCGAGCTGGTGCTGCAAAACAAGCGACGCAAGGAGATTGCCGCAGAGCTGTGCCTCTCGGAAAACACCGTGAAAACCTACACGCGCACGCTCTATGCCAAGCTCGGTGTGAGCTGCCGCGACGAGCTCTATGCGAGGCTCAACAGCCATCGGGGCGAGTGCTGAAATGCGGTTGCGTTGCATATCAGAAAAGAGAAAACTGAATCGAAGGGGCGTTTCGCGCTCGCTTCCCCAAAAATACACGGCCGTGATCCCGCAAAAGGGGTTGCGGTCGTGCTTTCTTTGTGGTATAATGATACAGATAAGATATTTCACAAAAGGAGTGCTCGCATGCATATTTTCCTGATCCGCCACGGAGAATCGCTCACCAACACGGGCGAAAATTACAGCCGCCGCGTCCCCGACCACCTCGTCTCGCTCACCGAAAACGGCAAGCGCCAGGCAAGCAAGAACGGCGCATGGCTCGCTGACTACTGCCGCAGGCGCGGAATCGACCTCTCGCGTGCGCGCATCTGGCGCAGCCCCTACCTGCGCACGCGTCAGACCGCCGACGCCTTCAACGCGCACCTCGGCATCCCCGACGTGCGTGAGGACATTACTCTGATCGAGCAGCAGTTTGGTCTGTTCGACGCCATTCCCGAAGAGGAATGGGGCACACTCTATCCCAATGAATACGCCGAATATATGCGACAATGCTCCAACAATGGCAGGTTTTACGCCCGTCTGCCGCTCGGTGAGAGCCCATTCGACGTGGCGATCCGTATCCATCAATTTATGGGCACGATCCACCGAGACCTCAAGAAGCACGGCGTGGACACCCTTTTTATCTTCACGCACGGCATTACTCTGCGCACCTTTCTGCTCCGTTGGTTTCACTATTCTCCCGAATGGTATCAGGAGGAGCGCAATCCCAAAAACTGCTGGATTCGAGAAATTGAGGACGGACGCGACCTCGGCTATATCAACAAAGACTGACACACAGATCGGAGACACCGCATGACCCATCTGCAAAAAATGAAAGCACGCATGATCTCGCACGCGCGGCGTTATCCGCAACTGACCCTGCGGGATCTCTTCAAATATCTCCACCAAAGCGCGCTCGGGTGCGAGCACCTGATCGCCTCCCCCGAGGCGGTGCTGGGCTACATCCGAGAGGAGGCGTCGCGCCTCCCTCCAAACAGCGCACGCGCAACCGTCGAGCCGCTCTCGGGCAATTACAGCCGCCTGCATCTGCACTGCCTGCAACGCGGTCTTGCCCCCGAAACGCTCGCCAAGCTCTTTTTCCTCTCCGCCGTGCACGAGCAGGAGGGAGAGGCACGTCTGGATGAGCTGCTCACGCTTGCACGTGAGGCGATCGCAGAGGGGGCGCTCCCCTTCTCGCTCGCAAAATTCGACGCGGCGGCACAGGAGTGGCGCGCGGCAGGCTACCCCGCCATGCGACATTCCGAGGTATTCCGAGAGGAGTATTTCCCAGCCTATCGCGTGATCGCCAACCGATTCGTCCCCTTTCTGCCGCTCCTGGAGAAGATTGACCGCGAGCTCGCATCGGGAGATGCCCCTCTGACGCTGGCAATCGAGGGTGGCAGCGCATCGGGCAAGAGCACGCTTGCCGAGCTTTTGCAAACGATCTACGGCTGTCCCCTGTTCCACATGGACGATTTCTTTCTGCGCCCCGCGCAGCGCACCGAAGCACGTCTTGCCGAGGCAGGCGGAAACGTCGACCGCGAGCGCTTCCTTTCAGAGGTGCTCGAGCCGCTCGCGCAAGGAAAGTCGGTGTGCTACCGTCCCTTTGACTGCATGACGGGCGAGCTCGCCGCACCCGTGTCGGTCACACCCACCCGTCTGCGCGTGATCGAGGGAGTCTATTCGATGCACCCCGACCTCGCCGAGCATTACGATCTTTCGGTCTTTTTAGCCATCTCACCCGCGCTTCAGCATGAGCGGATCAAACAACGCAACTCCCCGCAGATGGCAGAGCGCTTCTTTACCGAATGGATCCCGCTTGAGGTCCGCTATTTCGAGGTCTGCAAGACCTCGGAGCGCTGTACGCTCGTGATCCCGATCGACAAAAAGTATTTCTGAAATCCATATTCAAAGGAGCATAGCATGAACAATACGATGACCTATTCTCGATCGGTCCCGATCAAGCAGGCATACGACGTGATCGTTTGCGGCGGCGGTGTGGCAGGCGTTGCCGCGGCTGTGAGTGCCGCGCGGCACGGACTTTCCACCCTGCTGCTCGAAAAAAGCAACATGCTCGGAGGTCTGGGCACGCTGGGACTTGTCAATCTCTTTGTTCCGATGTGCAACGGACGCGGCAAGCAGATCATCTTCGGGCTTGCCGAGAAATGGCTGCGCATGAGCGCCGAGCTGGGCTGGGACACCATCCCTCCCGAATGGCAGAACGGCGAACCGACCGAGCCCACCACGCGGCGCTACACCCAACGCTATTCGCCCGCGATCTTTGCCTATCAGCTCACCGAAACGGTGGTGGGGGCAGGGGTTGACCTGCTCTTTGACTGCATCGCAGCCGACCCGATCATGGAGGACGGGGTCTGTTGCGGCGTGATCACCGAGAGCAAGAGCGGCACCGCCTACCACCCTTGCCGCATGCTCATCGACACCACGGGCGACTGCGACGTGCTGCGTCGCGGCGGCATCCCAACGGTGCGCGGCGAGAATTTCTTTTCCTTCTTTACCAAAATGGTGACGCTGGAAAGCTGCCAACGCGCGATCGACGCGGGCGACATCGGCAAAATCTACCAGAGCTTCAGCGGCGGCGGGATCAACCTGTTCGGCGACAATCAGCCCGCGGACGTTCCCCGTTGGTCGGGACTCTCGGCACAGGAGGTCACCGACTATCTGGTGCGCAATCACCTCCTCATTCTCGACAAGCTCCGCACCACCGACCGCCGCACGCGTGAGATCGTCACCTCCCCCGGCATGCCGAACTTCCGCACCACCTGCCATATCAAGGGCGACTACTCGCTCAAGCTCTCGGACGCCTACCGACATTTCGATGATTCGGTTTGCGCCATCAACGATTTCGAGCACCGCGATCACCTCTTTGAGGTCCCGCTCCGTGCGCTCACCCGATCGGATTGCCCCAATCTCATCACCGCAGGCAGAAGCGCCGACGGAACGGGCTACGCATGGGACCTGCTCCGCGTCATTCCGCCCGCGATCCTCACAGGTCAGGCGGCAGGCGAGGCGGCGGCACTTGCACTCCGCACGGGCAGAGCGGTCTCGCAGGTCGACCTGCGCACCCTGCAAAATACGCTGGAGGGCGAGGGCGTGATGATCCACTTCCCCGACTCTTACGTCCCCGAGGACAAAACCGTGATCATCCACGGCAAAAACGCCGTTGAGATCGACGGGGGGCATAATTGAGGATAGGATTTTTCGGGGGAGAAACTTTTTGAAAAAAAGCTTCGTTAGCGTAAAATGATTGTGTTTTCTTGTTTGTGGGGAAAACTTCT
>ERZ780157.294-NODE-294-length-71050-cov-15.501218_pt1 | contig 71050 bp, 79 predicted proteins | sample MGYA00511169_ERZ780157 | MGnify/ENA primary metagenome ERZ780157 (study PRJEB29588, sample SAMEA1965149) | human gut metagenome | biome: human gut; feature: human-associated habitat; material: faeces | place: Denmark | collected 2008/2010 ...
TTTTTATAATACAATAAGAAAAAATTATTATAATTTTGTTTTCGCGTATAAATTAAGAGAAATTTAAACAAGGAGTTTCAATGAAAATTACACCTGTAAGTCGTGATGTAAATTTTGGACGAATGCTAAATAATGAAGAATTAAAAGAGTATGAAAATGTTCTTGAACAAGGTAAAAAAATCGTAGGACAAACCGGAAATTCTATTTTTATTATGCCGACGCAAAGCCTGCCTCAAAGTCCGGAAATGAATACAGGTATCGGGCATTTGACAGACAAAACAACCCAGGAATATATAAAATACATGCACTCAATGCTGGGGTTTAATGTCAGAGAAGACTTGCCTCCCGGTCAGATTACACCTTATGCAAATAAATTTTTCTGTAACTATCAAAGTACATCTTTAGCTTTGGGTGACCAAAATATAAATCCTCAGCTTTTAACAACTGATGAATATGCAAATTTGCTTACTAAAGAAGATGTTAAAGAAATAGTTTCTTCAAACAAACGCCCTGACAAAGACAGATTTGCAAATTTTAACAACATTATGGATGAAAACGGAGGACAAAACCAAGCTTTGAAAAAAGCCTATAAAAAATTTGAGAGCCTAATAGATTCTCATCCTCTCAAAACACGCTATAAAAATTATATAAAAGAAAACTCAGAATGGATTGACTTTTTATACAAAGACAAAGGTGATTTTTTCAAGTTCAAACAATTTTTAGCTGACGAACACCATGCCAAAGGTAATGAATTTCTGCATTCAATAGGCGTTAAATCATGCGGTGATTGTCTAATAGGAGCAACCCCGGAAGAAGTAAAAGCTCGACCTTTTGCTTTTGAGCTTGATTGGAATATGGGTTGGGTGCTTTCAACGCCAAATATTGAAAAAATCCTGGACCCTTCATGCGATGCTCACAAATATATGAAATATAAAATTCAAAACTTTGCACGCAGATATGACATGCTCCGCATGGATGTCGGCTGGGCATATATTCAGCCAAGACTTTTTAAAAACTATAATCCATCGGAAATAAAAAAGCCCTATTTCGGTGATAAAATAATGAACCTCATTGAAAACTGGGTAAAAGAAGTGAAAGGAAACGATTTTGACCCCAAAAACATAATATGGGAAGTCGAGGCCGGACCTGGTGATTTTGAATGGGAAAAGAACGGAAAAATGATTGAACCTCTTCAAAATCGCGTAAAGATTTACAGCTCAATGTACATGTCTGACAATTGGGCTTCAAATGACGCTTTTTTAAAACGCAATTTTGGTGCTGATAATTTTATTATCGGACTCGGCAATCATGACCATCAGCCAATCAGAGAAATTGCAAATGATATCCCGTATCCCCAAAAAGCAGTCGATAAAATAATTTATGAACACCCCAAAAAGAATTCAATTGCCCCACTTGCAAAAATTTTCAATATGGACGAAAAGCTTTTAGAAGACCCGGTTGAATATAGAAAAACAAAATCCGCAGAACACATGATGGCAAAACATACAATGTCATTCTTCATGGACGACTTTGGATATAATGTCAGGTTTGATAAGCATTCCTTCAATTGTGAAGACACACCAACAGAAAATTATGCTCACAAAATTCGATATGATTGGAAAAAACAATATCACGATGCTGTAGAATCAGGATGGGGTGCGAACAAAATGGATAGCCTTGAAAGAATTTTCAAAGCCAAAGGCTATGATAATACTAACCCTCAATTATATAAGCTGATTGTAAAATACCGCGATATATTAAATGAAAAAACAGTTTCAAAGGAAACAGCGCCAGCTTCAGAAACCGCTCAGGAAGCTTCCGAAACCGCAAAATCCATTTTTAAAAATAAATATTTTATACCGTTTCTAGCTGCCGGAACTCTTGCAGTTGTAGCAGGCGTTCATTATTACATAAAAAAACACAAACCAGAAATTCATGAGAATACCGACACCAGACCAAGTTTAGTAAAAACAGCTTAAAAAGTTTATTTGTGGTATTATTCAATTGCAGTTATATTTTGGGAGAAAAATAAATGAAAAAGTATTTGTTTTTGATAATGAGTCTGCTAATTTTCTGTAATATTGCGAAGGCTTATGAATGCGATCAGATGGTTTTAAATTCAATTAATGACAAACAAATAATTGATTACAATCCTTTAACTAAAAAATGGTCAAGAAATCTGGGCTTAAACGATTACGTCTTCACAAAACACATAACTATTGGCACCGGCGGATTTTCAGAGTATATATACAAAGACAAAACTTACGATACAAATTCAACATATGAATTTTTGTATTACACAAAATTATATGGATATAATGCCCATCAAATGAAATTTTTTGAGCTACTGTTTGACGGTAACGAATTCACCAGACGAGATTTAACAAAAGAAGAGGTTCAATATCTTTTCCCTGATGTTCAGATAATTATGGTGTCGGAATTCACAGATAATGAAATTTCAGTGGAACTTCCAATATTTCACAAAAAAGCTTATATGATTTTAAATGATACTGACCGAGACTTTTACAAATATCAATTTGAATATTATAAGGGTCAAAGTCTGTTTAATAACATTTTTGAAGTTAATATGCCACGCGTAATGGTTTATTCACACTTCAAAAGCCGCGACGAAATGTTTCCAATATTGAGGATAAACGTCAAACCTAAATTTCCTTTTGGAAATAAAGCAAAAACTGATAAAGAACAGAATTTATAATCTTTTTTCAATAATTCTTGCTGCATCAGCAATAAATTCTTCGCAAGGACGGGTTTTATAATATGTTTCAGTGCGCTTGGAAGGTACAGGATTGTCTTCACCTTCCGGCAGTCCTAGAAGTTCGCGGCATATGATTGTTCCATGTTTTTGTTTGAATTCATGCGCAAGTTCTTGTATAAGTGCGTAATGTTTTGCTTTTGCTTCATCGTCACAATTTGAAATATATCCATGCTTTAATCCGGCAATCATAAACATTGCACTAACAGCTCCGCAAACCTCCCGTAGTCTTCCCATCCCGCCGCCAAAGGAAGAAGTAAGCTTCAACGCTGTTTCAAAATCCATATTCAAATCCTTACAAAATGCACAAAAAGTCGATTGAGCACAATTGTAACCGGATTGAAATAATTCTCTTGCACTTTTTTCATGATTTTGCATATAATAATAATATAATAAAAATGAAAAAGAGTCCTTAATAGCTCCTTTGGAATTAAGAATAGCTGCAAGTTAAAAGTATTCAGTTTTAAGTATATTAAATCATTCTTTTGTAATTAAAACAATTAGCCGAAAGAATATTATTTTAAAGTTCTTTACCAAATAAAAATCTTGGTTTATAATTGATTTATGGAAAGAAATTTGGTAAAAATTCAAAACCTTTTAATTGATACATTTACTTTTGAAGAAGCTATTGAATACGCTCAAAAAGGGCAGGTTGTAACACTTAACCCTGAAATGATAGATGCAGCTTCTAAAAATACTGATTTAGCAAATATAATCAGAGAGGCAGAACTTGTTATTCCGGATGGAATAGGCGTTCAGCTCGGCTTAAAAATTCTTGGTCATGATGTAAAGCGTATTGCCGGAATTGAATTCGCCAGAAAAATTCTAGAAAAATATACACTGATTGGTAAATCCGTTGCGCTTGTAGGGGCAAAACCTGAGGTTATCGAAAAAACCGTTCAAAACTTAAAAAAAGAAATTCCCGGAATAAATATTGTATATTATCATGACGGATATTTTAATGACGACAATGAAATTTTAACATGCCTGCAAAACTCTAGTCCGGATGTAGTTCTTACAGCTCTCGGCTTTCCAAAGCAAGAAGTGTTCAATTACAAAGGGAAAAAACTTCTCTCCGAAACTCTTTTCATAGGTGTTGGCGGAAGTTTTGATGTATGGTCAGGAACTGTAGAAAGAGCGCCGGAAATTTACCAAAAATTATGCATTGAATGGCTTTACAGAACAATTAAGGATCCGAAACGCTTCAAACGCATTTTTCCGACGCTCCCAATGTTTGTCCTAAAGGTTTTAAAAGAAAAAGTTACAGGAGTATAAAACATGCTTAAAAAAAACGAAGTTGAAAATCTCAAAAATCTCTGCAAAGAAAACAGACAAAATATCCTTAAAATGGTTCATAACGCATCTTCAGGTCATATTGGCGGAGCGTTTTCGGCTGTTGAGATACTAACTGTTCTTTTTCACAAAAGCATGAAAAATGCAACTCAATGGCATAGAGACACGGATTTTGAAAAAAGAGACCGTTTTGTTCTTTCTAAAGGTCATGCCTCAGCCGCATATTACTCAATTATTTCACAATTGGGTTACATTGAAAAAGAAGAACTTTTAACTTTCCGAAAATTTGGAAGCCGCCTGCAAGGCCATCCAATGCCTGTATGTCCGGGCGTTGAAGTTGCAACAGGCTCATTAGGCCAAGGGCTTTCTATTGCCTGCGGAATTGCTATTGCGCTCAAACTCGATAAAAACCTCGCAAATGTTTTTGTTCTTATGGGTGACGGTGAACTTCAGGAAGGAAATGTTTGGGAAGGGTTCATGAATGCTGCACAGCATAATCTTGATAATCTGGTTGCAATAATTGACAGAAACAGGCTTCAAATTGACGGCTGCACGGAAAATATCAAATCTTTGGATCCGCTTGATGAAAAAATTAAGGCCTTTAACTGGGATGTAATCGAAATTGATGGTCACGATATAGAAGCCATTTATAAAGCACTTGAAACAGCTAAGAAAAATACACGCCCAACAGCAATCATCGCAAACACAATTAAGGGTAAAGGCGTAAGCTTTATGGAAAACAACGCCGGATGGCATGGCAAAGCTACAAACCAGGAAGAATTTGAAAAAGCAATGAAAGAACTTTCTTAAAAAGGATTTAAATGATTTACGACAAAATCGAAAATATTGATTTGTATAAGTTAGACAAAAATGCAGTTGAATTTATAAAGAATTTAACTCCTGATATAGAATGCAAAAAACATATTATAACCGAAAATGTCTACGCAAATATTGAGGAATACAAAACAAAAGAACAAGGATTTTTCGAAGCACACAAAGATTATATTGATATTCAAATACTTCTTTCCGGAGAAGAAATCATTGAATATACACCGCTTGACGGTCTTAAAATAAAAGAAGACTACAATCCTTTCCGTGATATTGCATTTTATTTTGATGGAACTAACCCTGTTCTACCAATAAAACTTATTCCCGGATTCTTCACTGTGTTATATCCTAACGATGCGCACAAACCGCAAATAATCAGCAGCTCATCGCAAATTGTTAAAAAAGTCATTGTAAAAATAAAAATAGGATAACGGAAAAGTCAAAATCATTGCGTAATTGTGAGCCGAACGTTAGAGAAGGCGCGGCAATCCAAAATGCATATTGTTTAAAAACTAACTTTTTAGTTACCATATTTTTATTTACATATTTTTTTGCTGAAAATCTTTAATCTGCTTCCTGGTCAAATGGTCAAGCCCTGGTTCTACATATTTTTTCATAATAACTTTTTCAACAAAAATATCAATCGGCTTTATGAAAAGTCCAAGCATGACAAATCCGCCAATAGTCTTTTTCATTTTTGTTTTAAATATATCTGCGGCTTCAACTTTGTTTAATATATCTTTTATTGCCAGGTCTTTTGCATTTGCCTTAAATTCAGAATCCTTCAAATACTTTGATTTTAAAGCTTTGAATTCATTATATAATTTATCAGTTAACTTTGCAGGCTTTTTCGTTTCATCTTTAACTAAATCTGCACGGATTTCGAACAAATCGTCGATTTTCTTTTCCATATATTTATGAATAATTTCACGCCTACCGGCACCTTCTTTTCCCATTTCTTCAGGGTGACGGCCTCCAAAGATTAAATTAAAGAATTTTTTAACAAAGTTTGTATTCTGATGCGTTCTTGTAGTTTGGTCAATAAAGTTGTCAAGAGAAACTCTAAATTCCTCTTTAAAAACATCTTTTTTATTGTCATACTTGGCAAGCTTTCTCCGCGACATAAAATCAGAGAGGAATTTCGTAGATTCTTCCTGCGTTTGAAGCGACAGCTTGGTATCAGATTTTCTTGCAAGAATAGAGGCGCCTTTTTGCCCTGTGTGAACTGCTATTATTGGAAAGGCTACACTTGCAAGAGCTTGAAATATTGCTTGTTGAAAACCTCTTTTTGCATTAGGATCATATGTTTCTTTGTTATTTCTGTATTTGTCGTAAATATCAGCTCCAAAATACATCATTGCAGGATACCAGAGCATCGTCCCTAACTTTGGAGCAATATCCATAACGGCAGCACCAATATCATTTGTAAATGCAAGACCTCGAATTGGCCATTTCATCAACGGGTCATTATAAATCGGTTTCTCTTTTGACTTTTCAAAAGAAGGGTCTGCTCCTGTATTTGTTGTCTTTTTTTGCGTAAATGTTTGTGATGTTCTGTTTGTAGGGGTAAAATTTGGGGTTAAATTAATCAAGATGTTTTCTCCTCAAAAGCTGTATTCTATTGTCTGAATAATCATGCCTAATTTCGAAACTTATTATATATCAAAACTGCAACATAAAATAATTTGCGGGGCATTTGGTAAATATTTATTAAGATTTTACAAACAATTAATTTCCACTACCACATTTTGTTTTACAATTCAAGAATGAAAGTTCCTAATATTACCCCAAAACTTCCGTCAAGAGAAACTTTACATTACAAATATTTAAACCCCGATTATTCTGTACAGGCTGTCTTAACCCTGGATAAAAAGGCAAAAGAATTCATTAGTTATCAAAAATATACAAAAGAAAATCCATACCGTGGTGAATATGACACCTTTAATGATAAACCCATTAAAGCAAAACCGATTCGCCATAAACCCGGGGATGAATTTACAACCAAATACTTAAACAAGGACTTAAAAACAGTAGATATGGAAGTAAAATACCGCTGGATTGATGACAACGAATATGAAGTAGTTGAAGTTAAAAAATTCAGCCAAAACGAAACGAAATGACCAATTTAACTACGTTTAAATTTCCGGGTATTCCAAATCTTCGGGCATCTCCGGAATATTTTTAGTAACATTGGCGCCAAGCTTTTCAATTTTTTGAATTTGCGTGATTATATTGCCGTTTCCCTGAAGTTTTTTAAGCGAGGTATTGAGATTGTCGCGAATTTTTAAAAGCTCAGTCAAAAGAGCAGCGAATTTGTCATGAACACCGGCGCAAAGCCTTGCCATTTCAATAACGTTTTTATTTTGCTTGTCAAGCTGGTGAAATGCGTTAATAATCTTCAAAGCAGCAAGAAGCGTTGAAGGTGAAACCGGCATAACTTTGTTTTTCCAGGCAAAATCCCAAAGCGCGCAGTCATCACAAAACATCATTGAATAACAGCCTTCTATCGGAATAAACATCAAAACATAATCCGGAGATTTACCTTCTGCCGAATAATCACGCTTCGCAAGACCTGTGATATGCGCCTTTGTAGAATCGATAAACTGTTTTAAATGAATAGCTTTTTCGGATTCGTCTTCAGCATTAACATAACCGTACCAGGAAGCAAAAGAGGTTTTGCTGTCAATAAATATACATCTATTTTCAGGAAGATTAACAACAGCGTCAGGCCTGCCTTCTGCTGTGCCTTTTTGAATGTCGAATTCTTCTCCTTGCCTTAATCCGGACGCTTCAAGAACCTTTTCTAAAACAATTTCCCCCCAGCGTCCCGAGGTTTTGTTGTCGGATTTCATTACGTTCACAAGATTTGAAGTATCCTGAGAAATCCTGCTTCCGGCTTCAATAAATGTTTTGATATTCATATCAAAGCGGGTAAATTTTTCATTTTCTACTTTGAAATTTTCTTCTGTTCTCTTTTCAAAGTCCTCGATTTTTTCTTTAAAACGTTTGAAAAATTCGTCAAGTTTTTCTTTATTTTGTTCGCTCAAATTGGCCGAACTTTCTTGAACAACTTTATTTGCAGTGTTTTCAAAATAAAGCTTCATCTGTTCGAACATTGAATCGGAATTATTTTTCATCAATTCAAGCATTGCATCAGTGTTTTTTCTCTCGTTTTTGCGGCTCAGGTGCTGTGGAATATATACCGCAATCCCGCCTAACACAAATCCCGCTATAAATAAAATAACTTCCATTAAAAAATCTCCCTCTTATAAAGGAATTATACCACAATCAGATTACATCAAAAATATTATAGAAAAATTTACCCTGCAAAAAATCAACCATGCCGCAAACCATGATGCAGCCATGGATTGAGAGCTTTTCTCAATCGAAAGATTTAGAACATTTTCTCAAACTCCCATGCCTTCAATATCAATCGGGGCATGGATGAATTTGGCCGGTTAAAAGTAGTAGTATGAATAGTGTAGAGAACGCAATTAAAAAATTTATAAGGGGAAAGATGATGAGAGAGTTTAAAAGAAAATCAAGAATTTTATTAGTTGACGACAACGCCGAGCATTTGAGAGGCGTAAAAGAGCTGATTAATCTTGAAACAAGCTATGATGTTGTTGGAGTTACCACCAGCGCAAACATTGCGATTAACTTAATCAAAAAATATCATCCCGACATTGTGTTGATGGATATTAATATGCCGGAAAAAGACGGCTTGCAGGCTATCCAGGAAATAGAAAGACTTGAGTTTGATACAAAAGTAATTGCATTAAGCGGTTACGACGATTCAGACTTAATCTTCCGTGCTATGAAACTCGGCGCAAAAGGTTATGTATTAAAGACTATGGCTTCTGCACAATTAATTTATGCTATCGATGAAGTTGCAGCAGGAAAAGTTTATTTGCCGTCAGCACTTTCTTCAAGATTTTTCGAATATTTTCAGCGTTCTTTCAAAAACGAAACAGCGGCTGTTCAGGAAGAAAACCTTCTCACTTATCTTACCTCACGCGAAGAAGAAGTTTTGGATTTACTTACACAGGGTAATAACTACAAGGGTATTGCGGCAAAGCTTTTTATCTCCGAAACTACAGTTAAGACACACGTAAACAACATTTTCCAAAAATTGCAGGTAAACGACAGAACGCAGGCAGTACTTTATGCATTGAACAACGGTTTTGCAAACAGAAGAAGACGCGTAAAGGCTGCGGTTTAAGAAAAAATGCAGTAAGTTTGTAAAAAGGTTTGACTTTTATTTAAGGTCAGACCTTTTTTGAAAAATACGGCAATCCAAAAACGGGGATAAAAGCTAAATGCAAGACGACTACATTAAAAATCAGGCAAGATGCATTGCTCATGAAATACGCAATCAGGTTTCAATAAGCGATGTCTATTGTGAAATCATAAGAAAACATCTGCAAAAAAATAATATAGTAATACCCTCTGTGGAGAATGCTCTCAACTGTATTCAAAAGTCTTCGAAAATCATAAATAATTCTCTTTTGGATTTGAAATCATTAAGCACATATGACTTTAAAATACTTGACTTAAACAGCCTGCTTTTACAGGCAATTGAGATGGCAAATGTCTACATTCATGACAAATGCATTGAAATAACATTACATACGGATGAAAACTGTCAGGTTGAAGTAGATGAAAACAAATTTCTTGCCTGCGTGATAAATCTTTTAAAAAATGCAATTGAAGCAATTGAAATTTCAGGCTGGATAAAAGTTAAAGCAGAAGCTCATCAGGATTTTGTACTTGTAAAAATCTCAAACAACGGTGCAAAAATTCCCGAAGAATTTGTAAAAAACATTTTTGATGAAGGCCGTACGACAAAAACTTACGGAAGCGGGCTCGGCCTTTTCATTTGCAAAAACAATTTTAAATCAATGGACGCTGAGCTGAAACTCGTTAAATCAAATGAAGAAGTTACAGAATTTGAAATAAAATTGCCCGTTAAAAATTCTTAATAATATATTAATAAAATCCGCAAATATTTTTGCTTCCTGTTTTTTATATCAATATAGGGAAAATTACGGGAAAAATATGGATTTTTTTAATTCACTTACACAAGTCGCAAAAAACAACAAAAATTTCAAAAAATGGGAAGAACAACAGTCAGACACTCAGGCTCAGCGTGAAGAACTTTACAAACGCAGAAAATATTCCGAAGCCGAAATTGAGCATGCACGCCAATTAGGCGACCGAATTATTGACGTTGTTGACATTATGGACAACCACTCGGAAAATGTCGCTGAAAACGTCGAAACAGCCGTTGAACCTATTGTTGGACTTGCACCGTTAATCCCGAGACTATTCCAGCAGCGGTTTATTACTTCAAAAAAGTTCTTAAACCGGCAGGAGAGGCTATTGCTAAGATCGAGGAAAAAACACTAGGCGAAAACGAAAAAGCAAGAGCCTTAGCGGAAGAAATTACCAATGAAATCCACAAGACAAGACCACACAAAATCGGTTTTTACTACTGGGATTTTACATCAAAACGGGCAATTGATAAAATTCCGAATGCTAACTTAAAAGCTAAAGCTATGGAGCTTCATAAGGAATATACAAAACAGGCAAAACCTTATTTAAAAAAAATGAAGGGCGGAGCTTTTGGCGTTGTGGCGCTGTCAATTGCGTCATTTATAGGCGCAAACATTTATGCTGCAAAACTTCAGGTTGACAGTTCAAAAATCGCGCGCTATCAGGCTCGAAAACTTCTGGAAGACCCGAAGGCTTTTGTAAATTACACACCGGAACAGATTGAGGCTGCTAAAAAATATATTGAAGACCATCCCGAACTTAAAAAAGAAAACAAAAAAGAAAAACTTAAAAGCGGAATGGTAAAAAGTATTATAAATATTCTGAAAGACCGCAAAGCATACTTGAATGCCAAAAAGAATGACACTGATGAATCTAAAAAAGTTGCAAGAACTCTGAGCCCTGAAGAATTGATTCAGGCGAAAAAAGATAAAGAAGTCATCCAGCGTTCTGTCAGAATTATAAATAACGAAGCTGAAAAGTATTCTGAAAACATGGAGGTTGCAGCAGGAATTATTTTAGGCTCAACTCCGATTGTCGGCGGTGCAATAGGCTGGTTAACCGGTATCCTGATGAACAAAACTGGTTTGACCGATAAAATAGTTTCCAATATAGTAAACAAAACAGGAACCGAGGAAGCTAAAGCCGCTTATCAAAGATTTAAAGAACTAAAAGCAGGCGCTCCCGGCTATTCAGCACGCTGGACAAAGTTTGTAAAAAAACTTATGGACGAGAAAGAGCCATTAAAAGCTGCGGCGCAAGAGACCGAAAAACTTGGAAAAGCTCAGAAAAAAGCAGTCACCTCCCAAATCTTAAACAGAGTTAAAAAATCTTTTGCAGCCGGAATGTCGCACAAATGGTTTAATGCAAAAATTATCGGATTAATTGGCGCACTTGTTTCATCAATTCCGGCGTCCTTAATCGCACTAAAACTTCAAAAATCTTCCGCCCGCGCAGGCCGCTATACTGCAAAACGCGAACTTGAACAAGACCCGCGTAACTTTATCGGCTACACCGAAGAAGATTTTGAAGAAGTGAAGGACGTTAAAGGCAAAAAACAAACTTTCGGAGAAAAAGTCAAAGAATATGCATTGTTTATTCCGACAGTTTTGAAACAATATTACGCCTACGACAAATATAAAAGAACTGAATTTAAAGAACATCAGCTTTTGATGGACGAACTGAAGAAATCGGAAGTTTCAGAAGAGCAGCTTCGCGATGCCAAGAACTTGCAGAGAAAATTGTTTAATACATTTGAAAAAGTTGACGACAATTCTCAAACATATTCGGAATCAATGGAAGCCGCAATCGAAATTTTACAGCCGTTTGCACTCAGCGCCGGCGTTCTTACAATGATGTCACCGCTGATTTATGTGGGTATTCAGGCAGCGCGGGGAAAAATTACCGCTGCAGAACTTTTGAATAAGTTTGTGGACAAACTCAGCAAGGCAAGTAATTTCTTAAAGGGCAAAAAGTTCAAAAAGTATCTAAATGACGTTGCTGAAAAAATACCGCATAAAGTCGGCAATGTTGAACTTCAACATAAACCGCTTGCGTCAATGCTTGCGCATATTGATTTCAAAAACGATACAATCGGCGAAGTCGGTGCAAAAATTTTCAAAAATATTCAATCCACCTCCGGTTCTTTCCGCTTGATGAACAATTCTGAACAGGTTCGGCTTCTTGATAGTATAGAAAAATCAATTAAAAACACAACAGAATATTTTGATTACCAAAATCCTGAAATTACTAAATTTTTGAATATTCTAAAGCATCTGAAAAGCGATAAATGTAATCCGCGCCTGCGTGCAGACATGTTAGATATCTTAATTAACAACACTGATGTCATAAAACGCATGCCGGAAGCAAACTTCAAAGCCGCAATGATGAAATATGCAGATTTGATTTGCGAAGCTGCCGGTGAAGATAAGATTAGAAATTTTGCAAAACATTTGCCGGATTTAGCTGAAAATATTGGTGAACAATTCCCCGGAATTGAAGATTTCATCTATAAATTTGCAAACCGATACTCTACCGGCGCTCAAGATATGACGATTTTCGATTTACAAGCGTTCAAAAAAGCTTTTGTTGATTTAATCGACAAAAAAACTTGCGCAAAAGCGTCAGAAGACTTCAACAACATATTAGCTGGCACATTTTCAAATGAAGCTTTCCCCTACAAATTCCCTGATATTCCGGTTAAGATTGATGAAATAATTAAACACGTAGATAATATAGGACGACGCGAACCGAAATTTGACCCGACTCATGCAATTTCAGGCAAAGCTGGCGCTAATACATCTGAAGCCGTCGATGACACCTTAAAATCAATTATAAACAAGTATTCAGACCCTGCTGAATATGTAAAAACTCTTAATTCAAAAGTTGAAAAAATGACAGACGATGAATTCTATGCAATGGTTGATAAAGCTGGTATTTCAAGTATGGATAAGAAAACAATGCTTGAAATTCTTCCAAAAGTAGAGAAAATTATCAATAATATTCCAAAAGACGAACTCAAGCGTATTGGCGCGGCTTTGGCAAAAGAATTCAAAGAACATCCGGATGAATTTATGAAAGCCTTAAAATCCGGACAATTAGCTGCAGCATTTTTGACAGATTCGCTGGTTAAAACAGCAGCAGCAGTCGGAATAAGCTGGACTGCATTGAATATTGCGCTAATTTGGATTATTCAAACCTGGCTTGCTGATATTCAGTTGAAAGCCGGACGCTTAGGCGTTATGAAGGCAATCGAATCTCTTGAAGATCCGGCTTATTACGCTGATATTGAACCTTTAAAGGCCGGGTCTCCCGATAAAACTCCGGACGCTTCAACCCGGTCAGCAGCATCTGTTGAAAACGGGAATTTATTGAAAAAATTTCAAAGATAACAAAAGGCTCTTTTAAAAAAGAGCCTTTTTATTAAATTATGACGATTCAAAGAGTAAATCTGATTACTTATCTGCAGGTTGAGGCTGCGGAGGTGTCATCGGGCAAGGGCATTTGCATTCTTTTTTGCATTTCTTTTTAGCCTTTTCAAAATTTTTTCTTCCTTCTTCCTTCATCTTTTTTAGTTCTTTTTTCTGTTTATCAGTAAGAATTGCTTCGAATTCTTTCATATTTTTAATACGAAGTTCATGAGCTTGTTTTCTCAAATCTTTTATCTTAGCGTTTATCTCCGCGATTTTTTCCTGCTGCATTGCCTCAGCCATGCGGGATTTAAGAACTGCTTCTTTTTCAAGTCTTAACTCCCTCATTTTTTCCATGATTGGCTTCATCTCTTCATGTCCCTTCATGCGGAGCTGTTTTGCAAGTTCTTTTTGTTCATCTGTCAATTTAAGCCTTTTTTCGAAATCAGCTTTAGCTTTCGGACATGGCGGCGGAGGCGGGGCATCAAACTCTGGTCTGCCTGGTTTTACATCAGGTCTTTCAGGCAAAGCTGTTTGAGCCTGTTCAGTAACTTTTTTAGCCGGAACTGTGGCTGTGTCAGCCGCGATTGCGCCTGTCAGAGTGAATGCAAACAATGCTGCTAAAATTAAACTTTTTTTAATCATGCTGTTTCCTTTCTTTTTTACATTAAATCGTATAACTTGTCTGCCAATTCTTTTTTTGCATTGTAAAGCCTTGATTTTACAGTACCCAAAGGACATTTTAATTTCTTTGAGCAGTCTTCATAACTCAAGCCTTCCACTTCACAAAGCAATATTACTTCTTTGAATTTTGGTTTCAATTGTTCAATAGCTTTTATAATTTGTTTTTGCCTTTCTGTTTGTATAAGTTTCTTTTCCGGTGTAGACTTTTTTTCTTGTATCAGAACAAGAATTTTATCATCTGAAGTTGTTATGTCCTGTTTTTTTCTGTAAGAAGATTTCAGGTAATCTTTTGATACATTTTTTGCAATTGTCTTTATCCACGCCGAAAAAGAGCCTTGTTCCATGTATTTTTCGGCATTTTTCCAAACTTTTATATAGACTTCCTGTTCCAAATCTTCGTTGTCTGCCTCTTTGGTAATTAGTCTTATTATATTTTTAACATTTTGTTTATTGTTTTTAATTATCTCGTTAAGATTCATTATTCCACCAGTAAAAAGCCGTAGGAATCAACAGGAAATCCTAAATCTTCTGCACTAAGCGTTTCTCCGTACTGAATATAATCCATTAAATCCTGGTTTGTACCTACTACACCTATTGAAGCTCCGCCGATTACAAGAGCAAAAAGTATACATGCAACTTTTAGGTTGTTAAATGCAGTTTTCTTTTTCTTGTAAAAAGGTTTGACTTCTTTAATTAATTCCGAAACCTTCTCCATCTTTTCCTGCTCTTTGCGGCAGTCCGCACAGACTTTTAAATGTTCGTTTAAGGTATTTTCGTCTGCGAAAGTGAATAATGCTTCGTATTTATTACATTTTTCTTTCATTGTTGTAACCTCTATATCATTATAACGAATTTCAATTTGAAAAGTTCATTTTTTAATATAAAGGTTGCAAATATTAATATTTGTAATAATATTCTTGATGGTAGCAAAAATTTTTCTTTACCATTTTTATACACTAGCGGAATTATGAACTCAAACATAGCAAATAAATTTAAAAATATCTGTGACCATCTCGGCAAAAATAACAAGCCGACTTATGTTGTTATGGCAATTGCGACAGTAAAAGGTATTTGCCGCCCAGCCTTCACAATGATGGACAAAAAAGAAGACCCTAAAACAAAAAAATATACAGCGATTCGTGAAGGTTTAACAGAACTGATTGCAATACCTGTTTATTGGGGATTGGGAGAACTTTCCGCAAAGGTTGCAACAAAACATCTTCCAAAAGAACTTCAGAAAAAAGGTGCAAAAAATGCTATGTTTCTCGGGGTTTGCACCGCGGCGCTTTTAATAATTCCAGGCCTGTGTTCTGCTGTAATAAAACCGATTATGAGCACTTTTTACCACGACGGAATTCCGGCTAAAAAATCAGACAAAAATCTTGATGTAGAATCAAAGGCACCTCAGCTTACGGCAGCAAAGGTGTCTGCTCCTGTTATTCCGACAGTTAACCGCCCGAATTTTTATAACTTTTCAAACAGGGCTGAATATGCCATGAAAGTAGGCGGCGTATGATTAACGGAATAGGAAAATTTTTAACAAGCAATTCTCTAAACAACATTACCTCAAACACAAACTCGCAGGTAATGCTTGAAACAACTCTTAAAGCCATTGGTCGTCCCGGTTTTATCCTCATTGATAATGAGATTAATGAAGATACCAAAAGATATGCTGCGGCAAAAGAATTTTTATATCAAGCTACCTGCCTTTTAGTTTACGCCGCACTCGTTGTACCTGTATTTAAGCGCGGCGCCTTCACGCTTGCACAAAAAGTTTTTGATAAGTCTGAAATCGGCAGCTTCAAATCTCTAAAACAATATGCTCATTATTTGAAACTTTGTGATACAACCCCGACTAACCGTATTCAAACTCTTGGCAAGGAAATTAAAGGAACATCTATTGTAGACGCTGACGGCAAAGTAAGAAGACAATTGGTCAAAGATGAATATGATGCAGTCATGCTCAAAGAACTTCAAAAAACAGACGAAAATGACCCGCCAAATACATTCCACAAATTAAAAGGCGCCATAGAATTCGGCAATATTGTAGGCTCAGTGTTTGGACTTGCAATTTTTGCACCGCAGATTTCTCATGCATTTATTCACCCGGCACTTAAGTTTTTGGGACTAGAAAAAGAAGCCGAAAAATCAGAAAAAAATAAAAACATTGACAAAACAGTTTAGATATTAATATTTTTAAAATATTCAATCGAACGATTTGAGAGAAGTTCAGCCTTAAGTTTTTTATTCTTACGCTCTTTTTTAGGAAGTTCAATTGCATCGAGAATTCCCCAATTTGAATTTATAGGCTGGAATTTTTCATGAGCCGGGTCTGTAATATAATGCGTCAAAGCCCCAAGCATCGTAGATTTAGGCAATTCCAATAAAGCTTCGCCTTTTAAATATCTGCTCATATTAATCCCGGCCAAAAGTCCGGAAGCAATGGATTCCGTGTAGCCTTCCGTCCCTGTAAGCTGGCCTGCAAAGAATAAATTCCGGCGCGCACGGGTTTGAAGCGTTGGACTAAGAACTTTAGGAGAATTAATAAAGGTATTTCTGTGCATAACGCCGTAGCGGACAATATTTACCTCTTCAAGCCCCGGAATTGAATGGAGAAGCTCCTTTTGACTGCCCCACTTCAAATTGGTTTGAAAACCTACAAGGTTAAACAACGTTTTTGCGGAATTATCCTGTCTAAGCTGGACAACGGCATAGTTTTCTGCATTTGTACGCGGGTCAACAAGCCCTATTGGTTTCATAGGCCCGAACCTCAAAGTATCTACACCTCGTGAAGCCAGAACTTCAACCGGTAAACAGCTTTCGAAAAACTTAGCATTTTTTTCGAAATCCTTTAATTCAATTCGCGGAGCATTTATCAGAATTTCGTAAAATGTTTCATACTGTTCTTTGTTCATCGGACAGTTAATATATTCAGCTTCCCCTTTGTTATAACGGTTTTGCCAGAAGGCAATATCAAAATTTATACTGTCAGCTTCAACAATCGGCGCTATCGCGTCAAAAAAGTATAAATGTTCATTATTTGTAAATTTCTTTATTTCATCGGCCAAAACAGCACTCGTCAAAGGACCGGAAGCCAAAATTGCAGGAGTTTCAGGAATGTCAGAAACCTCTTCTCTTATTAGTTCAATGTTTGGATTTTCTTGAATTTTTTGGGTGACTTTTTTAGAAAAACCTTCTCTGTCAATTGCAAGCGCGTTTCCGGCAGGAACGCGGCATTCGTAAGCGATTTTGATTAATTCTCCGCCTAAAAGTTCCATTTCTTTTTTCAAAAGACCGCTCGCATTTGTAATATCAAATGAACCAAGGCTATTTGAGCATACAAACTCCGCGCAATCCTCTGACACGTGCGCACCTGTTGTTTTTTGAGGGCGCATTTCAAATAATTTTACTTTAATCCCGCGTTTTGCAAGCTGCAGAGCCGCTTCCGAGCCGGCTAATCCGGCACCTATAACTATTGCTTCCATTCCTGAATACTAAAATGAACAATGTGTTCTGTCAATTAAAGTTGCGAGATTAGGAGAAATTTTATGCACTGATAACTGATTTTATTAACAAATTGTAAAGAAATATGAATAAAATTGTTATAAATGTAGTAAATTACTTGAAAAAAAACAGCAGATTAAGTATAATAATTACACTTAATCTTTTAAAATTACATTTACGTCAAAAACTTTTCTATGTTAATTTTTCTTACAAATGGTGATGAAAAGGGCAATAAATGTAAGTTAAAGGTTTTTAAAATAGTATGTGTGTAGCAGTGAACAGAAATTAAAGTAGGGATATGTCAATTCAACCATTAAATTCTTTACCGGATAAGAAAAACAACCGTATTGTGATTAAACAAAACCAAAAACAGCCTTCCTTCAAAGGTATTCCTGAGGCTATTGTCGGAACAATGGACTTTATTGAAAAAGGCGGTTATGCCGCATCATTTATCATTCAAGACGGCCTTGGTTTTATTGCACCCCGTGTTGGAAAAGGTGTTTTGCGCGGCAGCAAAAAGACTGACGAAAACGGAAACCCGGTTTTAGATGAAAACGGCAAACAGGTTCGCGAATACAACTGGGCTTATGCTCGTAAAGAAGGTATTCGTGAAGTAATCACAGGTCCGAGTGCATTTTTAATTCCGCTTGGCATGCTTGCTGTTATTAACAAATACTTTGGCAGAGGCAACAATGTTAAATTAAACTATCTTGACGCGTTGCAAAAACCATTCACAGAATTCGCACAGAATAATATTAATGTTATTAAAAACGGAAATCCTGAAGAAATAAAAAATGTAAAATCAGCGTTTTATGAAGCCGGTTTTAAAGATGTTATTAAAAGAAGTATCAACGATAACCTTCCAGAAGGTGAAAAATTAAACGATACTGAAATCAGCAATCTTGCAAAAAATTACGCCCAAAAACAAATTCAAATAGAAGACATAAATGGAAATAAATCATTAAACAAAAAAGAAAAAGCCGGTGAAATTGCTAAAATCGGTACTGTTGAAGATGATTACATGCTTCTTAGAAAAAGCAGAGTCGGCGGAGCAGTTGATGAATTATCCGTTAATTTCACATCTTCAAACGGCAAGGTCAAAGGCGGCTCTATCGGCGAATTTGTTGGCGCTATGAGCGATTATTTTGATGACGCAGTAAAAAATACTAAAAAAGCGTTATCAGATAATATATCTGCTGATGGTGTAGAAAACATTGTTAAAAATTTCACAAACAAAAGAATGGGGTCAAGAGTTTTGACTAATATGGGCATATTTGCAGTTGTTGCTGCATTTTACACCCAAATCCCGAAACTTTACAACTGGGGTACAAACGGCCAGAACCCTGCATTAAAAGGTACTGCCGCAGAAAAAGCTATAAACAACAATCCTGAAACAGCCCAAAAAGTTGATGATGGCAAGACTTCTAAAACAGAAACAGCAGAAAACAAAGTTGACGGTAAAGAAGTTCCATTTACCGGAATGGCTTCCTTCCTGGAAAAAACCGGGGAAAAAGTTTTCAATGGTAAACATGCAAAAGCTGTTTCTGACATTTTCGAACTAAACGGTCCGATTATCAGTGGAAAAGCAATGCCGGTATTATTGTACGGCTTTTGTATTCCGCCGAGATTGGAGCATGCCTCAGACAAATATGAATATGGTGAAGTTATAGTTCGTGACTTTACCGCTTTTACAGCCCTGTTGTTCGGAGCAAAAGCACTTGCCAGACTGTTCTCGGATGGATTCACAAAACTAAGCGGACTTGCCTTGAACAGAAAAGATATGGAAGGCCGAAATATATGGCAGAAAACAATGGATTACCTGAATCCGGCAGATACTCGCCACAGCGTCCTTTCAAGCAAGCAGCTTGATTCTAAATACACTCATATTGATAAATTCAAAGACGGCGTTAACGGATTTGTTGAATTCATAGAAAAAAGCGGCGGCAACATTAAGAAAACCTTGACGCATGATAAGAAAATCAAAGCTGCCGCAGATGCTATTGTTCAAAAATTTGCAAATACAACCTTCGATAAAGCCACAGCTGCTGACATCAAAACAGCTTTAAACAAAGCAAAAACTGAAGACGGCGATTTAATCAAGAACTTCTACAAACTGTTCGATTCAAACAACGGTATATTGAAACAGGCAAAAACTTACAACAGTACCTTCGGCTTCTTATCAACAATACTGTTTGTACCGGGTCTGATTATATGGCTTACACATGTATGCGAAAAAATGACAGAACGCCGCACTAAAGCCGACTTTGGCGACACAAAAGCTCAAAAAACAGTACAGCAGCCGCAACAGGCTGATACGAAACAACCTGCAGAATTAAATCGTTTGCGTACAGATAACCTTTCAATGGCAGGTTTCCTGAAAAAATAACACTTCTTATAATACTATGTTACACACAAAAAGCTCCTCAATTGAGGAGCTTTTTAATTTAAATTATCATTATGTTTAAGCGCTTATTCTTCTTCAGCTGCTTCTGAAGCTTCAATAAGCCTGTTAATATCATCTACCATATCATCCGGATCAAAACCATGAACCTTCGCACCGGCTTCAAGGTTTTCAAAATGAGCTGCAGCACATCCGATACAGCCTAAACCATATTTTTGGAATACTACAACACTTTCCGGACATGTTTGAACAATCTCCATAATGTTCATATCTTTTGTGATTTTTCTAGCCATAAATACCTCCTTGACTTTCTACGCGAAATCCTTAATAGAATTATACAACAAAAAATAAGCAGGTGGTAAGTATGGAATTTCTGAAAAGTTTATTCAAGAATGAAGAGAAAGTTGTCGGCCTGTGCGCCTTCAACAAAAAAAACAAAATCCAATATTCTTTTACTCCGCAGTTTAATCCCCAAAAATTAATTTACAGCACAAATACAAAGGATAATTTCTTTTTGCTATAAATTAAGCAAGAACATCTAAGTATTCAGCCTTGATATCGGCTCCGCAAAGTTCTTCGCGTGAAAATTGGCTTTTTGTTGCCGGATGCAAAAGAGTTCCTGCTGAAGCGTATAAACCTTTAAGGTTTTCTCCTATAGGTGAAGTTCCTCTAAACTTAGGCTCAGCAGCTTTCAAACGATCAACACGAACCTGGTTAGTGATTGCTGAAGGCGTAGTATTGTTATCGCCGTTATACATTTCAACTTTGCCAATTGGTGCTGTTGTTCGGTTGTTATTGACATATAAACCCATAAAAGTACCTCAAATTTTCCCTTATATTTATATTAAAACATTATTTAAGGGAAAATTGACTAATTTTTGACTTTTATTAAGTAATATTAAGCTAACATGTCAAATTTGTTCGCAGTTGTCTCGCTGCCTGCAACTTTCGGATGATTAAGATTGAAAGTGTCGTTAGTCTGAGTTGAAAACAATCCGCTTTGAAAAATATTATTTTTCGCAGGCTCCTGTTTCCTTGCCTCAAAGAAATTGACAGGGTCAACTTTAAATACATAATTTGGCTGTATTTTGTCTATGTTCATATTGGCTCTCCAAATAAATAAACGAAATTATACCAGGGGAAATTTCAATTTTTGCAAAATAATTTACATTCTTTACAAAAAATATTGATGGAGAGTTATTTTAGAATACTTTGCGTGCATATTTGAAATTATTGATCGCTTTCGTGATGTTCATTGTCTTTCATTAATTTTTCAAAATCTGATGGCTTAAGACTCTGGACAAAATTTTTGAATTCCTGAGCTTCTGCCTCATCCTTGGCACTGTCGGTTGAAACTGAGCCATTTGAGATAACATTTGCAGTTACAAAAATAGGTGCATCAATTCTTATAGCAATAGCAATTGCATCAGACGGGCGGCTGTCGATTTGTAAAACGTTACCATCATTGTCTTTTAAGAAAAGAGTTGCATAATAAGTTTCTTTTTCAACATCATTGATTTCGATTTTTTCCAATTCATAACCGGTTTTTTCAATAAGATTTACAATCAAATCGTGTGTCATCGGGCGAGAAACTGTAAGATTTTCAATTTTTCTGATAATTGCACTGGCTTCGGCAGAACCAATCCATATCGGAAGAGCTTTCCTGTTTTCTTTATCGTGTAAAACAACAATCGGCGAACCTGTTCTTGTGTCAAGTGCAATACCCATAACTTTCATTTCAATCATAATAAAAACCTTTCTAATAGTATTTACCAAAATTTTAGCCTAACAATGCCGCACGGTCAATACAGATAAAAGAGTATTCTTGAAATCTAAAAGATAACAACTCAAAAATTCAAAAACTTACAAGTAATCGGACAGGTTTAACGTTAAAAGGAGTTGAAAAGCTTTATAAATATATATAAATAAATATTTACGAAAATAAATATTTATGATACAATAGACATACAAGCGCAGAAAAGCGCATGCCAAATAAAATACGGAGTAATGGCCGAGTGGCTGAAGGCGGCACCCTGCTAAGGTGTTATGTGGGTCTAACCTGCATCTAGGGTTCAAATCCCTATTACTCCGTTTTTTGTCTATAAACAGCTTATTAGTTATATACCTTACTAAAAGGAGTTTTTTTATTTGCATAAAACCGTCAATTAGCATTCTTGATATCTGCTGGAGGGAATGATGAAAGAGTATAAATCAAAATTCACAACAATGATGTTTGAAACATTTTTAGGACTTTGCGCAGCATGGTTTGTATATAATATTACCGGCAAATTTACTCATAGTTTTTTGTTTGCAGTTACAGGCGCAGTTGTTGTTCTGTTGTTTTTCTTTATTAAGATATTTTATACTGATTTCATTTCAATAGCGTTGACTGATGATAAAAAATTGGTGGTTAAGAGATTTAATAAAGTTATTAATATTTTTGATATTGAGCAGTATTATTGGTCCGAATATTCCAAAAATTGTAATACTAAAAATGCAGAGGATCAAGATATTTATTATGTAAGCAAGGAAACCGGAAAAGAAAATTATATTGATGCCTCTAATCTTAAAGGCGAAGATTACGAACAATTGCTAAAAGATTTAGGTGCAAAAAATACTAATGAGCCACCTATAAAAGTTGCAACAGTCAGAAAATAAGGAGGAATTAAAAATGGATATGATGCAGTATATTTTAATTGTAGGCGGAATAATCCTTTTAAGCTTTGTTTATCAGGGAGTTGGAATGTATATCCACTCACGTGCAAAGGAAAAATTTGAAAGCGAAAACCCTAATGCTTCAATTATGATAATAAAAGATTGCCCATGGCATTTGCTTGGATTTACCAATACTATTACTTGTTTAACTATAAATGGTGAACCGCAGACACAAATTGCAGAAGGTTTTGGTCAAAGGGGACATTATATTATGCCCGGAACAAATATTTTAGAATTGCAGTATGAAACTCAAAGACCCGGGATTTTGCACAAATGGGTAAGAACAACATACGACCCTCAAAAAATTGAAGTAAATGTTGAACCTAAAAAGAAATACACTATTTCTTACGATAAAAATTCAGGCTTCGTGTTTACTGAAGTTACAAAGTAGAGATACGGGTATTAATAAACTGCCGGAAAAGTATTTCAAACAATAGTATCTCCGGTTAAATATAAAAAAGAAAATCGCCCAAGGTGAGCTTAGGCGAGAATTATAACAAATAGTTTAGTTTAAAAAGTCATTGTTAATCAGATTAAGGCCCCGACGGAAACCATCAGGGCTAAAATCTGATTAATTAAATTACTTAGCGTAAAGAACTGCTCTTGCAGCTGCTGATGCAGGAACAACTGACTGGTCATACATAGCAATCGGGTAGATATCTGTCGGGTTTGATACTACACAAGAGTAATTGTCATCGCCTTCTGTACCAGTTGTTGAACCTGTATCACACTGAACAACTCTGTTAGGAGCTTTTTGCCCGTTTACGTCTATGAAACCAAAGCAGTATTCATCACCACCGTTTGTATTAGTAGCTGCAACACATTCACCTTGTGTATTATCAAAGATAAATGTTATACCATCATTATAGAATAGCATTGTCAAATCAGTAGGCCAGGCGCTGCTAGCTGTAAGTGTTGGGAACTCATGATCTGAATCATTAACATGGTTAGATGCAAATTCAGTATAATCTCCGCTATCGCCTACAGATATAATTTTGTATGTATCAGTAGCTCCATCAGTTGTGCCTTGGAAATCATTTGTACCAGCTACTTTTACAACGTTCATACGATTTTTAAACAAATCATAAATAGATTGAACCCCTCCAGCGGAAGTGGCATCTTCATCATCATCTGCCGATGCAGCTGTCGGATTTGTACCTGCAACAGTCTGCGACAAGTCATAATCTTCAAGTGCAATGTTCATAACAACAGCCTGAGACATTACTGATAATGCCTTTTTGTAAGCTGTTTTGTATTGAGCACCTTGTGTAGAGTTAATCAAAGTCGGCATGGTCATTGCCGCAACAACCCCGATAATACCCAAAGTAATCAAAACTTCAGCCAGCGTAAACGCTGCTTTTACATTAGTTCTCCTTAACATGTAAATACCTCCATAATATAAGTTACATGTTTATAATAACATATGCATATCAATTTGTCAATATTCTTGATATTTATTTCATTATTTAATGACCTTTGTATATAATAAACTTTTGATAAGGGGGCAAATTGGATAAACAGTTACTTGGAAAACAAATTAAACAATTGCGCATTGACCGCGGTTTATCACAAGAAAAGTTATCTGAATTGATATACATTTCGCCCCGGCAGATGTGCCTTATTGAAAACGGAAATTCTTATCCCTCGCTTGATACATTTATCAGAATTGCAAAAGTCCTTGAAATCGATGTTAATGAGTTTTTCAGAATTAACTCACAGGAGCTTGACCCCTTTAGAGGCGCAATCATTGATATTATAAAGGCTTTAGATAAACGAAAACTTCCGCTTGCAAGAGACATTTTAACAGCTGTAGAAAATAATTGACTGCAAAAAGATGGCAGTTATTTTTTTGCTTTTGTAGAAATTAAGCGGGCATTTGAATAATAAAAACTCTAAGATTAATAAAAATCTTAGAGTCTAAAGAAATTAATTATAATTTGTAACAAATTAAATAACTTATAATTTATTTATAGCATGAAGCATTAGAAAGTTCAAGTATTTTTTAATTAATTCAACACAAGCGGGCTTAAACTAAAGTTTCACGTTCGCTTAATGCCGTTTCAATTTCGTCTATAATAAGTTTAACAGCAGAAATTCTATCATCAGCTTTTGTAATAGGGCGGCCGATTACAAGAAAATCAACTCCTGAAAGAATAGCTTTGCGCGGCGTATCAACCCTTACCTGGTCATCAACGCCAGCCCAGGTTGGACGCGTTGCTGGACATACGATTATAAAATCATCACCGATTTGTTTTCTGATTCTTTTTGCCTCGTCAGCGCTTGCAACAACCCCGTCAAGTCCGGAGTCTTTCGCAACTTGTGCAAGCTGAAGAACATAATCTTCTATATTTTTTGTTACGCATAATTCTTCGGTTAAAGTTCTTTGGCCAAAGCTTGAAAGGAGCGTAACCCCCAAAATTACTGGCGGTTCTTTTTCAAGGCGTTTTGCAGTAGCATTGACAGCTTTTACAGCCGAAGCAACCATTTTTGACCCGCCTTGAATATGGATATTGAAAACGTGGATATTATTTTTGACCAGATTGATACAGGCTTTTTGAACAGTATTCGGAATATCGTGGAATTTGCCGTCATAGTAGCATTTTGCACCCAGTTCCTCAATAAGGCGCACAGCTTCAAAACCGCAGTTAATTATCAAAGGAAGACCAATTTTAAAATAACCGACATAATCCTTTAATTCCAACACTAATTCTCTGACTTCCTCGAGTGTATCAACATCAAGAGCCAAGATAATTCTGTCTTTTGGGGACATAGGTTTAATCATATTATATACCACCTCACAATACCTTTCAGAAGTTTAGCATATAAACAGAATAAATCAATAGGCTATAAGAGGGACTTGCATACTAAATTCCATTAAATGCGGAACTCCCGCCACGCGAGGGCCGTCGAAGCATTACGGAAGATTTTATACAACCCAAAAACATAATGGATTGCCACGAAAATCAAAGATTTTGCCGCAATGGCGGCAGGTTGTTTGAAACTGCATATAAATCTTTTGTAAGGGGGAGGGTTAACGGAAAAGATGGCGCGGGCTATTTTAAGGTTCTGCAACTTTTGTGGTTACAGGTTCGAACTTTTTGGAGGTTGTGTTGAAGGTAAACATTTTGTATTCTTTGCCGTCTGTTGAAATTTTGACTGCATTGTTTTTATCGGTTCTGTAGATTTCGGTATTTCGCAAAATATTCAGACTAGATTTTGCAGGATGTCCGTAATTATTCAGGCCGGTTGAAATTATGGAAACATCAGGTGAAATTATTTTGATATAGTTTTCATCAACAACATTCTTTGCGCCATGGTGGCCGACTTTCAGAACTTCGACTTTCTTAGGGAGTTTAGCTGAAATTCTGTTAAAGGCTTCCACTCCGGCGTCGCCGGTAAATAAAATATCAAAATCTTTATAACTCAAAAGCGCCATAACAGAGCTTTCGTTATCATTTTCGAAATTTTTAACAAAAGTTCTGACCGTCAAGCCTGGTTCGGAATAAACAATCCCGTCATCAGGCGCAATTGCAAGGTCAAAATTGCGTTCCTCTGAAGCCTGATAAATTTTTAAGGCGGTTTTTGAAGTGTCGCTTGTTGAGTTTACATAAATTTTGCCGATATCCATCTTATTAATAAGGTCAGCTGCGCCGCCAGCGTGGTCTGTATCAAAATGCGTTACGATTAAAAATTCAAGGTTTTTCACACCTCTGTCTTTCAGGTATTTTCTTATGATTATTTCCGCTTGAGATTTTCCGCCTTTATAACCCGGTTTTGCTGTATCAATTATTATGTATTTTTCAGCCGGAGTTTTTATAAGAAAAGCATCCGCGTTTCCGACATCAAAACTTATCACTTCAAGTTTACCGTTTGGAAGGGTGATTGAAGTAAAAATTATGACGCTTATCATTCCAAACAAAATCGCAACATGGCGTTTTGTAAACCCTTCTTTAATCATCAATGTTGCGAAAAGGACAACTAAATAATAGACAAAAACCTGCAAAATCGACGGATGCGGAGTTTCAATCAGGGAATGCGGAAGTGTTGAAAAGAAATTTGAAATCCAAACAAGAATTGTCAGCATAAAATTAAGGACAAAATCAAAAACCTTACAAACAAAATCCGCAATCTGCGGTATTATTGCTAACACAGATGAAACAAATCCGCCAAAACTTATTACAGACAAAAACGGCATAATTGAAACGTTTGCGAAGAATGAATACAAACTTATTGTATTAAAATAGAACATTTGCAAAGGAATTACCCAGATTTGAGCAACCACCGGAATCAGAATCGAGCCGGCAATAAATTCGCGGACTTTATTTCCTTTAAATTTCTCAAGAACAATATTAGCCGTGCAGATTATCCCGAAAGTTACCAGAAAAGAAAGCTGAAAGCCGACATCGTTCAGGTATGCCGGATTGTAAAGGAGCATTAACAGCGCAACAAAGGATAAAAGCGCCACACTGTGCGAATCTCTGTCGATTAATTTACCAATCAAAACAAATAACAGCATTAAAGCCGCTCGGATTACAGATGGGCCAAGTCCTGTCATTAAAGTATAAAGAATTATCACTCCCATTCCGCTGATAACACGGGGTTTGTATGGAACTTTCAAAAGCGACAGTATATAAAACCAAAATCCGAAAATAAATGCAACGTTCATTCCGGAAGCCGCAAGAATATGCAGCAAGCCTGAATTAGTAAAGCTGTCTTTGATATAATCCGGCGGCGCAACAGCATCATCGCCGAAAACAATGCCGCCTAAAATTTCAAGGTTCGGACTTTTCAAATATTCTGAATGAACTTTGATTATGCGGTTTCTAATGTCATTGAGCGTCTGCATAAACCTCCATTTGGGCGGAATTTCAGATTTCAAATACTCGCAATCGGTTTTATCTGCATATACAAGTGTAAATGTATTAAAATTTCTCAAATATTTACCGTAATCAAATTGAGAAGGATTTCCAGCTTTGAAGGGAAGTCTTAGTTTTCCGTTAATTTTATAGACATTTCCAATATTGAACATTGAAAAGTCGCCTTCATCATCCTGAATACTCACAAGCGTTTTGGCATGAAAATCTTTTCCGTCAACGCTTTCAACCTCCATAAAAAATTTTGTTTTATCTTTTGTGTTACTGTTTGGAATTGAAACAATGCGGCCGATGATTTCACCATTCAGCGGCGCAATTACGGAAAGTTCATCGGAATGTTTTATCCGCAGATTTGCATTGAAAAAGCCCAGATAAAATACAAATATCCAAAGAATTATAAACTTATACGAGATTTTATTTCTCCAGACCAAAATTGACAGAACAAAAGTAAGAATCGCACCCGCTATAATTTCGCAATTATTAAAGTAAGCTGCAATTCCTGTGATGAAAGCAGCTGAAGTTAAAAACATTATTGTATTTTTCTTTAAAATTGCCGAATTGGCAAAGTCTCTTATCATTCCCTAATTCCAATGTTAAAAACAAAAAAGTTTCTACTTTTTCTTCTTTCTCGAAAAGAATCTTTTTTTCTCTTTCTTGTCTGAAGGAGCTTTTTTAGAAGACTTCACAGCAGAAGATTTAGACCCTTCAATACGTTTCAATTTAACTGAACTTCCCTGCGAAGGTTTTACCGTTCTTGCAACAGAGGTTCCTTTTTCGCTGAATACGCGTGTTGCTAAAGCCTGAATATAACGATTGTCAAGATGCGCATAGTCAAACAGAATGACGCCTTTAACATCCATTTTTCTTGTTTCATGAATTTCTCTGATTAAATCTTCTTCACTTCCGCCCATGAATGTTACAAAAAGCCCTGCAAACAAGTCTGTTTCAGGAGATTTTGCATTGATAACATTTGTGATAAGAGCGTTTAAGGTTTTCGCATTACAAGTCAAAAACAGAGGAGTAAAACCGTTAATATATCCTCTTGTACTCCAGGTTTTCCAATCCTGCTGCTTAGCATTCAGTGCGGCAAGCCTATCAGGGAAAATAACAGCACTTACATAAACTTTTTTTTCACGCCCTAAGGCTCCAATTTTTGCAACAAAGTTTGAGACTTTTTCCCGTCTGAATTCACACCATTTCATCCACAACGGGTCGCTTACAAGCATATCAAGAGGGTCTTTGCCATAAATAGTTTTAAACTCATTTCTAGCGTAATCCGTATACCCCCAGGCATTAATATCACTGAAAGAAACAGCTTGAGGATATCTTATATAATCTAGGTTTATTCCGTCAACTTTATAATTATCAACGATTTCAGTAATTAGAGTTTGCAAAAATTCCTGAACTTCAGGATTTGCAGGGTCAAGGAAAAAACCGTTATGCTCTGAAATCGATGGTGTCGGAGCATTTATATTGTAGTTTCTCTTTGTTTTATTTGCCCAATGCGGCTTTACTGCAAGAATGTTACCCGGGTTTGTTTCGGGACGCTGAATTCCAACATAAAAAGTTTCAAACCAAACATGAACTTTTATATTATTTTTATGAGCATATTTAACCCAAAGTTTTAAAGGGTCAATTCCTTCAAACTTTTCGTTCTGCTTCACAAATCCGTAGTTTGACATAGTTTTGCTGGGGAAAATTGTTCTTCCGTGGAAATAGGTTTCAATAAAAATATTATCAATGCCGGCCGCTTTAATTCTTTTTACGGCCTTTTCGATTGCCTCCTCATTTGTTTCTACCGGACGCACCCAAACACCTTTAAATTCCGTATGTTTATAAGGAACAACACTTTTTAAAGCAGTATTAGCAGATTCTATTGCAAGATGAGAATATCTTCTGATATTTTCAGTATCGTGTTCAGCTTTTTTAAGATAATTCATGGCTTCTCTTATAAAATAGTTCGGAACTTTAAAGTCATAGTCTACATTTTTCGATTTGTAGTAATCCACCATGGCTTTTGCTTCGTCTATTTTCTTTGAAGCCTCAAAAAGATAGCTTTCAGAAGTTGTATAAACATGAAGAATATTTGTGTTTGGTTCAAGATAAACCTTTGTGCCTACAGAAATATTTTTTACAATCCAGTTTTTAGCAGCCCCATGCCCGCTGATAACAAGTCCGTTTTGTGGAATAAATGAGTCAGCACCGCTTAACTCGGTCACAGTATTTCCTTCAACAATGGCTTCCGCGCCAAATTCATTTGTGCCTGTGCGCGGAGAATATCCATAGGTATAAACAACAAGCTGGTTTGCGCCGCGGGCGCCGGGAAGATAGCCTCCTGCTTTATTTGTAGACGCAGTCGGATTAAGAGAGTTAACAGTTTTTGAAGCTTCATTAAAAACAATCTCGCCTTTTTTAAGTTTATAAGCTTTGAAGTAAGGGAAATCATACATATTATCGACAACAGGAGGAAGGTTATCAAGACTGATATCCAGACTGTCAGCAGCATATGAAGCTCCGGCCGCTAAAATCAATGTTATAAAACATATTAATATTTTTTTTAATGTCATCACCTTACTCCCTGATAGAATGATAATACTCCGTTTGTTCATAATTCAAAGATTGAATTGAGTTTATTTTATCCCGTAAATCATTTGCTTCCGGATTTAATTTGTAGGAATTTTCATAAAATTCTTTTGATTTTTTTAAGTCTCCAAGTTTTTCATAAAGTACAGCAATTTTAAAATTTGTAATGTAGTTATCTTTATATCCGTTATTATACGCAGTCAAATAATATTTTAAAGCCTCATGGTATCTTTCTCTTTTTATATTAAATTCCGCATAATAAAAATTTATATAAGGATTGTACTTGTCGAGGTTAAAAGCTTGTGAAAAGTTTTTCTTTGCAAAGCGGTCTTCTGCTCTTTCATCGTTAATTCTAGCCATCTGAGCATAAGCGTAATAGTCGCCTGGATAAATTTGAGAAAGTACATAATATTTATTCATTGCAAGACGGTAGAATTTTTTCTTATCAGCGTCAACTTCACTATCATAAGCTTTTACAAAATACTCATCACCTTGCTTTCTTATTACATCGGCATTTAACCCCGAAAAATCTGCAGCATGGTTTTTATACCCGGAATATCCGCCATCAGCAGCTATTGAGGGCGGATATCCAAATAAAAAACAGATTAAGACCAGAGGAAGAACTAAAAAATACTTCCTACAAATCATCTACCTGCGGAGTGAATTTTGTGTCATGACGTAGGAATTTTCCATCGTCCTGCGCTGGATCCAAATATATAAAGAATTTGTTAACCCATTTGTAACCAAGCGATTTGTTATCAAATCTGTGATGAATTGGCAAATCACTTTTTACGCCATTAACCGAATCATTTTGCATTTGTACAATATCAGCAGTTGCGCTAGAATGCCCATGATTCATAAGATAATCACGAGATCTTACATCACTGGTTGTAAGTTCTGCATTTGCCGGTAAAATTGCTATTGCAAAAATTCCCAAAAATAATAAAGTTTTAATTTTCATAAGTCTACCTCTGTATTTTAGAATTATAATAACTTTTTTAGATAAATACAAAAATATTATAATTTCTTTACACAAAAAAAGAATGGATTATTTATATGATTTTCTTATAATTTCTTCTAACTTATTAAGTAATTCTTTTTCAGGAACTTTAGCAACGATTTCGCCTTTTTGGAAAATCAAACCTTCTCCGATGCCTCCGGCAATGCCAAAATCAGCATGGCGTGCTTCACCAGGTCCGTTCACAACACATCCCATTGTAGCAATTGTAATCGGAGCTTCCAAGTCTTTAAATCTCGCCTCAACCTGCTTCGCAAGCGATATCAAATCTATTTTTGTTCTCCCGCAAGTAGGACAAGAAACAAAATTCACACCTCGTTTTCGCAAACCCAGAGCTTTCAAAATATCAAAACCAGCAGTAACTTCTTCAACCGGATTTTCGGTTAGCGAAACTCTTATTGTATCGCCAATTCCTTCAGCAAGAAGCGTCCCAAGCCCGATTGAAGACTTTATCAAACCTTGGCGCATTGTTCCGGCCTCAGTTACGCCCAAATGCAAAGCATAAGGAATTTTTTCAGCAATCGAACGGTAAGCCTCAATTGTTGTTAAAACATCAGAAGATTTCAGCGAAACCTTGATTAAATCAAAATCCAAATCTTCTAAAATCTGAATATGTTTCATCGCACTCAAAACCATTTTTTCATGAAGCGGAATTTCTTTTTCCAGAAGTTCTTTTTCAAGCGAACCTGCATTGACTCCTATTCTGATTGGCGTTTGATTAATTTTGGCAAGCCTTACAACCTTTTCAACATTCTCGCGTTTGCCGATATTTCCGGGGTTCAGCCGGAGTGCATGAATTCCGTTGTTCAGGCATTCAATCGCAAGTTTGTAATCAAAATGAATATCTGCAACAAGCGGCAGCGGAGATTTTTTAACAATTTCTTTTATTGCAGAAGCAGCGTCAGAATTCAAAACCGCAAGCCGCGCAATTTCACAGCCTTTTTCTGCAAACTCGTTTAACTGATACAAAGTCGCATTAATATCGCAAGTATCGGTGTTGCACATTGATTGAACACTTATTGGCGCATCGCCGCCGATTTTTATATTTCCAATTGAAATCTGTTTTGAATTTCGTCTTTTAATCATATTTTCATGGTAGCATAAAGATAAAAAAGAGGGAGAAACTTCATGAAAATTGCAGTAATTTCTGACATTCACGCTAATATGACAGCACTCAAGATTGTTTTGGAAGATATAAAGAAACAAAATTGCGATAGGATTTTTTGTCTTGGCGATTTGGCAATGGCTGGCCCCGAGCCTAATAAAACCGTTGCTTTTATCCGCTCACAACAAGATTGGACGGTTATTCAGGGAAATACAGACAAAATGCTTGCAGAATGTTCGAAGGAATTGATAGAAAATACAAAAAAAGCATTTCCGGTAATGGGAAAATCTCTTGAAGATGACGACAAAATAATTACGGACGAAAACAGAGAATATCTTAAAAACCTTCCACCGCAAAAAGAATTGACGATTGAAGGAGTCAAAATTCTTCTTGTACACGGCTCACCGCGCCGAAACAACGAGGATATTCTGCCCGCAATGCCGCTTGAAAAGGTTGAAGAAATTATTGCAGGAACAGATGCGGATTTAATCCTTTGCGGGCATACGCACCAGCCGGCCGGTTATCAAACAAATTCAAAACAGACAGTAATCAATGACGGAAGCGTCGGACGTCCGATGACAGAGGATTTAAAAGCCTGTTATTTAATTCTTGACATCCAAAACGGCGGATTTGAAGCAGAACACAGGCTTTTGGATTACGACAGAGAGGCGGCGGCTGAAATCGTTCGCAAAAGAGGTTTTGACGGCGCCGAAGATTTGGCAAAACTTTTAACACAGCCATCTCCGCGCCACGGCTAAAATTTCAAACCGTTTTTGCGCTAAATTTTGTTTGTGCTAGAATGGAAGAAAAATTGTCCGAGAATTTTTCTAGATAAGGTACGTGAGTGAGAAATTTGAGCGGCATATGAAAAGGTGAGCCTCGCACGGCGGCGGTGAGCCGGTGAAGAAGGTGGCACTAGATTAAAATTTAAAGAGAATTATTATGGATTTTGATAAAAAGAAACTAATTTCATATATTAAAAGATTAAATGAGCCCAAAATCCTTGTTGTCGGTGATTTGGCAATTGATGAGATGATTTACGGCGACACTGAAAGGATTTCCAGAGAAGCGCCGGTTTTGATTTTACAGCACACAAAAACAAAGCTCATTCTTGGTGCAGCCTCAAACGCCGCGCACAACGTTGCAACTCTCAACAATGGAAAAATTAAAGTTATCGGGGTTTGCGGAGACGACTACCAGTCCGGACAGCTTTTCGAAACATTTAAAGAGGCTAAAGTCGACGCGGCTTATGTTGTTAAAGATGCCACAAGAAAAACTACAACTAAAACAAGAATTTCAGGAAGCATTTCAACCTCAATCACACAGCAAATCGTCAGAATTGACCGTCAGACAAAAGACCCTCTTTCCAGAGAAACCGAAAACCTTGTAATTGAAAATCTTAAAAAAGCTATTCCGGAAGTTGATGCTGTTATTTTGTCGGATTATCACATCGGCACTTTGACCAAAAGAGTTATTGACAAAACAATCGAAATCGCAAACAAACACAAAAAAATCGTTGTTGTTGATGCGCAAAAAAATCTCGAAACTTACAGAAACATAACTTCGATGACGCCAAACCTTCCTGACACACAAAAATCAGTCGGATTTTTCATAAACAATGACGAGGATTTGAAAAAAGCAGGCGACAAGCTTTTAAAAGAAACAAGAGCAAAATCAATTCTTATAACCTGCGGTGCAGACGGAATGTTTGTTACAGAGCCGAACAAAAAATATACTAAAATTCCGGTATTTAACAAATCGAAAGTATTTGATGTAACAGGCGCCGGCGATACGGTTACTGCGGTTTACACACTTGCACTTGCGGCAGGCGCCGACAGTGTTTACGCGGCACTCATCGGAAACATTGCGGCAAGTCTTGTTGTGAAACAGTTTGGCTGCGCCACAACCACAATCAGCGAACTTCTTTGCGCTGTCGAAAATATTTTATAGGAGAACATTATGGAAAACTTTTTAAATACTCTGAAAAAACTCAGAATTGTTGACTATATTATTATCATAGGCATAATTCTTGCGGCAATCGTCGGATTTTGCACAATGAAAGGCGCACGCTCAACTGCTAGCAAAAGTATTGATGCGGTTTCACAAATTTCTTTTGACGTTGTTATGCGCGGCATAACTTACACTGGCAGCGAATTGCCCATAAAAGCCAATGAAACAACTTTCATCAGTATCAGAAATGTTCCGTATTCAGATTTAAAAATAACAAATGTAAAAGCTGAAAGACGCAAAATTGTCCTTCCTGTTTTAAACACAAGAAATACAAAAACCGTAATTATAGTTGAAGATGTTTCTCAGCCGAATGTTTACGATGCGGTTGTAACCCTTACTGACACAGCAAAAATCACAAAAGACGGCGCAGTTGTCGGCGGAAACAAGATTAAAATCGGGCTTCCGATTACTCTTGAAGGCGCTGACTACAGACTTAACGGAACCGTTTCAAACATTCAGCTTATTAACGGAGCAGAAGAGGTAGCGAAAGACCAGCAATTAAGTGCAGTGGAAAATGTTCAATAAATTATTTAACTTTACACAAAATCACACACAATTTTTATACAACAACAGCCTTTTACTGCAAAACATTGATAAATTAATTTACATATCAATTCTTGCAGTATTTGCAGCGTCAACGGTGATGAAGTCGGATTATATCGGGGTAATCGCTCTTTTTACAACATTGCTGACAATTGTCAAACTATTGTTCGTAAAAGGTGAAGAACTTAAACCGTCAAAAACGGAACTCTGGCTTCTGGCGTATTTTATGATTGTAATAATAAGCCTTGCAGGTTCTTCACTCTTTGTATTGAGCTTCAAAGGCTTTCTAAAAACCCTGACTTATATGGGTTTCTATCTTTCAATTGCTCATTTTTTAAGAAAAAATACAGATAAAATTTTACCGATGCTTGTGACAATCGGGCTTTGCGTAAGCTTTGAAGGGATAATCGGTTTTTTGCAAAACTTTGCACATGTTGAAGAAATTTCGACCTGGCAGGATGTTTCAAAACTCAATCCGGAAGAAGTTATGACGCGCGTTTACGGAACCTTAAAGCCTTACAATCCGAACCTTTTGGGTGGATATTTTGTTGCGGGAATTCCGGCGCTTTACGCCTCAACCGCGGCATTTTTAACAGAAAAAAAATATCACTTTGGAATTGCCGGCTTAATTTTATCTTTAATCTCAACTGCGGCTTTGTTTTTGACCGGCTGCCGCGGCTCGTATATCGGTATGCTGGTAATTCTTGCAGGAACATTTGCGGTTTCAGCCAAATATTTCTGGCAAAATTACAAAGCTATTTACACGGCAATTGTCGGCGGCTGCGTTGCACTGATTACGTCGGCAATCCTGCTTTCGGCATCTTTAAGAGCGCGAGTGCTCTCAATGTTTGCAATGCGGCAGGATTCGTCAAACTCTTTCAGATTTAATGTTTACCAATCCTCTTTTAATATGTTTAAAGAAAACTGGCTTTTGGGAATCGGCGTGGGCAACAAGAATTTCCGTGAAATCTACGGGCTTTATATGAGAACTGGATTTGACGCGCTTTCTGCCTACAATATTTTCTTAGAAATCGCGGTTGAAAGCGGAATTTTTGCACTAATCGCATTTTTAGGATTTGCGATTACGTTACTCGTTGACGGCGTTAAAATAATCCTTAAATCAACCGATGTCAGAAAAGTTATTTTTCTTTCCGGTGCTGCAATTTCGATTTTTGCAGTAATGGTTCACGGACTTGTCGACACGGTATTTTTCAGACCACAAATCCAGTTTATTTTCTGGACAATGTGTGCGATTATTTCTGCCGAAAGCAAACGCCAATCATAAAATCAATATTTGATTTTGTGCGGATAATTTTTTGGAACTCTCCAACCGTTTTGCTGAATCAATGCTGTGCAATATATGCCGTTAACAGCGCAACCATAGGACGGATCATTTATTAACATATCTTCCGTACCATCCCAAGAAACCATGAAAGGTTCAAGCCCCTTATTTAGATGGTACTTCCATTCATCCAAATCTTTGTCGTAAAATGGTTGAAAAAGAAAAGTAAAACAGCATCTGCCCTTAATATTTGAATTTGCTTTTTCGCACCTTTCCCAATCGCCTTTCGGATAAAACCATATAGTACGGCTTAAATGCTCCGAGAAAGTAAAAGCGCTTCCATCTGCAAGAAAATAATAGTAGCATTTTCCGCCATTGGAAGCCGGTGCCGAAGCTGCACATTTACCCTTTTTTACAGCAACAATATTCATATAAGGACGCAGATATTTTTCAAAAGCATTGTTAATTTTTGACTGGTTAGGGATTTGAAGCCCGTTGCCATTAAAATCATCAACCCAATAATCCCAGCCTTCAAACGGACCATTGTCATTCACTGAACGCAAAATTGCCTGATTAAAGATAGAATAGAATTTTTTGAGACGAGTTTCGGTCAGCTTTGTATTGTAATTGTTAATCAAAGCCGGCAAAGTCATAGCAGCGACAATTCCGATTATACCGAGGGTGATTAGGACTTCTGCGAGGGTGAAAGCAGCAACGCGCATACCCTCCCCTTGAGACTCTGCCGAACAAAACGATTGAGTATCGTTTTGTGAGAGGTACAACATCTTTGATTTCGGGGAGGGGTCATTTTGAGTGAAACGTGAAAAGTTCGTTTCATCTTTACTCTGTTTCTTCGCGAAGAAGTTCGTGGGATATTTGTTTTCAAAACGATAGCGAATGAGCGAGCTATTTATAAAAAATAAATCTCCCACGAACGACATGAACTGTCCCAACAATATAAATTTAAACAAAACCCTTACAGGAGCTAGGTTACAGGATGCCCCCCCCCCTGGAAATTCAGTCATAGCTTGATTTTTCATAATTCTAGCCCCTTATATTTTTTCTTAACTCTTCTTATATTATATCATTAATTTAAAATTTTATCAATTGTTTTATTTGCTGTAAAATAAAACCAAGGGAGTAAATTTATGAAAAGCGACAATATAAAATCAGGAATTTCAAGAACTCCGCATCGCGGACTTTTGATGGCAGCAGGCGTAAGCAAAAAGAACATGAAAGCGCCATTTATCGGCATTGCAAGCCCGTTTTCAGACCTTGTGCCCGGTCATATCGGCATGAGGGATTTGGAACGCCAAATCGAAAAAGGAATTCACTCAGCAGGCGGTCAGGCTTTTATTTTCGGAGTTCCAGCGATTTGTGACGGAATTGCAATGGGTCACAGCGGCATGAGATATTCGCTGCCGTCGCGAGATTTGATTGCTGATTGCGTTGAAAGTGTTGCTGCGGCACATCAGCTTGACGGGATTGTTTTACTCTCAAATTGTGACAAAATTACGCCGGGAATGCTTATCGGAGCTTTGAGGCTTAACATTCCGGCAATAATAGTAACTGCAGGGCCTATGTTAGATGGCGAATGCAGAAACCATCACAAATTAACAATGGTAACAGGTTCTTTTGAAGCTGTCGGAAAATTTAGAAACGGCGAAATTACAGAGGAAGAACTTCTTGCACTTGAGGAAGAGTCCTGCCCGTCAGCCGGCGCATGCCAAGGAATGTACACAGCCAACACAATGGCATGCCTGACAGAAATACTCGGGATGTCGCTTCCGTATTGCGCCTCAGCCTCGGCGGTTTCATCACGCAAGCGCCGCATAGCATTTGAAAGCGGCATGCAGGTAGTTGAACTTGTAAAAAATGATACAAAACCGTCCGACATAATTACAAAAGATGCCATGATAAACGCAATTACCGCCTCGCTGGCGCTCGGCGGCTCCACAAACACGTTTTTACATCTTCTCGCAATCGCAAACGCAGCAAATCTTGATGTTACAATAGATGATTTTGACAGACTTAGCCGCAAGGTTCATCAAATCGTAAAAATCAATCCTTCCTCAACGCTTACAATGTCAGATTTTCACAATGCAGGCGGAGTTCCGGCGGTTATGAAAGCTTTAAACAAACAGCTTTCAAACACTAAGACGGTTTGCGGCTTAACCACCTCTGAAATTGCTCAAAACGCTTATATTGATACCAAAATCATTCCGCTTTATGAAAATTCAACTTACACTGAAGCCGGACTCGGTGTACTTTACGGCAACCTTGCACAAGACGGCTGCGTTATAAAAATTTCCGGAGTCGCTCCTGAATGCTACGAGTTTGAAGGCACAGCAAAAACTTTTGACAGTGAAGAAGCGGCAATGGATGCGCTTGAAAACGACAAAATCAAAGCCGGAGATGTAATTGTAATTCGTTACGAAGGCCCGGCAGGCGGCCCGGGAATGCGTGAAATGCTTGCTCCAACATCGCTTTTAGTCGGAAAGGGCTTGGGCAAATCCTGCGCTCTTATTACCGACGGAAGATTTTCGGGTGCAACACGCGGAATCTGCGTCGGACATATTTGTCCTGAAGCCGCAAAAGGCGGCGTAATCGCTCTTGTCCGTGACGGTGATAAAATAAAAATCGACATTCCAAACAGAAAAATAGAACTTCTGGTAAGCAACGTTGAACTCGAAACCCGCCGTTCGCAATTGAAACCCTTTGAGCCAAAGGTTAAGTCCGGATATTTATATAAATATGCACAAAACGTTCACGACGCAAGCCACGGCGCGATTGTTTAGAATTTCCGTGTTATGATTGTATTATGAAAAAACTTCAAGATTTTGCCGATGAAATCAATAAATGTTCAAAATGCGGACTTTGCCAGTCTGTCTGCCCGGTTTATAAAATTACAGGCAACGACTGCGCTGTTTCCCGCGGCAAATTCGTTATGCTCGACGGGGTTCTTAAAGGCGATTTAAAACTCAGCAAAAACCTCGAAAAATATCTCGATATGTGTCTTAAATGCGGCAAATGCAAAAACTTTTGCCCGAGCAGTATTGATGTCTGTGAAATCTTAAACACGGCAAAATATGAATATGCAAAAAATACTTTTCATGGGAAATTTGAAAAATTTGTGGAATCAGATTTGATTTTCGGGAATTTGATGAGGATTTTTAAATTTTTAAATAATTTTGGATTCAGACAAAAATTAAATTCTACAGCCGATTCAAACAATAACGTCCCCAAAACAAAACTTCTCTATTTTAAAGGCTGTGTGAACAACATAGCGCCAAAAGTTAAAAATGATTTGAAGAAAGTTTTTTCAAATCTGGACGTTGAAATTATTGAAAAAGATTTTGAATGCTGCGGTTTGCCTTTTTTATCGAGCGGGAATTTGGAGCGGTTTGAGGAGGTTAAAGCTAGAAATCTGAAACTTATGAATTGTGAATTTGACTGTATTTTGACGGATTGCGCAAGCTGTGAAAGTACATTGAAAGGATATTTTAAAAATACCGGAGACAAACCCAGGTTTATTAACGCCGGTGAATTTGTTGCATCACAAAATGTTAGATTTAGTTTCAAAAAAAATCTAAAAGTAACATTTCACAAACCCTGCCATCTTGAAAGTGCAGATTTCATCAAGCCGCTTTTAGAAAAATGCGAAAATATTGAATACATTGAAATGAAAGATTTTGAAGAATGCTGCGGCTTTGCTGGCGAATTTGCATTGAAAAATCCAAAACTTTCTGCCGAAATTTCAAAAAAGAAAGCTCAAAATATTCTTAAAACCGGTGCGGATATTGTTTTAACAACCTGCCCGGCCTGTGTTTTGGGGATTTTACAAGGATTTGCAGTCTCCGGAGTTTTGCACAAAAAACCTCCGAAAGTTATGAATGTTATGGAGTTTTTGGCAAAAGCCGAAGGAATTAAACTTGATAAAAATATGAAGAAATGATATCATAAGCATGTACTATTCAAAAATACAGGAGGTAAATATGCTTAGAGGAATAGGATTTATTGGCTGCCCCCCCCCCCGTAAAATTCAGTCATAGCAATACTTTTAGCCATTTTTTAAAAGGATTTACATTATCGGAAGTATTAATCACACTTGGGATTATCGGAATTATAGCTGCGATGACCTTACCTTCAGTCATTAACAAAGCGCAAAACATGATTTTGAAAAACCAGTACAAAAAAGCTTACAACATATTTTTCAACGCAATAAAATTGGTTCAGGCAAAGAATGAAGCGCCGATAAATTGTTTCTACTGGACAAGCTCCCCATACCCCAACGCAACATGCCAGAGCTATGACGAATATGGAACATGCAAAAAATGGACATTGCCTGACGGGTCATCTTTGCCATCAGATTATAACGGCGGTATGAATGATTGTAAAATATTCATAGAAGAGCTATTTAAAACCCTTAATGTTGCAGTATATTGTCAGAATAAGGCACTTGAGAAAGGCTGTATTACAAATAAGCACAAAGGAGTTGATAAAGTAAAACTTGAAAACAATCCTGAAGCAAACCCTGACCCGAATGTGGGCTTTACCGACAAAAACATAAAAGAAAAGTGGCCGGCGTGGGTTTTGGCGGACGGAACAATTATACTTGGATATGGAACAACGACGCCAATATTTACCATTGACATCAACGGACACAGAAATCCGAATAAATGGGGATATGATATGTTTACCTTTCAATTGAGGGGGGATAAAGTAAACGGAATAACGGTTTTGAATCCTTATACTTACGCAACCGAAAAGGGTGGTAAAACCGGAAAACAAATGTTTGAAGAAATGCTTAAATAACCAAAAAAGCTCCCTTGTGGGAGCTTTTTTATAGATATATATATTGAAGATGTATGAAATAACCTAAAAATCCGATTCCGATAATCAGGTTAATTATCATACAAATGACTGCAAGTAGTGTTTTATATTTTTTAACCGCTGCAATTATGTAAGGGATTGAAATTAAAATCATTGGCTGCAGAACCAGCTGCATATATTTTGAAAGCGGAAGTACTAAATCTCCGTCTTTATCTTTAGCAGTAATTATTTCAGGGAAGTGCGTAAGCGCCGCTGAAAACAACAAATTTCCGATTATCCAGAGAGCCGCAATCCCATAGCCGGTATAAAAAAGAATTTTTGGTTCTTTACGTCCGCGGAGTTTGGATGTGCAATGCGGGCACACGACATCATAGGCTTTAATCGCTTCCTTGCAGAAAGGACATTTAAGTACCAGGTTTTCACCGCATTTCGGACATACATTATCAGTGTCGCTGATTAGCGAACCACAATAAGGGCATTTTTTATCTGTCATATTTTTATAACCTCATATTTTAATGTGTCACTGACGGAATTGTAAGCAGCAGGCATAAAAGTAATATCAAAAATATTATGATAATTACAGGGACAAGGCTTAATACAAAAAGCGTTATTCCGATGTTTTTATCATAATTTCTGAGTAATCTTCCCTGCCCGTCACGGAATTGGTTAAAACAAATCATTATAAAGTCGACATAAGCCCAAATTCCGCATCCGCCTAAAGTTAACAGTTGAGCAACCCCAATCGGGATATTTCCGGTATAAAACCGGTGAATGCCAAATGCACCGCAAAACCATGCAAACAATAAAGTCGGCAAGAATTCCTGCGGTCTATCATCTGCTGAAATTTCGGCATTCTCATTTAACCATTTTTGACATGCATGGCATCTTACAGCTTCACTGTCAATTTCTGCGCCGCAAAAAGGACATTGTTTAGTTGACATAAGTAATCTCCTATCCTACACTTCTAAAAATTTCAGCAAAAGTTGTTGCATACATAATTACACTTAATATGCATAATGCAATCCAAACAAAGAAAAATGTTTTACCAAGTGTCGGATTGTATTCATCAAGCGGCTGACCGTCTGCTGTTTTGAAGTTGTTAAAACAAATATTGATAAAATCAATTAATGTCCAAATTCCGCATCCGCCAGCAGTTAGCAGCTGGAGAATTCCAAGTCCGATATAACCTGTGTAAAAACGGTGAATGCCAAATCCGCCAAGAAAAAACGCCAAAAGCAGCGTCGCAGTGTAGTTCTTTTTCGATTCCATAGAAAACCTCTTTCTTTTTACTTCGATGTACTCTCTGTTTCAGTAGACGGCTGAAACTCCGTTGTGCGAATTGTTCTTATCAGTGTCGAAAGCCATATCCAGAGCATTAACGGCGCAACAACAACTATTCTGGGATTAAATTCAAAAGCTTTTTCAAATTGCAGCTGAAACAACGCATTAAAAGCTCTTGTAATTCCGCAGCCCCAGCAATCATGGCCTGTTATTATTTTAAAAATACATATAGAATACGGATTTTCATTAACAAGAAGCCTTACCCCGACATAGAAAAATACCGGCAATAACGCAACAAACAGAATATGAATATATTTTTTATTAAAGTATTTTTTTATCATCAACCTCTGTTCTTACCCACACAAAAAAGTAATACGGTAAAAAAGTTGATTTCTTTAATAAATTCATACAAACAGAGGACTATTTTCCAAGTTCATTTGCTTTAATTGCAGTCTTTTCAATAACATCATAGAAAAGTTTGTCCGAATGTTCTTCATTCATAACGGTAATTCCAACAAATGTACAGCCGCCTTTTGTCGCAACATTGTCAATTAAATTTTGAACAGAAGCTTCACCTCTGTCAAAAACCATTTTAGCCGAACCCAAAGCTGTTTGGGCAGCAAGAAGAAGTGATTTTTCATAATCAAGTCCGAGTTTTTCACCGGCACGCGCCATATCTTCAATAACTTTGTAGAAAAACGCAGGGCCTGAGCCTGAAATTGCAGTAACAATATCGATTTGGTCTTCCTCAACCTGTATTACTTTACCGATTGAAGAGAGCAGTTCCATAACAAATTCAACATCTTCATCAGCTGCATATTCACCCTTTGTAACCGCAAACATTCCTTCTTTTACCAATGCCGGAGTGTTTGGCATAACCCTTATTATGCGTGCATTCGGAATTATTTCAAGAATAGTTTCTGTTGAAATGCCGGCTGCAATCGACACGATAAGTTTGTTTTCATTAACCTCGTCTTTGATTTCCTCCAGAACATTTCTTACATAATTCGGCTTTGTCGCAATGAAAATAACATCGCTGTCCATTGTCAAAAATCTGTTATCAGTTAAAACTTCAATTCCTAATTTGTTTTGCGCAAGTTCTGCTATTTCACAGTTGACCTCAGAGCCTTTTAATTCGAAATGGTTTGCGCAGGTGCAGGATTTAATCCCTGAAATTATAGCCCCTGCCATTTTTCCGCAGCCGATAAACCCTATTTTTTTTAAATTTTTGTTCATATAATTTAACCTGACTCCCTCTCTTGTGTTGACTAATTATTTTTTTTCATTTAACATTTGAATTATACGACAAATATAAATTAAAAGGAATAAAGATTATGAGACGTACACTAGAAGGAACAAAGATTAAAAGACAGCACGTAAGCGGCTTCAGAGCAAGAATGGCAACTCCGGGCGGACAGGAAGTTTTGAACAGACGCCGCGCAAAAGGCCGTCACAGATTAGCAATTCAGGCTAAAAAAAGAGCGTAAGGTTATATAACTAACCGGCAAGTGATTTGCGCGCATAATGCCGCATTCGAAATAAAAATTAAACACAGCAGGCTGAAATTTATAAGCGTGCTGTGTTCTTGTACAAAATTATGCTAAAAAAACAGTTCCGATTAAAAAATAAAGCGGCCTTTACCGCAACATACAGGATTAAAAACTCTTTTCACAAGAGCGGCGTAACCCTTTTTGCCGGAAGATTAAAAAATGATGCAAGCACGCCGACACGTGCAGGCTTTGTCGTATCAAAAAAAACTCACAAACGCGCAGTTAAAAGAAATCGTTTAAAACGCCTTATGCGCGAAAGTTACAGACTACTGTTAAAATCCGGAAACACTGCAAACTCACAGAATTATCTTTCTCTAATTTTTGTCGGCGGCGAAAATGCCCTTGATAAAAATTTTGTCCAAATGCAAAATATTATTAAACAACTTTTGGAGCGTCTTCAATGATTGAAGGTATTTATACCGACACAGTATTAATGCATCCTACAATTCGCGCATATCCGCCTCAGCCGCAGAATATGTCAGGGATAAGAATGGGGTCGCAGGCAATTTACAGGTATGCACTTGATGAAAGCGACTATCCGACTTTAGTATTGGCAAACTATCTTTTTGACGGCGAGATGGATTTTATACAACCCGGCCACTATGAGCTTGCTCTAAGCGATGATTGGAAGTTTTTTATTCTGGTACAAAGTAAAACTCCTATTGCTCTGATTCCGGTAATTAAAGTGGAGGAAGATGAATCAGAAAAAGCCCGCTTAAACGACCCGAAATATAAAAAGCAGTTAAAAAAAGAAGCAAAGGAACGCGAAAAAATTAACAAAAAACGAGCGAAAGTAGGAATGAAACCTGATAAAGAAGAAGTTTACATGGAAGCGTCTATTGAATATGTAGAAGCGGGGCACTATTATCTTGTAAAATACATTCGCGGAACGATTAAGGCTTGGGGTGTGATTAAAAGATAGTTAACATGTCTTAACAAAATCCGTAAACCAATCAATTTTTTGTCTTCAGTTGTTTTATACACAATGTGTAAAAATAAAAAGGTGTGAAGAATGGTTTATTCAATTCAAAATAATGTGGCATATATTAACGGCAACAAAGGAATTTATGACGGCAAAATCAATGACAATTCCGTAAGATACGGCAGAAATGCAGCCGCCAATAATTTTGAATATTTAAAAAAACTTGGCGGCAAAAGAAGTGAAAACACCGATACTTTCAACTACTCTGACAAAAATTACGGGAACTTATTAAAAACAAAACTTATCGAAGCAAGTTCAGAAAAACTAATCCAAGAAACTGATGATTTTTTAAACTCATTACCGCCGCTTGAATTTGAATACCAGTACATGCCAGACGGTGCAAACGGCAAAAATATTGATAAAATGGCTTTATTAGGAGCTGCATTTGAAGAAATGGGCAAGAAGATATCAATACCCGTTCAAGAGTTTACAGAAAAGCTGAAAAAAAGTTTCCAAAATGCTGATGCCTCTGCATTTGACATAAACAAAGACGGAAAAGTCGACAATGCAGAATATTCAACATCAATCCTTGTATCCGATATGTTAAGCAAGGGTGAAGAGCTTGAAGCCTCAAAAATAGACGGTAAAATCAACAATAACGGATTGTACAAAAACCTTTCATACATAAATGCAAACAATTTTGCTGCGGCTTCAAAAAACCTGACAGATATATACAATGCCTACAATCTTGGTGAAGCCCAAAAAGCATTTGAAGCTAATGCAAACAACATTTTGGACATAAAGGCCTAAAATAAAAGTTAGGGGTTGATTTTTAATTTTTAGCGTATAATAATGAGATATCAGAAATCTAACGCGGGTTGGAGCAGTCTGGTAGCTCGTCGGGCTCATAACCCGAAGGTCGTTGGTTCAAATCCAGCACCCGCAACCAATTGATATAAGTGGCTTTTAGAGGTTTTCTAAAAGTCACTTTTTTAGTTTTTGCAACACATTTCACTACACATTAGAATAAAAAAGCTGAAAACGCTCTCGTTGATTGAATAAGAAGTGTAACAAATTTTTATAGCATAAATTTTATAGGATTTAATTATTCCAACACATTTTCCCCACCCCATACAGCCCGTTTGAGTGTGGAATGAGCTTTCTTAGTCGTGGACATAAGTTTTCGGCTGTGAGATTTTTCTCGGTTACAAAACCGCCGGCGGTGATTAAAAAGAATGAGAGCATTCTCTGGCTGATGATGAAAAGTTTATTGGGGGTTAGGTATAAAAATACCGAGAAATTATTTTAGCAAAAATGTCCGTACATATTTATGAGCAAGGGCTAATTCATCTTTATTTAGTTTATCAAGCATTGTTATAATATCAGATTTTAAATCTTCTGCATCTTTCAGGTAATAAAATTCAAATAAATCTTTAGGTTCAACATCTAGAGACGTTGCAAGTCTTTCAATCAAATCCGGCGAAGGAAAATTTTTACCGCTCTCTATACAACTTATATGTTTATCATCAACATTAACCAATTCGGCAAGTTGTGCTTGTGTTAGGTTCTTCTTTTTGCGATATTCTTTTATTTTTCGTCCGAACAAATTTTTAATATTAACCATTTAGACCTCTCTCTTGATTTTATTTACTATCTTGAATATTCAGAATGGGAAATTAGGTAAGTATTTGACTAAAACTTACGTATTTGATAGAATTTATAACGAGATAGGTAAATTTTTCTTAATTTTATACTTGATTTACAGAAATTTAGCTTCTCAGATAGGTTATAATGATTAATAAGTGTGCCCAAATTCTATATACACTTTCAGAGTTTTTAAAAGATTATCCCAAATTGGATACATCAATTTTAGACGCAGTAGAAACACGCAAAAATGGTAAGAGTTTTAGTATTAAAGAGCATATTAGAGGCATGATATTTTCTTTACTCAGCAACCAAAGAGACTGGGGGGCTATATACGAAAATAAAAAAGTTATTGAACAAATATTTTTCAATTTTGATAAAAACAAACTTAAAAATACCGATTATATGTATTTTGTTAATGCCTTAAAATCAAGAAAACTTGCTAACAGGTCTATCAATGCTCAAATGCAAAATTTGAAATACAACATTGAAATTTTTGAACAGATTGAAAAAGAATATAGTTCTATTGATTATTTTATAACAGCATTAAAACCGGCAGCAGTTGCGGTTTTATTTGCATGTACAGAAAGCCCATATAAATTAAAACAGATGAAATTTGCCTTAGTTCTTGAATATTTAAGGAACGTTGGGATTGATACAGCCAAACCAGATGTACATATTATACGAATTTTGAAACGTCTTGGATTACTTAATAAACTTGGTAATGAAGAAAAGCAAGTTATTGATATTTTAGAAAAAATAAGTTTAGAAACCGGTATATCAGTAGCAAAGATTGATTTTTTGCTATGGCATTATTGTTCAGAAAATTTTTGTAACATCTGTTCTGCAACCCCCAAATGTGGTCAATGCGTAATTAAAAAATTTTGTGCTAGGGAGGAAAAATGTCTGTAATAAAGGAAATAGAAGAATTTGTAAAATCAATGCCGTTGAATTATGAATTTTCAACAAAATGGTTTAAAACAGAATTAAGTAAAAAATATAATCGTTCTGAAGATAGCTATATCCCATCCGATTATTGCTATAACCGAAAAAATAACGGCATAAATTATAATAAGCAGCCGCATTATTTTCTCTATATAGAAAGAGGAAAGTATAGATATGTTGGTAAAAATTATGTTTATGACGGAATAATTGAACATACTCCGAGAAGAAAGAAATTATAAAAGAGGGAAATATGCCGATAGTTGTCGCAGCAATAAGTTGGTTTTCAATATTAGTTCTTGCAATGATTTTTGAAATATTAGAAGACACCGTATTTATATTTAAACTTGTAAGCAAAAATTTTATATTAGTTGTTCTTGTACTAGCTTTTTTATTTGTTACTTATATGATTGTTTTAGAAGTTATAAAAGAGTTAAAATACAAAAACGAATCGCCGGAAGATAAAAAGAAAAGAGAAGAATTAGAAAAAATTAAGGAATGGAGCCGGCGTAATAAGTGTTAAAAAATATACCGGCGGGGAAAAGAAGAAATAAAAAGTATATGTTTTTTAATTAAATGTCCTAGTAGTAATAGTAAAAACATTCCAAGAATATGCAAAAATCCTGATGATAATATTGAAGTATCTATGACAACAATTTTTTAGAAGTGTTCAGACCTGAATTTTACCAGCAAAAAAAAGTCCTGTTTGGTGAGGGAATAAGCAAAATTTAATATATTTATATTGTCGAATATATTGAAAATATTATCGTAAAAGGTTTTAAATTAAACTAAAACCATTATTTTAATAGATTGTTATGATATATCTAGTCCAGGCATTAAATGCTAAAATGAGTAGCAAAATGTGAAGTATTGTAAATTTTTCAATTATATCGAACACATTATAGACAGTAATTTAGAGATTTATTTTCACAAAATACCTTCGGGTTTAGTACCTTGACTAATGAGTTTTAAGCTGTTATTATAAGGTTGAAATTTGTACAATGATAACTGAATATTAGATTTTGGGTATTTCCCTTACTTAAATACCACCCAGCCGTAGACTTCATGCTAGGTAATAAAACAGAAGTCACTCCATAGAGATGGATTTAAGTATGCGTAGAAATTTTTGCCCACTAATATTTGGTTTGAATATTTAGAAAATACTTAAATCCTTTCTATCGGAGTTTAGTTGTTACTACTCGGGCGAGAAATAAGAAAGGAGATTTTTTATGCAGAACAGAATGCCACCAAATAGAATCAGAATGTTGGAAACAATGGAGGATATTAGAAAAAACTGTAGCGGTAGGCTCTATGCCAATATGTTTACGGTTAGAGAGTTCTCGGAAACTTTTAAAATAGGTATCAACACTGTTTACAAACTATGTAAAACTAAAGATTTTCCAGTAATTCAAATCGGCGGCAAGAAATATATAGTTGCAAATGATTTTAATGAATGGGTTATGAAAAATGTAGGAAAGGTAATAGAACTATGAATGTTGATGAATTTATGGAATTTGGCGAACAATATTACGGACATAACTTTGGATTTAGCACAAAACGAACATCATGTCTGTTTGATTACTCAAGGTTGTATAACGAAATACCTTGGAAGTATTCTAAAACAGTTGCTATGGAAGATAAAATTTCATGCTGGCAAGTTATCTATGCGTTAAGTGAGATTACCGGAAAGCACCTTTATCAAACTATCAAAGTTCTTCTAGATAAGCTAAAGGGTTTCTATGGGATATTTGTGCAAGATGAATTTGGGCGCTGGTATGTGACTTATGAAAATTATTTAAAATATGCGAAAGCTAATAAAAAGGTTTTTAGACTTGAAAATATTAAAAAGAAGGAGATTGGCTTATGGCTCTTACGTTTATAAGAATTGAACATTCTGTAAAATTTAAAACAATGAAAGAAGCAACAAGGGAAGCGGACACATTAAGAATGAATATTATACGCTACTGTAAAAGGGTAAAAATACCTTGTACGGCAATGATTGGAATTAGCGAAATAAATATAAGAAATGCTGAAGTTGTATTAGTAAAAAATGGCAAGTGCAGACCTGCAAGAAAAATTGTTTCAAAAGTTAAGCGAGCTGCTAAACCTGAAAAAATACAACCGCATTTACATATTATACTGCTATGTCCAAGTGGATATACTAAATTGTCCAAATATCTTATTACAAGAATCCAAGAGCGGTTTAAAAGTTCTACACCTGATTGGCATATTTATGCTGATGACATTGAGCAACGAGGCTATAATGATTCAGCGGATTATTATACCATTAATGACCCACTGTATTATATAAAGTATGTTGTCCGCCAATCAAGTTCTATAAGGTATGTTGAAGATTATACTGGACAAATTGATTTTGATTTTAAAGGACAAACAAAACTTGCATTAAAAGTGGTTGATGAACGCACTTATTTTCACAAAAAAATGCGTAAAAATTACCTTGAACCTGTTGAGAAATATCATAATTGGTGTAAGTCTAAATTAAAGAGTAATTGTAATAAGCTTGCTTATTTAAAAAGAGATATAATAAACACCAAGTTGTGTGTGGACTTTGATTCGGAAGAAAATGAAGAAAACATCTTCGTACTCAATGATGACGGTACTCCACAGGAAATTTGGTAGAAAAATCTGCCAATTTTTCAGGACTTGTTATTTTCAGTCAAGTATTATTTAGAAGCAAATATCAGTTTATTAATTGGTGTAAGAAGAAGCAGACATTCTAATTCATTAGTGATTATACTAGCGAAATATAAATTGCAACAATAAGCCAGAGAGTATGTCTATTTTTATTACACCAATTTATAAAACTTGATTAAGAAATGTCTTTAAATAGGCTATGGTCTAAAACAACATTTTGAAACCGTTTGAAATGTCTTTGTTTAGGGTTGATTTTTTAATTTTCCAATAAATATTTGAGGAAGTCTTTACAATCAAACATCAATATCCAATAATGCAAAAGTCACAACAAAAGGAGATGAAACGATGACTACAACAGGATTTAATTTTGCTTACATCAGAGTAAGTACTGAAGAACAAAACTTTGAAAGCCAAATGGAAGCAATGAAAGATTTAGAATTTACCAAGATTTTTACAGAAAAACAAAGTGCAAAAGACACAAACCGCCCAGAACTTCAAAATATGCTTGATTATGTTAGAGAGGGTGACACAGTATATGTCAAAGACTTTTCAAGGCTTGCAAGAAGTACAAAAGATTTACTCAATATTATAGATATTCTTGAAACTAAAAAAGTAAAACTCATAAGCATAAAAGAAAAATTAGACACAAGCACTCCAGCAGGCAAGTTAATGGTTACAATGCTCGGTGCAATTTATGAATTTGAACGTGCAAATCTTCTAGAACGCCAAAAAGATGGAATTGCAGTTGCTAAAAAAGAGGGTAAATACAAAGGTCGAAAGAAAATTAAAAAGCCGGATAATTGGCAAGATGTTTATAGCGATTGGTCTTGTCGTAAAATTACGGCGAAAAAGGCTTGTGAATTATTAAAACTAAAAACTAATACATTTTATAATTTCGTAAAAGAGGAAAGAAAGGAAATAGCATAATGGCAAAAAGAAGAAGTAATGGTGAAGGCAGCGTTTTTAAAGAAACCCGCAGCGGAAAATGGATTGCTAAATTTCAGATAGGATATGACGTTAAAGGTAACAGAGTTTTTAAATCTTGCAGGGCAAAAACCGAAAAAGAAGCAAGACTGCTCTTAAAGGATTTAATGGAAAAACATCATGCAGGAATTAATATAAGTTCAAAGAGTATTAAAGTTGGTGAATATTTTGAAAAATGGTTTTATGGAAATGTGATATACGGATTAAGAGAATCAACAAGTCAAAGTTATGAAATGATTATCCGCAGACATATTAAACCTTATTTGGGGAATATACCATTGGCCAATTTAACAGGAGATGATTTACAGGGCTTTTACGACTATTTATATAATCATGGCAAATTAAATGGTAAGGGGAATTTATCTCCGAAAACCGTAGAAAATATACATTTAGTAATAAGCAGTTGCTTAAATTTTGCATTAAAAAGAGGGGAACTTATTCGAAATCCATTATCAACAGTTAAACTAATACGCGAAGGGAAAAAAGAAATAGAAGTATTCACGAGAGAAGAACAAGAAAAGATTATGGCAGAATGTCCAAATCATTATTATGGTATGGCTATTAAGTTTGACTTTTTTACAGGATTGCGAGCCGGTGAGTTACTCGGTTTGACTTGGGATTGTGTAAATTTTGATAGAAATACCGTAAGAATAAATAAACAAGTGCAGAGAAATAAGAACTTTGGTAGAAATGCAGCCACGAAAACAATTTTAGGGTTTGTGTATAATACTAAAACGAAAACTTCTAATCGTGTTGTTAGCGTTTTACCTGCAATAATGAATGAATTAGCTCAATATAAAATACAACAGGATATTACCAAAAAGAAATTAGGACAAGACTATTACAATAAACTCAACCTCGTATTTCCACGTCAAGACGGATATTTTACAGATACAGGAACATTTCTTGATGCATTTAGCAGAATACAAAGAAAATTAGAAATTCCGCATAGAAGCGTACACGCAATACGGCACACTTTTGCAACAAGAGCATTAGAAAGTGGAATTCTACCAATAGTGGTATCAAGAACCCTCGGACATGCAAGTATTCAAATAACAATGGATATTTATGGGCACGTGGTTCCAGATTTTGCAGAACAAGAAATGGCGAAGATGGAAGAAGTTTACAAATAGACAAATTCATAGTTTTGTGCTATAATGAATCCGTTAAAGGCTAGTAATTACTGGATTTGCTAAAAATAATATGGCAGACTTAAAAAATAATATATTACTTAATAGAGTGTTTTCAAAAAACACATTAAACTTATTACTTAACAATCCAAATAAAAGTAATGCATTTTATGCTGTTATTACACGTTATATTACAGAATCTAAAGATAAAACAAATGGTCAGTTGCTTAGTGAAATTTATCAAAAATTGAAAACTGATTATAGAAATGAATATTATTATAAGAACACATTAATAAATACATTATTATTTAAAAAACATAATCCATACAGAACAACTGCTTTAACTGAAATACCAGTTGCTAAATCTAAGGCAGATTTTATTATGATTAATGGTAAAGCTGTTGTCTATGAAATTAAAACAGAGTTAGATAATTTTGAAAGATTAGACTCTCAACTAAATAACTACTATAAAGCTTTTGACCATGTTTGTGTTGTAACATGCGAAAAAAATTTGGAAAATTTACAAAAAAGAATTTACAACGATAATATAGGAATATATAAAATAACAAAGCGTGGGGCTTTATCAGTAGTTAGAGAACCTGTTATAGATAGAACTTATTTAGACCATGAAACTATTTTTAAAATTTTAAGAAAATATGAATATGAAAATATAATATTAGATTATTATAAAGTTCTTCCAAATGTTTCTCAATTCCAATATTATAAAGAATGTAAAAAACTTTTTTGTAATATTGAAATAAATACTGCGTATGAAAAATTTCGATTAGAGTTAAAAAAACGCTGTAAAATAAATATAGATTATGTTTTATCAATACCTGATGAAATTAAAAGTGTTGTGTACTTTTCAAACTTAAAAGATGTTGAATTTGAAAATTTGAATGTCTTTTTAGAAAAAAAATATGGGAGTTAATTATGTATTTTCCTTATCTTCGTGGGCGTCAATTTGAATTAATTGCATTAAGAGAATTACTTGAAAAAGGATTAATTAACGAACATATTTTTCCTATAATTGAACCCGTAAAATTATCTACTACATTAACAAAAACTTTAACTCTTTATAAAGAGAAAAATGCAAATATTTCAGTCATTTATAATCCTTGTGTTGGTAGTTTAGATAATGAACAACTAACTGCTACGACAGAAAACACTATTTGCAATACACTAAATCAGTTAACATCAGAAACTCCTATATTAAAGGCTTATCATTTAAGCAAAGAACTTCCTGAGATAGAAAGTAACTTATCAAATATAATACTAATTGCAAATAACCGTGATACAAGTATTCAATATAATAATATCTATAGTGTAGACTTTGCACCTAAATATACACTAATGCTTGATGAGTCTGATTTTAGGCGAAATATTAGAAATAGAAGCAGAGTATTATTGACTGATAATTTTATAAAGAAAAATAAAAATGCAGAGTATAATGGTGATGAATTTTACACACGAGATCACTTGTTTTATAAAGATGATGGTTATGTTGGATTCGCTGATTATTCAGTTGTGGGGAATGACTATACTGAATCCGGTTTTGCACCATATGCGGTTGCTATACACATCATATACTTAGATACAGATAATACAATGCGGATACACCACTTTGTTTCAGATTCTAATGAAGATTATTCTGATACAACTGGTAAATTTAGTGAAGCACTGGAAAAACTCATAAAATGGAATAAAGAAAAACAACTCCATACATATGCAATGCAAGAATTTCAAAGACTGTATGAAGAACAGGCATACCCCGGATTAGGAACGGTAAAAAAATTGTCAATTATGCATCACATAGAATTAGTAAGTGATTTTCTAGCTCAAAATTAGGAAAAATAAAAATGAAATTTTGTAGTGATTGTTTTAATGACACAGAAATAATAAACGTAATAAATAAGATTGATAATGAAGGAACTTGTGAAGTTACAGGTAAAACTTCTAAACATGTCTATGATACATCGGAACATACTTTCCTTAAGGGATATTTCGACGAATTATTGAATATTTATACTCCAGTCTCAGAGTTAGTACAAAAATTTGATAAAAAAGATACTTTAAAAATAAAGTATGATTTATTAAGCAACAATTGGAATATTTTTAATGACAACTGTAAACACTCAGATGTTTATAAAATTTTAAAAAGTATATGCCCTGAAAGATATGAAGAATCTCCAGAATTATTTAACGGAGATGTTATAATCCCAGAACTTTATGATGAAAAATATAAAGCCGAACATTCTTTACTGAAGATACATACTTGGGAAGAATTTATATATAGCATAAAATGTTGTAATAGATATCATTCACATCATTTAAACTTAGACATTTTAAGGAAAGCGTGCATTGCCTCTACAAAAAAATATAAAAAGGGCGAAAAATTTTATAGAGGTAGAATTTCATCATTAGAAGGATTGCAAGCAAAAGATATGAGTGCTCCTCCAATTGAAAAAACAATAGATGGACGTGTGAATTCGGCTGGTATTAGATGTTTATATCTTGCAAATAGCGTTAATACAACAATAAATGAAGTTAGAGCTGGCATATTTGATTATATTACGATTGGTACATTTGAACTAAAAGAAGATATAATTGTTGTGGATTTTCGAAAAATAAATAAAATCAGTCCATTTATATTTGCATTAAATGGATTAGATTTAACCGAATATGCATTAAATAAGCCCTTTTTAAATAAAATAAATGATGAGATGGGGAAATCAGTTAGAAAGAGTGATTCTAAATTAGATTACATCCCTACTCAATATATTTGCGATTACATAAAATCAATAACGTTAGAAATAGAAAATCTCCCATCAAAATTTATGGGAATTGAATATAATAGTACACTTTGTAAAGATGGTTATAATTTGGCAATATTTGAACCCGAATTATTTGAATGCATTGAGACAAAGGTTTATCAAGTACAATCTCTTGAATATAATACTAGTGAAATATAATCAATTATTTAACTTAACTAGCAACACATTCTGCTACGCATGAGTTTAACAAATTATAATCAACTTAGTTAAACAAAGTAAATTCTCATAAAAATTAGTGCCAATTAGTGGTAAATCGTGAAAAATCGTTAGAGTGTGGGCAACCCGAAGGACTCCTCATAACCCGAAGGTCGTTGGTTCAAATCCAGCACCCGCAACCAATTGAAAAGCAATAGGGATAAGGTTTAAAACCTTATCCCTGTTTTTTAAGTTTTTAAATTTTCTATTATTTTGGGTGACTGGTTGACAAAATATTCGTAAACTAATTGCGAAATAGAACGGATTAAATCGGCGTTTTCAGAATCCGACAGAGACGAATCCTGAATAAACACTGCAATATAATAAACCCCGCCTCTTGGAAGTATTACAAATCCGGCATCATTATCTGCAATTTTTATTCCATTTGACTTTCTTGAAGAAGAACCTGTTTTATGCCCTGTCAGAACACCTTCCGGCAAACCCGCTTTGAGTTTATCTTGTCCGGTTTTTGTCTCCAGCATAATTTTAACTAAATAATCTGTAGAATTTTTTGATAAAAGTCCCCCTTCATAACCTTTTTTTATCAGCTTTACCATATCTGACGCAGAGGCTTTATTTAAGTATTGTTTTTCGATATCTTTATTCATTTCCTTTTCATTGACGGCTATTTCAATATCTTTAAAACCGATTTCTTTAATGTAACTGTCTATTGCAGCTATTCCGCCGGCATATTCAATTAAAATATCACAAGCGTTATTATCACTTTCTGAAATCATGTATTTCAATAACTCTCTAATCGAGATTTCAAAAGGTAATTTTTTATATTTATTTAGCATTGGACTGTATAAATCTTCATCAATCATTGATTTGGAAATCTCCAACTTTTTGTTCAAAGAAATATTTTCTTTATCAAGTTTCGCCAGAACTTTTAGAGCAACAATATATTTAAAAACGCTTAGTAAAGGCTGACGGCCTTTATCAAATACCCAAATCCTATTATCTTTTTGAACAGCTAAGCCGATTTTTGCATTTTTGTTAAAGATTAACCTGTAAAGCCTGAACTCAAGCGAATTCAACAAAAAACAACTTACAAAAACACATATTACGGTTAATGCAATAAAAAAAAGTGCTTTTTTATTTTTCATCATACATCAAATTATATTATAAAAAATAATTTGATTACTGAATTAATTGGCAAATTAACACTTTACATTGCAAATTCAGGTTCTAAAATTGTATTGGAGATAAACATGACTACCCCGTTTCAAAAACATTTTAAAGATATTTGTCTTAGCCTTGGAAAAAACAACAAAGCCCTTTACGGAGCTTTGACAATTGCTGTATCAAAAGGAATTCTCCGCCCCACCTTCACGATGATGGACAAAAAACAGGAGAAAGCCTCTAGAACTTACACCGCGTTCAGAGAAGGTTTGACAGGCGCGGTTGCCTTTGGCTCATACCTGGTAACAGATGCCGGTGTTGAAAAGCTCGCCAAACACATTGCAGTTAAAACAAATCATGTAAAAGAGCTTCCAAAAATGAAATCAACCTTGTCCTTAATTACAGTAAGTTTAACAGCATTATTTGTCATCCCTGGAATTTGTAATGCGGCAACAAAACCCCTTCTTGACAAATTCATAACAAATAAAAAAGCAGAAGTGCCAAAAAACTCAACAAAAACATTGTCCCGCCCGGAGAAACAAGATGTCAACTTTAACGGATATCAAGCTCAAAACATGTATCATTTCAGGAACTTTTACAGTTCCGGAATGAAGATTGGAGGTATATAATGCTTGATAAAGTTGCGAATATACTTTTAAATCCAAAATTTGTAAATTTTGCGAATAACACAAAATACACGGTTTCTACAGAATCTATTTTCAAGGCAACAGGCCGGCCGGCAGCCATTATGATGGACAAAAAGGTGGATGAAGATACAAGAAAATATGCTGCAACAAAAGAAGGTTTATATCAAATGCTGTGTCTGGGAATTTATCTCACAATGATTCCTTTTATCTTTCAAAGATACGGTTTTAAGATAGCCCAGCGGATACTAAAAGGTGATAAAGAGCTTCCGGCATTCAAAGACGCACAGGAATATTTAAATTATGCAAAACTGGCAAAAATGAACATCGAAGAAAGAAAAAACAGTAAGCTTTTATCAAAAATTTCAGATACCTTAAAAGCAGATAAAGGTGACAAATTGACATTAAAAGAACACCTGCTTAAGGAGGAACAGCCGCCTGAATTTCCTGCGGCCAAAGGCGCGATTGAATTAAGCAACCTGACAGGAACAGTCATAGGTTTGGCATGGATTGCCTCTGAATTAAGCAATCATATACTTCATCCGCTGATGCGTGGTTTAGGTTTTGAAGAGAACAAAAAACAAAATCGTAGTAAAATAAATATTAATGCATAAAGGAGATAAATATGAGTGTATTTGAAGCAGGAATGATGGTTTGTTTCGGCATAAGCTGGCCGGTTGCAGCCTTGAAAACATACAAATGCAAATGCGTACATGGTAAAAGTATTCATTTTTCAATGCTTATTCTTTTAGGATATATTTGCGGCATTGCACACAAGGTTCTTGATAATATGGACTGGGTTTTCTGGCTGTATATTATAAATACGTTTTTCCTGCTTGTGGACATGTTCCTGTATTGGAAATACAAAGATAACGACGCCCCGGCTTCTGATGAAAAGAACGAAGCCGAGATTAAAGAAGAAGTTCCGATAAATTAATTTCAGCCTAAGTCACGGTTTTGACGGATTTCTTTGTGCCATGTGTACAGGAAATAAAGCCCTAAAATAAAATATGTTCCCCACATTAAAATTGTGGCAAAACAGTTTGAACCGTGCAAATATGCTTCAATCCACATAATTACAGATAATCCGTTTACAATAGTCCAAATATACCACTGCTCAATACAGCGTTTTATTGTCAAAATCAGACCGAATACAGAAAACACTGTTGTAAAAGCATCAACAAAAGGCGTTAAATCACCGGTATATTTCAAAAGAAAGGCTGCAATCAGTGACAACACTCCCGCTGAAGTAAAATAGGCAAAACGCTCGCCGGTTTTCAGCGAAGTTTTAATAATCTCTTTAGTTTCTTTATTAAGATGCTTACGCCATTTAAAAATACCCAAAATCTGCATGGGAAAATAATAAAGGGCATAAAGACATAAATTTCCGTAAAGATGATTTTTGTAAGAAATATACGCGTAGCATAAAGTTCCGCAAAGCCCGAAAAAATAACATGAAATTTTGCCTTTTCCTGCCAAAATAGTATAACTTATTCCGCAAACAGCCGAAACCAGCGCAAATTTATTATCACCAATGCAGATTGATATTATTATAATCAAGAGAATTTCAAGCGGAAAAACAACTCTTTCAACCCTTCCCCATCCTGACAATTCCGATTTAATAAACTCTCTTATATTCATCATAATTATTATAATATAAAATTTTTAAGAAACATTTTACTTTTTTCTTTGTGTGTTGTCTACTTGTAATAGGAAAAAGCGTATGCAAGTAAATAAAATAAGCCGAAATAGTACAAATTTTACAGGAGTTTTGACAAACAAAACAGTTCTCAAAACTCTTGAAAAAGTTTCCGAGCATGGAACCTCGTTTTCTGCCGGAACTGCGCTTGTGATGTCACTTACAACACGTCCGTTTGCAATTCTTAAAACACCAAATGTTGAAAAAGAAAACAAACAGTATGCAGTTGCAAATTCAATAGGGTCAGGGCTTATAAAATTTGCAATGGTAGAAGCAATTGCACTTCCAATTGAAAATGCCGTAAAAAAAATCGACAAAAATCCTGAAAAGTATCTTAAAAAAACGTCTATCAAGAGTTTTCAGCCGTCTTCAAAGCCTTTAACCTCTTCAAAAAGCTACAAACTGGCAACCCAAACTCTAAAATTAGGCGCAGGACTTCTTACAGCAATTCCTAAATCTATTTTAACAATTGCGTTTATTCCGATTATTATGGACAAACTGTTTGACCTCAAAATTGTAAAGCACAAGGAATCTTCCCCGAAAAATACATCCTCAGCAGCAAAAGACAAAAATATTCCTTTTACAGGCGCTTTGTCAGAAACAATTCCAAAAGGGATTGCAAAAGTTCTTGATTGGGAGGTTTTCAGAAACTTTGCCGCAAAACACCAGAACAACGATAAAAATATCGCAAAGCATATGACAGCAGCCACTGATATCCTTTTAACCTCAAGTTTTGCATATTTGACAAATCGAAGCAGCCAGATTAAAGAAGAACGCAAAAAAGCGCTTATTTACAACAATGTAATCTCAACCGGAATTACATTAACAGGCGGCTATGCGGTTGACAGGGTTATAAAAAAGCACACGCAGACCTTTATTGATAAATTTTCAAAGCTAAACAAAAACGACCCGAAACTCCACAAATACATAGAAGGAATTAATATTGTACGGCCGGCATTAATTTTTGCGGCAATTTATTACGGCTTTTTACCAATGATTTCAACATATCTGGCCGAAAGAATTGACAAACAAATCACAAAAAACAAATAATAATTTTTATTACAAATTTTGAACATTTTTAACATTTTTGACAAATTTTCTTCTAATTATTTTTTATTGTAGTAAAATAGGAAAAAAGAAGTAGAATAAAAGGATTTGTAAATTGCAGAATACCGTTACAAAAACCATTAAACCTTCAGATAAAAAATTGTTTTCAGGTAAAAGAAACAATAATCTTCTAATTTTTCAATCAATAGAAAAAAAACTTAATAAAATTTTTGCAGATGAAATGGATTCATCTGACTCAATATTTAAATATGTTTCAAGTAATGCCATTCATAAAATGGCATTATTTTTATCCGGCGCCAAAGGCAGAGCCTGCTCAATCGGAATTGCCGGTGAAACAGCAAGCGGCAAATCAACGATTACACTCGATATAATTGATACAATTGAAGCCTTTGCAAATGAATATTGCATTGAAAATGCTATTACAAGAATTAATACAGACGATTATTACTATGACCGCTCGGAAATGGTAAAAAAAGCCGGAAGCTTTGCAGAATTTGCAAAACATTATGATTTAGATGTTCCGGAAGCCTTAGAACTGGAGCTTATGAAAGAACATATAAGAGCGCTTTTGAATGGAAAAACCGTCTGGCTTCCCAAATATGACATGTCTGGAACGGCTATCAGAAAAGACAATGTAACCCGCGCAGTTCCCGCAAAAATTATAATTTCGGAAGGTTTATTCACGTTAACAGAAAAAGTCGTTGATGCATTTGATTTTAAAATATACGTTGATGTTTCAACTGAAATTCAAAAAGAAAGATTTTACAAACGCGCAGCTGAAAGGAATTTAGGCTCCTCCAGCGATGAAGTCTACAACAACGCAGCAAGTAAAGCCAAAACTCATATTCATCCGACAATTTCAAATGCAGACATAATTCTTTCAGGTGAAGCTGACAGACAGGCTTACAAACATTTTATCAATAAAATCATCGATATAGTAAAAGAATTACACTATAACAGCATTTTAATGTACTCATGATATTGATTTTACAGCGACTTTATAAAGAGTTTTGGTTACAAAATTTATATTGATATTTTCAGACATTTTAGACAATTCTTCAGACATAATGTCATTTCTTTCGTCAATTTCATTAACTTTTGCAGTGTTAATTAAATCATCAGAGACATAATTTTCTGTAGCAACTGTGTTAAAACCATCAAGTCCTGCTATTGATACTGATTTAACACCTATATTAATCAATAGTTTAAGAACCATTAATGCAACATTATCAAACATTTTAGAGTTATTTAAATATGATGAATAGTTTAATACATAAGCATGTTTTGGCCTGTTCTCAATATTTGAAGTTAAGATTAACGGAGCTTCATTATTATTTAAAGATAAAAATCGTTTGACATTTGTTATAAATGCAAGATTTTCTTCAAAATCCTCCGGTATAAAATTTAGAGATACAATAAATGGATTTTCAGCATTGATAAACTTTTTAATAGTATCCTTTTCAGTTTTTAAAGATTTACCAGGAGCCAAAAGTAACACTTTTTTATTAGATAAAATATTTGTCAGATATTTAACAGTATCTGTATCATCTATAACAGCTGAAAACTTATCCAGATACAATTGTTTTATCAAGTCAGTATCATAAGAGGATTTTTTATTATCCGGAATTGACTGTAGCAAGGAATTAATAAATTCTACAGGTACGGTTTGTTTATCCACAAGATATTTAGCATAATTAGGATGACAATGATTAGTTGCAGCAAGGTAGTATGGCACAGAATACCCCCATGGAGTTTTAGCAAAAATAGGATTAATCTGTTCATCAATAATTTTTAGGATTGGAACAATATCATAATTTGCCCCATAATTGTCATTAAGATACTGAGTAAGAAGTTCAGTACAAAGGTTTCCGGCTCCTCTACCCATTCCGAATACGGTTGAATCTATAATAAGTTCTCTATCATTACATACTTTCATAAGACATTGGGCGTTTGAGAAAGAAAGTTGCAAGTTATTATGCGAATGAAAGCAGAGAGCTATATTTTTATCTAATGAGCTGTCTATTACATAAAAAGCAGTAAGAATATCTTTTTCTTTCATAGCACCTGTAGTGTCAACAATTGTAAGACCGTTAGGTTTAATCTCATTAACTTTTCTAACAAGATTTAACAATTCAGAAGAAGAATATGTATTTGTATGCATAGGGTTTACAAAAACACCATATCCTTTTTCTATCAGTCGCTTACAGTATTCCAGAGATTCAGCAATATCATTCTTTTTAAACACGACACGTAGTAAAATATTTTTTTCCGCGCATTCTGGAATATTTTCAATAGGATATTCTCCAAAATTTATCATCAAAGTATATAAAGTCTCAGAACATTGTTCAGTAAGGAGTTTTAGCAAATATGAAATTGTTGGAAAAAGAGTTTCATTTTCATTATATTCAATGTTTTTCAGAAACCCACACTCAATATATTCAACATGAGATTTGATAAGGTTATCAAAGATTTTTCTTATATTTCTAATACCGAAATTCCATTGGTTTACATAACCTCCGTCGCGCAAAGTACAATCTAAAACTTTAATTTTTGACATAATTATTCATCCTATATTTTTTGTACATAAATTCTGCAAATTCAAAATCAATTTCGTTATCAATATCAAGCCCTTCAATATCGCAAACAGGTAATAAAAAAGGTTTATTTGCAACAAATGCTCTATATTTTATCATATCTTCTCTTGATATAATATTTATAGCTGAATTAATGGCATATATATCCGGTAAATCCTGACTTCTTGGTTTTTTGTCTTCCGAATAATTTATCGGTTTGCCATTTTGCCATAAAAACATTTTAATGACATTAACAGTATTACAGGAATTATATTCATTAATATTATCATAGTATTTTTTTAGTGCAAGTCTAACTGTATCATCTTTAATTAAAGGATTTGTAGCATCTGCAAATAATATAACATCACTATCGCAATGATTTGCTAAATCAACATAAACTTCATTTATAGACACTTCAGACGATGCATAGTAAGAATCCCTTTTTATCGTTTCAGCACCAAGAGATTTAGCAATATCTAACATCTCATCACTATCTGAATTTACTATAACACCGTCTAATTCTTTAATTCTCTGCATTTGCTTAATTTTTATCTCCAATAGACTGCTATCTGCAAAAGGCCGTATATTTTTATTTTTGACTCTTTGAGAGCCTGCTCTGACTGGAATAAGGGCTTTTATCATTATGCAGCCCTCCTGAAATCCTTTGAGGAGAAGCTTTTACGGAGCCCCCCCCCCCTTTGAGGTATTGTTATTACTGGATTTGAGGATATTTGTGAATTATGTGCTTTTTTATACAAGAATTCTGCAAACTCAAAATCCAACTCGTTATCTATATCTATAGCTTCTATATCATCTAGAATATAAAAATAAGGTTTATAACCCATTAAATCTTTTCTTTCATACATTAATCTGCGTGGCACCAAATTTATTGCATGATTTAAAGAATAAATTTCGGGTAAATCTTGACTCCTTGGTTTATTATTAACATCATAATTTATCGGTTTGCCATCCCGCCATAAAAATTCTTTTACCGGCGATACAGTAGACACCGAATCATACTCTCGATTAAGTTCTTTATATTTATTAATAATTGACCTAATAGTTTCCGTTTTTAATAACGGGTTAGTAACATGAGTGTATAAGATTAAATCTGCATCTGTAGTTTCAGCAATATTGCGATATAAATCATTTGCACTAACTTCGCTTGATGCATAATAAGCCTCTCTTTTAAAAACATCTGCGCCAATAGATTTTGCTATATCAAGCATTTCATCACTATCTGAATTCACGATGACACCATCTAATTCTTTAATAGAAAGCATTTGTTTTACCTTTATTTCCAATAAATTACTGCCTGCAAAAGGCCGTATATTTTTATTTTTGACTCTTTGTGAACCTGCTCTGACCGGAATAAGGGCTTTTATCATTATGCAGCCCTCCTAAAATCCTTTAAGGAACCGCTTTTACGGAGCCCCCCCCCCCCCGAAATATGCAGTTTAAGAGCATCTTGAACTCTTTGTAGGTCTTTTTGAGTATCTACAGAAAAAGAATCAGAATCAACTTCGATAACTTTAACCAATTTATGATTTTCCAGCATTCTCATCATTTCCATATCCTCTATACCTTCCAGTTTGCCAACCGGAGTCTTTTCATAAAATTTCAATGTTTCATAAGTAAATACATAAACCCCGATATTTTTAAAATAATCATAATTGATAGACGCTTTAGGAAATGGAATCGGCAGTCTAGACATATAAATCAATTCATTATTATTGTTCAATACAAGTTTTATAGTTGTCGGGTTAACAACATCCACCGGATTAGAATATTTTTTAGTCAGCATTGCTGCATCATACTTTGCATTTTTTGCCATTTCTCTGGTTATTAAGCTTATATGTTCAGATTGAATTAATGGTTCATCCCCCATTATTACAACATACAAGTCAGCTTTGACCGTATTGGCGACTTCACAAACTCTATCAGTACCTGTGGGATGGGAAGTTGATGTCATAATGACGTTCATATTATACTTATTACAAACATCTTTTATACGCTCATCATCAGTAGCTACATATACTTCATCCAACTCTTGTACTTTAACAGCCTGTTGATATACCCACCAAACCATTGGCTTACCCAATAAATCTGCTAAAGGTTTTCCTTCAAATCTACCTGATCCATATCTTGCAGGAATTACTCCTACTATTTTCATATTTACTCCTTTATAATTTCCAGAATTTCTGAGCGTTCAAGTCCTTTTTCGCTAGGATGTATATATCCCCAGCTTACCAGCAAAGGTCTAATGTTAGAATATTTTTTACAGAAATTTATATTATCGATACTGTCTTCAATTAAAAAACAGGTATCTATATTATAATTTTGAATGTATTTATCAATAAATTCTGCTTTATTATTATAAGCTTTCAAATCCTCATTTGCAAATAATTTAATATTATTTACATCATATTTTTTAAGTTTATTTTGAACAGGAAGTCTTTTCTTATTTGTCAAAATAATAAATTTTTCATGGTCGTCTTCAGAAAGTTTTTTGATATCATAAAAGAATTCAAACGGCTCATCCAGCTTATCCCAAAAGTCGAAATCCGATTTTAAAAGGTTTTCTCTTGCTTCTGTATATTTATTATCGAAATCAATCACAGCCTGAGTTTTGGAAGTATTTTGAGTGAATAAATTTTCAAAAACATTCCCTTCTGCATTTTCCTCGATTAGTTTCAGAATATAATAAAATTGCCAGCTATGTGTTACCAAATATCGAAAATTACGAAATTTTTGATAATGCTTGCTATCAATGGGTGCTTTTACATCAACATCAAAATAAGCTTTCCGTGCAAGCAAATAAGCTTCTTTAACGCTATCAAATAATACTCCGTCAAAATCTAAAAATATTATTTTCATTAAATAATAACCTCTTCTGCGAATTCCAAAGAATTTAATTTATCATAGAATATTTTATAAACTTCGTTTTCATAATCTGAATACCTTTGCTGATTATCATATTTTTGTTGAAAATGTTTTTCTTGCTTTAAATTAGGCATTTCATAATTAAATACATCTTTTAATATTTTATAAACTACAGATTTCGGATGGAGTATCTCATATTTATAATCAGTATTCTGTATTGTTGAATATACTATTTGTGGAGTTGCAAAAAGAAATAGAGATTTTAAACCGAAATATTCTGGGATTTGCACTTGACAATAATTGTCAGAACCTTGTAAATAACTGTTCATTTTTAAATACATTGAGAAGGCAATTGTATTTTGTATTTTGTATTTTGTATTTTGTATTTTGTATTCATTTTTTGCAATTTCAATAATTTTTAATAGTGAGTTATAATACTCTTTAGATTTGGTGCTATCAATTAAAGGGCGGTAACCTTTTTCATCAAGGAAAGCTAAGAAATATTCAGTGCCCTTTTTGGGTAATTTATATACTCTGTTTTTAGGTCTTAAAATTTTTAAAATGTTCCACATTATTGTCGAGCAAATAGTATTTGGAGAAAACAATAATGTTCGTGAAATCAAACTTCCAAACCTCTTTTCCGTAGGGCCAAATCCAAATATTGCATCAGAAGCCTGTCCATTTATAACAATCGTATCATTACCAAACTCTTTTTTTATGGCTTCAACTGCACCATAGAACATTGGAGCTATAAATCTATCAGTAAATAGAGTATCAATAATCTGTTGTGGTAGAACTATATTTCTATCAACAGCAATTTCTTTCACAGTAATCCCAAGCTTTTCTGCCGAATATTTAACCTTTATTGTATCCTCGTAGTTCATTGCATTTGTAGGAGTTACTTTTGCAAAGACTGGAATAAACTCAACGTCCTGTTCTTGTAACATTTTAACAATTAAGGTTGAATCAGCACCGCCAGAAAACAATAAAACTTTTTTTTGAGGCATTTGCTTAATAATAGATACGGTATCACGTAAATCGTTCACAACTGAATCAAAATGTTTTTTCCTGTTTGGTTTATTTTCTATATTTTTGAAATAAAGTTCCTCTTGTATTTCATTAACAGTTATTTCCATAACATGAGCGGGTTTTATCTTTTTGATTTTTTGGACAAAAGTATTTCCTCCTGTAGTATACCTATGCTTATCCCAATACTCAATCTCGAATTTATTTGGAACCCTTTCTTTTTTATCTAACAAATTAAAAAGTGTAAGAAAATCGTCAGAAAAATATATCTCATTATCAAGATTTAAATAATAAACCCTGTAATTGCCAAACATATCATTTATGATTGTAACTTTATCCTTATAAAATTTTATAAAAGTATAGTAACCTTTGACATTATCTATATCTTGTATGCTAAAATTTTTACAATTCATATTATATGGAAATCCCATAACAATTGTACATTCATCTTGATAGTAAGGTTTTTGTTTAAATAAAAATGTTATATTTTTATGTTGTATGCGAAATACTGTCTTTTGCATTAAATCCCCTCCTGATTATAGTTCCATAATCTATATCTAACAATACCATAAATTCTTATAAGAAGCATTATTGCATAAGGAATTATAGTTAAATATGCAAGTGTTGTAATATTTAACTTATTTAATAGAAATAAAACACTTAAAATTAAAATGTGAACACCTGCCGCTATTGACAAAGAAACATTTACAATCTTTGTATGCCCCATTGCTGCTACTAATGGATAACCAATTAATCCAGATAATGAAGAAAAAATTACCGTTATACAAAAAATTCTGAGTGTATGATAAGCCAACATCATTTCTTGACCATAAAAGATTATTATTAGCTTTTGTGCAAAGATATATACAAACATTGAAACAAATATCATTGCTAATGCAGATGGATAAAATATTTTTTTATACAATTTAATATTTTTAGTCTTTGAAATATAGGGATATAAAGCAGTACCAACAGGAGCTGAAATTGAATGAACAGCTTGAAAAATTTTTTCTGCAGCAACATAATATCCTAATAATACTGGAGTTGTAACAAATCCAAGAACAAAGGCATTTGTATTTGTATAAAATGTTTCTGATATTCTAGCAAGAAAGAACTCTGTACTATACTTAAATTCATGTATAACCATAGGAAAATTTGGAATAAAAAGTCTAAGGTTAAAACGTTTGATTGCTATATATATTCCAGTTAATCCTGCGATGATACAACCTATTGAATTTAAAATAGCAACAAGATGATAATCCGATGGAGACTTAACAAAAACAAATATCAATAAAAGAAATATTAATCTAGCAATTATATTTAGCATAGTAACATATTTCATGTGTTGGATGCCTTGAAAATACCATATTGGATAGATTGCATTGCCAATTACCATAAAAAATGTTAAATAAAATAGCTGCCATTCCACCCTAAATTTTGGGATAATGAGGATTAAACTTGTTAATATAATAAAACTTAGTATAATCAATATAAATTTACAAACCATAACAGAGTTAAAAATTTTAGCAATTTTATTCTGATTTTCTTTACAAATTGCAATCTCCCTAACTGCAGATAAGTTAAACCCATATTCTGTCAATATTGTAAAATACATAATACAGGCCTGTGCCCAGAAAACTAAACCAAATTTTTCAACACCTAAAACTCTTGACAAATAAGGTAGTGACACCAAAGGTATAATATATGAAACTATCTGAGTTATCGCAATAGCTATAGCATTTTCAAACAAAGCAACTTTTTCATTTTTTTTACATTCCATATTGTTTTACATATTCCTTTATCTTTTCATTTTGTGATAATAGGGGTTTATCCTTGATAAAATTCATATATATATCTTTAATTTGTTGTTTTAAAATATACCTAGGAGTATTAGAAACATTTAACTTCAAAAGTTCTTTATAATTAGGTGAATATTCCTTTACCATATATCTTATAACATTTATATTAACACTATTTTCCTTTTTAGATATAGCTTCATCCAAAACATTACTAAAACATGGTACATGCCAATAATGAGCTGTAGTTAATGAAGCAGTAGAAGACATAGAAACTAATGCTAATATATCAATGTTATATAATTCAATAGGGAATTTACAATCTATAAAATAAACTCTTGAATTATTTTCTAAACCATAAAAATCATTATCCCTTGGATGGGCTTTATATAAAATCGAATAACCAGCATTTATTAAATTGTCAAGCAATATTTTTTGCTCTCTTGCAAAAGTTTCCCTATCTAACCCTGAAACTTCCCAATATACACCACAGTATAATATAGTTTTTTCTTTTTCCAAGCCATTTGTATTTATAGGATATTTTTCGGACAGATTAGTTGCAATATTCTTGAACTCATTAATATCAATGTTCTCAAAATTTATTGTTGTTAAATCTTCCAACCCTAAGAAGTCAAGCTTATCAAGATATTTATGAGACTTAAAACTTTTTAAATTCGAAATTTTATCACTATTATAATTAAGAAGAGATCCTGCACCTTCATCAATAATTGTAATAGGAGTTTTATTATATATTTTTTTTACTGGTTCTATATGCACAGGATGGTTAAGTAAATAAATCTCATCAAAATAACAAATATTATTCAATATAATCTCAGTTTCCATTCTTATATTTACTACAAAAAACACTTTTTTAAATCTATGTAACTTCGCAAGTTGTAATGTTTTTTTTATAAAGTCTTCTCTTCCCTTGCCTGTATCAACAAGAAGGTAATCTTCATATTCATTAAAATTTCCAATTTCATTAATGATTGATAGGATATTTATTAATGAGATATTTCCAGAAGATGTAAACAACCTTGTTTTAATTTTATTTTTTTTAAATAAAAAACTAAGATTATACTGTAATATAAAAAAAGGAAACCAAATTTTAGCTAAACAGAACTTAATTTGTCTTACTATCTTAAATTCATTCAAAAACATATTTATCCATCCATTGTATATTTTTTCTGTATGTATTATTATACAACAGAAAAGGAAAATAAAGAGGTATTTTAAATGCTTGTTATTGAATTTATGAAAGATAACTTTGAACATCTAGATTGTAACGCAGGAATTTTAGCCCAAATATTATCTCATGCAGAACAAGAACCTATTCATATTTTTTGCGGAGATAGCCATTTTAAGAATCTTAAACAAAAGTTAGACAATTATCAAATAAATACAAGTAAATTAGTACATCATAAAATAATCCCAATAGGTAAAATTATTAGAGATTATTCTCATTTTACCCATCAACTAAAAATTATAAAAAATATAGTTGATTTTTCTATTAAAAACAACGAATCAAATATTTTGTTCTTATATACAACACCTTTTTCTCTTTATTTTCTAAAAGTTTTTTGCACAATTTATAAATCAATTAATATTAAAACTATAATACACTCAGAACTAGAAAAAATTGATTTAAAAGAATATTTATCAAATACCCCTAAAAATAAATTTCAAGTATTTTTCTATGTGTTATTATTTGGAATACGAAATCCATTAAAACTTCCAACTCCTAAGAATTTAAAATATGTTGTCTACGGGAAATCAATAAAAAACAATCTAATAAAAATATTACCTAAAATTGAGAATTCTGTAATTGATATACCACTTCCTACGTTATACAATTACAATATTGCCCCAAAATCAATTGCTGTACCTTTAAAGTTTGGAGTTATAGGTCAGTGCTCAAAAGCTAAAAATAGTAGTACCATTAGCAAGTTACTAAAAGAATTAACTGAAATGAAAGTTGAAAATTTTCAAATTGTTTTTACAGGTTATATAACAGATGAATTATTGTTTAAATATTTACAAAACTCACAATATGTTGACCCAAAACACGTATCAAATAGTATGGTATCTGATTATGAAAGAAATAAATTACTAGTTCAAATTGATTATGCATTATTTACTTATAAATTAAATAGTTATAAGTATACAGCTAGTGGAGCATTAATTGATGCTATAAATTTTGAAAAACCTATTATTGCGCTGTCAAACGATTATGTAAAAAGTTATTTTGATATATATGGAAATATTGGATACTTATGTAATTCTTATGAAGAATTAAAAAATAAAATAATTACAATTACAAAAAACTTTCCTAAAGAAGAATATGAAATACAAGTCAAAAATATACAAAATATCAAAAAAAGGGAAAACTTAAAAAATATTCCTTATTTATTTTAAAGTTTATTTTATTTTTATTTTGTAAACACAAGGAAGCATTATAATACCGAGTACAATCAAATTAAATGGTAAATTTATAATTGTAGGACAATTAATATATCCTGTTTTAAAAAATACATCAATAACAGAATAAAAAATTAAGAGATAAAATGCAATAAAACATTCATTTTGCTTATATTTATTAAACAGCAATTGTAATATTGAAACAAAAATACCATACAAAAAACCTGAAATAATTATCCCTAATACTCCAAATACCCAATAAAAATTTGCAATACCTCCAAAATCAAATCCAACTTGATAATAAGAGCTACTATTGTCATAAATATTATCAGACATGACATTACAAAAAAGCCTACCTTTAGAATTTCCACCATATATTTTATTTTTTTGCTCTCTTGGGAGATATGACAGGGTATGATAAAGCAACTCCTCTTTAAGATGCATTGGATTATCTATTATGATAGAACTATCGCTATAATACCTATTAATATACTTAAAAAAATTAATAGAATTTACAAAAGAGTCATTACGTTCAGCAAAATCAGCAAATAGATTTACGCTTGTATTAGATTTTTTATATGCGGCTTCATAATTACCGTATCCTAAAGCTGCAGCCGTATTTCTATATTTTAAATATATACTACTAAAACCCAAAAGCGCTATAAGCAAAACTAATGCTCCAAAAAGGTGTTTCACTCTAATTTTTTTTACAAAAGAAAAAATCATAATTAAATAGAATACTGCAAATACTAAAACTCCCCTACGCCCAGAAATTA
>ERZ780157.304-NODE-304-length-69429-cov-6.771932_pt1 | contig 69429 bp, 64 predicted proteins | sample MGYA00511169_ERZ780157 | MGnify/ENA primary metagenome ERZ780157 (study PRJEB29588, sample SAMEA1965149) | human gut metagenome | biome: human gut; feature: human-associated habitat; material: faeces | place: Denmark | collected 2008/2010 ...
GCCTACCGTCGGCTTTTTTGCGCAGGGGCTGCGCCAATGACGCAGCCCCTTTTTTATTTTTTCTTTTTGCTCTTCTTTTTGTCACGCTCCGTCGGAACCTTTGCAGGCTCGGCGGCGGGCGCTTTCGCGGGGGAGGGCTCTGTTGACGAAGCTTTTGACGCCTCCTCTGCGGCTTCGGTTGCTTTTTCCTTGTTCAGATCCTCGCGCAGGAGCTTATAGAGCGTTGCGGCAACGGGAACCGACACGAGCATGCCGGGAATTCCGAACATTCCGCCGCCAACCGTTACGGCAACGAGCACCCAGATGCCGGGAAGCCCGATCGAGGCGCCCACTACGCGCGGATAGATGAGGTTGTTTTCGAGCTGCTGCAGGATCATGATAAAGACCAGAAAGATCAGTGCCTTGATGGGCGAGACGGTCAGAATCATGAACGCACCGCCGAATGCGCCGATGTAGCAGCCTGCAACGGGAATGAGTGCTGTAAAGGCAACGAGTGCACTCACCATTGCAGCATAGGGCAGGCGCAAAATCCACATGCCGGTCATGCAAAGGAGTCCGAGAATGACCGCCTCGGTGCATTGCCCAATGATGAATCTGCGGAAGGAGTCGTGCAGCACCGCACAAACGTGCAAAATTCTCTCGATCCGGTGCGGCTTGAGAAAACGGCGACCGAGGCGCGTGAATTGAGCCGCCAGCTGTTCCTTTTGCAGGAGCAGGTAGGTTGCGAAGATCACAGCGATCAGTGCGGTCATGAGCCCGCCAAATACCGAGGCAATCACGTTGATTACGATCTGAAGCAGGCTACCCACACCCGAGACAATCATGTCGAGTGTATTTTCAAGCTTGGAGCTCCAATCAATCGAGAAGAGCGAGTCAAAGGTTTTATGGGAGAGCAGTCCCCATTCCTTGAGTCGGACGATCGCGGCACGGATCAAGCCGGGAATCTCGTTGATCATCATTTTCACGCAATTGATCAGTTGAGGCAGGATCAAGGCGACCACGAGCAACAGAATCAGGAGCACGGCAAGGAAGGAAAGAATGAGGCACACGGGGCGCCTCGTTTTTTGCAGAAGCACCTTTCTGGTTCTCGGAAACCAAATTCGCTCGAGCGCAACCATGAGAATGTTTACCACGTAAGCCACCGCGCAGCCGATCAGAAGCGGCGATGCCGCGCCGACGAGAGCGGGGATCAAACCGCTCACCGTTGGCCAGTAATAAATGGCAAGAAAGAGCAGGAAGACGCAAACGCAAATGCGGATGCAGGTTTTCCGGGTCGGATTCATGGTACTTGTCAGAACATTGCCTGATCCACGTTGTCGAGTGAATCAAAGGTGAAGTCGGGACGGTCTGCCTCCTCGGCTGCCTCCACGTCGGCAGGCTGGGTCTCACCCGAAAGCACGAGAACAGCCGTGACTCCGTGGCGCTTGCCGATTGCAATGTCGGTGTAGAGACGGTCGCCGAAAATGCACATTTCCTCCTTGGTGCAACCGGTTGCCTCGCAGATCATCTCAACCGTTTCCTTATAGGGCTTGCCGAAATAGGTGGGAACCTTGCCCGTGGATGCCGTTACAAATGCCGCAATCGCACCGCTGTCGGGAATAAAACCGGTTTCGGTGGGGCAATTGAAGTCGGGGTGGGTGGAAAGATATTCCGAGCCGCCGCGGATCAGACGGCAGGCATTGTCGAGCTTTTCGTAGGTAAGGGTAGTGTCAAAGCTGGTGATTACGATGTCGGCACGCTCCTCCTTGCCGGTGAGCAGATGGATGCCGCGCTCGCGGAAATTGTTCACCAGATCGTCGGTTCCAACGAGGTAAACGCTCTTGCCCGCGCGGTGACGGAGCAGAAATTCTGCGGTGACGTCACCCGAGGTCATGATCTCGTCGGCAGTCGGCTCAAAGCCGAGGCGCGTCAGCTTTTCGAGATAGAAGGAAGGGGAGTGCGACGCGTTGTTCGTGAAGAACAGAACGCGTCTGCCGCTTTTGCGCAGGTTTTTAATGAAGCGGATGGCATAGGGAAACACCTGATTGCCCAGGTAGATTGTGCCGTCCATGTCAAAGATATAGAGCTTTTTGTTTTTCAGAACCGAAATGTCGGGATTTTTGAATTCCATGTTAATCTCCTTTTCCAATATCAGAGCTTGAGCGATTTGATGCCGAGCGCGTAGGCGAGCCAAAGGACGGTGTAGCGGTCCTTGAGGTCCTTTGCCCAAAGAACTGCATCGTCGAGCACCTTGTCACCGTAGAACTTATGGAACTCGTTGATATCGAGTCCGATCGCGTTGACGTAGGTGAGCATGGTAGCATAGGAGGGCGCGTCACGCAGGATTTCGCAGATCGCATCCCAATTTGCGGCAAACTGCTCGGTGTTGATGTCGGCGTAAAGCCCAACCTTTTCCTGCAGAGCGATGATGCCGTCGGCGGCGGTGGTGTAAACGCGGCGGATTTCGGTGTCAACCGCTGCCTTGTCATGATTGTATGCGGCAAAGGGCGGCTTGAGGGCGAGGAGCTGCTCGCGGAGCTGTGCGGTTGCGGCTGCGGCGTAAAGTACGTCGATGCCGTGGAGATAGTAGGGGGTGTTATTGAGGAGTCCCGTAATCTCGAAATAGTGAGAGAGGTGGTGCTCACTGCCCGATGCGGGGCGCGAATTTCCAACGTAGCTCATCATAATGCCGACCATGACCAGACCCTCCATGAGGTTTCCGATCGCAGCCTTGTCGCGTGCGAGCACTGCTTCTGCGGTGCCCTCGGTCTTTTTCACGGTCTCCATGACCGTGTTGTAAACGTATTCACAGAAATATTCACCGCGGAGCAGATGCGCAAGCTTCCAGTCGTTGAGGCAGGAATATTTGCCGATGATGTCGCCGTAGCCCGAGCGAAGCATATCTGCGGGCGCGGTGCAGATCACCTCATTCTCGGCAACGATTGCGTAGGGAACACGTGCGTTGAGCGTTACCTTCATCTCCTCCAGAATGAGCGCCGAGCCAACCGACGCATAGCCGTCCATTGAGGGCGCGGTTGCAACGATCACGTAGCGCAGACCTGCCGCAAAGGAAACCTGCTTGCAAAGGTCGTTGATCACACCTGATCCGATTCCGAGCACAAGATCGGTGCCCTCTGCCATTTTCGCCTCGATCGCGGCAATGGCATTCTCGTTGGGGACCACAATCTCCTTACCGAAGATCATCTCGGATGCAACCTTTGCGCCGAGAACCGCCTTCACGCGGTCACCGCAGAGCGGGTAGGTGTTCTCATCAGCAACCAAATGGATGCGGGAGAAGGGCTCACAAATTTCAGCAAGGCGCTCGATCACGCCGTCACCGATCTCAACGTAGCGGATGTCACAGGGGTGCACCTTTCCGCAGGCACAATCGGTTTTTCCGCCGAGTACAGCTTTCATGTCCATGTTTCAAAATCCTTTCTGAGATTGAAAATCATATTTATACATCCTAAATCATATCACATAATTGTCGAAAGGTCAATAGCTTGCGAAAAAAAAGGAAATTTTCCGATATTCAATGCCCAAATACGCAAGATTTTTTTGCAGCTCTCCAAGCGAATAAACGGAATAAAATCTATTGACTTTTCGGGGGTATTGTGGTACAATATAACTGATAAAAGCTCGCGCCGTGGCAGGTTGTCATGTGGGCGAGAGCGCTTCGGAAAGGTGTCTTTTCGCAATTGCGCGAGAAGCAGGAAATGCAAATGATTCTGAATTTGATTTTTTTGGCAATTGCCGCGCTTTGCACGGGCGGCGTGTATCTGTTCGGCGCACCCATCAGCCCTTGGTGGGCGCTTCTGATCCTGCCCGCTTCCTTCTTGGGGGCTGTGATCGTATTTTTTCTCTTTCTTTTCGTCTGCTCGCTCTTTCTTCCCAAGCGTCGACCGATCGACACACCCAAGCCCTTTTGCGTTTGGATGATCTGGGTTGCCATGTATTGGGTGATGAGTCTGCTGCGCGTAAAGGTTACGCTCAAGGGTGGGGAAAAGCTTCCCGCAGAGCCCTGTATTCTTGTGAGCAATCATCGCTCGGGATTTGATCCGATGATCGTGCTTTCAGCCATGGGCGGCAAGAAAATCGCCTTTATCTCCAAGGAGGCAAATTTCAAAATTCCGATCGTTGGCAACTTTATTTATCATGCGGGATTTCTTGCCATCGACCGCGGAAACGGCATGCGTGCACTCCGCACGCTCAAGTTCGCCGCAGAGATGGTCAAGGCAGGGAAGGTTGATGTTATGGGCATCTATCCGGAGGGCACCCGCAGCAAAACAGGCGAGCTTCTGCGCTTCAAGTCGGGCGCGTTTCTGCTCGCGAAGCGCGCCGATGCCCCCATTGCCGTGATGGCAACCAAGGGTACCGATCGCGTATTCCGCAATTTCCCGTTCCGTTCCACGCAGGTCGAGCTTGAGATACTCGACGTGATCTCGCGCGAGGAGGTTGCCGAGCTTCCGCACGAGGAAATCAGCACACGCACCCGTACTATGATCGAGAAAGCCCTGCGCTGATCCGAGTCTTCCGATTTTTTTGCGCGACTTCGCCTTTTTACTACAAAATCACGGGAAAAAATGCGCGAAAAAAACGGAATTTTGTGGTAATAGGGGATTGACAGTTTTCTGCTTTTATTGTATAATATAACAGTAAGAGGTTTTCTGCGACTGACGGAGAGTGGAGTTACCCACATGGAAGCAGGAAATAATCACCGTCGACCGTCTGGGCAGTTCTATCTTGATAGGGTAGGTCTGCCCTGATTTTGTTTTTGAAAAAAAGAAAGGACGATCTTCAACATGAAAAAAGTTGCTGTAATTATGGGAAGTGATAGTGATCTGCCGGTTGTAGAGCGGGCAATGACCACGCTTGATGAGTACGGTGTACCTTACGAGGTGCACGTATTTTCCGCGCACAGAACGCCCGAGGAGGCAAGAGCCTTCGCATCCTCCGCTCGTCAGAACGGCTTTGGCGTGATGATCGCGGCAGCAGGAATGGCTGCGCATCTTGCAGGGGCAATTGCCGCTAACACCACCCTTCCTGTCATTGGAATTCCCGTAAAGGCGAAATATTTAGACGGCATTGACGCTTTGCTGTCCACGGTTCAGATGCCCACCGGTATCCCGGTTGCAACTGTTGCCATCGACGGAGCTGCCAATGCCGCTTTGCTTTCGGTGCAGATCCTTGCAGTCGAGGACGTCGCTCTGGCAGAGAAGCTTGATGAGGCACGTCGCGCGGGTGCGCAGAAGGTGCTGGAGAAAAACGCTGCCATCGAGGCAAAATACAATCACTGATCTGACAGATATCATTCGGCTGAGTCAAACGGAGGTTTTTTATGGGAGGCTTTTTTGGAGCAGTATGTAAGCAAGATGCAATTGCGGATGTCTTTTTCGGCACCGACTATCATTCTCACTTAGGTACTGCACGCGCAGGAATGGCAGCTTATGACGAGGTCATTGGCTTGCAAAGAGATATTCACAATATCCAGAATTCTCCGTTCCGAACAAAATTTGAACACATTTTCGATGAAATGAAGGGCTGCTCCGCGATCGGATGCATCAGCGATGCCGATCCTCAGCCGCTCCTGATCCGCTCCAAGCTCGGCACCTTTGCGATCTGCATGGTTGGTGTAATCAATAATGCAGACAAGCTCATTGAGCAGTATCTTGCCTGCGACGGAGGCTACTATTCAGCTATGACGGGCGGTCGGGTCAACTCACTCGAATTGCTTGCGGCTCTGATCTCACAGCGCGACAACTTTGCAGATGGCATCCGCTTCGCACAGCAATCAATCGAGGGATCGGCTTCCGTCCTGATCCTCAAGGAGGGCGGGAATATCATCGCGGCGAGAGATTTGCTTGGAAGAACTCCCGTGGAGATCGGTGAGCGCGACGGTGATCTTTGCGCCTCCTTTGAGTCCTTTGCCTGCCAAAAGCTTGGGTATAGCGTGAAACGGGAGCTGGGCCCCGGGGAGATCGTGGAGCTCTCCTTGGAGCATGGAATCGAGCAGCTGGCAGCGCCGGGTGAAAAAATGCGGATGTGCGCATTTTTATGGACCTATTACGGATATCCCGCATCGACCTATGAGGGCGTGAACGTGGAGGTCATGCGAAATCGCGACGGCATGATCATGGCGGAGCACGACAGCGAGGTCGGCGACATTGAGCATGTTGACTACGTAAGCGGTCTTCCGGATTCGGGTACCCCTCATGCCATCGGATATGCAAATCAAAGTCATATTCCGTTTGCAAGACCGTATATCAAATATACGCCTACGTGGGCACGCAGCTTTACTCCGCAAAGACAGGTGGAGCGAGAAAAGGTTGCGAAGATGAAGCAGATCCCCATTCGGGAGCTGATAGACGGAAAGAATCTGCTCTTCATGGACGATTCGATTGTGCGTGGAACCCAGCTCAAGGAAACGGTGGAGTTCCTTTATGAAAACGGCGCGAAGGCGGTTCATATGAGATCGGGCTGTCCTCCCATTATGTACAGCTGTAAATATCTCAATTTCTCGCGCTCCAACAGTGATATGGAGCTGCTTGCCAGACGCGTGATTATGGATCTCGAGGGCGAGGCGGGCTTTGCATATTTGGAGGAGTACAGCCGTTCGGATACCGAGCGCGGAAAAGCGCTCAGAGAAGCTATCTGTAAAAAATTCAATTTCACATCCCTCGAGTTCCAGTCTCTTGAGGGAATCATTGAGGCGATCGGCATCGATCCCTGCAAGCTTTGCACTTATTGCTGGAACGGAAAAGAATAAAAGAATACGATATGAACATAATTTGAAGGGAGTCTTACAACATGAAAAATTCCAAGTCTGAAAGCTACGCAGCGGCGGGTGTGGATATCACTGCGGGTTACCGTGCCGTTGAACTGATGAAGAGCCACATTGCTCGCACGAGAAACGAGGGATGCCTCGACGATGTTGGCGGCTTCGGCGGATGCTTTGGTTTGAATCTCGGCGGCATGGAGGAGCCCGTTCTCGTATCGGGAACCGACGGCTGCGGTACGAAGGTCAAGATGGCGATCCTGATGGACAAGCACGATACCATCGGTATTGACGCGGTTGCAATGTGTGTCAACGACATTATCTGCTGCGGCGCAAAGCCCCTGTTCTTTTTGGATTATATCGCGTGCGGTAAGAATATTCCCGAAAAGATCGCCGCGATCGTGAGCGGTGTTGCCGAGGGCTGCGTGCAGTCTGGCGCGGCACTCATCGGCGGCGAGACGGCAGAGCATCCCGGTATGATGCCGGTGGAGGACTATGACCTCGCAGGCTTTGCGGTCGGTATCGTGGACAAGAAAAAGATTCTTGATAACACGAGAATGGCAGAGGGCGACGTTGTGATCGCGCTTGCATCGAGCGGCGTGCACTCCAACGGCTTCTCGCTCGTTCGTAAGGTGTTCGACATCGACCACAATCCCGCAAATCTCTATGAGGCATGCGAGGCACTCGGCGGCAAGTCGATCGCCGAGACCCTGCTCACCCCCACCCGTATCTACGTCAAGAGCGTGCTGGCACTTCTTGAGAAGGTAGACGTTAAGGGCATCAGCCATATCACGGGCGGCGGCTTCTATGAAAATATCCCGAGATCCATCCCGAAGGGACTTTCGGCAAAAATCGAAAAATCGGCGGTCAAGGTGCTTCCGATCTTTGATCTGATCGCAAAGACCGGAAACGTTCCGGAGCGCGATATGTACAACACCTATAATATGGGCGTTGGCATGAGCATCGTGGTTCCCGCAGGCGAGGTTGATGCGGCACTTGAGATTCTTCGTGCAAACGGCGAGGATGCTTACGTGATCGGCGAGATCGTCAAGGGTGACGATGGCGTGGTGTTCTGCTGATGAGTGCGCAGAACACAAAAATTGCCGTTCTGGTATCAGGCGGTGGCACGAATCTGCAGGCATTGATCGACGCCGAGGCGCGCGGTGAGCTCGGCAACGGCAAGATCTCCCTGGTGCTTGCCTCCAAGCCCGACGTCTATGCACTCGAGCGTGCCAAGAATCACGGCATTCCGTCGCAGGTTCTTGCAAGACGTGATTTTGATAGCATCGCTGCTTACTCCAAGGCGCTTGCCGATACATTGGTGGCGGCTGAGATTGACCTCGTTGTGCTCGCGGGCTTCCTCACGATCATCGACGAACAGGTCTACGAAAAATTCCCCAACCGCATCCTCAACGTGCATCCCGCTCTGATCCCTTCCTTCTGCGGAAAAGGGTACTACGGTCTGCACGTGCACGAGGCTGCACTTGAGAAGGGCGTTCGCGTGTCTGGTGCCACGGTGCATATCGTCACACCCGAATGTGATGCAGGACCGATCGTTCTGCAAAAGGCTGTGGAGGTGCTTCAGGATGACACGCCCGAGAGCCTCCAGAAGCGCATTATGGTCGAGGCGGAGTGGAAAATTCTGCCTGAGGCGGTGCGTCTGTTCTGCGACGGCAGAATTGAAGTAGTGAATGAAAAAGTGTACATAAAAGGAGAAGAAAAATGAAGGTATCCACGATTGCAAATGAGCTGAATTCTCTGGCTTATCACGGCAGAGGCATCATCATCGGCAAGAGCGCCGACGGCAAAAAGGCTGTCACTGCCTATTTCATCATGGGTAGAAGTGTGAACAGTCGCAACCGCGTGTTCGTTGCAGAGGGTGATGCAATGCGCACCAAGGCATTCGACGAGTCCAAGATGGTTGATCCCCACCTCATTATCTACTATCCCGTTCGCGTGCTCGGCAACAAGACCATTGTGACCAACGGAGATCAAACCGACACCATCTATGATCTGATGGACAAGCAGATGACCTTCGAGCAGGCACTCAGAACGCGTGAGTTTGAGGACGATAAGCCCAACTTCACCCCCAGAATTTCGGGTATCATCCGTCTTGAAAAGGATGGAATGAACTATGCAATGTCGATCCTCAAGAGCGCAGAGGGCGACGATAGCTCCTGCGAGCGCTTCACCTATGCATATTCCAATCCTCTGGCAGGCAAGGCAAAGTTCATCCACACCTACAACGGTGACGGCAATCCGCTGCCTTCCTTCGAGGGTGAGCCCAAAACGCTCGAGCTTCCCGATATGGATATCGACGCGCTCACCGATCTGATCTGGACCAATCTCAACGAGGACAACAAGGTGTCTCTGTTTGTTCGCTACATCGACATTGAGAGTGGCGAGGCTGAGACCAGAATCGTGAATAAAAACGTATAAGGAGTCATAGAACCATGAAAGAATTTGAACTGAAATACGGCTGTAACCCCAACCAGAAGCCCTCCAAAATCTACATGAGAGACGGTAGCGAGCTTCCGATTACCATTCTCTGCGGCAGACCCGGATATATCAACTTCCTCGATGCGTTCAACTCCTGGCAGCTCGTCAAGGAGCTCAAGGAGGCGCTCGGCATGCCCGCCGCAACCTCCTTCAAGCACGTCAGCCCCACCTCGGCGGCTGTTGGCATTCCGCTCCCCGAAAAGCTGAAGAAGGCTTGCTTTGTGGACGATATTCCCGATCTTGATAAGTCGCCCCTCGCTTGCGCATTCGCAAGAGCAAGAGGAACCGACAGAATGTGCTCCTTCGGCGACTGGATCGCACTTTCCGAGGTCTGCGACGTCACTACCGCAAACCTGATCAAGCGCGAGGTCTCCGATGGCGTAATCGCTCCCGGATATGAGCCCGAGGCACTTGAGATTCTCAAGACCAAGAGAAAGGGAAACTACAACATCGTTCAGATCGACCCCAACTACGTTCCCGAGGTGCAGGAGACCAAGCAGGTGTTCGGCATCACCTTCGAGCAGGGAAGAAACAATTTCGAGATCAACGAGGCGCTTCTTTCCAATCTTGTCACCGAGAACAAAACCCTGCCCGATTCGGCAAAGCGTGACCTCATCATTGCACTCATCACGCTCAAATATACCCAATCCAACTCGGTTTGCTATGCCGTTGACGGTCAGGCGATCGGTGTTGGCGCAGGTCAGCAGTCGCGTATTCACTGCACCAGACTCGCAGGCGGCAAGGCAGACACCTGGCAGCTCCGTCAGCACGAGAAGGTGCTCAGTCTTCCGTTCCTGCCCACCCTCGGACGCCCTGACCGCGACAACGTGATCGACGGATACATTAACCAGAACGAGGAGGACGTTTGCGCCGACGGCAATTGGCAAAAGTACTTTACTACGCAGCCCGAGCGCTTTACCCAGGAGGAGCAAAAGGCATATCTCGCAACGCTTTCGGGTGTTGCACTCGGCTCGGATGCGTTTTTCCCGTTCAGCGATAACATCGAGCGTGCGAAAAAGAGCGGTGTTTCCTACATCGCAGAGCCCGGTGGCTCGATCCGTGACGACGCAGTAATCGACTGTTGCAACAAATACGGTATTGCGATGGCATTCACCGGCATGAGACTTTTCCATCATTGATCTTCTGGGAATTCCCAAAAACCAATTATCGAAAGGAACTCTCATATCATGAATTTTTTTGATGAACTTGCAAGCTATGACAAAGAGGTATTTGACGCGTGCACGCTGGAGCTGAACCGTCAAAGAGAGAATATTGAGCTGATTGCATCCGAAAACGTGGTGTCGAAGGCGGTTCTGCTTGCTGCAGGCACCGTTCTGACCAATAAATATGCCGAGGGCTTTCCCGGCAAGCGCTACTACGGCGGATGCCAATACGTTGATATCGTGGAAAATATCGCGCGTGATCGCGCAAAAGCGCTTTTCGGAGCAGAGCATGCAAACGTGCAGCCGCACTGCGGTGCAAGTGCAAACCTTGCCGTGTTCTTCGCGCTCCTCAACCCCGGTGACACCGTGATGGGGCTCAACCTCGCACATGGCGGTCACCTCTCGCATGGATCGCCCGTCAATATTTCGGGCAAGTATTTCAACGTTGTGCCGTATAGCGTTTCGGATGATACCGAGATGCTTGATTACGAGGATATTCGTCGCGTTGCACTCGAATGCAAGCCCAAGCTGATTATCGCAGGAGCGAGCGCGTATTCTCGCACCATCGACTTTGCCGCGATCCGCAAGATCGCAGATGAGGTCGGTGCCTACTATATGGTCGATATGGCGCATATTGCAGGTCTGGTTGCGGCAGGGCTGCATCCCTCGCCCGTTCCGTATGCCGACGTTGTTACCACCACCACGCACAAGACCCTGCGCGGTCCGCGCGGCGGCATGATCCTTTGCCGCGAGGAGCTGGCAAAGCAGATCGACAAGGCGGTATTTCCGGGTACGCAGGGCGGTCCCCTCATGCATATCATCGCCGCAAAGGCGGTGGCATTTGGCGAGGCAATGACCGACGAGTTCAAGGAATATCAGAAGCAGATCATCAAGAATGCAAAGGCATTCTGCGAGGCACTCAAGGCTGAGGGCTTCCGCGTGGTGTCGGGCGATACCGACAACCACCTGATCCTGCTCGACCTCCGTCCCTTCGGCGTGACCGGTAAGGATATGGAAAAGAGACTTGACGAGGTGCATATCACCGTCAACAAGAATGCGATCCCCAACGACCCTGAAAAGCCTTTCGTCACCAGCGGTATTCGCGTTGGAACCCCTGCAGTCACCTCGCGTGGCTTCAAGGAGGATGAGATGCGCATGATCGCAAAATGGATGAAGGACGTTGCGGTTGATTTTGAGGGCTGCCGTGAGCGTGTGACCGCAGAGGTTATGGCGCTCTGTGCAAAATATCCGCTTTACGAATAATCGAACGATTTGAAGCGCTCCGAGAGTCCTGCGGCATGTGTCGCGGGCTCTGTCGGGCGTGAGGTAAGAACGAAAAAGAAAGGATTTTGGACTCCGATATGAAAATTCTGGTGGTTGGCGGCGGCGGACGCGAGCACGCCATTATCAAGAAGATCAAAGAGAACAAAAAGGTCACCGAGATATACGCACTCCCCGGAAACGGCGGAATTGCGGCTGATGCTACCTGTGTTGGCATCGGTGCAAAGGATATCCCCGCAATCGTTGCCTTTGCCAAGGAAAAGGCGATCGACTTTGCCGTTGTGGCACCCGACGATCCGCTGGTGCTCGGTGCGGTCGATGCACTCGAGGCAGAGGGTATCGCGTGCTTCGGTCCCCGCGCAAATGCGGCGATCATTGAGGGAAGCAAGGTGTTTTCCAAGAATTTGATGAAAAAATATGGCATTCCCACGGCGACCTACGAGGTGTTCACCGAGCTCGATACGGCGCTTGAATATCTCAAAACTGCTCCGATTCCCACGGTAGTCAAGGCAGACGGCCTGGCGCTCGGTAAGGGCGTGATTATCGCGGGCACGCGCGACGAGGCAATGGCTGCGGTTCGCTCCATGATGGAGGATAAGCAGTTTGGCGAGAGCGGCAGTCGCGTGGTGATCGAGGAATTCCTCACGGGTCCCGAGGTCTCGGTTCTGGCGTTTACCGACGGCAACGTCGTTTGTCCCATGGTTTCGTCTATGGACCACAAGCGTGCCTATGACAATGACGAAGGACTCAACACGGGGGGCATGGGCACAGTTGCGCCCAACCCCTATTACACCGACGAGGTGGCAGCAGAGTGCATGGAAAAGATATTCCTTCCCACGATGAAAGCCATGAACGCAGAGGGCAGAACCTTCCGCGGATGCCTCTATTTTGGACTCATGATTACCCCCGATGGTCCAAAGGTGATCGAATATAACTGCCGCTTCGGCGACCCCGAAACACAGGTTGTGCTGCCTTTGATGGAGAGCGATCTGCTCGAGGTGATGATGGCAACCTCCAAGGGAACGCTTGCCGACGTGGACGTGCGCTTCTCGAACGGAGCCGCTTGCTGCGTGATCGTTGCCTCCAAGGGCTATCCCACTAAATATGAGTCGGGCTTTGAAATGGAGCTTCCCACCGACGGTGCCGACCGATTTATTTACGTGGCGGGTGCCAAGCGCGACGGAGACCGTCTGCTCAGCGCGGGTGGCCGTGTTCTGGGTGTTACCGCTGTTGCGGATACACTCGACGTTGCCGTGGAGAAGGCTTACGGACATGTGCAAAAGGTCCGTTTTGAAAACGGTTTTTACCGCAAGGATATTGGAGCGCGTGCGCTCAAGGCGTTCAAGAAATAAAGGACTTCCTCGTTCGTTTGGCATGACGCCCAATGCGAGGAACAGAAAGGATAAACATCTTCTATGGTTTATAGAGTTTACGTTGAGAAAAAGCAGGGGCTCGAGCATGAGGCGGCGTCGCTCCGCTACGAGATCCGTCACCTGCTGCAGATCAAGTCGCTCGACCGCGTGCGCGTTCTGAACCGCTACGATGTTGAGCACATCGCGCCCGAGCTTTTCGAGGCGAGCATCGACAAGGTTTTTTCCGAGCCGCAGCTCGATCAGGTGAGTGACACCTTTGACGCCGAGGGAGCCGTTGTTTTCGCAGTGGAGTATCTTCCCGGTCAGTTTGATCAGCGCGCCGACAGTGCCGCGCAGTGCATTCAGATTCTCTCGCAGGGCGAGCGCCCCGTGGTTCGCACCGCAAAGGTCTACCTCCTCTACGGCTCGATGAGTGCAGAGGAGATCTCACAGATCAAAAAGTACGTCATCAACCCCGTGGAATGCCGCGAGGCAACGCTCGAGTGCAAGAAAACGCTTGCGCTTGAAACCGAGCTGCCCGAAACCGTGGAGACGCTTCACGGCTTTATCGGACTCGATGCTGCAGGTCTTGCCGCATTCGTAGCGGAGAAGGGGCTTGCAATGGATGCCGACGATATCGCATTCCTGCAGGCATACTTCAAAAACGAGGAAAAGAGAGATCCCACCATCACCGAAATTCGCATGATCGACACCTATTGGTCGGATCACTGCCGTCACACAACCTTCCTCACCACCGTGGACAGAGTGACCTTTGAGGATCCGATGATGGAGGAGACCTATCAGAAATATCTGGCTGTTCGCCGTCAGCTCGGCAGAACCAAGCCGATCAATCTCATGGATATCGCAACGCTTGCAACCCGTTATCTCAAGACCACGGGTCATCTGCAAAAGCTCGATGAATCCGAGGAGATCAACGCCTGCACCGTGAAGATGGAGATCGAGGTGGACGGCGTGAAGGAGCCCTGGCTGCTTCTGTTCAAGAACGAAACGCACAACCATCCCACCGAGATCGAGCCCTTTGGCGGTGCGGCAACCTGCATCGGCGGCGCGATCCGCGATCCGCTTTCGGGTCGCTCCTACGTGTACGCCGCAATGCGCGTCACGGGTGCGGCTGATCCCACGGTTCCCGTGAAGGACACCATCCCCGGTAAACTTCCGCAGAGAAAGATCGTTACCACCGCAGCGGCGGGTTATTCGTCCTACGGTAACCAGATCGGTCTCGCAACCGGACAGGTAGATGAGCTCTACCACGCAGGCTATGCCGCAAAGAGAATGGAGATCGGTGCCGTGATCGCGGCAACTCCTGCCGAGAACGTGCGCCGTGAATGTCCCGATCCGGGTGACCGCGTGATCCTGCTCGGTGGACGCACGGGACGTGACGGATGCGGCGGTGCAACCGGTTCCTCCAAGTCGCACACCCTGCAGTCGCTTGAGAGCTGCGGTGCCGAGGTGCAAAAGGGTAACGCACCCGAGGAGCGCAAGCTGCAAAGACTTTTCCGCAATGCAGAGGCATGTCGTCTCATCAAGCGCTGCAACGACTTTGGCGCAGGCGGCGTTTCGGTTGCCATCGGTGAGCTTGCCGACGGCCTTGACATCGACCTCAACGCAGTTCCCAAGAAATATGACGGTCTGGACGGAACCGAGCTTGCGATCTCCGAGTCGCAGGAGCGCATGGCTGTGGTGGTTGAGGAGGGCGACGTTGCACGCTTCCTCGAGCTTGCCGCATCCGAGAACCTTGAGGCAACCGTTGTTGCAACCGTCAAGGAGGATGCACGCCTCACCATGACCTGGAACGGCGTGAAGATCGTTGACATTTCGCGTGAATTCCTCAACTCCAACGGTGCAGAGAAGCACGTAAACGTGGCTCCTGCCGCACCCGAGGATTTTGCAAAGGAGACCCCCACAGATTTCGTTGAGGGCTACCGTGCGCTCGTTTCGGACCTCAACGTTTGCTCCAAGCGCGGTCTTTCCGAGCGTTTCGACTCTACCATCGGCGCGGGCACCGTGCTCATGCCCTTTGGCGGAAAGGAGCAGCAGACTCCCATTCAGGCAATGGTGCATAAGATTTCCGTGGAGAAGAAGCACACCGACGCCTGCTCGCTCATGGCTTGGGGCTACAACCCCTACATTGCCGAAAAGAGCCCCTATCACAGTGCATATCTCGCGGTTGTGGAGTCGGTTTCCAAGCTGATCGCAACCGGTGCGAGATTTGAGGACGTTTACCTGACCTTCCAGGAGTATTTTGAAAAGCCCCTCAAGGATGCAAAGCGTTGGGGTAAGCCGATGGCGGCGCTCCTCGGTGCATTCCGTGCACAGCTCGATTACGGTATTGCGGCGATCGGCGGTAAGGACTCAATGTCGGGAACCTTCGAGAACATCGACGTGCCTCCCACGCTTGTTTCCTTTGCGGTCACCACGGGCACCGTGGATGAGATCATCTCCAATGACGCCAAGGCGGCAGGGCACAAGCTGATCTCGATCTGCCCGCAGTACGGCAGCGACAACCTGCCCGTTGTGGCATCCATGCTCGCAAACTTTGAAAAGGTCAACGAGCTGATGAGAGCAGGGAAGGTCTACGCCGCATACACCCCCACCTTCGGCGGTATTGCAGAGGCGGTTTACAAGATGTGTATCGGTAACGGACTCGGATTTGCTTATGATAAGGCGATTAGCCTTGCCGATATCTTCGGCTATTGCTACGGCGCGTTCCTTCTGGAGGTGGATGCCGACACCGAGGGTCAAACGGTTGGTTACTTCACCGATGACGGCAAGATCACCATGGGTGACGCTTCTGCCTCGATGGCAGAGCTGGGCGCGCTCTACGAGGGCAAGCTTGAGGGCGTTTACACCTGTAACATCGAGCAGGATCAGGGCAAGATTCCCGCATTCTCCTATACCGAAAGATCGAACGCATCCGCCGCGATCAAGGTTGCAAAGCCTCGCGTGCTGATCCCCGCATTCCCGGGCACCAACTGTGAGTTCGACACCGCAAAGGCGCTTGCCGATGCGGGCTGTGATCCCGAGATCTTCCTCGTGCGCAACCTCTCCAAGTCTGCCATTGCGCAGTCGGTTGAGGAGTTTGCTGCAAAGGTCAAGGACGCACAGATGATCTTCATTCCCGGCGGCTTCTCGGGCGGTGACGAGCCCGACGGCTCTGGTAAATTCATCACCGCGTTCTTCCGCAACGCAGCGGTCAAGGAGTCTGTGACCGACCTGCTTGACGTTCGCGGAGGACTCATGGCGGGTATCTGCAACGGTTTCCAGGCACTCGTCAAGCTTGGTCTGGTGCCTTACGGCAAGATCATCGACACCGATGACACCTGCCCGACCCTGACCTACAACACCATCGCACGCCACCAGTCGAGAATGGTGCGCACCCGCATCTGCTCGGTCAAGTCGCCTTGGCTCTCCGAGCGTGAGGTTGGCGACATCGTATCGGTTCCGATCTCGCACGGTGAGGGTCGCTTCCTCGCATCCGACGCGCTGATCGCCGAGCTTGCCGCAAACGGCCAGATCGCAACGCAGTATGTGGATGCCAACGGCAATCCCACCGCAGACGTGCATTTCAACCCCAACAACTCGGCATGTGCGATCGAGGGTATTACCTCGCCCGACGGCCGCGTGTTCGGTAAGATGGGACACTCCGAGCGTATCGGAAACGGACTCTACAAGAACGTTCCCGGTGACTTTGAGATCGGTATGTTCCGTTCTGCCGTGAAGTATTTTAAGTAATTCCCGGGGAAGAACAAGTTTTTTTGAAAATTCCATTGACAAACCCAACCATTTATGTTATACTGACAAAAAATGATAGAGGCGCACCTTGAGATGAGTAGCCCGTGCGGAAAAGTCAGCGCAGACGTTGCAGGGGTGAAAGGCTCGGGTGCCGAAGAACGGTCGGGGCGCGTGGCCGATTCTGGCAGTTCGGATAAGATCCGTTCTGTTGTCGCAGAAATGCGGAGAGCTATCCTTCTACCCGGGTTATGCGCGGCATCATGCCGCTCAAAGAGGGCAGAGCAACGCTTTTCGCGGTATGCTCTGCCTTTTTTATGGGGAGAGACACCGCCCGAGCGGATGGCACTTTCATTTTCATCGAAAAAGAAAGGACAAACAAAACATGAAACAAACTGTATTTAGAGGGGTAGCAACCGCAATCGTGACCCCTCTGACAGAGAACGGCATCGACTATGAGCGCTTCGGTGCCCTGATCGAGTGGCAGATCAACGAGGGCATCAACGCCATCGTGGTTTGCGGAACAACGGGCGAGGCGTCCACACTGACCGATGACGAGCATCGCGATGCCATCGAATTTGCGGTCAAAAAGGTTGCGGGCAGAGTCCCCGTGATCGCAGGAACAGGCTCGAACGATACGGCATACGCCATCGAGCTGACCAAATTTGCATGCGAGGTAGGGGCTGACGCGATGCTTCTGGTCACCCCCTATTACAATAAAGCCACCCAGAAGGGTTTGATCGCATCCTTCACCGCGATCGCAGACGCGAGCACCAAGCCCGTGATCCTTTATAACGTGCCCTCGCGCACGGGATGCAATATTCTTCCTGCAACCGCGGCAAAGCTTGCCGAGCATCCAAATATCGTTGCCATCAAGGAGGCATGCGGAAATATTTCGCAAATCGCCGAGCTGGCGGCTCTCACGCGCGGAAAGCTTGACATTTATTCGGGTAATGACGATCAGATCGTGCCGATCATGGCGCTTGGCGGCATCGGCGTAATCTCGGTGCTCTCAAACCCCATGCCGCGCGCAACTGTGGAGATCTGTCAAAAAGTCTTTGAGGGCGATATCGCAGGCGCTGCCAAAATGCAGCTCGATCTGCTTCCGCTGATCAACGCACTGTTCTGCGAGGTTAACCCGATCCCCGTAAAAGCTGCAATGGCGGCAATGGGGTATTGCGAAAACACCCTGCGCCTGCCCCTGACTCCGATGGAGGCAGAGAACGAGGCAAAGCTGCTCGCGCTGATGGCAGAGCAGGGAATCAACGTCAAAGGAGCAAAGGCATGAGAATTCTGATCTCGGGCGTTGGCGGCAGAATGGGCAGAGAGGTTGCAAAGCTCGCGCTGGAGGGTGTGCGCTCTGCAGAGCCCGTTGCAGGCTATGACGTCATTCCCGTTGACACACGCGAATTCCGCACCTACACCAATTGGGCAATGATCGAGGAGGAGGTCGATTGCATCGTCGATTTTTCGCATCATGACGGAACCGACGCCATGCTCGATTACGCCGTTACACACGGTATCCCCGCAGTGATCGCCACCACAGGACACACCGAGGAGCAGATCGCTCGCATTGCCCGTGCAGCGGAGAGCATCCCCGTGTTTCATTCGGCAAATATGTCGCTTGGCATCGCGCTTCTCGTTGAGCTTGCAAAAACTGCGGCAAAAACCTTTCCCGATGCCGATATTGAGATCGTCGAAAAGCATCACAACCGCAAGCTGGACGCTCCCAGCGGAACGGCACTCCTGCTCGCTAACGAGATCAAGGAAGTCAGAGAGGGCGCCGAGCTTGTTTGCGGACGAAGCGGTCAGGCAAAGCGCCGCCCCGAGGAGATCGGCATCCATGCGATCCGCATGGGCAATATCATCGGTGAGCACGAGGTGATCGTTGGAACCGATACGCAAACCATCACACTCAAGCATGAGGCGCACAGTCGCGCACTCTTTGCCGAGGGCGCACTTGCCGCTGCCGCTTTTCTGATCGGAAGATCGGCGGGCATGTACGATATGAAAAGTATGGTCTCACAAAACTAACAAAGTATAGGAAATTGACATGATCTGCAAGAATCTTTCCATCAACCGAGAGGGACACCTGTGCCTGGGCGGTCAGGACACCGTGGCGCTTGCCCGTGAATACGGCACACCGCTCTATCTTTTTGACGAGGATCGCATCCGCGAGTGCTGTCGCACCTATCGCACTGCAGTCAAAGCAGCTTTCGGTGACTCGGCAGAGGTGCTTTATGCCAGCAAGGCGGCATCCTTCCGCGCCATTTACCGCATCATGCGCGAGGAGTGCATGGGCGTGGACGTGGTTTCGTCAGGTGAGGTCTACACCGCACTCTCGGCAGGCTTTCCGCTGGAGCGAGCATATTTCCACAGCAATAACAAGACCGACGCAGATATTGCCTATGCAATCAGCAACGGAATCGGATATTTTGTGGTCGACAACCGCGAGGAGCTTGACGCGATCGAGCGGATTGCCGCAGAGCAGGGGATCCGTCAAAAGGTCCTTTTGCGACTGACCCCCGGCATTGATCCGCATACTTACGAGGCAGTTGCAACCGGACGCGTGGACTCCAAATTCGGTTCTGCGATCGAAACGGGGCAGGCAGACGGGATGTGTGCCTATGCGCTGGGACTTGACCACGTGGAGCTGATGGGCTTCCATTGCCACGTTGGATCGCAGGTGTTTGACTCTGACGTATTTCTGCGTGCCGCGGCGATCATGCTTGAATTTGTGGCAGAAATGCAGAGAAAATACGGCTATGTTACCCGTGAGCTTGATTTGGGCGGTGGATACGGCGTGCGCTATCTGGAGAGCGACCCCGAGATCGACATTGCCGCCAATATTGCAGAGGTTGGAGCTGCCGTTCGTGCGCAATGTGAGGCGCTCGGTATCGAGCAGCCCGCGATCCGTATGGAGCCGGGACGCAGCATCGTTGCCGATGCGGGCATGACGCTCTACACCGTTGGGACGGTCAAGCGCATCCCGGGATATAAAAACTACGTTTCGGTTGACGGCGGCATGGCAGACAATCCTCGCTACGCGCTCTATCGTTCCCCTTACAGCATCCTGCTTGCCAACCGTGCAAACGATGCGTCAGAAGCATTCCGTTGCTCGGTTGTGGGGCGTTGCTGTGAGAGCGGCGACATTCTGCAGGAGAACGTTGAGCTTCCCGCCAACACGGAGCGCAACGATATCCTTGCAGTACTCACCACGGGGGCATATAACTATTCCATGTCCTCCAACTATAACCGCATTCCGCGTCCGCCCGTTGTGATGCTCTCACAGGGGACACACCGTGTGGCGGTGCGCCGCGAAACTCCTGAGGATATCTGCCGAAACGATCTTTGATCGGTTGTCAAGGGTATGGATAAATAAAAAAGGTCTGTCTCAAACCGCAATTTGAGACAGACCTTTTTATTTATTTTTTGTATGGATGTTCAGCAGCCATTTCGCGCATCGCAGCGATTGCCGAGCGAGGGCGTCTGGAGCCAAAGAGGGCAGAGCCTGCTACGATGATATTCGCGCCTGCCTCGGTGAGTAGGTGGATATTATCGGGCGTAATGCCGCCGTCAACCTCAATATCGAGCTTGAGATGATGCGATTCGGCGTAACGTCTGACTGTGCGCACCTTTTCCAGCGTCTCGGGGATCAGCTTTTGTCCGCCAAACCCGGGAACAACCGTCATAATCAACGCCATGTCGATCTCGGAGAGAAAGGGGATGATGCGTTCTACGGGGGTTGCGGGCGAGATTGCCAGCGCGCAGCGCAACTCCTTTGCTCGGATCGCACGCAGCGCGGCAGCAGGATCGGCACAGCTTTCGAGATGGATCGTGATGATGTCGGCGCCTGCCTTCACGAAATCGTTGACGTAGCGGATCGGATCGTTGATCATCAGGTGCACGTCAAAGATCAGCTTCGTGTGGGGGCGCAGCGAGGAGATAACGGGGGCACCGAAAGAAATATTCGGCACGAACGCACCGTCCATCACGTCGAGGTGCAGATAGTTTGCACCTGCATGTTCCATACGCTTGACCTCGGCTGCAAGATTGGAAAAATCAGCCGCGAGGAGGGAGGGAGCAATATAAATCATGTTTTCGGCTCCTTTTTATGTAGAAAAATAGTTATTTTTGTCAAAATCAAAGAGAGTGGCATAAAATGATAGGGAAGATTCATGGGAGCGCGGCTCGGAGAGACGTGAAAGCCGATAGATGTTTGAGTGCACATCCGTTCAGCCTCCCATTTTTTATATCAATCGTTTTTTATCAGCAGACAGACTGCATGGACCGCCATACCAAGCTTTTCCCCCGTAAATCCGAGTTTTTCCTCGGTGGTTGCCTTGACGCTCACACAGGAGAAGTCAATTCCAAGCACGCGTGCCAGATTTTCACGCATGGTGGGAATATGGGGGGCGAGTTTGGGCGCCTGCGCCAGGATCGTGGCATCCACGTTGCGGATCTGCCAGCCCTCGCGCACAACAAGCTCCCGAACGTGCTCTGCAAGAACGAGGCTATCAGCACCCGCATAACGCGGATCGGTGTCGGGAAAATGCTTTCCAATATCGCCGAGTGCCAGGGCGCCGAGCAGGGCATCCATCACGGCATGCGTGAGCACGTCTGCATCCGAGTGCCCAAGCAGACCCTTCTCGTGCGGAATATCTACGCCCCCCAGGATCAGTCGGCGTCCTTCTGTGAGTCGATGCACGTCATATCCGTGCCCTACACGCATATCGGTAATCATCAGCTCTTACTCCTGTGTTGCAGGATCGCCTCTGCCAGAGAAAGATCCTCAGGCGTGGTGATCTTAATATTTGCTCTGCCGCATTCCACCATACGAACACGGTATCCGAGGTGCTCGATCAGAGAATTGTCGTCGGTGACCTGATAGCCGTCGCTTTGTGCACGGGCAAGTGCGGCAACGTAGAGCGAGTGGTGGAACACCTGGGGCGTTTGTGCCTGCCAGAGATTCTTTCGGTCAACCGTCTCACGCGTCATGCCACCTGTTGTAGTACGCTTGACCGTGTCGCTGATCAAATGCCCGGCGCTTGCCGCGTGAAAACGGTAGGCGCGCAGACAGACCTTTGCGATCTGCTCTGGCGTGGTAAGGCAACGTGCGCCGTCGGCAATGGCAACGTAGCGTACCTGATCGCTCAATCGGGACATGCCTCTCTCGGCGGATTCCTGTCGGGTTGCACCGCCTGCCACGATATGTGTCATTTTTTTAATTCCGTAGCGGTTACGCAGCTCGTAAACGGCCTCAAAATCACAGGGGCGGGTCACAACCACGATCTCGCGAATTAAAATGCACTTCTGATATGCCATGAGCGTGTGTGCAAGCACGGGAATGTCGCAAAGCGGCTCGAGCTGCTTGTTAATGCCTCCCATACGGGTGGAGTTGCCCGCAGCAAGCACGATCGCGGCGGTATAATTCCTTTGTGCGGCACGCCACAGCGCTCCGGCAGCTTGAATCGGATCCTTCATGAGAGAAATCCTCCCTTTCTCTGGGTATGTAGGCGATTTTACGCCTCGTCTGCCTCGAATTGCATCACCATATCAACGCGACGCTGATGCTTGCCGCCCTCAAAATCGGTGTCGATAAAGCTATCCACAAGATCGAGTGCCAGACCGGGACCGATCACGCGCTCACCAAAGCAGAGAATATTTGCGTTGTTGTGTGCACGGGTCAAGCGTGCGCTGAAGGTATCCGAGCAGGCAGCCGCGCGGATGCCGCGGTGCTTGTTTGCTGCCATCGACATGCCAATGCCGGTTCCGCAGATCAGGATACCCAGCTCGGTCACACCCTCCTGCACGTTTTTGCAAACGGCGTGTGCATAGTTGGGGTAGTCGCAGCTGTCGGTGGTGTAGGTGCCGACGTCGATGACTTCAATACCTCTGCTTTGCAGATGCTCGATCACCTTTCCCTTGAGTGCCACAGCGGCATGATCGCATCCAACGGTAATTTTCTTGATATTCATGAGAAAATCCTTCCTTTTTGTGAGTCTATATATGATTTCTGATATGTAACGCCTGCGGTGCAGAGCTCAAAGGATCACGCCCGTGTTTCCTTCGCGTGCGGCGCGCTCGCGCTCTGCCTGCGAGGGGCGCAAATAGGTGGGCACCATTTCGCAGTCGCTTGTGCCAATGCCTGCCTCGTGCGCTTCGCGTGCGACCTGTGCAACCGAATAGGCGCTTTGGTGGCGCAGCCGCTCGGGGGTTTTTGCCAAGGGGACGGTGAGTGCGTCAACTGAAATATCATAGCCGTCGCCAACGAGATAGATCGGCTCGTCATAGTCGCGGAGCAGCTCGTCAAGCTCGGTCAGCGGCAGGGCGCTGTCTGGCAAAAGCCGTGTCATGCTGCCGTTCTCCATGCGAAAGATTGCGGTGTAGACCTGTCGGCGGCGTGCGTTCATCACAGGGCAAACGATTCCGTTAACAACGTCGAGGTTTCGGGCAAGCGCCTCCAGGGTGGAGATGCCGATGCAGGGCTTATTGGTTTCAAAGGCAAGTCCCTTCAGGGTTGCCGCACCGATCCGAACGCCCGTGAAGGAGCCGGGTCCCGCCGACGCCGCAAAGAGATCCACGTCATTCGGGGTCAGGTCAAAGAGGCGCAGGATCGATTCCACCATCGGGAGCAGCGTTTCGCTGTGGGTGTTGCCGTTTCGGATGGTGTATTCTCCGAGGAGACGGTCATCCTCGCAGAGCGCAACCGTTGCTGCCACGGCGGTGCTGTCAAGTGCAAGTATCTTCATAGCGCTTCCTCACAGACTCTCTCGATGCAAATGCTTCGGGAATTCGGTGCATCGGGGTCGTTTTTTTCAATGGTGACGCGGATATAATCGTCGGGGAGCGCGTAAGGGATCTTTTCGCTCCACTCAACGAGGCAAATGCCGCATCGGTCGAGATAATCGTAAAAGCCGATTGAATAGAGATCATCCTCGTCCTCAATGCGGTACATATCGAAATGAAAGACCGAGCGAGGGCGTGCGCGGTATTCGTTTACCAGCGCAAAGGTGGGGGAGCGAACGGTTGCCGCAGGTGAAATTTCTGACACAAATCCGCGAATAAATGCGGTTTTTCCAACGCCGAGGTCGCCGTAAAGCGCGATAAAGGGTGGGAGCGACGCATCCGAGATAAGTGCTCGTGCCAAGTCGGCGCCTGCTTGTTCGGTTTCGCAAACGTTGGCGGTGTGGATCGTTTCTTGCGGTTTCACGTTCTGTCTCCTCTGTAATTCTACCTATATATTAACAGTATAACACAGTTTCAGTCTTTTGTAAAGACCTTTCGGGGGTTTTTCGGACGGTTGGCGATTACTTTTTTTTCTTGTCCTTCACGTCACGCAGCGGAGTGCGGCTGCCGTCGGGGTATTCCACCACCGTGTGGTCGAGCATCTGCCCGAACTGTGCGCGGAACTCTGCAATATACTCCTGTCGGAGTGCCTGCTGCTCCGCAGCCTCCTCGGGGGTGAGGCCCTCTGCCTTTTGCTTTCTCGCAAGCTCGTTGATGCGATCAATTTTTATTTTTTCCATTTTCTGTCTCCTTCATACTACACACTTTTTTTCGCAGGATACTTTATTCAAAAAGACCGTTCCAACGTCGGTCCCGAGGAACGTTTGCGAGCGCTCTCCGTTTGAAAAAATAAAGGGCAGACACGCGTGTCTGCCTTATCTTTATTTACACAAAAGGATCAAGCCTTTTTCAGCGTGCGCAGGCAACGAGAACAAACATTGATTGCTTTGCTGCCTTCCAACTTTACCTTGCGAATATTGGGCTTCCAGGTTCTGTTGGTTTTACGGTGAGAGTGAGAAACATTCTGACCGAACACAACGCCTTTTCCGCAGATACAACATTTTGCCATTTTGACACCTCCTAAAAGAACATTCACCGCAGCTTTTCAAAGCGCGGCACACAAAATACCGTACAACACGAGATATTATATCATACCTTTTTCAAAAATGCAAGCCTTTTTTTTATTTTTTTAAGATTTTTTTCAATTTATTTTATTTTTTGCAGATTTTTTCGAGATTTTTCTCGGAAAGCCCATCGGCAAGCGCGATTGCATTGCTGAAAATGCCATGATCAGCACCGCCGAGCAGGAGCACCAGACCGCCTGCCTCCGTGTGCGTGCGTGCCGCGAAGTTGAGCAGCTCGTTCTCGGGAAGCATAATGCTGCCGCAAAGGATCAGGGTTGCACAGGACAGAATCGAGCGCGCGATATCAACGGGAGCGTCAACGGGGGCATGCAGGAATACCTCTGTGCCCCGACGCTTGAGCTCGTCGGCGAGTGTTTGCGCGTCAGTGTCACCGTGTGCCGAGATCAGGGTTACAGATGAACGGTTGACGGGAAGCAGACAACGGCAACTTGGCAGGTCCGGGGTCACAACGGGTGCACGGGAGCCCTCGCGCACAACCACGGTGCCAACGCGTTTCGCACGGATTTCGCCATCGGCTTCGATCAGAATTGCAAGTGGGATTTCACCCTCGCAAGCCCAGGCGTTGTCGGTAATGCGGCAGGTCAGCGTATCGGTTTGCATCTCTTGGAGCACCGAGGTCAGCGATTCGCGACAAATCAGACGCACGCCCTTGATCACGCCCTCGTTTGCGAGCGTTGTCAGATAGGTGAGCATCTCACGCAGAGCGGCAAAGTCGATCTGCTGATCGCCATCGAGCGCGGGTGCGAGGCAATAGAGCCCGTGATTTGCCGTTGCAAACACGCTCGGCAGCGCGGGCTTTTCGGGGGCAATCGCCGTGACCGAAAGGCTTGTGTCGATACGTTCTTTCTCATAAAGAATGCGCGAAGCCGCCATTGGAATGCCGAGCTCGGTTTGCACACGATAAAGCCCCAGGATCGTGGAGATGACCTGCGTAGCCGTTTTATCCGAGCTGTCGGCAGAGCGTGTCATCGAGACCGCCAAGCGAGCGGTGGAATAGTCCGCACCGCTCGCAGCAAGCGCAAGAATCGGCGCGAGCGCCGTGTCGATCGCGTTACGATAGCACACGTTTTTTGCACTCGATGTTGCAGACGCATGAAGCAGCCCACCAAGGGCAAGAGTCTCGCTCCCGCAACTTCTGTCAGTTTGAATATAGGCGGAGTGATCAGCTCTCACGGTGCGATGCGAGATCGGTGCAAACGCCGTGTCCCATTCGTCATCCAATGCAACGGACAGGCTTCGGAATGGAATGAAGGAGCGCAAAAACGCGGTTTCAAAGGCAAAGGCGGGAAGATCATGAGAGCGGAAAAAGGCAAGGCGTGCGCTATCGTTGAGCGAAGCAAACGCCTGCAGGCGGATCGCATGTGCTTGGGCTGCCTGCGCAAAGCCCTCATATTCTCTGCGTGCGAGCAGAACAACGCTGCTTCCTTCATATGCGTCAACGAGCATGGAGCAGGGAAGCTCCTCGCCTGTGACGGAAAGCCGCGTCAGGTCGATCTGTGCACCGCGACCGCATGCAAGGAGAATTGCGAGGAGTCCACCCTCGGCAACCGTGAGAGAATGCTTGATCCGAGCGCGAACGTCGCGTTTGCCGAGAAAATCCGAAACGGGATCAAGTCCTCTGCCAACCACCGTTTCCATCGGACGCAGGAGTACCAAAAGGTCTCCCGCGGTAATCGGTGCCGTGTGCGAGCCGGAGAGGGTCAGATAGGTGCTTGACGTTGCCTCGCGCAGAGCTCGTGCGCGGTCGACGTGGGTTGCGATGGGCTGTAAGCTCATGTCAAGCCCTTTCAAAGTGGGGGTCTTACCAACGCGCATCAGTGCCTGATTGGCAAGCGCAAACGCCTCGTCGAGTGTGATTGGTGCGGCTGCATCGGGACGTAGGGCACGTCTTTTTGCGATTGCGTCGGCATAGGTGCGCGCCACGCATGCATCGTTTGTGAGCAGCTCCGCAATCCCCACCGAGGGACGGCAGACCGCTGCAAATCGGTCGAGCATGCGAAGCTCGTCAACCAAGGGGTCACGTTTCTCACGGGTTCGGTAATATGCTGCACAACGCGAAAGAACCGCCGTTGGGAGCGAGAGTCCGAGGTCTGCCCGCATTTTTTCGAGCACCGTCGGGCTGTAGCTGCCGAATCCGCGTATTTTTGCTTGTAAGCTCATCTCATTCACCTTTCTCATCCGAGAGGATGTGTCCCCTGCATTGCGCTCCGTCATTCTCCTCAATTCGTATGCGGTGAATTTGTGCGTGCAGTGCAACGGGGGAGGGAACCGCCACCTCGATAAAATCTGCGGTGTGACCGAAAGCGATCCCGTTTTTATAGGTTTCAAACAGTACGTCTGCCTCGCGCCCAAGCTGACGGTCCAGGATCTTTTTTCGGATTCCTTGCTGGAGGCTTGTCAACGCGGCAGCGCGTTCCGCCTTGATCGGCTCGGGAATCTGGTCGGGCATCGCATCGGCAACCGTGCCGACGCGTCTGGAATAAGGGAATACGTGGATCGACAAAAATGCTGCTCGCTCAACAAAGGCGAGCGTTTCTTCGAATTCTGCGTCGGTTTCACCGGGAAAGCCCGTGATCATATCGGTTGTGATCTGCACGCCGGGGATTGCCTCACGCAGGCGTGCGATACCATCAAATGCCATTCGGGTGTTATATTTGCGACGCATGCGCGCAAGCACGCCGTCCGAGCCGCTCTGCATGGAAAGATGAAAATGCGGTGCGAGTGAGTTAAGCGCGGCAATGCGCTCCACAAATTGCGGCTTCATCAGCGAGGGGTCGAGCGATCCGAGACGCACGCGACCGATTCCCGGGATGGCGTCCACGCGCTCAAGCAGATCGGCAAGAGTCACGCCGGGGAGGTCCTTTCCGTAAGATGCCGTTTCAATTCCCGTGAGCACTACCTCGCGACAGCCGTTTTGGGTGAGTGCGGTGACCTCGGCGATCACGTCGTCGGGGCTCTTGGAGCGAACCGAGCCGCGTGCCGAGGGAATGATGCAGTATGCGCATCGGTTTTCGCATCCGTCCTCAATCTTGACGTAGGCACGCGTGCGATCGAATTTTGTAATCGACATCGGCTCAAAGCCGAATTGATCGGGGGGCGTGCATACAACCTCTGGAGCGATCGGCTTTTTCTTTTCGTCAAGCAGACGCTTTGCAGCCGCAACTACGGCACTTTTGTTGGCGTTGCCGCAAACATAGTCAACGCCCGGGATGGCTGCAACATCGCTCGGCGCGACCTGCGAATAGCAGCCCGTTACCAGGATCACGGCATTCGGATTGCGGCGCGTGGCACGACGAATAAAATTGCGTGCCTTGCGGTCGGACTCTGCCGTAACCGTGCAGGTGTTGATCAGATAAACGTCACAAACGTCGGTGGGGCGTCGAACGGCAAAGCCTGCCGTTTCAAAGAGCTCGGCGATCGCCTCGGATTCATATTGATTGACCTTGCATCCAAGCGTGTAGATGCCAACGGCTTTTGTGCTCGGGATCATGCCGATCTCCCTCCTTTTCGGAATACTGTTGATATTTTATCACGGATTTACCCGTTTGTAAATAAATAATTTGTAAAAACCGAAGAAAAAAACAAAAAAACTCTTGAAAAAAGCAAAAAAGAGAGGTATAATAGAATTAAATAAAAAGCGAAAGGACAGGCATGACAATGGCACAGCTTCACATCGTTGACCACCCCCTGATTCAACACAAGCTTTCGTTGATGAGAAACAAAAAAACAGGCTCCAAGGATTTCCGTCAGCTTCTTGATGAAATTTCTCTTTTGATGGGCTATGAGCTCACGCGCGACCTGCCTCTTGAGGACGTTCCCATCGAAACGCCGATCACCTCGATGATCGGAAAAACCATCGCGGGCAAAAAGCTTGCGATCGTACCGATCCTGCGCGCGGGGCTCGGTATGGTGGACGGGCTGCAAACGCTCGTTCCGGTTGCAAAGGTTGGTCATATCGGACTTTACCGCGACCCCAAAACGCATCTTCCCGTAGAATATTACTGCAAGCTACCGCCCGATATTTCGGAGCGTATCGTGATTTTGGTTGATCCTATGCTTGCCACGGGTGGCTCGGCTGCCGACGCGCTCACTATGCTCAAGAAGCGCGGATGCACGAATATCCGCTTCATGTGCCTTGTTGCCGCTCCCGAGGGAGTCAAGCGCGTGCAGGAGGCTCATCCCGACGTGGAGATTTTCACTGCTGCTTTGGACGAAAGACTCAACGAGCACGCATATATCGTTCCCGGACTCGGAGATGCGGGCGACCGAATTTTCGGAACGCTTTAATCGAATATCCAAAAAGGAGTGGGGGAGCGTTTCGATCGAAAATGCTCCCTCTTTGCTATTTTCATGCAGACCATTACCGTAAAACGAAACGACGCCGGGCAGAGGCTCGACAAGTTTCTGACAAAAGCAGTCAAGGGGCTGCCGATGTCGCTCATGTATAAATATATCCGCACCAAAAAGATCAAGGTCAATCGCGCAAGGACACAGCCGAATTACATGCTCGCCGAGGGCGATGAGATTTTGCTTTTCATCCGCGAGGAGTTCTTTGAGTCACCCGAGCGTGATGACAACGCGCTATACCGCATCCAACCCAAGCTCGATATCGTCCACGAGGACGAAAACATCCTGCTTCTGAATAAGCGCCCCGGTGTGCTCGTTCACGAGGATACCGCTGCAGCCGAGAACACCTTGATCATGCACGTCAAGGCGTATCTCGCACAAAAGGGCGAATATGATCCGAGCGAGGAGCAGTCCTTTGCGCCTGCGCTCTGTAATCGCATCGACCGCAACACGGGGGGGATCGTGATCGCCGCAAAAAACGCCGAGGCGCTGCGCGTGATGAACGAAAAAATCCGCAATGACGAGATGAGAAAATTCTATCTCTGTGCCGTTCACGGCCGCATGTCGCACCAACAGGAGACCCTTCGGGCATGGCTTCGCAAGAACGCAGACGAAAATCTTGTTCAGATTTCGGATACGAAGCGGCAGGGATATAAAGAAATTATTACGAAATATCGCGTTCTGCGCGAGCGAGGAAACGAATCCTTGCTCGAGGTTGAGCTTGTCACGGGCAGAACACACCAGATCCGTGCGCATCTGTCACATATAGGGCATCCACTCCTCGGAGACGGAAAATATGGCGTCAACCGCGACGATCGCGCAAGAGGATATAAATTTCAGGCTCTCTACGCCTACCGCCTCCGCTTTGATTTTAAGGAGGACGGCGGCGTTCTCCAAGACCTCAATGGAAAAAGCTTTTCGATCCCGCTGGAGGACGTTTGGTTCCGACGCGATTTTTATGACCGAGAGGAGGATACCCCATGAGGATCGAAGGCGAAGCACGGCGCGTTTTGCTTCCGCTTCTTTCGGGTGCGGTCCTAACCGCTCTGACGCTTGTTTATCCCGCTCTCGGGATTTTGGAATGGGTGACCATGATTCCGCTTTCCATCGGACTTTTCAATCTCTGCTCCTGTCAGCGGTGCAGCCTCAAGCGTGCATACGGCTATGGATTTTTAACGGTTTACATTTTCTATTTCGTTCTTTATCATTGGATCGTCAATCTCTATCCGCTCGATTTTATCGGGCTCGACGCAGGCGCGTCTGTTGCGGTGGTGGTAGCCGGATGGTTGGGGTTGCCGCTCCTTCAGGCGCTCGTGGGAGGGTTGATGTTTCTTGCCTTCCGTTGGATGCATAAAACCGCTCTCTTTGAGCGTGCGCCGCTCCTGCGCCCCTTCATTTTCGCATCCCTTTGGGTGGTTTTTGAATGGAGCTCCACGCTCGGCTGGACGGGCGTTCCATGGGGCAGGCTCGCACTCGGGCAGATTGAAATGCTGCCGATCTTGCAGAGTGCGTCTTTGCTCGGCTCCTATCTTGTCACTTGGCTGATTGTTGCCGTCAACGCGCTGCTTGCCTATGCGATCCTTTATAACACCCGCGCAACACTCTGCGGTGCGGTTGCGGCGATTCTGTTCTTCTCCAACCTTTGTTTTGGAACGGTCAAGATGCTCCTGCCCGTCGATCAGACGCGAGAGACCGTGCGCGTTGCCGTGATTCAGGGTAATATCGACTCGCACGAGAAATGGGGCCCCGATTCGGTTCTGCGTACTCGTGAGGCTTACGAGCGGCTCACCCTTGAGGCGGCAGAGCAGGGAGCGGAGCTGATCATCTGGCCCGAAACCGTATTTCCGGCACCGCTGAACACCTCGATCGTTACCCGCGCGTTCCTTTCGGGACTCGCAAAGGAGACCGATGCGACCTTGCTCATCGGTTCTACCTATTATATATTTGAGGAGTGCAACTACAACGCACTCTTTCTCGTCACACCCGAGGAGGGCGTTGATCTCGACGTCTTTTACGCCAAGCGACATCTTGTGCCGTTCGGAGAATACGTCCCGATGCGTGAGGTGTTCACCGCGCTCATTCCACCGCTTGCCGATCTCTCCGCACTCGGGGAGGACCTGGACCCGGGAGAGGATTCTGCGCTCTTTGAAACCAAGTGGGGAAGTCTTGGCGCGCTGATTTGCTTCGATTCGATCTACGAGGAGCTTACGATCGACTCGGTGCGCGACGGTGCCGAGCTGCTGGTGCTTGCCAGCAATGACAATTGGTTTTACGATTCGGCTGCGATCTATCAGCATCAGGCACAGGCACAGCTTCGTGCGATCGAGAGCGGACGTTATCTGGTTCGTGCCGGTAACACGGGGATTTCCTCGGTGATCTCGCCCAACGGTGAAAATCTTGCTTTTCTCGATCCACTGACCGAGGGCTATGCCGTTGCGGATGTTTCGATGCAGACCGCAATCACTCCTTATGTGGCGGTTGGAAATCTCCTTGTATATCTTTGTGCCGCCTTTTGCTGCCTTGCAGCGGTGTTGGGCTTTCTTATGAAGGTGCCAATTCCCAAAGAAAATGCATTTTCTCGCTACGAGGCAAAATAAGGATTTTCTTTTTGCTTTTGATGTTTTTTGGCAGAAAATCAAACGAAATACCCGTTTTTCTGTCAGCATTCTGCTATATCTCGAAAAGCATATCGTCATATTTTTTTCGCATTTTACAAAAGCCGAGAAATGTGTTAAAATATTAACAAGCATAAGATCGGGGCATATTGTCACCGAGCCAAAAGGTGCCGAAAGGCAGAAAGGGTTTTCTAAAGATGGAAAAGAAGGTTTACGAAATCGTAGACGGTGTAGAAAAGCTGGAGGCAGCGATCGCGCGTGTCCGTGCGGCGCAGAAGCAGTTTGCAACCTACACGCAGGAGCAGGTCGACAAGATTTTTCTCGCAGCGGCAACCGCAGCGGATAAGGCGCGGATCTCGCTGGCTAAAATGGCGGTCGAGGAAACGGGCATGGGTGTTGTCGAGGATAAGGTGATTAAGAATCACTACGCGGCAGAGTATATCTACAATGCCTATAAGGATACCAAAACCTGCGGCGTTGTTGAAGAGGACTCGGCATACGGCATCAAAAAGATCGCAGAGCCGATCGGTGTGATCGCGGCGGTCATTCCCACAACCAACCCCACCTCCACCGCAATTTTCAAGACGATGCTCGCACTCAAAACGAGAAACGGCATCATCATCAGCCCTCACCCCAGAGCAAAGAACTGCACCATTGCGGCTGCAAAGCTCGTGCTGGAGGCGGCTGTTGCGGCAGGCGCTCCCGAGGGCATCATCGACTGGATCGACGTGCCTTCTCTGGAAATGACCAACCTGGTCATGAAGGAGGCAGACATCATCCTTGCAACGGGCGGTCCCGGCATGGTGAAGGCTGCATATTCGAGCGGCAAGCCCGCTCTCGGCGTTGGAGCAGGTAACACCCCTGCGATCATCGACAGCTCTGCAGATATTCTGCTCGCCGTCAACTCGATCATTCACTCCAAAACCTTTGATAACGGTATGATCTGTGCTTCCGAGCAGTCGGTGCTCGTGATGGACTCGGTTTACGATGCTGTCAAGGCGGAATTCGCGGCAAGAGGCTGCTATTTCCTTAACGCAGAGGAGACCGAAAAGGTGCGTAAGACCATCCTGATCAACGGCGCACTCAATGCAAAGATCGTTGGTCAAACGGCTCCCACCATTGCCGCACTCGCAGGTGTGGAGGTTCCCGCACGCACCAAGATTCTCATCGGTGAGGTTGAGAGCGTGGAGCTTTCCGAGGAGTTTGCACACGAAAAGCTCTCGCCCGTTCTTGCAATGTATCGTGTTTCCTCTTTCGAGGAGGCTCTTGATAAGGCGGATAAGCTCATTGCCGACGGTGGCTTTGGTCACACCTCGAGCATCTATCTCAATGAGATGACCGAAAAGGATAAGCTCGCAGCCTTTGCTGCACGCATGAAGACCTGCCGCATCCTGGTGAACACCCCCTCGTCTCACGGCGGTATCGGAGACCTTTATAACTTCAAGCTTGCTCCCTCGCTCACGCTCGGATGCGGATCGTGGGGCGGCAACAGTGTTTCCGAAAACGTTGGCGTCAAGCACCTGCTTAACATCAAAACCGTAGCCGAGAGGAGAGAAAACATGCTTTGGTTCAGAACACCTCAAAAGGTGTATATCAAGAAGGGCTGCCTGCCCGTGGCGCTTGACGAGCTTCGCACCGTCAGAGGCGCAAAGAAGGCGTTTATCGTAACCGATACCTTCCTCTATGAGAACGGCTACACCAAGCCGATCACCGATAAGCTCGACGAAATGGGCATTCAACACACCACGTTCTGGGGCGTTCAGCCCGACCCCACGCTTGCAAATGCAACCGAGGGCGCAGCACAGATGAGAGCCTTCAAGCCCGACACCATCATCGCACTCGGCGGTGGCTCGGCAATGGACGCAGCAAAGATCATGTGGGTGCTCTACGAGCATCCCGATGCGGACTTCATGGATATGGCAATGCGCTTCATTGATATCCGCAAGAGAGTTTACACCTTCCCGAAGATGGGTGAGAAGGCATATTTCATCGCCATTCCCACCTCCGCAGGAACTGGCTCCGAGGTCACGCCCTTCGCGGTTATCACCGACGAAAAGACAGGCGTGAAGTATCCTCTTGCTGACTACGAGCTTCTTCCCAACATGGCGATCATCGACACCGATTTCCATATGTCTGCACCTCGCGGACTCACTGCGGCTTCGGGTATCGACGCCGTAACGCATGCAGTTGAGGCATACGCCGCAATGCTTGCAACCGACTACACCGACGGTCTCGCACTCCGTGCGCTTAAGGTGATCTTCGAGTATCTCCCCAGAGCATATGACAACGGTCAGACCGACGTTGAGGCACGCGAAAAGATGGCTAACGCCGCTACGATGGCGGGTATGGCATTCGCAAACGCGTTCCTCGGCATCTGCCATTCGATGGCACATAAGCTCGGCGCATTCCACCACCTGCCTCACGGCGTTGCAAACGCGCTCATGATCGAGGAGGTGCTGCGCTTTAATGCATCCGAGGCACCCGTGAAGATGGGAACCTTCTCGCAGTACGATCACCCCCACACGCTTGCAAGATATGCAGAGATTGCCGATTATCTCGGACTCGGCGGCAAGACCGACGAGAAGAAGCTGGAAAACCTGATCAAGGCGATCAACGACCTCAAGGCGCGCGTTGGTATCAAGGCAACCATCAAGGATTACGGCATCGACGAGGCTGATTTCCTGGCACGTCTTGACGATATGGTTGAGCAGGCATTCGACGATCAGTGCACCGGCGCGAACCCCAGATACCCCCTGATGAGCGAGATCAAACAGATGTACCTCAACGCTTATTACGGTAAGCATGAGGAAGTTTAATACGGGAGGCAAACGATATGAAATTGGATCAAGTGATTGCAGTCAGACCCAACAAAACCGTATACCGCGACGGTGACCGTTGCATCAAGGTGTTCAACGAGGGCTATTCCAAGTCCGATATCCTCAACGAGGCGCTTAACCAGGCGAGAGTGGAGGAGACGGGACTCAATATTCCCAAGATTATTGAGATTACCACGGTTGACGGCAAATGGGCGATCGTTTCGGATTACATTGAAGGCGAAACTCTTGCCGAACTGATGGCGCGTCATCCCGAAAAGAAAGAGGCGTATATTGCACAGATGGTGGATATTCAGCTCAATATTCACAGAATGCGCTCGCCCCTGCTCACCAAGCTCAAGGATAAGATGAACCGCAAGATCAGCCAGACCGATCTTGATGCCACCACGCGCTACGAGCTGCACACCAGACTCGAGGGCATGCCCAAGCATAATAAGGTCTGCCACGGTGATTTTAACCCCTCCAATATCGTTATCACTGCCGACGGCACGCCCTACGTGATCGACTGGGCACATGCAACGCAGGGAAATGCGGCTGCAGACGCAGCAAGAACCTATTTGCTATTCTCACTTGCAGGCGATAAGGAAACCGCAAATCTCTATCTGCGCACCTTCTGCGAAAAGAGTGATACTGCTATGCAGTACGTGCAGAAATGGCTTCCCATCGTTGCGGCATCGCAGTCGGTAAAGGGAAATCCCGAGGAGAGACAGTTCCTGCTCGGATGGGTCAACGTTGTTGATTTTGAATAAGCGATTGAACGGATCGCGGGGCGTTTGGCGCCCTGCGGTCCGTTTGTGCTTTACGTCTTATGCGATCCTTTTGTGCAGAAAGCAAGTTTTTTTTACTTGTTTTTTTGTTTTTTTATCCCTTAAGATCGCTAAAAAAGACTTTTTTCTCTTGACAAATCGCATCCTGTCTGATATAATATATTAAATATTCGGAACCAAGAAGGAGATGTTAAAATGAACTTCAATGAAAAATTCGTAAAAGAAGGTCTGACGTTCGACGATGTTTTGCTCATTCCCGCAAAGAGTGACGTTCTTCCTGCGGACATTTGTCTCAAAACACGTTTGACGAATCGCATCACGCTCAACATCCCGCTCATGAGCGCGGCAATGGACACTGTTACCGAGGCGGATATGGCAATTGCGATGGCTCGCGAGGGTGGTGCCGGCACGATCCACAAGAATATGAGCATCGACGCGCAGGCCGAGCAGGTCGACCGCGTTAAGAGAAGCGAAAACGGCGTTATCACCAACCCGCTCTTCCTGGGGCCCGACAACTACGTTTACGAAGCAGAAAACCTGATGCACAAGTTCCGCATTTCCGGTGTTCCGATCTGCGACGAAAACAAGAGACTCGTTGGTATCATCACCAACCGTGACATGCGCTTCATCCGCGACTACAATATCCGCATCGGTGACGTTATGACCAAGGAAAACCTGGTCACCGCACCGGTTGGAACCACTCTGGAGCAGGCTCAGGATATCCTGCACCGCCATCGCATCGAGAAGCTCCCGATCGTTGATGAGAAGGGCATTCTGCGCGGTCTGATCACGATCAAGGACATCGAGAAGGCAACCAAATATCCCAACTCCGCAAAGGACGCAAAGGGCAGACTGATCTGCGGTGCGGCGATCGGTGTAACCGCCGACGTTGTGGACCGTGCAGGTGCTCTGCTTGATGCGGGCGCCGATTTCCTTGTGCTCGATTCGGCACACGGTCATTCGGCAAACATTCTGCGTAGTCTTGCAAAGGTGAAGGAGGCATATCCCGAGGCACAGATCATCGGCGGTAACATCGCAACCGCAGAGGCTGCGCGTGACCTCATTCTCGCAGGTGCCGACGCAGTAAAGGTCGGTATCGGCCCCGGCTCAATCTGCACCACCCGCGTGGTTGCAGGTATCGGTGTGCCCCAGATCACCGCGATCTTTGACGCGGCAGAGGAGGCTGCAAAGCACAATATCCCCGTCATTGCCGACGGCGGTATCAAGTATTCGGGCGACATGGTAAAGGCGATCGCTGCAGGCGCGAACGTGATCATGGTTGGCTCGCTTCTGGCAGGCTGCCAGGAAAGCCCCGGAGCTGAGGAGCTCTATCAGGGCAGACGCTTCAAGGTTTACCGCGGTATGGGCTCGATTGCTGCAATGGAAAACGGCTCCAAGGATCGCTACTTCCAGCAGGGCAACAAGAAGCTCGTTCCCGAGGGCGTTGAGGGTCGCGTTCCTTATAAGGGACGTCTTGCTGACACCGTTTACCAGATGATGGGCGGTCTGCGCTCGGGTATGGGCTATTGCGGTGCTCCCGACATCGAAACACTCAAGGCAACCGGCAGATTTATCCGTATCACCAATGCGGGTCTGCTTGAGTCGCATCCTCACGATATCAATATCACCAAGGAGGCTCCCAACTACTCCTCGCACGGTTAATCCGCAGGAGATAGAGCGAGCGGTCTTTTCCGCTTTTGTATGAGCTCCTTATATAGAAACGAACGGCTCGTGCCAATGGCATCTGTCGTTCGTTTTCTTTTTTGTCTCAAATGAGAAGCTTGGCTGAACGATGGCAATTTTTTTGAAAAAAAGTCGCGAAAAATGTAAAAACATTTCATATTTTTTTATAAAAAGTGTAGATTTTTTTTTAGAAATATGGTATAATAAAATGTCCGTATGTGTGAGCGGCGCCGAGACTTCGATTTTTGAGAAAGAACAGCAGCAAATTTTGAGGATTTCAGATGTCAGACAGCACCGCTCCGATAGTTCATTATAAAAATTCAGGAGGTTTTTTGAATTATGAAAAAGAAATTGACTACGGTCGATTTTCACGGGACAAAAGAGCAGGAGGAAAAATTGCTTGCCGTAATCGAAAAGCATGCAGGCCAGAAGGGCGCAATGATGCCGATCCTTCAGGAGGCACAGGAGATCTACGGTTATCTGCCGCTCGAGGTCCAGACGATCATCGCCGCAAAAACAGGCGTTTCTTTGGAAGAGATCTTTGGTATCGTTTCCTTCTACGCACAGTTCAAGCTCAATCCCGACGGTCAGTATGCAATTGCAGTTTGCCTGGGTACCGCTTGCTACGTAAAGGGCTCCGGTGATATCATCGAGGCTATTTCGCAGAAGCTCGACGTTCCGGTTGGAAGCACGTCTCCCGACGGTAAGTATTCCATCGAGGCAACCCGTTGCATCGGTGCCTGCGGTCTGGCTCCCGTTCTTACCGTTAACGGTGAGGTTTACGGCAGACTGACGGTTGATGACGTTGATTCGATCCTCGCAAAGTATAAATAATAAAGCCATTGGAAAGGGCAGGAACAAGGTTTTATGAAGATCTCTGAAATTCAGGAATTGCTGAATGCGGAAATCGTGTGCGGAGAGGAGTCTCTCGACAGAGAGGTTTCGTCCGCGTGCGGAAGCGATATGATGAGCGACGTACTTGCATACGTAAAGGATCAGGCGGTGCTGCTGACCGGCTTGGTGAATTCGCAGGTTGTACGAACCGCTGAAATGATGGACATGGTTTGTATCGTGTTCGTTCGTTCCAAGTGCCCCACAGAAGAAATGGTCGCGCTCGCGCGCGAGAGCAACATGGTTTTGCTCAAGACCGGAAAAAGGATGTATGAGGCCTGTGGTAAGCTGTATGCAAACGGCTTGGGCGGAAGCGGAGTGAAAAAATGAACGAGGCTGTAAAATTGCATTTCCTTGTGGACGGTGACGATTTCACCTCTGCAGGTCAGGCTTCTGTTCAGGTGAAAAAGAGTCTGCGGCAGCTCGGGATCGCTCCCGAGATCATTCGCAAGGTTTCGATTGCAATGTACGAGGGTGAGATCAATATGGTGATCCACGCGGGCGGCGGAGAGGCAAACGTGCTGATCTACGAGGACCGCATCGAGATCGACCTGATCGACAACGGCCCCGGAATTGCAAACATCGACCTTGCCATGCAGGAGGGCTTTTCCACCGCTCCCGATAACATTCGCTCGCTTGGCTTCGGTGCCGGAATGGGACTGCCGAATATGAAGCGCTACACCGACTCCATGCAGATTGATTCCGAGCTTGGAAAGGGAACAAGGATCCTCATGACGGTTCTCCTTTGATCCCTCTCCGGATAAAAACGGAACAAAAACCGAAAGGGAGTGATCGTTTCCGATGAATACTTACGTTCATTCGGTTTCGCTGGATGTTTCGCGTTGTACGGGATGCACGCTTTGTATGAAGCACTGTCCCACCGAGGCGATTCGGATTCACGACGGTCATGCACAGATCGACACCAACCGCTGTATCGACTGCGGTGATTGTATCCGAAACTGTCCGAACAACGCCAAAAAAGCAACATACAGCAAGCTTGACACCGTAATGAAGTACAAATGGAAGGTTGCGCTTCCCGCACCTACCTTGTACGGTCAATTTGAAGAATTGGATGACGTCGACTACGTTCTCCAGGGTCTTTTGGACATAGGCTTTGACGACGTGGTGGAGGTCTCGCAGGCAGCGGAGCTTGTTTCCGCATACACACGGCTCTACCTCAAAACCGAGGGGATCACGAAGCCCGTGATCAGCTCGGCGTGTCCCGTGGTGCTGCGTTTGATCTCGTTGCGCTATCCAACCCTGCGTGAGCATATCATGCAGCTGCTCCCCCCTGTTGAGATCGCGGCAAAAATGGCTCGCGAGAAAACGAGGAGGGAACACCCTGAGCTGAAGGATGAGGACATCTGCATCTGCTTCATCTCTCCATGTCCCGCAAAAGTTAGCTACGTGCGAAACGGCTTTGGTGACTATAAGAGTGAGGTTAACGAGGTTCTTTCCATCAGCGACGTTTATTTCAGTCTGATCAACGTGATGCGTCGCGGTCATGCCCCCGTACCTTTTTCAAAGTCGGGAATGATCGGTATCAGCTGGGCAACCTCGGGAGGCGAATCCTCTGCGATCTTCAACGATAAGTATCTGGCGGCAGACGGCATTGAAAACGTCAACCGCGTGCTCGATCAGTTGGATAACGGAAATATTTCGTCGCTTGAGTTTGTGGAGCTCAACGCTTGTCCGGGCGGATGTGTGGGCGGCGTGATGGCACCCGAAAATCCGTTTGTAGCGAAGGCAAGATTGCAAACGCTGCGGCGGTATCTGCCGGTGTCACAAACCTTTCTCGACGATAAGGAGCGGGATTTTATTCCCGAGCGCTTCTTCTTCAACGAGATCCCAACCTACCGACCGATCCAGCGCTTGAGTGAGAACTTCGCGGAGTCGCTTCGGATGATGTCCGAGATTCAGAAGATCCGCTCCGAGCTGCCGGGAATCGACTGCGGAGCCTGCGGGGCTCCGAGCTGCCGTGCATTCGCCGAGGATATTGTCCGCGGAAATGCGCAGCGAGATGGTTGCATGGTTGAGCGTGTTCGCAGGATCGACGAAAGCAAAGAAACCAAGCAGGAGGAAGATCAATGAAGGTTCGTGAAATGGCTCAAAAGCTGTCTCTGACGCCGATCGCCGTGAGCGATGACGAGCGCGAATTTTCGGGGACCTACATCGGAGATCTGCTCAGCTGGGTGATGGGACGGGCGGAGCATGACAACGTCTGGATCACCATCATGTCCAATATCAATATCGTTGCGGTTGCATCTCTCGCGGATGTTGCGTGTATTGTTCTGGCAGAGGGCGTTACGTTGGAGGACCACGTGCGTGCCACGGCAGAGCAGAAGGGGGTAAACGTTTACACCTCGGAGAAAACCGCTTATGAGCTTGCCGCCGCGCTGGCAAGCCTGCAGGCGTGAACCGATACTATTACGACCTGCACGTTCATTCCTGCCTATCCCCCTGTGCCGATAATGACATGACCCCCAATAACATTGCGGGCATGGCGGCGCTGGCAGGCTTGAATATCCTTGCACTCACCGATCATAACACCTGCAGAAACTGTCCCGCGTTCTTCGCGGCGGCAAAAAAGCAGGGCATCATTCCGATCGCGGGAATGGAATTGACCACGGCGGAGGACATCCACATCGTTTGTCTTTTTGAGCGTCTTGAGAACGCGATGCAATTTAGCGACGCGGTGGACGCACGGCGGATCAGAATTCCAAACCGCACCGACATCTTCGGAGATCAACTCCTGACTGATGAGGACGATCAAGTGATCGGAACCGATGAATTTTTGCTTTCCAATGCAACCGAGCTCATGCTCGATGAGGTTCCGCCTTTGGTGGCGGAGCATCACGGCATCTGCTTTCCCGCCCACGTTGACCGTGAGGCAAACGGAATTCTTGCAACGCTGGGAAGCTTTCCGGAAACACCGCGCTTTTCGGTTGCGGAATTTCACGATGCATCCAAAATCGGGGCGTACCGTGAAAAGCACCCCGCGCTGAATGAGATGCGTCTTGTGATCGGATCGGATGCGCATTATCTTTGGGACATTCGCGATCGGGACGATTATTTCGAGCTCGCGGATGAGCCTTACAGTACAGATTACGTTCGGAGCCAATTGTTCCGTGTGTTGGGAGGGAAGAACGGTTGAAGGAGCTATCACTCAACGTCCTTGATATCACCGAGAATTCGGTTAAGGCGGGGGCAACGCTGATCAAAATCGTTCTCGAGGAAACCGAAGAAACGCTGCGTTTCACGGTTTCCGATAACGGTTGCGGCATGCGCGAGGAGATTCTGCGCGGCGTGATCGACCCCTTCTATACCACACGAACCACCCGAAAGGTTGGGCTCGGGATTCCGCTTCTCAAGCTGGCGGCGGAGCAAACGGGCGGAGAAATCCGCATCACCTCGCGCCACGAGTCCGAGTATCCCGAGGATCACGGCACCGAAACAAGTGCACTGTTTTACAAAAACCACATCGACTTCACGCCGATGGGGGATATCGTTTCCACAATGACGACCCTGATCCAGGGAAGTCCGGAAATTGATTTTGAATTTCTCCACACTGCTCCGAATTTGCGCGTGGAATTGAGCACGCAGCAAATGCGCGAGATATTGGGCGGGGAAATTCCGCTGAACGATCCTGAGATCATTCGATGGATCGGACAGTTTATGAAAGAGCAATATGAAAATATTACTAATAATGAATGAAGGAAGGAACTGAAACTATGAAATCTTTGGCAGAGCTTGCAGCGATCAGAGAAAAAATGAAAGACAAGATCGTGCTCCGTGAAGGTGGTAGTGACACGAGAATCGTTGTTGGTATGGCAACCTGCGGAATTGCTGCAGGTGCACGTCCCGTTCTCAACGCTTTCGTAGAGGGCGTTGATAAGGAGGGCCTGAACGGTAGTGTCATCGTATCGCAGACCGGTTGCATCGGTTTGTGCCAGTATGAGCCGATCGTTGAGGTTTACACGGCAGGCAACGAAAAGGTCACCTATGTGAAGATGACTGTTGAAAAGGCTGAAAAGGTGCTCAAGGAGCATATCAAGGGCGGCAAGGTTGTGGCAGAGTACACGATCAATGGCGCAAATGCATAATTTGGAGGTGGCATTTTCATGATTCGTTCTCACGTATTGGTATGTGGCGGTACCGGATGTACTTCGTCCGGAAGCCCGAAGATTCAGGCTGCTTTTGAGTCCGAGATCAAAAAGAATGGCTTGGAGGCAGAGGTTAAGGTCGTTCAGACCGGTTGTTTCGGTCTTTGCGCTCTCGGTCCCGTTGTTATCGTTTACCCCGACGGAACCTTTTACAGCAACGTAACCGTAGAGGACGTTGCAGAGATCACCAGCGAGCATCTGCTCAAGGGTCGTGTTGTGGAAAGACTCGTCTACAACGACGTTGGTGACAACGTTGCAAACGTTGAGGATGCACATGCATCGCTCAGCGATACAACCTTCTACAAATCCCAGCACCGTGTTGCACTCCGCAACTGCGGCGTGATCAACCCCGAGAACATCGAGGAATACATCGCAATGGACGGTTATTCCGCTCTGGGTAAGGCTCTGACCGAGATGACTCCCGACGAGGTTATCCAGACCATTCTTGATTCCGGACTTCGCGGACGCGGAGGCGCAGGCTTCCCGACCGGTCTGAAGTGGAAGTTCGCTTCGGGCAACCGCGGACAGGTTCAGAAGTACGTATGCTGCAACGCCGACGAGGGTGACCCCGGTGCATTCATGGACCGTTCGATCCTCGAGGGTGACCCCCATGCTCTGATCGAGGCTATGGCAATTGCCGGCTACGCAATCGGTGCTAACCAGGGTTACGTTTACGTTCGTGCTGAGTACCCGATCGCCGTAAACCGCCTCCAGATCGCAATTGATCAGGCAAAGGAATACGGTCTGCTCGGCGAAAACATTTTCGGCACCGATTTCTCCTTCGACCTCGGCATTCGCCTTGGCGCAGGTGCATTCGTGTGCGGTGAGGAGACCGCTCTGATGACCTCGATCGAGGGCAAGCGCGGCGAGCCCCGTCCCCGTCCTCCTTTCCCTGCAGTAAAGGGTCTGTTCGACCGTCCCACGGTTCTGAACAACGTTGAAACCTATGCAAACATTCCTCAGATCATCAACAACGGCGTTGAGTGGTTCCGTTCGATGGGTACCGAGAAGTCCAAGGGCACCAAGGTATTCGCACTCGGCGGTAAGATCAAGAACACCGGTCTGGTTGAGGTTCCCATGGGTACCACCCTGCGCACGATCATCGAGGAGATCGGCGGCGGCATCCCGAACGGCAAGAAGTTCAAGGCTGCTCAAACCGGTGGACCTTCCGGCGGATGCATTCCCGCACACCTGATCGACACGCCCATCGACTACGATAACCTGCTCGAGATCGGCTCGATGATGGGTTCGGGCGGTCTGATCGTTATGGACGAGGACAACTGCATGGTTGACATTGCACGCTTCTTCCTTGACTTCACGGTTGATGAATCCTGCGGTAAGTGCACGCCCTGCCGTGTTGGTACCAAGAGACTGCTTGAGCTGCTTGACAAGATTATCGCCGGAAAGGGCGAGCTTGAGGATCTTGATAGACTCGAGGAGCTTTCCAACTATATCAAGTCCGCATCTCTGTGCGGTCTGGGTCAGACGGCTCCGAACCCCGTTCTGTCCACCCTCCGTTATTTCAGAGAGGAGTACATCGCTCACATCGTGGACAAGAAGTGTCCTGCCGGCGTTTGCAAGAGCCTGCTCAGCTTCACCATCGACGCCGACAAGTGCATTGGCTGCGGTATGTGTGCTAAACAGTGCCCCGCATCTGCAATCGCAAGAACCGACTACGTGGCTCCCGGTCACAAGCTCGCATCCTTCAAGATCGACACTGCAAAGTGCGTGAAGTGCGGAGCATGCCTGCCCACGTGTAAGTTCAAAGCTATTTCCAAAGTTTAAGAAAGGAGAATTGTGGACAATGGATATGATTAATGTAAAAATTAACGGTGTCGACTATTCGGTCGCCAAGGGTTCCACGGTTCTGGAAGCCGCAAAAGCAGCGCATATTGATATTCCCACGCTCTGCTACCTGAAGGACATCAACGAGATCGGCGCATGCCGTCTCTGCCTTGTAGAGATCGCCGAGATGCGCGGTCCCGCACTTGGTCCCTGGCGCATGGTAACCGCTTGCGTATATCCCTGCACCGAGGGCATGGAGATCAAGACCAACACGCCCAAGATCGCTGCTTCGCGCAAGATGAACCTTGAGCTGCTGCTCTCCAACCACAATCAGGACTGCCTCTCCTGCGTACGCTCGACCAACTGCGAGCTGCAGACCCTTTGCCGTGAGTACGGCGTTACTTCCTCCACCTTTGTTGGAGAGAAGACCGAGTCGGTGATCGACGATAAGTCTCCCATCATCCGCGACAACAGCAAGTGCGTTCTTTGCCGCCGTTGCGTTGCAACCTGCTCCAAGATTCAGCAGATCGGCGTAATCGGTGCAAACAACCGTGGTTTCGATACCTACGTTGGCTCGCAGTTCGGCATCAACCTTGCTGACACGTCCTGCATCAACTGCGGACAGTGCATCGTTTCTTGCCCTGTTGGCGCTCTCTATGAGAGAGATGATACCGACGATGTATTCGCAGCACTTGCAGATCCCACCAAGCATACCGTGATCTGCACCGCTCCTTCTGTTCGCGCACAGATCGGTGAGTGCTTCGGCTATGAGCCCGGCACCGACTGCGAGGGCAAGATGGTTGCTGCTCTCAAGGCTCTTGGCTTTGATGGCGTTTACGATATGAACCTCACTGCAGACCTGACCATCGTTGAGGAAGCAAACGAGCTCCTCGGCAGAGTGAAGAATGGCGGCGCGCTGCCCATGATTACCTCCTGCTCGCCCGGATGGATCAAGTATTGCGAGCACTATTTCCCTGAATTCACCGATAACCTCTCCACCTGCAAGTCTCCTCAGCAGATGTTCGGTGCGGTTGTTAAGACCTACTACGCACAGAAGATGGGCTGGGATCCCAAGGACATCGTGATGGTATCGGCAATTCCTTGTACCGCTAAGAAGTTTGAGGTTGGCAGACCCAACCAGGCTGCTGCCGGCGTTCCCGACGTTGACTATGCGATCACCACCCGTGAGGTTGGCAGAATGATCCATAAGGCAGGCATCAACTTCCGCGCTCTTGAGGATGCGAAGTTTGACGATCCCTTTGCAATCGGATCGGGCGCAGGCGCGATCTTCGGCGCAACCGGTGGCGTTATGGAGGCTGCTCTCCGTTATGCTGCTGAGGTCATCCTGGGCAAGAAGCTTGAGAAGGTTGACTTCACCGAGGTTCGTGGCACCGAGGGTATCAAGACCGCTTCCTATAAGCTTGGCGATCTGACCATCAACGTGGCAGTTGCATCGAGCACGGGTAAGGCAAAGGAGCTGCTCAACAAGGTTAAGGCAGGCGAGCTCGACGTTCAGTTCATCGAGATCATGGGATGCCCCGGCGGTTGTGTAAACGGCGGCGGTCAGCCCATTCAGCCCGCATCCGTTCGTATGAACACCGACCTGCGCGCAGTTCGTGCAGCCGTTCTTTACAACGACGATGCAAACGATTCGCTCCGCAAGTCTCAGGACAACCTCGCAGTTCAGAAGCTGTATGACGAGTTCTTCGGCGCTCCCAACAGCCACAAGGCTCACGAGATCCTGCACACCACCTATGTCAAGAGAGGACTTTATTAATCCTTGATTGCTCGTGGGATGTCCTTCGCAAGAAGGGCATCCCACGATTTTCTTTCATACGAAAAAAAGACGGCTCAAACGCATTCTTGTATTTGAGCCGTCTTTTTTTGTTGATGAATTGTTATTTGATACGCTCGTAGATTTCAACCTCCCAGGGGAGAAGCATTCTGCCGCCTGACAGGGAAGGGGTGGTATCCTGCTTGTTGGTCAGCCTGCGTAGCCATTCGTGCTCCCCGATTTCGTTGGGAATTTCAAAGGGAACCGTTTTGCCGGAATGGTTGGCAACGATGAGCAGGGTCTGGCGCATGCAGCTACGCGTGTAGAGAATGATCTCGTTGTGATCCTCCAGGAAGAACTGAAGATCACCGTCGATGATCGCGGGATCCTCGCGGCGCATCCGGATGAGCGATTGATAGAAAGCAAAGATGGAGTGCTCGCTTTTACGGTCTGCCTCCAGGTTGATTTCGGTATATCTCGGGTTGACCTTGAGCCATGGCTTTCCCGAGGAAAAGCCTGCATTTTCGCTACCGTCCCATTGATAGGGGGTGCGAGCGTTGTCGCGGCTTCGAGGCGCGAGCGTGTCGATCGCTTCCTTCGGGGAAACACCCGATGCGATCATGGCGTGATAGTCGCCAACCGTATAGCAGCAGTTGTAGTCCTCAATGCGGTCATATTTCACGTTCACCATTCCGATTTCCTCGCCCTGATAGATAAAGGGCGTGCCGGGGGTGGTGTGAATGAGAGTGGCAAGCAGCTTTGCCGAATCTGCTCTGTATTCTGCACTGTCACAGCCATAGCAGGACACCTGCCGTGCGGAATCGTGATTGGAGAGATATTGCACCGCCCACGCGTTCTGTGCGAGAACCGCTGCCCAGTTTTTCTGAACTCTGCGGAAATGCTCGGTTGTGAGCGAATAAAGGGTACGATGAGAAAGCTGGAAGTGATACACCATGTCGATCTCCTCGCGTGCGGCGCCAACGTAATCCACCGCATTTTTGTGCGTCACACCCGCGCCCTCGCCAACGGTCATACAGTCTCTCGGACCGAACACCTCGGTATACATTTCGTGCAGCAGCTCGTGAATTCCCTCAACGTTCGTGCACATGGAGGGATCCGCGATAAATCCGTTTCTGTCGAGCAGAAGATCGGGCGTCTTCTGTGTGTCGGGGAATCCTTCCGGTTTTTTGAAGCGCGTGAAAATGTCAAGGCGGAATCCGTCCACACCGAGGTCGATCCACCAATGGAGCATATCGTAGATTTCGCGTCGCAGAGGCTCGTATTCCCAGTTCAGGTCGGGCATTTTGATTGAATATTGGTGCAGATAATATTCTCCCGTCAGCTCATCAAATTCCCATGCCGAGCCGTTGCCCTCGCGGAAATAACTGCCCCAGTTGTTCGGCTCGGAGCCATCTTCCTTCGGGGGTTGCCAGATGTAGTAATTGCGGTAGGGGTTATCCTTGGATTTGCGCGATTCTTGAAACCATTTATGCTCGTCGGAGGAGTGGTTGAGTACCATGTCCATGATTACACGGATACCCATGCCGTGTGCCATATCGAGCAGCTCCTTGAAATCCTCGAGTGTTCCGTAGGCAGGGTCAATATCCCGATAATCGGCAACGTCATATCCGTTGTCAACTTGAGGGGAGGTGTAAATTGGCGTGAACCAAATGCAGTTCACACCCAGATCACGCAAAACGTGAAGCTTTGACATTACACCGCGCAGGTCTCCAATGCCGTCACCGTTGGAATCGCAAAAGCTTTTGCAGTAAATCTGATAAACAACGGCTTCCTGCCACCATTTCTTTTTCATTTCAGTTTGTTCCTTTCGCAAACAAATTTGTTTTATTATATCATATAAACTGTCATAAAACATGTCAAAATCATGAAATTTTGTGCCGATATTTTACCATAAGAACTTGTCAAACTCTGTTTTTTAATTGTAAAAACGTCGGGAGCATAAAAAGTGGCTAAGTCATTAACTTAGTCCGAAAAAAAGCGGATGAACTGAGTTAAGTACATTAACCACATCACATAGCGTTTTGCAATATTTTTTTGCAATCCGCTGTTTTTATTTTACCACGCCTTCAAGAAAAAAGCAATAGCAAATTGTTCGCAAAAATCGGCAAATCGTTCGTTTTCTTCTGCCGAATTCTGTTTTTTGAAAAAGGATTCATTCAAAAAAAGGGGGTAAGTCAAAAGCGAAAAGCATTTGACTCACCCCGCAAAATTTTTCAAATCATCAGTTCACACCGGGATCGGTCTCGGTGTAGCCCGCACAGTAGAGCAGGGCATCGCCAACGTTCTTTCCGATCTCCAGCATGTCAGCCTGATTCCAATGCCACTGATCGGAGCCAACGATCACCTGCGCATTGTTCTCCCACTTGGTGATGGGATAGGCGGAATTGTCAACCACATAGCAGTTTTGAATTTTGGTTGCAAAGCTTTTTTGCAGGGCAATAAAGGTTTTGTTTACACCCTCGGTTGATGCACTCGTCAGGTTTTGCGTTTGCGAGATCGTACCAACCACGATCGGCATTTCGGATGCGCCGCAATCATCGTCGGAGGCAGTGATGCGCTTCATCATTGCAGAGAGGTCAGCACGGACGTCCTTGGCAAAATACTTGAATGCGATCTCATATTCGGTGGGATTGGATTTGTTGGCACAGCCCTGCATCCAATAAAGACCGCAGATGCGGATTGAATCAAAGCCGTACTGCTCCATGATTCCGTCCTGTTCGAGGACGTCCATGACGCTTGTTTCCACCTGTGCGAGGAAATTACGATACATCTGACCCGTTACTCTTGCCACAACCTGACTCGAAGGCAGGGTTTTTTGATAGGAGGGGGAAACCCAGTTGCCGTCCTGATGGGTCGATCCGGTGGTACTGTTGAGCAGGCTCGATCCACCAAAAGCATATTTGATGATGCCTGCATAGTTGCCTGTTTCTTCATTGTAGTAGGCGGAGAGTGCCTTTGCCATGCCGGCTTCGGGTCCAAAGTGGCGGGAAGAATAGCCTAAGCGCATCGTGGTCTTTCGCCAATCAAAGATACGGTCGCGCTCTCCGGATCCGTTGGAGCGTGAATTCCCGGCATAAAGGACGTGCGAAAATCCGTCCTCAAGCTCGGGGGCCCAATCGTAGGCGCTTTTGATATTGGTAATCTGCGTGCAGCCGGTTGCATTCGACTGACCCGCCACCAGGTAGATGTCAAGCGTTTTCTTGGGCGTTTCGTCCACGGGAGCACCGGTGGTTTCCTCCTCGCCCGTGGTGTTCTGTGCATCGTTCGTTTCGGAGGAGCCTGTGGTTTCAATTGATCCGGTTGTTTCTGTTGCTCCACTTGTGTCCTGTGGGTCAGCGCTGTTATTTTGACTGTTGCACGCACTCATGAGAGCGGTGAGAAGAACCAAAGCCAAAATAATCGCAGCGATCCTTTGAATTGCAGAAAAACGCATTTGTTTTACCGTTCCTTTCAAAAAAGTTATTGTTAGAGTAAGTATATCATACGGCGCACCAAAAGTCAAGACTTAATTCTTTTGTTTCTTTTTGTAATCAAGCAAAAAAACAGAAGAACACACGCCTTGGCGGCAGTGTGTTCTTCCATTCTTGATTATCCTGCATGATCTGTCAGAAAAAGATCCTGAACCTCCACGCCAAGCGCCTGTGCGAGCTCGTCGAGGATCATGATATCGGGGCAGGATTGACCGCGTTCCCATTTGGAAACGGCTTGAACCGAGACGCAGCAGTGCTCGGCAACGTGCTTCTGCGTCAGATTCCTTTGGTGGCGCAGAAAAGCAAGTCTGCGACCGAAATTTTCCATGTTTAACACTGTGATCTCCTTGTTTTTTTGAATTGTGAAATGAAAAAAGAGAGCGCCCGTAGGTGCACGGACGCTCCCGAAAAACACGGGATTCACCTGTCAACCATCGGAAGGAGACTCAACGCCCTTATGCGAGAGCCACCCTTGAGGCGAGGGTAAAACATCCGTTATTGTTTTTCATAGACATTCAAACCGCCTCCTTTCCTAAAAATATCGTTATCGGTCGCGGTCGTACGCTCCGTGCCGTTAACGAATTCAGTATAACAGAAAAAGACTCGTTTGTCAATCAACTGTTGGTTCAATTTTGCTTTTTTCTTGCATTTTTCGGAAAAATATGATATACTTGGATCAAAGAGAGGGGTGGACTGTAATGTATCACGGAAAACGAAAGGCGATTACCTTCAGCTATGACGACGGTGTGACGCAGGATCGGCGTTTGATTGAAATTTTCAACCGATACGGATTGCGCGCCACCTTCAACCTCAATTCCGAGCTGCTCGGGCGTTCGGGAGAGCTTTTACGCGAGGGCGTTTGCGTTCGACACGATAAAAACGCTGCGTCCGACGTGCGCGCGATCTATGACGGACACGAGGTTGCCGCCCACACGCTCACGCATCCAAGCCTGCCTAAAATAGAGGATGATGTCGAAATTGTGCGACAGGTCGAGCAAGACAGACTGCGCCTTTCCGAGCTGGTTGGGTATGAGGTGGTTGGCATGGCGTATCCCGGCGGAGGCGAAAATAACGATGCACGTGTTGCAAAAATCGTGCGCGAGCAGACGGGAATTCGCTATGCAAGAGACGTCAAGACAACCGGAATTTTCACACCGTATAACGATCTTTACCGTTTCCGCGGCACAATCTATCACCACGGAGAATGGGACCGTCTCTTTGAGATGGCGGAGCATTTTCTTTTTGCAGAGAGCGAGGAGCCCATGCTGCTCTATATCTGGGGACACTCCTACGAATTTGATATTTATCCCGAGCGTTGGGCGCAATTTGAGAATTTTTGTCGCATGATCTCGGGGCAAAAGGACGTATTCTACGGCACAAACAGCGAGGTCTTGCTCGGAATTTGATTCGTTTTTGACGGAAAATGCCTTTTTTTCAATCTTCTTCTTGCAAAAAGAACGTAAGTGTGGTATACTGATTACAAACAAACCTTACCCCGAAAGGAAACGGAAACATGAAGGATATTTCAAGAAATCTGACGATGCTCTGTGACTTTTATGAATTGACCATGAGCAACGGCTATTTTGAATGCGGAATGGGCGACAAGATCGTTTATTTTGACGTGTTTTACCGCAATAATCCCGACAACGGCGGCTTTGCGGTTGTTGCGGGACTTGAGCAGATCGTGGAATATATCAAGGAACTGCATTTTGATGCAGACGATATCGCATATCTGCGCGAAAAGGGTTGCTTTTCAGAGCAGTTTCTCGATTATTTGAAGGATTTTCGCTTCCGCGGAGACATTTGGGCAATTCCCGAGGGCACCGTGGTGTTTCCGGGAGAGCCCCTCATGATCGTGCGCGGACGCGCGATCGAGGCACAGTTTATCGAAACCTATGTGCTGATGATGATCAATCATCAATCGCTCATCGCAACCAAGGCGGCGAGATTGACCCGTGCCGCAAAGGGCAGGGCAATTAGCGAGTTTGGCTCGCGCCGTGCGCAGGGAGCCGATGCGGCAATGCTCGGTGCACGTGCCGCTTATATCGGCGGTGTCAACGCCACAGCGTGCACGATCACCGATCAGGTCTATGGTGTTCCCGCAACCGGAACTATGGCGCACTCCTGGGTGCAGATGTTTGACACCGAATACGAGGCGTTCAAGACCTATTGCGAAATTTATCCCAACAATGCCACCTTGTTGGTTGACACCTACAACGTGATTGAATCGGGTGTTCCGAATGCCATCCGTGTGTTCAATGAGGTGCTCGCGCCCAGGGGAATTCGCAAATGCGGTATTCGCATCGACTCGGGCGACATTACCTATCTGACCAAAAAGGTGCGTAAGATGCTCGACGATGCCGGTTGGACCGAGTGCAAGATCGTGATTTCCAACTCGCTTGACGAATATATTATCCGTGAGCTGATCCGACAGGGGGCAGAGGTGGATGCCTTTGGCGTTGGAGAACGTCTGATCACCGCAAAGAGTGACCCCGTTTTCGGCGGCGTTTACAAGCTTTGCGCGGTTGAGCGTGCCGACGGCTCGATCAAGCCCAAGATCAAGATCAGCGAAAACGTTGGAAAGATCACCACGCCGCATTTCAAAAAAATCTATCGCCTGCGCGGACGCGACACGGGTAAGGCGGAGGCTGACCTGCTCTGCGTTTGGGATGAAACGGTTGACGATACTCAGCCGCTCGAGATCTTTGACCCGCAGCATACGTGGAAGCGAAAGGTAATGGATAATTTCACCGCAGAGGAGCTGCTCGTTCCGATCTTCAAGGACGGTGAGCTGGTTTACAAGCTTCCCACGCTTGCCGATATCCGTCAGCATTGCATCGACGAGATCGCGGGCATGTGGGACGAGGTGCGTCGCTTCAGCAATCCCCATAACTATTACGTTGACCTTTCTCAAAAGCTTTGGGATATCAAGCACAGCATGCTCAAGGCAAAGGGTGTTTTCGTTACCGAGGAGCCCTGACCCATACGCATGCCTTGCATGATCCGCTGAACAAATATGAGACGGCAGAGGCTGTCCCCAACGCAGGGGATAACCTCTCCGTCTCTCTTTTTTTACAAAAAAATTGATTTTTTTTGTAAAAGCTATTGGAATTCTTTTTCGATTATGATATAATATAAATAAGTATTTGTTTTTTGCTGTTTCGTTGCATTTTGCGAAGGACTCGGAGGAACGAACGATGGAAATCATCATGGCAATTTGGGATAAAATCTGTCAATTTACGATGCAGTACGTTGTTGCACCCATTATGACGATCGGTCCGTGGGACGTGGTCGATATTTTGATCCTTGCGGTGATTCTGTATCAGCTTTATCGCTTCACAAGAAATCGCAGAGCAGGGCGTGTGGTCTACGGTCTCGTTGCGGTTGTCATTTTGAGCGTCATTGTCAATTCCTTTGACCTGCCGGGACTCAATTATATCGTTCGCCTGTTTTCCGCAGCGGCGTTTTTCAGCATCGTTGTCATCTTTCAGCCCGAAATTCGCGACCTGTTGGAGCAGATTGGAAATCTCACGCTTTTCAATCCCGGGAGCAACACGTTGCCGCGCCGACGCATGGAGCAGGCAAAATTGGTTGCCGAGGAGACTGCAAAGGCGGTTTCGGTGATGGCAGAGTCGAAAACGGGCGCTCTGATTGTGTTTGAAGGACTCACAAAACTCGGAGAATACGTAGAAACGGGAAGACCGGTTGACGCACGCGTTACCTCAAAGCTGTTGCAAACGATTTTCTATAACGGTTCCCCTCTGCATGACGGTGCGCTGATCGTCCGCGATATGCGAATTTTGGCGGCAAGCTGCGTTCTGCCGTCTACCAAGGGGAAAATGGATTTTGGAACGATGGGAACCCGTCACCGTGCGGCGGTAGGTATCACCGAGGTCAGCGATGCACTCGTTGTGGTGGTGTCGGAGCAAACGGGCGTTGTTTCGGTGGCTCAGGACGGAAGGCTTTTGCGCGACGTTGACGAAAAAACGCTCTACGACATTCTCATGACCTATATCGCGGGTAATGCCTATCTGCGCGTCAAGCGTACAAACATGCGCAAGGAATATCTTGAGATGCTCGAAAACGTGGCGCGTGTAGAAACGCCAACGGTACAAAAAAGCGAGCGCGAGGAGATCGTGGAAAAGGAATTCAAGAAGCTGATCGGCGACACACCCGAGGAGGCTGCCGAGGAAACCGACTCCTCGATTGAGACGGTTATCGTAACGAAGGCACCGAGAGCCGATGACTCGGACGATGACTCGGATGAGCAATCCGAGCTTTGAGAGGAGGAAGTTTGATGAAAAAGAACGTAGTGGGACATATGATGGCGGAAAAGGAACCGATCCTGGCAAAAATCCGCCATTGGAATATCATCCCAAAGCTGCTTTGCTTGCTCCTCGCTCTTCTGATCTGGTTGCTTGTGTTTCATTTTGAAACCCGATATGACCGATATGACAATATGTATTCGGCTGACGGTGAAGGGGAGCGCACCGAATGGGGGGCATGAAGGCGACGTCGGTTGGCGCCGTTGGCATCCTGATCGGTTCGATCCGCGTCTCTGTTGACGTCTCTCATGATGACATTCTCAAAAAAGCCAAGGACAAAATGAAGCGCGCGGGACTTCCGATCTCGTCGCTTCATTTTCGGCTTTATAAAAAGTCGGTCGATGCACGTCGGCGAGACGATATCCGCTTTGAATGCACGGTTCTCGCCGAGGGCGTGCAGGATCGCGCGGCATACCCCGAGCATCTGCTGCGGCGTGCCGACGCAAAATATTGGGAAGAGGAGCTCCCTGACGTTTCGATTGGTTCTGATCCGATGGTGGCTCGTCCGATGGTGGTTGGCATGGGACCTGCCGGCCTTTTTTCGGCACTTCTGCTTGCAAGGTCGGGGTATGCTCCGATCCTGATTGATCGAGGTGCCTCGGTTGTCGAGCGTGTGCGTGACGTGGACCGCTTTCGTGCAGAGGGGCTGCTTGACACCGAGAGTAACATTCAGTTTGGCGCGGGAGGGGCAGGTACCTTTTCGGACGGAAAGCTTGTAACCCGTATTCACGATCCGCGCACCGCTTTCGTGATGCGCACGCTCTTTGAGTTCGGTGCGCCCGAGGAGGTTTTGTATCTGGCAAAGCCGCATATCGGAACCGACCGCCTGCGCAAGGTGGTGAACGCCATGCTTGAGGAGATCGAGCGACTTGGCGGTGAGGTTCGGTACCGTTGCAAAATGGAGAATTTTACCGAGCTTTCCGACGGATCGCTTCGCGTGACCACCTCACAGGGCGTGATGCATTGCGGTGCAATGATATTGGCACCGGGGCATAGCTCGCGCGACACCTATCTGCGTCTTTTGGAAAAGAATTTTGTACTTGAGCCAAAGCCGATCTCAATCGGCTTTCGTGCCGAGCACCTGCAGGCGGATATCGACCGCGCACTTTACGGTAAATTTGCAGGACATCCGAATCTCGGACATGCTGAATACGCGCTCTCGGACACCAAAGGCGAGCGCGGTGTTTACACATTTTGCATGTGTCCGGGCGGTGAGGTGGTTGCGGCGGCATCCGAGGAAGGCGGTCTGGTTGTCAACGGTATGAGCAACCACGCGCGTGACGGTGTTAACGCAAATGCCGCTGTTCTTGCGTCTGTCGCTTGCAACGATATAGAGTCTGTCAACGGAAGCGCTGTCCTCGGTGCAATCGAATTTCAACGCACGATCGAGCGTGCTGCATTCCGCGCTGGCGGAGGTGATTACTACGCACCAATCATGACGGCAGGAGATTTTCTGTCGGGCACACGCGGACACGAGCCGAGACGCATCCTCCCCAGCTACCGCGGCGGAAAATGCCGTGTGGCAGATTTTGATGCGATCTATCCGAGCTTCTTGACCCGTGCGCTGCAAGGCGCGCTGACCTCATTCGGCAAACGCCTGGAGGGCTACGATGCTCCCGACACGGTGCTGACAGCAGCAGAAACGCGTACGTCGGCGCCTTTGCGAATTCTGCGCGATCCCGAAGCACTTTGTGCCGTTGGTCATGTCGGCGTTTACCCCTGTGGGGAGGGTGCCGGCTATGCAGGCGGAATTACGAGCGCGGCGGTTGACGGTGTGAGGGTGGCACTCTCACTTATGAGTCGATTTGCACCGCCAAACGATGCGAGTAAAGGAGATTAAAGCATGCGAACCGAGGCTTACGTTATCAAGGTTGAGGGACAGCGCGCCACCGTTGAGGTTGAGAGAACCTCGGCGTGCGAGGGCTGTCATAAGTCCGAGGATGGAAAGGGGTGCTCGGTTTGCTCCATGCTGGGAGGTGAGCGCAGGCTTGCCGCAGACGCCGTAAACAAGGTCGGTGCCGAGGTCGGTGACCGCGTGGTGATCGAGAGTCCAACGGGGCGCATGCTCTGGTATGCAGCGTTGGTTTTTCTGCTGCCGCTCGTTGTCGCACTGCTTGCCTACGGTGTTGCCGCACTCCTCACCGAGTCGATGGCATGGCAGATCGGGGGTGCCCTGATCGGATTTCTTGGAACCTTTTTGATTATTTTTGCATATTCCGAAATTGTACGAAAAAAACGGTTGGATATTGAAATTACCGAGATCGTGAAAAAGCACTCAAACGAGTGACCGACAGCGGTAAGATGTGCCGCGCGAAGCTGGAAAGGCGCGGATTTGGGAGAAAAATAAATGAATGAGATGAAAAAACAAAAAAAATGGTCGCTTTTGTATCGCGTGGGCGATGATGCGCGCGATGCAGCGATCCGCACGCTTGCATCGGAGGCGGGACTTTCCGAGGTGATGGCGAGAGTGCTCCACACGCGAGGCTACCAAACTGCGCGTGAGGTTGGAGCATTCTTCCATCAGGAAACCGCGTGCCTCCACGATCCGTTCCTGCTGCTCGATATTCGTCCTGCCATTGAGCGGATTGAGCGCGCAATTGAGGGGGGCGAGCGCATTGCGATCTATGGAGACTATGACGTTGACGGCGTTACGTCGGTCAGCCTGCTTTACTTGTATCTGCGTGAGCTCGGTGCCGACGTTGGCTACTATATCCCGAGCCGCATGCTGGAGGGCTACGGTCTTTCTGCTCCTGCCATTGATCGCTTGGCAGAGCGCGGCGTTGGGCTGATGATCACGGTTGACACCGGCGTGACCGCAATCGAGGAGATCGAATACGCAAAAACGCTCGGCATTGAAACGGTTGTTACCGACCACCATGAGTGCCGCGACCTGCTGCCGAATGCCTGTGCAGTTGTCAATCCGCACCGTGAGGGCGATCCCTATCCCTTCAAGGAGCTGGCAGGCGTTGGCGTGATCTTTAAGGTAATCTGCGCGATCGAAATGGCGCGTTGTCGTCGCGAGGGCCGCTCCGAAATGGAGGGCGTTGAGCGCGTTTGCCGCACCTACGCCGATCTGGTTGCCATCGGAACGATTGCGGACGTCATGCCCGTGGTTGATGAAAATCGCCTGATCGTTACGTTGGGACTCGGCTTGATCGAGAACACCAAGCGTCCCGGCTTGCGCGCCTTGATCGACGCCGCAATGGGGGCTCGCACCGAGGGCGGTCGCGTACCGCGCAAAAGAAAGATCAACTCGGGCTTTATCGGGTTTACCATCGCACCGCGCATGAATGCGGCAGGACGCGTGAGCAGTGCCTCGATCGCGGTCGAGCTGCTTCTGGCAGAGGATGTGTCGCAGGCAGAGCGACTTGCAAATGAGCTTTGTGAGCTGAACCTGACGCGTCAGGTGGAGGAAAACCGCATCGCCGAGCAGGCGTACCGCAAGATCGAGCAGACCTTTGATCCTGCCCGCGACCGCGTGATCGTGATTGACGATGATACATGGCAGCAGGGTATTATTGGGATTGTTTCCTCGCGTATTACCGAGCATTACGGGCTCCCCTCCATTCTGATCTCCTTCGACGGTACCGCAAACGGTGAGCCGCTTGGATCGGACGTTGGTAAGGGCTCGGGCAGAAGCATCAAGGGGATGAATCTCGTGGAAGCACTAATCAACTGCGAGGATCTTCTGGTTCGCTTCGGTGGGCATGAGCTCGCCGCGGGGCTCAGCATCACGCGCTCCAATATCAACGCCTTCCGCCGTCGTATCAACAGCTATGCCGAGGCATGCCTGGATGACGATGCGCTTTTGGTCAGCCTGGATGCCGATTGTGAGGTCGAGATGCGCGACCTGACTATGCCGCTTGCACAGGAGATCGCTTCGATGGAGCCCTTTGGAGTCTCCAATCCGATTCCCACCTTTGTTTTGCGCGGTGCGCGCATTCAACGTGTCATTCCATTGGGTGGGGGCAAGCACACCAAGCTGATCGTGGAGAAGGACGGCAGGGAAATGGCGGCACTCTGGTTTGGAATGTCGGCAGCGCATCTTTCGTTTGAGCCCTCCGATCCGATCGACCTGCTCTTTCAGTTGAGCATCAACGAATATCAGAACGTGCAGTCGCTGCAAATGATCGTGCAGGATATTCATATCTCGGAACACTTTGCCGAGAGCATGACGCATGAAATTGCGCGTTACGAGGATATTTCGGCGGGCGCAGCCTACACCGACGCCGAGACTGTTTTGCCCACACGCGATGATTTCGCGCTGGTTTATACGGTGCTTCGCCGTGAATTCCGTGCAGGGCACACCGTATTTCCCATGCGGCGCATCATGGCGATCCTTTCCACTCCCGACGGAAAAAGGATCTCCTACATCAAGCTCAAATTCATCATTCGCATCATGCAGGAGCTGCAAATCTGCGAAATTACGGAGCCGACTGAGGATTGCTACGTGTTCGGCTTCCATTATCACACTACCAAGACAAACATTGAAAAATCCTCGATTTTGAGGCGACTCAAATCGCAGTTGCGCAAGCCCGAGGATTCTGGCCGATAATTTTTTGTTGAACTGTCGGCAGAAGGAGAGAAGACCATGAACGAGACAGCAGTACACACCGACATCAGCCGACTGCTTGACATATTGAGAGCGACCGGAAAGAAATACGATCTGGAAAAAATCTGCGCTGCATTTGAATACGCAAGGGACCTGCACGAGGGGCAGTTCCGTGTCAGCGGTGAGGCATATATTTCGCATCCGATCGCGGTTGCCGAGATCGTTGCGGGGCTGGAGCTTGACACCGATTCGATCTGCGCGGCGCTTCTGCACGATACGGTGGAGGATTGCTCGGAAAAAACCGACCTGAAGGAGGTTGAAAAGAAATTCGGCTCCGCAGTTGCGATGCTCGTTGACGGTCTGACCAAAATCGTGGTGCTTCAGGTGGAGGATAAGGAGGAGGCGCACATTGAAAACCTGCGCAAGATGCTCCTTGCCATGTCGCGCGACGTTCGTGTGATCTTCATCAAGCTCTGCGATCGCCTGCACAATATGCGCACGCTCGAGGTCAAGCCCGACCATAAGCGCCGCATTACTGCGCTTGAGACCATGCAGGTCTATGCACCGCTTGCTCACCGCCTCGGTATGCAGCGTATCAAGCAAGAGCTGGAAAATCTCGGCCTGCGCTATCTCGACCCGATCGGATATGCCGAGGTGCGTCAGCACATTGAGGAAAAATACGGCGAAAATCTCGGTTTTATCGAAAGTATCCGCTCAACGGTTGACCGAAAAATGCGTGAAAACAATATTCATTTCACGCTCGAGGGACGCATCAAATCGGTTTATTCGATCTACAAAAAGATGTATAACCAGAACAAGTCCTTCGATCAGATTTACGACTTTTACGCACTCCGCATCATCGTGGATACCGAGCTGGAGTGCTATACCGCGCTCGGCTTGATCCACGAAATGTTCAATTCGATTCCCGGACGCTTCAAGGATTATATTTCCACGCCGAAGCCGAATATGTATCGCTCGCTCCATACCACCGTGATCGGTCGCGACGGTATTCCGTTTGAGGTACAGATTCGTACGTGGGAAATGCACCACGTTGCCGAATACGGTATCGCGGCGCATTGGAAATACAAATCGGGGGCATCCTCCAAGGAGGACATGGACCGCAAGCTCGAGTGGATCTCGCGATTGATCGAAACCGAGGACGAACAGCGTGATCCCGACGAGTTTATGAATGCCCTCAAAACCGATATCTTCCATGACGAGGTCTTTGTGTTCACACCCAAGGGCGACGTGATTGCGCTCCCGAGCGGGGCAAACGTGATCGACTTTGCTTATGCGATTCACTCGGCTGTGGGTGAGAAGATGATCGGCGGTAAGATCAACGGCATGATCGTTCCGATCGACCGCACCCTGGAGAACGGTGAGATCGTTGAGATCATGACTTCCTCGGCATCCAAGGGACCGAGCCGCGATTGGCTCAATATCGTGAAAACGAGTGCGGCACGCTCCAAGATTCGCGCATGGTTTAAGCGCGAGAAACGGGCAGATAATATCGTTATGGGTAAGGCGGCGATCGAGGCGGAGATCCGCAAGATGCGCAGGACCTGCACCGAAGCACAGCGCGACGCGATCGTCACCGCAATCAGCGAGCGCGTGGGATTCAGCAGCGCGGAGGATTTCTACAACGCCATCGGCTACGGTGGACTTTCGATCTCCAAAATTCTTGCACGTCTGCAGGATGAGTGCGAGCGCGCGCTCAAGCCCGAAATCCCCGAGCCTGAGATCAAGGAGCCCGAGCAGGTTGTAATCAACAAGCCCAAAAACGTCAAGTCGAACAGCGGTGTTGTGGTGGACGGCGAGCATGGATGCATGGTCAAGTTTGCAAAATGCTGCAATCCGCTTCCGGGTGACGCGATCATCGGCTTCGTAACCAAGGGCTTTGGCATCTCGATCCATAAGTGCGACTGTCCCAACGTGGCAGCGGGTCAAAAAACGCCCGAGAATGCCGAGCGCTGGAAGTCGGCACATTGGGAGGCTGCCGAAACCTCGGGAGCAGGGCACAGCATTTACGAGGCGCTCCTGCAAATCCAGGTCGAGGACCGCATCGGCATGCTTGCAGACGTCACCACGGCTCTTGCCGATATGCGCGTGTCGATTTTGCAGGTTGGTGTATTCAATCACAGCGACGGTCGCTCCACCATCAATCTCAAGGTTGGATGCCGCAACATCGACCACTATAATTCCATCGTTTCCAGATTGCGCAGCTTGAGCGGTGTAGAGCATATTCTGCGCGGATTTTCGTGATTTTCGACTGAAAAAAGAAAGGCTTTTGAACTATGAAGGCAGTTATACAGCGCGTTTTAGGCGCGCGCGTGGTTGTTGACGGCGAGTGCGTTGGCAGCTGCGAACAGGGATATATGATCCTGTTGGGCGTTGCCGCGGGGGATACCGAGGAGGACGCCGAGCTTCTGTGCCGCAAGATCGTCAATCTGCGCATTTTCTGTGACGAGGCAGGCAAAATGAATCGTTCGATCAAGGATATCGACGGCGAAATGCTTGTGATCTCGCAGTTTACGCTGCTTGCCAATTACCGTCACGGCAACCGCCCCGATTTTCTCGAATCGGCAAAGCCGGATGAGGCAAACCGCTTGTATGAATATTTCAAATCGCTTGCAGCCGCAGAGGTGCGTCGCGTGGAGTCCGGGGTTTTTGGGGCACACATGGAAGTGAGCTTGACCAACAACGGTCCCGTGACTATCGTGATGGACAGCGAAGTGCTCAAGAGGAAGAAGTAAGGGTGAGGATATGAAGCTGATCTTAAATGGAAATATCAACGTATATTACGTTCAAACCCTGTGTATGATCTTTTTTCCGGGCGAAAAGTTCGGGCAGGCAGAGCAGGAAACGCCCGATGCACCCGAGCTGCGCCTGATCCTGCGCGAAAGCGCGGAGGGGGTCACCGCATCGGTGCGTGTCTCCGCATTCGGAAAATCAACCGATGCCGAGCGCTATTATCCCAATTCCGAATTTTATAACCGTGATAAGCTGATTAAGCTTGCTTGCGGCGCGGCGGTGATTGCTGCCTGCGGGGAGCTGATGGGCTACCGTCCCTCGTGGGGCATGCTCACGGGTGTGCGACCCTCCAAGGTTGCAACCGAGCTGCTCGCGAGCGGCATGAGTAAAACGCGCGTCAAGAGAACGCTTGCGTCGGAATATTTCGTCATTCCCAAAAAGGCGGCACTTGCAACCGACGTGGCGCTTGCCGAGCAAAAGATCATCGGCGTGCCCGACAAAAAGGATTGCAGCGTTTATATCGCCATTCCATTCTGTCCTACGCGCTGCTCCTATTGCTCCTTTGTTTCCTATACGTCCCCCAAGCTCCTCTCGCTCATTCCCGATTATCTGGAGCATCTTTACGTTGACATTGAAAAGACCTTTGCCAAGATCCGTGAGCTGGGATTGCGCGTGCGCTCGGTCTATATCGGGGGCGGAACCCCTACCATCCTTACGGCAGATCAGCTTCGCCGCCTGCTCGGCACGGTCGCAGAGCAGACCGACGTGACCGCACTTGAGGAATATACGCTCGAATCGGGCAGGCCTGATACCATTACCGCCGAAAAATTTGCCGTTGCCAAGGAATACGGCGTCACCCGTGTTTGCGTCAATCCGCAGTCTCTTTGCGAGGAGGTTTTGCAGGGAATTGGCAGAAGTCACACGGTTGAGGATTTCATGCGTGCCTTTGAGATTGCACGTGAGGCGGAAATTCCGCAGATCAACACCGATCTGATCGTGGGACTCCCGGGAGACACCTTTAAGAAATTTGCTTATACATTTGATCAGATTCTCGCGCTTCGTCCCGAGAATATCACCGTACATACCTTCTGCGTCAAAAAGGCTGCAGAAATTCTCAAGCAGGGAAGCCAGGTTTATTCTCTGCGCGGAGGTGATGCAGGCAAATGTGTTGATTACAGCCAGCTCAAAACCCAGCAGGAGGGATATATTCCGTATTACATGTATCGGCAGAAGAATACTGTCGGCAATTTTGAAAACGTCGGCTTTGCTCTGCCGGGTACGGAATGCCGCTATAACGTCTATATGATGGAGGAGGTTCATTCGATCTTTGCCGTTGGAGCGGGAGCGGTGTCCAAAATGGTGGACTATCATCCCGACGGCGGCGACAAGCCGATCATCCGCCGTTTGTTCTATCCCAAATATCCCTATGAATATCTCAAGGATACCAGCACAGATGAAAAGCTGGCAGAGATGGAGGCTTTTTACAGAGAGCGGGGAATTCTGCTCTGACGTCCCCGTGACTGAACCGATCCACCGTCAGGAAAGGATCCGTTTTTATGAAGCATTACACAATCGAATCCAGGCAAAGCGAGGAGGCGCTTGCTCGGCTGGTTGCCGAGAGCGATGCCACGCTCGAATCCAACATGCGCCGCATTTCTCGCAGCATTGCATCGCAGGCAGATCAACGCCTGATCGGTCTGACAGGTCCCACCTGCTCGGGAAAAACAACTGCTGCGCGGCTTTTTACCGATTATATGGAGTCGCACGGGCACAACGTTCACGTCATTTCGGTTGATGATTTCTATTTCGACAAGGAATATCTCACGCGTCGTGCCGATGCCGACCCCAATATCGAGATCGACTACGATTCAGAGGAAACGATTGACACAGAGCTTCTTGCCGAGCGTGCCGAGAGTCTGCTCGCCTGCAAGCCAACGCAGATGCCGCGATTTGATTTTCGATCGGGAAAACGCGTGGACGGTGGTGTGATCACACCCGAACGAGGTGACCTGTTTCTCTTTGAGGGGATTCAGGTGCTCTATCCGTCGGTGCGCGAAATTCTTTCCGGCTCGGCGTACCGTAGCATCTATATCTATCCCGAATCTTCGATTGCGGTTGGCGGTCAAACTTTTTTGCCCGATGAAATCCGTCTTATGAGACGCCTCGTGCGTGACTACCGCTACCGTGCCTCCTCACCCTCATTCACGCTCTATCTCTGGCAGAGTGTGCGCGCCAACGAGGAGCGGAGTATTTTCCCGTATGCCGATGCCTGCAACGACCGGCTCGACTCGACTATGCCTTACGAAATTGGAATGCTTAAGCCCTATCTGGAGCAGATTTTGCCGTCTGTTGCCCCCGACGATCGCTTCTACGGCGAGGCACAGCGAATTCTTCAAAAAATTGCATCGGTGCAGGCGGTTTCGAGCCACCTGCTCACCGAAACTTCACTTTACAAGGAATTTATCTGATGAAAACGATACTCAAAAATGCAACGCTACTGCCCGAATACGGCTTTGAAGGTCGCCGCGTGCACGTCACGGTGGAGGATCGCCGCATCACTGCAATTGGGGAGACTCTCCCCGATTTGACCAACGCCGAGGTGATTGATTGCAAGGGCGATCTTCTGATCTCCGCATTCTACAACACGCATTGTCACGCCGCCATGACGCTCTTTCGCGGCTACGGCGAGGATCTGCCGCTCCAGAGATGGCTCGAGGAGCGCATCTTTCCCGCCGAGGATCGACTGACTCATGAAAGCGTGCTGGCAGGCACGCGACTTGCCATTGCGGAAATGCTCCGAAACGGCATCGCATCCTTTTCGGATATGTATATGTTTGAGGATGCCGTTGCAGAGGCGGTGCTCGAGAGCGGCATCAAGGCAAATCTCTCGCGCAGCTTCGTTTCCTTTGATCCCAATGCAACGCTCGCAAATGATTTCCGCTTTGAGGAATTCCTTTCGCTTGCAAAAAATTATCATCACGCAGACGATGACCGCATCCTCGTGGATATGTCGCTTCACGCCGAATACACCAATCAGCCGCACTATTGCCGTGAGGTTGCAGACTATGCCGCCGCGCACGGCTTTGGCATGCAAATTCACCTTTCCGAAACCGAAAAGGAGCACCTGGAGTGTATCGGCAGGCACCAAAAGACTCCAACCGAGTTCTTCCGCGATGCAGGCGTGCTTGACGTTCGCACCACCGCAGCTCATTGCGTTTGGGTGAGCGACTCCGATCTTTCGATTCTTTCCGAAAAGCACGTGAGCGTTGCGCACAATCCCGTTAGTAATCTCAAGCTTGGAAGCGGCGTGATGCCGATGCGCAAAATGCTTGACGCAGGCATCAACGTCACGCTCGGAACCGACGGCGTAGCTTCAAACAACCGCCTCGATCTCCTCCGTGAAATGCAGACCGCCGCGATTCTGCACAAGGGCATCACGCGCGATCCTGCCGTTACGGTTGCCGCCGAAATGTTGCCGCTTGCCACGCGAAACGGTGCTTTGGCACAGGGAAGATCTGATTGCGGACGCGTGGAGGTTGGATTCCGCGCCGATCTCGTGCTCATCGACCGCAATTCTTTGCATAACATGCCGTCTTATGACGATTACGCCATGCTCGCATACAGTGCCGACCGCTCGGACGTTCTTTTTACGATGGTTGACGGACGCATACTTTACCGCAACGGAGCGTATACTTTGATTGATGAGGAACGCCTGCGGTTTGAATGTGCACAGGTTTTTGCTCATTATTTCGATTGATCGGCGGTGAGCAGATATGGGAGAGCAGATGCAGAAAGATACCGGAAAGGTCTTTTTATCGGGAGTTCTTCTGCTTTCATTTTCCACGCTGCTCGTCAAGATCATCGGTCTGATTTATAAAATTCCCATGCTCACCTATCTCGGATCGGTGGGCATGGGCTATTTCAATTCTGCGTATGAGATATATGCACTCTTTTGCGTGATCGCAACCGCAGGACTTCCCGTGGCACTTTCAATTCTGGTGTCGGACGCACTTGCAAGAGGGGAACGCGCGCGCGTTGGACGTATCTGGCGCACCTCTCTGACCGTTTTTCTTGCCGTGGGGCTTCTCGGCACGGCGATTATGATCCTGTTCTCGCGCCGCTTTTGCGAGCTGATCCGAAGCGAGCATGCCCACGGCGCCATTCTCGCTATCTCGCCAACCGTCTTTTTCGTTTGCCTCTCCTCGGCGCTGCGCGGATATTTTCAAGGATATCAGCGCATGCTCCCAACCGCTGTCTCGCAGATTCTGGAGTCGGTGGGAAAGCTTATCTTTGGGCTTTTTCTGGCACGCTACGCGCTCGGAAAGGGCTACGGTACCCCTACGGTTGCCGCCTTTGCGGGGATTGGACTCACGCTCGGAACGCTGCTCTCTTTTTTGTATCTTCTGATCGAAAAGCTGCGGTTTCGTCCCGACGAAACGGCTGATGCCGAGGATAGGGCGGTTGCATCGCGTCATCCTCTGCGAATTTGGCAGAGCCTTGCACGTCTTGCCATTCCCATGACGCTTGGAGCGTCTCTCGTCAGCCTGACCAAGCTGATCGACATGACCATGATCCTGCGTCGCTTGCAGGCGATCGGATACAGCGAGCCTCTCGCAAACGAAGCGTACGGCAGCTATACTACGCTTGCACTCTCGGTTTACGGGCTGCTTCCCGCGCTTGTCAACGCCATTGCTTTGCCGCTCGTGCCCATGCTCTCTGCGGCAATTGCATCGGGGGACCGCGAACGGCAGGCGCAGATGATCCGCGCCTCCTATCAGCTCACAGCGCTCTTTGCGATTCCCGCGTCGCTCGGTGTGGCGGCTTATGCCCGTCCAATTCTGATGCTCCTGTTCTCGCAGGATGCCGAGGCGGTTTCGATTGCAGCACCGCTTTTGTCCTACCTTGGAATGTCGGTTTTTCTCTCCTGTATGATCACCGCCACCAACTCGGTTCTGCATGCATATCAGGCTGTGCGACGCCCGATTCTTTCGATGCTCGTTGGTGCTGCCGTCAAGGTTCTGTCGGCATATCTGCTGATCGGAGCGCCGCAAATCGCCCTTCTCGGAGCGCCGATCAGCACACTGCTCTGCAATGCGGCAGTGGTGCTGCTCAATCTTGGCTTTGCCGCGTCCCTTTGCCGTATTTCCAAGCTGGGAGAGGTCTTTTTCAAGCCGCTCTTGGCGGCAACGCTTGCAACAGGCGGATCATGGGCGCTTTATACCTGCCTGCTCCTTCCATATGCGGGGGAGGGAGCACTCGCAACCGGAGCGGCAATTCTGCTCACGGTGGTGTTGTATCTCTTTTTCGCACTTCTCACGGGAGCGATCTCTGCCGAGCTGATCATCCTGCTTCCAATGGGTGAGAGGCTTTGCCGCATCCTACAAAAAATGCGCCTTTTGGAGAAACAGGGGGCGCTCCAAAGGAAAGGAACGTTCAAATGACACAAATGGAAGAACTTGCGCTTCTGAGGAAAAAGGAGCGCTACACGCTCGACGATCTTTGCGCGATTACGCGTATTTTGCGCTCGGAGTCGGGATGCCCCTGGGATCGCGAGCAGGATCACCACAGTATCCGCACATGCCTGATCGAGGAGACCTACGAGGTTGTGGAAGCGATCGACACCGAAAACGCCGACCTTTTGCGAGAGGAGCTGGGAGACCTGCTTTTTCAGATCGTTTTTCACGCAGAGCTCGAGCGTGAGCGCAACACCTTTTCGCTCGGTGACGTCATGCACGATATCAGTGTGAAAATGATTCACCGCCATCCGCACGTGTTTGGAGACGTTAACGTGCGAAGCAGCGCCGAGGTTTTGCAAAATTGGGAAAGCATCAAAACCGAGGAAAAGCAGCGCAACTCACTCTCCGAGCGTTTGCGTGCTATTCCACCCATGATGCCTGCGCTCATGCGTGCCGCAAAGGTGACAAAAAAGGTGGAACATGCCAACGGTGCGAGCGCCGAGGAGCTGCTTGTTACGCTTTCCAATGAGATCGCGAGCATGCAACGCGAGCTGCCCACCTGCGATGCACACGAGCGCATCGGAGAGCTCCTCCTGACTGTTACTGACCTCGCACGCACGCTTGGAGTAGAGTGTGAGCATACCCTCACGGATGCCACCAACCGCATCATCGAGCGCGTGGAGTCGCAGGGACTCTGATTTTTCAAAAAAATGAAAATGATTGCAAAAGCCCTTGCACAAAGGGCGAGAATATGATAAAATAAATAGGAGCAGGAATTCCTGCAGAAAATGGAGATTACATCATGCGTTTGGATAAATTTTTGAAGGTTTCGCGCATCATCAAGCGTCGAACCGTTGCAAACGATGCCTGCGATGCCGAGCACGTTTCGGTGAACGGCAAGCGTGCCAAGGCATCCTACGACGTCAAGGAGGGAGACGTGATCGAGATCACCTTCGGTCAACGCACGCTTCGCGTTCGCGTGCTCAACGTCAAGGAATTCACGCCAAAATCCGAAGCGTCCTCACTTTACGAGGTTCTCGAATAAGGACAATCCCGCACCGCATATTTGAGTTCTGCCGCGCATAATCTTTAGCAAACGAGAATCGGAGGTTAGAGTTATGAATGCGGAGAATGAAAAGGGAAAATGTGCGGAGCATATTGTCCACATGCAGGGGCGCGCACATCTGGAGCTTCGAGGGGTCACGGACGTGATCAGCTTCGACGAGCAAACGGTTGTGCTGGACACGGTTTGCGGTAGCCTCGCCGTTGAGGGCACGGGGCTGCATATTCACGTGCTCGATCTGGAGCAGGGAATCGTTGCAATGGACGGTACGGTTCAATCAATCGGATATTTTCAATCCAAAGAGACCGACGCCGACCGAAAAGGCGGCATCCTGTCAAGGATTTTTCGTTGAATTATCATGACAGTCTCGCAATCGGCGCTGGCGTGGCTTTATCTTTACGCCGCGATCCTCGGGATCGCCTTGGGCGCGTTCTATGATTTTTTTCGCATCACACGCGTATTCCTTGGTATGCATTACAGTCGACGGGCGGCAAACCGCCTTCGTGCGCTTCACCTGCCTTTTTTAACTTCGCGTCGGAAAACGGGTGAGAGCCGAGCGCTTGGAATCGTGATCTTTTTTGAGGATCTGATCTTTTGCATGGTTGCGGGGATTGCGCTTGTCATTCTGTTCTATGAGGTGAACAGCGGCAGGTTTCGTGCACCCGCGCTCCTGTGTGCAGGCGCAGGCTTTCTCTTTTATCGCGGAACCATCGGCAGAGCGGTCATGCTTTTCTCGGAGGTAATCGCTTTTGTGATTGAAACGGGCGTTCGGTATCTCGTCTTTTTCACATTCTATCCCATTCGCGTCAGTGCAAAATGGCTTGGCGCGCAAATTGCCGCGATCTACCGCCACAGCGTCACGCGCCACCGTCGCATCCTTCGCCGCCGTTTTACTGCTGCACAAAGCAGCCGTGCCATGCGCGATGCCTGTGGGTTGTTGCCTATGTCGGTGAAAAATACCGCAAAACAAAAAACGAAAGGACTTAAAAAAGGGAAGCTGATTCAACATGGAAAACAAGAAGAAACAATTCACGCTATCACTTCTGATGCGCATTCTTCTCGGCGTGCTGATCGTCGTATCCATCGGAATATTTGCAAATAGCGCTATGCGCTATAACGAGCTGGTCAAGGAGCAGACGAAGCTCGAGGAGGAGCTTGAGGAATACCGCGAAATGAAAGAGGAACTGGCGGAGCTGATGAATTCCGACCTCGACTACGAAACCATTGTTCGCATTGCAAGGGAGCGATGGGGACTCTATCTCCCCAATGAGGAGATTTTTCAAAACGATCGTAACGAATAAAATTGCCCCCGATATTTGATCGGGGCGCTTGCATACATCATCAAATCGGAGAGAAAAAATGGCAGACAAGAAAAAAGAGGGCAACAAGATCATTGCCCAAAACAAAAAAGCGTGGCACGATTATTTTGTGGACGAAAAATACGAGGCGGGGATCGCGCTTTGCGGAACAGAGGTCAAGAGCATCCGCGCAGGTGCGGTCAATCTCAAGGACTCCTACTGCTCTTTTGACAAGGGCGAGGTCTACGTGGTTGGCATGCATATCAGCCCCTATGAGCAGGGCAATATCTTCAATCACGATCCTCTGCGTCGCCGCAAGCTTCTTTTGCACCGCCGCGAGATTATGAAGCTGCAGGGACAGGTGCAGCAAAAGGGATTTACGGTCATTCCGCTCTCGCTTTATTTTTCGGGGAGCAACGTCAAGGTGGAGATCGGACTTTGCCGAGGCAAAAAGCTCTATGACAAGCGCGACTCGGATGCTGCACGCCAGGCAAGCCGCGACATCGACCGTCACATGAAGTCGAGAGGTCAGGGGGACGACTGAAGCGATTTCGCCTAACATCAAACAGAGAAGAACCGCACACGGGTGCGGTTCTTTTTTGAAAATACAAATTTCTGTTGATACGGCGATTTCAGCTGATGCTTTATCGGATGAATCTTGTAAGCACTATTATTCTATCACATTTTTCTACAAAAAATTAATATAAACAAGAAAAAAGTAAATATTATCATTTCCGTAGTGGATATAGGGAGGAGAATCTGAACTCAGCCTCGCGTATGCGCTCGGTTCAAACCGCTTTATGAGAAGATTATAGAGTGGGAAAATCATGAAACGCGGTTTGATATGATTTCTTGCGTCCCTCATCTCCACCAAAAAGAGAAGGCAGGCGCACGCGCCTGC
>ERZ780157.309-NODE-309-length-68722-cov-10.835030_pt1 | contig 68722 bp, 48 predicted proteins | sample MGYA00511169_ERZ780157 | MGnify/ENA primary metagenome ERZ780157 (study PRJEB29588, sample SAMEA1965149) | human gut metagenome | biome: human gut; feature: human-associated habitat; material: faeces | place: Denmark | collected 2008/2010 ...
AGGCATTACGAAGACATTTGTCCCTTTTTATTCGTCTTTTCCAGAGATTTTTTGTATTTTTGTATGGCATACTTTATTAATAGCTAAAAAATGAATTACATAGGGATTATTCCGGCACGATATGCTTCCACAAGATTTCCGGGCAAGCCTTTAGCCATGCTGGACGGCAAGCCTGTCATCCAACGGGTGTACGAGCAAGTGTCCGGCGTGATGGACGACGTGCTCGTGGCCACCGATAACGAACGGATTCTCAAGACGGTAGAAGGATTCGGCGGCAAGGCCGTCATGACCCGCGCGGACCACAAGAGCGGCACGGACCGCTGCTATGAGGCTTACGTATTGCAGGGCAAACCATACGACGTGGTCGTCAACATCCAGGGCGACGAACCTTTCATCCAACCGCAGCAGTTGGAGGCCGTAAAGGCTTGTTTTGAAGATCCGCAAACGGAAATCGCCACTTTGGTGAAACCTTTCACGCCGGCCGACGGTTGGCCTGCCTTGGAAAATGTCAACTCTCCCAAAGTGGTGGTCAACCGCCGGATGCAGGCTCTTTATTTCAGCCGTTCCATCATTCCTTACCAACGCAACAAGGACAAAGCGGAGTGGTTGAAGGGGCATGTGTACTACAAGCATATCGGCTTGTATGCCTACAAGGCCGACGTGTTGAAAGAACTCACCTCCCTGCCGCAATCGCCGTTGGAACTGGCCGAATCGTTGGAACAATTACGGTGGTTGGAAAACGGCTATACCATCAAGGTGGGCATCAGCGAAATAGAAACCATCGGCATCGACACACCGGCCGACCTCGAAGCGGCCGAAGCTTTCCTGAAGAACAGGACCAAACGATAACACATTCTAAATACAGACAATACGGTAATGGGATTGAAACACAAACTCTTCGGCATAGTTTTGTTATGGCCTGTCCTGCAAGGCTACGCCCAAGAAATCAAAATAGGGAATTATACTTTTAAAGACGGTGCGGAATACCAGGGTGAGCTGTTCAAAGGCAAACCTTACGGCAAGGGCATCACCCACTTCAAAAACGGAGACTCTTATGAAGGCGAATACGTGAAAGGCAAACGCCAAGGATACGGCGTATATAAATTCCCCGACGGAGAAAAATACGAAGGCGAATGGTTTCAAGACCAGCAACACGGGCATGGCATATATTATTTCATGAACAACAATAAATACGAAGGCCTGTGGTTTCGCGACTTCCAACAAGGACAGGGCACCATGTACTATTACAACGGAGACGTGTATAAAGGTAACTGGGAAGCCGACAAGCGGGAAGGTTACGGGGAATATAAATACGCCAACGGGGCATTCTACCGGGGAGAATGGAGCAACGACCAAAAAAACGGCAAAGGCATCTTTGACTGGAACGACGGTTCATGGTACGACGGCATGTGGAAAGACAACCAACGCAACGGTAAAGGTACGTTCAACTATGCCGACGGGGACAAATATACCGGAGAATGGGTGGACGACGTGCAGCACGGAAAAGGGGTGTACAAATTCCACAACGGCGACCAATATGAAGGCGGTTACGTGCAAGGCGAACGCACGGGTGAAGGTATTTTCACTTTTGCCAACGGCAACAAGTACGTCGGCCAGTTCAAGAACGGATTCCAAGACGGTAAAGGCACGTTCACATGGCACAACGGCGCGTCGTACACCGGCATGTGGAAAGCCAACAAACGCGACGGACAGGGAAAATACGTATGGAGCAACGGCGATACCTATGAAGGAAACTGGAAAGACGGACAAATGGACGGGGAAGGCATCTTGCGTATGACGGACGGCTCGAAATTCAAAGGAATGTTCAAGAACGGAGAGAAGAACGGCCCCGGCATCATGGAGGACGAAAACGGAATGCGCTTCGAAGGAAACTTCAAGGACAATGAGAAGGACGGGCCTTTCGTGATGAAAGACAAAAACGGAAATATCGTCCAAAAAGGAGAATACAGCCACGGAGTGATAGTAAAATAGGAGGAACATAAATGGACTTGGATTTTCTGACTGAGGAAGTCAAGAAACTGGCCAGACAGACCGGTGAGTTTTTAAAAAAGGAACGGCTTTCTTTCGACCGTAGCCGTGTGGAGCAGAAAGCGGCGCATGACTATGTGTCGTACGTGGACAAAGCATCTGAAAAACGTATCGTGGAGAGGTTGCATGAATTGCTCCCCGAAGCCGGTTTTATTGCCGAAGAAGGGTCCGGTTCGCTGGAAGAACAGGAATACTGTTGGGTGGTGGACCCCTTGGACGGGACGAGCAATTATATTCACGACTGCACGCCGTATTGCGTAAGCATTGCCTTGCGCAACCGCGAGGAAATACTGTTGGGCGTAGTGTACGAATGCGGCCGTGAGGAACTTTTTTGGGCCCACAAAAACAGTAGGGCTTACTTGAACGGTAAGGAGATATGCGTCAGCGACCAGAGCGTGCTCGACCAATCTTTCATTGAACTGGGATTTCCATATAAGGCAGAGGACTACCGTTCTTTCGCCCTCGGCCTCATACAAGATTTGTACGGCCATGTGGGTGGACTACGGCTTATGGGCGCGGCCGCCGCAGAAATCTGCTATATTGCAGCCGGACGTTTTGAAGCTCGCGTGGAGGCTTTTATAGGGCCATGGGACATTGCGGCGGCGTATATCATCCTGAAACAGGCGGGCGGCAAAATGACGGGGTTTGACGGTAATCCTGATTGCCTCGTAGCCAAGGAGGTGTTCGCTTCGAACGGAAAAGTGCATGAAGAGCTCTTGAAAGTGCTCCAAAGGCATAAAAAGTTACTGAAACATGAGTGAGATATCCGGACAAACGTCTATATTTGCACCGATAGAACGATAAAACTCTGACATTATGATTATCGACGACATAACACATCTGAAAGATTATATCCGTCTTCTCCCGATGTTGAAGACGGTTGTCGGCTTTCTGGACAGCCATGACTTGCAAGCTTTGCCGGAAGGACGCTTTGAATGGGATGCCGACGGATGTTTCGTAAATTTGCAGACCATCCCGCCCAAGGCTCCGACTCAAGCCGTTCTCGAATCACACAAGAAAATGATAGACATACAAATACCTCTTACGGGCGATGAAACCATGGGATATTCCCCCTTAAAAGAATTGAAGCCTACGCCATACGATGAAACCAAAGACATTTCATTCTATAAAGAGTGCTCCGGAAATTTCGTCACCGTAAAGAAAGGCATGTTTGCCATCTTTTTCCCGCAAGACGCACATGCGCCGGGCGTAACACCGACAGCTTTGAAGAAAGCCGTCTTTAAAATTCCGGTATCGGATGATTGGAATCAACAATAAAAATAACACCTTAATTCTATTCTTATTATGGCAAAATCAACGGTAAAGTCAACTCCAAAGACTTTGGATATTATTAAAAACGACCCTTGGCTGAAAGATTATGAAGCCGCTATCGTGGGTCGCCACCAGCATGCGGAAGACAAAATCGCCGAACTCACACAAAATGGAAAATGCTCTTTGTCGGATTTCGCTTCGGGATACTTATATTTCGGCCTGCACCGCACAGCTACGGGGTGGGTATTCCGCGAATGGGCGCCCCATGCCACCGAAATCTATTTGATAGGCGACTTCAATGATTGGAAGGAATCGCCGAAATACAAGTTGAAAAGGATAAAGGACACCGGGAACTGGGAAATCAAATTGCGCGGCAACGCCCTCAAACACGGTGACCTCTACAAGTTGAAAATACATTGGGACGGCGGATGCGGCGAACGTATTCCGGCATGGTGCCGCCGCGTGGTACAGGACGAACAGACCAAAATCTTCAGTGCGCAAGTCTGGGCGCCCGAACAGCCTTACGTGTGGAAAAAGAAGACTTTCCGCCCCAATACGGCTCCCTTGCTGATTTATGAATGCCACATCGGTATGGCGCAGGATGCAGAGAAAGTCGGGTCTTACAATGAGTTCCGTGAAAACGTGCTACCCCGCATCGCTGCCGATGGGTACAACTGCATACAAATCATGGCCATACAGGAACATCCTTACTACGGAAGTTTCGGCTATCATGTATCGAGTTTCTTTGCAGCTTCCAGCCGTTTCGGTACGCCGGAGGAACTGAAACGACTCATCGACGAGGCACATAAAATGGGCATCGCCGTGATTATGGACATCGTGCACTCCCATGCCGTGAAGAACGAAGTGGAAGGCTTGGGCAACTTTGCCGGTGACCCCTGCCAGTATTTCTATTCGGGCGGACGGCGCGAACATCCGGCGTGGGACAGTTTGTGCTTCGATTACGGCAAGAACGAAGTCATACACTTCCTGTTGTCCAACTGCAAATTCTGGTTGGACGAGTACCATTTCGACGGTTTCCGTTTCGACGGTGTCACGTCTATGCTCTATTACAGCCACGGGTTGGGCGAGGCGTTCTGCAACTATGGGGATTATTTCAACGGGCATGAGGACGACAATGCCATCTGTTACCTGACGTTGGCCAACGCATTGATTCACGAAGTCAACCCCAAAGCCATTACCATAGCCGAGGAAGTGAGCGGCATGCCGGGATTGGCTGCCCCGTTCAAAAGCGGTGGATACGGTTTCGACTACCGCATGGCCATGAACATTCCCGACTATTGGATAAAGACCATTAAAGAAAAGAAGGACGAGGACTGGAAACCCAGCAGCATGTTCTGGGAAGTGACGAACCGACGGGCTGACGAGAAGACCATATCTTATTGTGAAAGCCACGACCAGGCTTTGGTGGGCGACAAGACTATCATTTTCCGCTTGATAGATGCCGACATGTATTGGCACTTCAAAAAAGGAGATGAGAACTACGCCGTAGAACGCGGCATAGCCTTGCATAAAATGATTCGTCTGCTTACGGCTTCCACCATCAACGGCGGTTATCTGAATTTCATGGGTAATGAGTTCGGTCATCCGGAATGGATTGATTTTCCGCGTGAGGGTAACGGATGGAGTCACAAGTATGCCCGGAGACAGTGGAATCTTGTAGATAATAAAGAGTTGTGCTATCATTATTTAGGTGACTTCGACAAGGCGATGTTGGATATTATCGGCAAGGAGAAAAATATCCAAAAATCTCCCGTGACGGAAATCTGGCATAACGATGGCGACCAAGTATTGGCCTATAGCCGTAATAACCTCATATTTGTCTTTAACTTCAGCTATGCCCGTTCGTATACGGATTACGGCTTCATGGTGCCTCAAGGAGCCTACGACGTGATTCTGAACACTGACGCGCCGGCATTCGGCGGACACGGATTGAATGATGACAGCCTCCGCCACTTGACCAACTTCGACCCGCTTTTGGCCCGCGATGGAAAAGGATGGCTCAAACTCTATCTTCCGGCACGTTCTGCCATGGTACTCCGTAGGGCGCAAGAAGATAAAAAGACGGAAAATAAATAAGAGTAAAAACAAATAAACTGAAACTGAATTCCGGATGTACAAACCGACATATAAGAAAAGAACCGCACGCATGATTTCATGGGTATGCGGTTCTCTTTTCACCTTGTTCTCCCTGCTTTACCTGTTTGTGATGCAGGCTGATTTATTGGCTACCGCACAACATTTGTTGTCGAAAGGGCAGACCGTCTATCCTCCGCTGTGGGGAACGGTCATCATTACCCTTCTGCTACTGTTATTGCAGGGAGTTTTTCGGCGGATAATGGTATATCCGTTGCGTTTCCATGCACTCTATTATTTCCCGTCGTGCGTCGTGTTGGGATTGCTTACGTCCATTGTTCCTCAAACGGGGTGGAATGTACAATTGTCCACCAATTGGATATGGCTCACGGTCTGTATTTTTTTGTATATCCTTGTGACATGGATGGCTCTGCATTTCCCGGATCGTAAAAACGGAAAACAGAATGCTTTTTCCTTCCTATGGGTGAATTTCCTATGGCTTGCGTTGCAGTTCTGCATGGTTAACAGCATAGCCAATACGAAAGATGTATACCACTACCGGCTCAAAGCCGAGAGATACCTCGTCGAAGGGCAGGACTCGTTGGCGTTGCAAGTAGGAGCCAAATCATTGCAGACAGACCGGAGCCTGACTGCCATGAGAGTGTTTGCACTAAGCCGTGAGAATCTTTTAGGCGAGAAGCTTTTCGATTTTCCTCAATATAACGGTAGCCAAGGTCTGTTGCCCAGTTTGTCTGATACAACCTACGCTCATGATTGGACGAAGGCCTTATACAAACATTTAGGGGGAAAGCCGGGGAAAAATTTGAAAGACAACACCCGGTTTCTCGAACTTCTGTCACAACGGCCTTCGGCCACTGCTGCTGCAAAAGACTACTTGCTTTGCGCCTATCTGTTGGATAAGAACCTTGATGCTTTTGTCGCCGCACTGCCACGTTGCCATGAAGTGAACGACAACCTCCCGTTACATTACAAGGAAGCTCTCATTCTATATAACCGTTTGCATACCACTCCGGCCATTACGTACAAAAACAGTGTAATAGAAACAAACTTGAACGACTTCCTCCACTACGGTATGCAATATACTCATGCGACGGAACGCTCGAACCAATGCCGACGCATGTACGGAAATACGTATTGGTGGTATTATTACTATCAAAAACCTTCTGAATAATCGTAGCTTTATCCCCTATATTCCCGCCATAAATGCCGCAAAGCAATCAGGGGATGATACCATAACATACGTGGACCTGCATATCGCATCACTTTCCGGATGCGTCGCTTCATGTCCGGACGGTAGCAATGTATGGTGCAAAGACGGCACGTACGCTTATCTTTCTGGAAGGGACACCGTGATAGACGTGCACGGGAATAATCCAACATTTCACGGCACTCCGGACATAAAGTCCTGTGGCCTTCCTTGTAGCGGCAGTAGAGACGAATCATCAATTCTACCGTACGCTGTTCTTCCTCTATCCGGTTGTTTTTACGCTTGCCCAAATCCGTTCTTTTCCTTTCTACCTATTCTTTAATACGAATCAAGGCATTGGCCAAAATAGCTGTGACACCACCGGTCGTGATACCGGACGAGAATATGTTTCTCACCGTTTCCGGCAGTTGCGAAAGAATCTCGGGCACCAATTCCACACTTAATCCCAAAGAAAAACTCAACGCCATCACCAACGTGGCCTTGCGGTCGATGGTCTGAGCTGCAATAATACGGATTCCGGCGGAAGCCACTGTGCCGAACATCAATAACGTGGCACCGCCCAATACAGGTTCGGGCATCAAAGAGAACACCAGACCCACGGCCGGGAAAAGTCCCAGCAAAATAAGGAATCCTGCGATATAATATCCCACGTAACGGCTCGCCACTCCAGTCAACTGTATCATCCCGTTGTTTTGGGCAAAGACTGAGTTCGGGAAGGAATTGAACACTCCGGCCAACATAGAATTGAACCCATCGGCCAAAATTCCTCCGGAAGCCCGTTTCACAAACGTCTTTCCCTCTACCGGCTCTCCCGAGATGAGTGAATTGGCCGTGATGTCGCCGTAGGCTTCAATCGCCGTAATCAAATACACCAGTCCCAAAGCGATAAAAGCCGACCAGTCAAAAGACAAGCCGTATTTAAAAGGAACAGGTATATTGAACCCTCCATAACTCTGCACCGAAGAAAAGTCCACCAAACCCATACACCAAGCCACCGCGTAACCGATGACCAGTCCGATGACAATCGAACTCATACGCAGGTAACGGTTCGAACTTCTGTTGAAGAAAATAATCAGCAACAAAACCAAAGCCGCCAGGCCGACATGCTCAAAGCTACCGAAAGTCCCGTTGCTTTTGGCCACCGCACCGCCTCCGCAGGCCGTAATCCCCACTTTGATAAGACTCATGCCTATCAGCGTCACGACAATACCGGAAACCAACGGCGTAATGATTTTACGGGTATATTTCAATAAGCGGCTAATTAACATTTCTACCGTAGAGGCCGCCATACAAGCCCCGAAAATAACGGGAAGACCTCCGGTCAGCCCTGCGGAAATGATAGGACCGATGAAAGAAAAGCTCGTGCCCTGTATGCACAGCAATCCCGTACCGATACCTCCGATTCGTCTACATTGTATAAACGTGGACACGCCGGAAGCAAACAATGCCATGGAAACCAAGAAACTGGTCGTCTCGACATCCAACTTCAAAGCCCCGGCTATGATAAGCGGCGGGGTGATGATAGCCACGAAAATGGCCAATAAATGCTGTAGGGCAGCAAATAAAGTTTCGCGCAAAGGCGGTCGGTCGTTCAACCCGTATATCAACTCTGCTTTTAATTCGGACTTGTTTGATTCTTCCATTGGTTTCTTCTTGTGTACGTTTGATTTATATGTAGAAAAATACCCTACCTTAATAATTTGGGCGCAAAGGTACGAAAAAAACAGTAAAGGAAGCAGGTCTGTTTCGCTTTCTCCTGACAATTAAGAGGCATTTCGAGCCAAATGTTAAAAATCGAGGGCAAATTAGGTATTTTCGCTCCGTCGTTCGTCTTATATATAAAACGTGATTGGAATCGGTGTTACGGCCAACAGGTTCAGCCGTAACAGTCCGAAAAAGATTGAACCTTACTTTTTACTATTATGGGAAAAAACGACTTTTTTAAGGATTTGCCGCGCAGAGGGGCCAAGCATCTGTTGGCTACAATGGCGTGGACTGCTTTTTGCACGGGAACTGTGTATGCACAAGAATGGATTGATGTGACAGACACTTACATCACCAATGCAGACTTCTCCACCGGTACGACGGACGGGTGGGACGCCGGGACTGCGCTTCCCGGCGTGAATGCCACATGGTTGAATGCAGAGTTCTTCCAGTCTTATAATTCTGCCTCGCAAAACGTGCTAGGGTTGAAAGCCGGTCATTACAAACTTACGGTACAAGGATTCCACCGTGCAGGCGGAAATGATAATGGAGCGGCCTACAACGCCGGCACGGAAGTTATCAATGCTTACCTGTTTGCAGGAAAGGATTCGGTGAAGCTAAAGTCCCTGTACAGCGAACCTGCAGATGCCAGTGTAGCCAACCAGTTGAACGGATGGCCCGACGGTATGGAAGGACTGAACGCTTGGCTGACCAAATACCCCGAAAGCTATCTGAACGAGGTGACATTCACCGTACAACAAGACGGAAGCGACATGCTGATGGGGATTGCATCCAATACCAATGCGGGTAAAACATGGTCTTGTTGGGACAACTTCAAACTGTATTTCGAGGGAAGCGCGTTTGATGCCTTCTCCGTCAAAATCTCAAAATTGGAAACGTTGCGCGATTCATTGGAAACTTTAGGTATAGCGTCCGCCTCCGAGTTGACCGCCCTCGTCGAACGGTACGGTAGCTACAATGAAAACACTCCGGAGGAGGAAATCGCCGCCGCATCCGTTGTCCTCGAAGAAAACACAGCCACAGCTTTAGGGCTTTGTACGAAGGGGGCTGAGTTGACAGCAAGCATGGCCAAAGCAACCGAGCTGTTGGCGCAAATGGAAGATGGGACATATAATGTGACAGATGCCGTAAAGCAAGAACTGCAAGACGCTATCGGAACTGCGGAAGAGGTTCTGAAACTGTCCACAATGAAAGAAGTTACTGAAGCAATTGGCGACGGCATTACGGCCATGAACACGGCAACATCCAATGCCGTGGCTTACATCAGCCTAAGCTACTCATTACAGAAAGCCAAAGCATTGGCCGACCGTATCGGCGGTTTGGCAGAAACCGAAGCTTACAAGAAAGTAGCTGAATTGTTGGCCTCCACGGAATTGGTTTACGACGATGTGGCTTTGGCCGCACAGACTCTCAATGCAGAATGCCGTACAGCCATGACGCCGGAGTTCCTTTCTACGGCATCCGATGACAATCCGATAGAGCTTACCAGTTTCATTGTCAATCCGAACGTATTCCAAACCGTATCGGAAATGGCTCCTCCTTCCGGTTGGGATTGCGACAAAGGGGCTGCGGACGGTACGTGGTACACGTCTACCGAAGGTACAGGTAATTCAGATCTTTTCTGTAACAGTTGGACCGGTTCCCGTCTGAACCCCTCACGCTATGGCCAAACTATAGGAAGCGATGAACAAGGAGCGGTGAAGTTACCGGACGGACTGTACATATTGAAAGCAGCCACTTATACAAACGCCGGAGCGACCAACGTACTCTTGTACGCCTCGACAGACAGCGTGGATTTCGCCTTTGCGGAAAGCAACGAAGATTGGGACACTTATGTAGAAGCACGCGACGCTCTGGCTACAACGACGGAAACAGAGAACTTTGAAGTGCGCGACGGTAAACTTCACATCGGTATGGTTTGCGTAGGCACGACAGGTGGAAACGGTAAAAGTTGGTATGCCGACAACTTCCGCCTTTATTACATCAAGAGCGATGTAATCTCTGCTTACCGCGACCGTCTGCAAGCCCGACTGGATGAAGCGGCCCTGCTGCATGAAAAGATGGTGGAAGCCGGTATCGACGACAGCGACGACCTCGGTTTTGCCTTGGATCCGGAAAACGGTTATCCCGACTTCATCGAATCCGGAACACAAGAAGAGTTACAATTAGCCATCGAGGATATGGACCGCATGTTGGAAGAAGGCAACACGATTATTACAAATTATGAAACCCTCACGCCTCTCTTAAGCAACGGTACCGTTTTGAACAGTCAATTAAATGAAGGTCTGGTTGTAGCCCAACCTAAGGTTACGGCCGATTTCTCCATGGCATTGGAGGACGCTGCGGCTTACGCGGAAAAGATGACATGGGGAAATTACTTGGACGAAAGGATCGTTGAGAAGACAACTGTATTGAACGATGCGACCGAAGCCTTGAAAGCTTCCATCGCGCTCTGCTTCCCGTTGGGTAAAGCCAAAACCTTGGCCGACCAAATCGGCGGATTGACCGAAAGCGAAGCGTATAAAAACGTGGTGGCACTTTTGAAAAGCGATGAGATTGACCCAATCGATGCCGACGAATTCACGGAACTGTTGAAGATGGAATGTGTGGAAGCCATGACACAGGACGTGAAAGAAAGCGCCAAAGAAAACCCGTTGGACATGACGAGTTTCATTGTCAATCCGAATATCTATCAAAATGCAGTGGACGACAATAATACGCCAATCAACACCGTAGCCAACGGTTGGGAGTGCCAAACGACGGCCGACAGTCAGGAACGTACCAAAGCGACGAGCGGCGACACTTGGTTGTATTGTTGGAGCTGGTCCGGAAAAGAGAGCAACAACATCGCTTCTTCTACCGATTACCATCAAGTTTTAGGCAACTATGGGGCACAAGAAAGCAAGGTCGCTTTGCCCGATGGAGCTTACCGTTTGGAGGCTGCCACTTGGTGTACGAAGACTCCGGAACTGTTGCAGTTGTATGCTTTGACGCGCAACGTGTCTACCGAAATTGTACCCGACATCAACCAAAACGACAGCACGGTTTACGTATTCAGCGACAGCGTGTACGCGGAAGCTGTTTTCAATGCCGATACCGACACATGGGACATCGCTCAAAACACGTTATCTACCACCACGGTCATACCGGAAATTTATGTGGAAAACGGAAGCCTGGTCATCGGTATCAAGGGAAGCGGTGTCATTACCGGGAACGGACAATATTGGTTTGCTGATAATTTCCGCCTTTATTACGTAGGTCCGAACAAAGGCGACAATATCTCGGCTCCCGCCATGGATAACAATGACCTGATGAAAGAAGTGGATGTATATGACTTGTCCGGCCGGATGGTACGCAGACAAGTAAGGAAGTCCGAGGCTCTGCGCGGTCTGCATAAGGGCATCTACATCATGGACGGAAAAAAATACGTAGTGAAATAGAGCAGAATGAAGTAAAATGCAATTCAGGCAGACAGGCCACCAACCATTTTTTCAGGGGACGGCCTGCCTGCCTTTTCAACACAACAGCAAAAATCAACGATGAATTTATGAAAAAGTATGTTTCTCTTGTCTTGTTCTCCTTACTGAGTTGGGCCGTCTGTGCAAAAGACTTTCCGAAAGTCATCCTTGCCGGAGACTATCCCGACCCCACCATCCTGCGCGACGGGAAGGATTACTACATGACGCATTCTCCTTTTTATTATGCGCCGGGCTTCCTCATCTGGCATTCCCAGGACTTGGAGCATTGGGAACCGGTATGCCGTGCCATGGCGCAATGGGAAGGCTCGGCCATGGCACCGGATTTGGTGAAGTATAATAATAGGTATTACATCTATTATCCGGCTGCCGGGACGAACTGGGTGATATGGGCGGACGACATCCGTGGGCCGTGGAGCGCACCGAAAGATTTGAAGGTGAGCGGCATCGACCCCGGACATGTGGCCGATGCGGATGGAAAACGTTACTTGTATCTCTCCGAAGGCAAAGTTGTGCAGCTCTCCGACGACGGATTGTCTACGGTGGGCGAGGTGAGAAAGGTCTACGACGGTTGGCCCTATCCCCGGAACTGGCGGACGGAAGGCATGTATTTGGAATCTCCGAAACTGAACTACCACAACGGCTACTATTACCTCACGTCGGCCGAAGGCGGAACTGCCGGACCGGGCACCAGTCACATGGTCGTGACGGCACGCTCGAAAAGCGTACTCGGTCCGTGGGAGAACTCTCCGTTCAACCCGTTGGTGCACACTTACAGTGAAAGGGAAAGCTGGTGGTCCAAAGGGCACGGCACACTGATAGACGATGTAAACGGAAACTGGTGGGTGGTGTACCACGCATACGCCAAAGGTTACCATACTTTGGGGCGTCAAACCCTTATCGAACCGATCGAGTGGACACCGGACGGATGGTGTCGTGCCAAGTCCACAGGCACGTTTCCCAAGGCAGAGGTTCCCATCCGTCACGGCCTGGAGCTTTCCGACGACTTCCAGGGGACGGAACTGGGGCTGCAATGGACGTTCTGGAAAGAATATGCCCCGAAAGCCGTGACCCTCGAAAACCGGACATTGCGGCTGAAGGCTAAAGGCAAGACTCCGGCAGACGGCCGTTTGTTGTTGGCTACCGCAGAAGACAAGAACTACGAAACCCAAGTTGAAGTCACGGTCGGGAAAAACAATACAGCCGGACTCCTGCTTTATTATAGCGAAAAAGCATACGCCGGACTGGTGTCGGACGGCAAGACATTCACCGTCTACCGGCACGCCGGACAAAAGACAGAATTGCCCAACACGTTAGGCCGACAGTTCACGGTACGGATAAAGAACCAAGGCAACCACGTCTCCATATCGGTTGGAAAGGACGGAAAGGAATGGACCACACTGGCCGAAGGCATAGATGTGTCCGGCATGCACCACAACGCCTATAAAGGTTTCTATGCCTTACGTATAGGATTGGTTTCCATCGGGAAGGGTGAAGCCGCTTTCCGCCGGTTCCGTTATAAAAACGCCGTTCCGCAGGAAAAAGACTTGAGTGCCTACCTGATGGTGTTCCACAAGGACGAAACGCACGGGCTTTACATGGCATTGAGCCGCGACGGATACACGTTCACGGCTCTGAACGACGGGGAACCCGTCTTGGCCGGCGACACGATTGCTTACCAAAGAGGGATACGCGACCCCTATATCTACCGCGGACCGGACGGCGCATTCTATTTGGCCATGACCGACCTCCATGTCTTTGCCCGCCGCGACGGCTACCGCGAAACGGAGTGGGAGCGCGACCGCAACATGTACGGTTGGGGAAACAATAAGGGGCTTGTGCTGATGAAGTCGTGGGACTTAGTAAACTGGAAACGCGCCAACATCCGTTTCGACCAACTGACAGCCGGATTGAGTGAAATAGGCTGCGCATGGGCACCTGAAATTGCCTACGACGAACGGGTGGGCAAACTGATGATTTACTACACCATGCGCTTCCGCAACGAACGTAACAAACTGTATTACGTGTACGTAAACGATGATTTCGACCGTATCGAGAGCCTGCCCCAACTGCTCTACGAATACCCGGACGAAACGGTTTCGGCCATCGACGGCGACATCACCAAGGTAGGAGATAAGTACCATCTTTTCTACGTGGCTCACGACGGACAGCCGGGTATCAAGCAGGCTGTTTCCGACCGTATCAGCGGAGACTACGAATACGATCCGCGTTGGTACGACTTTGAACCGAAATCTTGCGAGGCTCCCACGGTATGGAAACGCCTCGGAGAGGACAAATGGGTGCTGATGTACGATGTATATAGCATCACGCCGCACAATTTCGCCTTTACCGAAACGTCGGACTTCATCACGTTTAAAAACTTGGGACGTTTCAACGAAGGAGTGATGAAATCCACGAATTTCAACGCTCCCAAGCATGGGGCCGTGGTGCATCTGACCACCGAGGAGGCCGACAAGCTTGAAGCTTACTGGAGCAAGAACAAACGGAAATACGTTTCCACGGCATCCATACAGAGGAACCCCTTGTTCCCCGGTTATTATGCCGACCCGGAAATCCTGTATTCCGAGCAAACGCAAAAATACTACGTTTATCCCACGACGGACGGTATACCGGGATGGGGCGGCACGAGCTTCAAGGCTTTCTCGTCCGCCGACTTGAAAACGTGGAAAGAAGAGCGTGTCGTGTTGGATTTGAGACAGGTTTCATGGGCGAAAAAGAACGCATGGGCACCTTGTATCATCGAGAAAAAACAAACAGACGGTAGTTACAAGTATTATTTTTACTACACGGCAGAGAAGCAAGTGGGCGTGGCGGTAGCCGACCATCCGCTCGGCCCGTTCAAGGACAGCGGCCAACCGCTGATAGGGAAGGGACTTCCGGGCGGAATGAAACGCGGACAGAATATCGACCCGGACGTTTTCACCGACCCCGTGAGCGGCAAGACTTATTTGTACTGGGGCAACTATTACATGGCCGTGTGTGAACTGAACGACGACATGGTATCCGTCAAACCGAACACCACGAAGATACTCATCGACAACGACCGGCATTACAGTGAAGCGCCTTACGTCTTTTACCGCAATGGCTACTATTATTTCACATGGTCTAAAAACGACACGCGGAGCGCGGACTACGAAGTCCGTTACGTGCGTTCCAAGTCCCCCGTCGGCCCGATCGACCCGTCGGAAAGCCGGGTGGTAGTCTGCAAAAAGCCCGACCAGGGCATTTATGCCACAGGCCACCAATCCTTCCTGCAAGTGCCCGGCACGGACGAATGGTACATCGTCTACCACCGCTTCAAGTTCCCCGACGGCATCACGATGGGGCATGAAGCGGGTTATCACCGCGAAGTCTGCATGGACCGCGTGTTTTTCAATGAAGACGGCACAATAAAACAAGTCGTTCCAAGTCTATAATAAAGAGCATATCATATACATTTATAAACAAAATCAACATACGATGAAACGAATATTATTGGGTATATTAGGCGTATGCGCATGCCATGCCTACGCACAAACATTCAAGGAGTGGCAAGACCCTGAGATCAATGCCGTCAACCGTGCCCCCATGCACACCGACTTTTTTGCCTATGAAAGTACGGAACTGGCGGCAAAAGGAATGAAAGAACTGTCCGGAAACTTCATGAGCCTGAACGGGAACTGGAAATTCAACTGGGTGGAACATGCGGATGCACGTCCGGAAGGCTTCTGGAAGACGGATTTCAACGACAAAGGTTGGGTGGATTTCCCGGTTCCGGGCGTGTGGGAACTGAACGGTTATGATGTCCCGGTATACGCAGGAGTGGATTTCGGATGGAAAGGCTACGAAGGACGCACGTTCAAGAAGCCGCCCCATGTCCCGACGGAAAACAACCACGTAGGTTCCTACCGCCGTGAAGTGGTGATTCCTTCAGACTGGAAAGGGAAAGACATCATCGCCCATTTCGGTGCCGTGTCTTCCAACATGTACCTATGGGTCAACGGAAAGTTTGTGGGCTACAGCGAGGACAGCAAAATGGAGGCGGAGTTCGACCTGACCCCTTACCTGAAACCGGGGCAAAAGAACCTGATAGCCTTCCAAGTGTTCCGTTGGTGCGACGGCAGCTACTTGGAGGACCAGGATTTCTTCCGTTACAGCGGCGTATCACGCGACTGCTACCTCTACGTGCGCCACGCCAAGCGGATAGAAGACCTTCGGGTCACTCCCGACTTGGACGACCGGTATCAGGACGGAACACTGGAAGTCCGTATGGATGTAAAGGGCAAGGCCCGCATTACACTCGAATTACTCGATGCACGCGGGGAAACCGTCTGCATGAAAGAAGTCCGCGAAACGGGAACCCCATCCGTCGTCATGCCGGTGAAGAACCCGCATAAATGGACGGCAGAGACACCCTACCTCTACACCCTCAGGGCTACACTGAAAGACGGAAACGCCATCCGCGAAGTCATACCCGTAAAAGTGGGATTCCGGAAAATCGAAATCAAGGACAGCCAACTTTTGGTAAATGGGCAGCCCGTGCTCATCAAAGGAGTAAACCGTCATGAGATGGATCCCGACGGAGGCTCGTATGTCACCCGCGAGAGGATGCTCCAAGACATACAACTCATGAAGAAATTCAATGTCAATGCCGTGCGCACCTGCCACTATCCGGACGATCCGTATTGGTATGAACTGTGCGACCGTTACGGCCTTTACATCGTAGCCGAAGCCAATCTCGAAAGCCACGGCATGGGTTTCAAGGAAAAGTCGTTGGCCAAGGACCCAGCTTACAAGAAAGCGCATTTGGAACGCAACCAACGCAACGTGCAGTGCAACTTCAACCATCCGAGCATCATCCTGTGGTCGATGGGCAACGAGTGTGGCGACGGTTCGAACTTCGAGGCCTGTTACGACTGGATCAAACAGGAAGACCCCAGCCGCTTCGTCCACTTTGAACAAGCTTACGACACCGGTTCCAATACCGATGTCTACTGTCCGATGTATCCCACTTACTCCCGTTGCATCAAGTATTGCGAGGACGACAACAAACAGAAACCCTTCATCATGTGCGAATATGCCCATGCCATGGGGAACGCTTTGGGCGACTTCAACATCTATTGGGACTTAATCCGGAAATATCCCAAGTTCCAAGGCGGTTTCATCTGGGACTGGGTGGACCAGTCGCCGAGATGGACCGGCCGCAACGGGGAAATGATATACGGTTACGACGGGGACTTCGACGATTATAAGACCAAGGACGACAATTACATGGTCAACGGCTTGTTCGGTCCCGACCGTGTACCGAACCCGCACAGCTACGAAGTGAGATACTTCTACCAGAACATCTGGACCACGCCCGGAGATTTGTCGAAAGGCGAAATCAAGGTATACAACGAGAATTTCTTCCGCGACCTTTCAGCATACGTCATGGAGTGGGAAACACTGAAAGACGGAAAAGTCATGCGTAGCGGAACGGTGGAACGGATAGATTGCCAACCGCAACAAACCGCCACAATGACCTTGGACTGGGGCGGAACTGACGGGGAAGGCGAATGGTTGCTCAACGTGAGATACCTGCAACGGGAAAGAGAAGGCATTATTCCGGCGCGTCACGTGGTGGCCAAGGCACAAATCGAACTCCGGCCTTATCAGGCACCGGACATGGTTTTGAAGAACGAAAGCGTGAGTTACATTCCGGATGTCGTCCCGCAAGTCAACGACCGTAATCTGGCCCATCTGATTATCACGGGAGAGAACTTCCGGGTACGTTTCAACAAGATGACCGGATACATGGAACGCTATGTCGTGGACCGGACGGAGTTCATCCGGAAAGGCGGTGCGCTGACACCGAACTTCTGGCGCGCCCCGACCGACAATGATTACGGTGCCAAACTGCAACACAAATATGCGGCTTGGAAAAATCCCGACCTGCGTCTCACGTCGTTAAAACACGAAACGAAAGAAGGACAGGTCATCGTGTCGGCGGAATACGACATGAGGAGCGTGTCGGCCAAACTTTACCTGACCTATACCATCAACAACCGGGGAGCCGTAAAGGTCAACCAAAAGATGGTGGCCGACAAGGGAAAAAAGGCATCCGACATGTTCCGTTTCGGCATGCAACTGGTCATGCCCAAGGATTTTGAATACGTTTCTTACTACGGACGCGGGCCGGTGGAGAATTACAGCAACCGCAATCACAGTACAGACCTCGGCATTTATCACCAGACCGTAGACGAACAGTTTTATCCCTACATCCGTCCGCAAGAGACCGGCACGAAAACAGACATCCGTTGGTGGAAAGTCCTCGACGTGAAAGGCACGGGGTTGCAGTTCGTGGCCGATGCCCCGTTCTCGGCTTCCTCCCTGCACTACACCATCGAATCGTTGGACGAAGGACCGGTGAAGAAACAGGGACATTCGCAGGAAGTGGAAAAGGCAGACCTGACCAACGTTCTGATAGACAAGGCACAGATGGGACTGGCTTGTATCGACAGTTGGGCTGCCCTGCCCGAACCGGAATTCCGCCTGCCGTATGAAGATTATGAGTTCACTTTCATCATGACCCCTGTTTCTCACAATTACCCATTATATTGACCGAAGATATGAATATCCTGAAACCTTTTATGGCACTTTGCCTCATGCAGGCTTTGCCATGTACCGTACGGGCGGCACAACCCGATTCCGTTTATGTCTTCCCTTATCCCACGACCAACGACCACGGACGGCGCGGCATGCAGTTCGTCTGGAGCGCGGACGGGGAGCACTGGCAGGACGTGGCGGAAGGAATGGTCTTTATGCGGTGCGACTTCGGTGCTTGGAAATACATGTACAGGCCGCGCCTGATACAAGACCGGCAGGACGGAAGGTTGCACTGTTTCTGGGACTTGGACCCGGAAGGCAGCGCGATAGGCTATGCTTCGTCCACCGACCTGATAAAATGGACACCCCAAGAATATTTCATGGCCACGGAACAAGGCAAGTTTGCCGTGAAAGACGGGCGTATGCCGGTGGCTGACACGGTGCAAATCGGCGACAAGACGATCGTGGGGTACGCCCTGAAAGTATCCTACGGCATATTGGAAGGCATGGAACGCCATGGCATATACCGTTCTGCCCTCAATGCCCAGAGGGGCGAGCGTGCCGAGCACGACGCGGCCCGGTTTGCCGGACTGCAAACGGTCAATGCGCGGATTACCGTGGACGAAGGCCGGGCGAAACCCATCAGTGAGAACCTGATTGGCGTGTTCTTTGAAGACTTGAATTACGCAGCCGACGGCGGACTGTATGCCGAACTGGTGCAGAACCGGGATTTCGAATACTCCGAAGCCGACGGCAACAAGGACCGGAACTGGAACAGTCGCTACGCGTGGAGCGTGGAGGGCGAGGGCATGGCATTCGACGTGTCTACGGATCAGCCCGTCCATCCCAACAATCCCCATTACGCCGTGCTCAACGTGGCGCAGCCCGGCGGCGGCTTCACGAATACGGGATTCGACGGCATCGCGGTGAAGGAAGGCGAGAAGTACGACTTTTCGCTTTTCACCCGTACGCCGGACGGCAAGGGAGGCGGAAAGGCCGTGGTACGTCTGGTCGACCCGCAGGGAAAGACCGTGGCCGAGACCACCGTCACACTGTCCTCGAAAACATGGAAGAAACGGGAAGCCGTGCTGAAAGCCACGGCCACCGTGGCGCAGGCCCGGCTCGTCATCATCCCGCAGTCTGCCGGACGGTATGCCCTCGACATGATTTCACTGTTCCCTCAAAAGACGTTCAAGGGACGGAAGAACGGGCTTCGCGCCGACTTGGCGCAGGCCATTGCCGACATCCGTCCGCGTTTCGTCCGCTTCCCCGGCGGATGTCTGGCACATGGGGACGGGGTGGACAACATCTATCATTGGAAAGAGACCATCGGCCCGTTGGAAGCCCGAAAACCGGCGGCCAACATCTGGCGTTACCACCAGACGCGCGGTTTGGGCTACTTCGAGTATTTCCAGTTCTGCGAGGACATCGGTGCCGAACCGCTGCCAGTCGTGGCCGCAGGCGTGCCCTGCCAGAATTCCGGCATCGGAGGCCCGAGCCACCATTCCAAAGACTTCGTGACGGCCAACGGCCAACAGGGCGGCATCCCGATGGAGGAGATGGGGCAGTACATACAGGACGTGCTCGACCTGATTGAATATGCCAACGGCGATGCCAAAACCACACGATGGGGACGCGAACGGGCCAAGGCCGGACATCCCGAACCGTTCAACCTGAAATACATCGGACTGGGTAACGAAGACCTCATCAGCCGCGTGTTCACGGAACGGTTTACGATGATTTATGAAGCCATCCGGGCCAAATATCCCGACATCGTAGTCATCGGCACGACGGGACCGTCCTGCGAAGGAACAGACTACGAAGAAGGATGGGCTTTGGCCGACCGCTTGAAACTGCCCATGGTGGACGAGCATAATTACAACACGCCGGGATGGTTCATTTACAACCAAGATTACTACGACCATTATGACCGACATAAGTCCAAGGTCTACTTGGGAGAATATGCGGCCCATGCCCCGGGACGTCCGAGCAATATCGAGACGGGATTGGCAGCGGCTTTGTTCCTGACTTCGGTAGAGCGCAACGGCGATGTGGTGAGCATGACATCATACGCTCCGCTCTTGGCCAAGGAAGGGCATACGCAATGGAGGCCGGATTTGATTTACTTCAACAACACGGAAGTGAAACCCACTGTGGATTATTACGTGCAGCAAATGTACGGGCAGCATGCCGGAAATAAGTACCTGCCCTCTACGCTGACGGTGGATAACCGGCGGCATGATGTGCGTAGCCGCGTGGGCGTTTCCGTGGTGAAAGACGGCGAAAGCGGTGACCTTATCGTGAAATTGGTGAACCTGCTCCCGGTGGCGGTCAAAACGGATGTGGAAATCCCGTCGCTGGCCGGACATCAAGCCGTAGGGCAGAAGACCGTCCTTTCGGGTCGCCCGTCCGACACGAATGCCGTACCGGTAGAAAGCGCAATGGAAGTAGGGGAGAAGTTCCCCTATGAAATGCCGGCCTATTCCTTCACGGTTATCAGGATAAAACGCGAATGTAAGTAGATGTCTCGATAACGAAAGGGATAAGACAGAAGAACAAAAGAACAGAATATTTTGGCTTGCGCAGCCTTTTGTTCTTTTGTTCTTCTGTCTCATTTTATCGTTTTGTCAATCTGTCAATCCCACCCTTACGAGAATCGTGTATTTGCCCTTTGGCCCGAAGCCGGAAATAAATAAGGCATTCTCGCGAGGGCGGGATTTTAACTTGCTGTAAGCATAGACTTGTTTTTACTTTCTTTCTGTCCGGTAGCAGGGAAGTAGATGCGGAAGGAAGCGGTCGGCCTGTCAGCCGGACGCGAATATCCGGAACACTTTGATTCCGTTTTTGCGAAACGGATTTTCTTCAGATAGCGTCTGAAGCCCCCCTCAAAGGGCATTTTCCTGCCTCTTTCAGCCTCCGGATTCCCCTTTCGGAAGAGTTTGGGCGCACAACGTGCTGAGAATGAAAAATCGCTTTCAGCCGAACGATTTACCGTTCGGCTGAGAAAAAAGCACGAATATGCAGGATTTATGCCATAATATTGTATTTATACCGTATAAATATACAGAAAAAAGACCTGAAAAGCCCTTTTTCCCTTATTCTTGAAATACGGGAATTCCGGAAAAACTGTCTTTTTGACAGCTTAAAGTCCTCTAAAACGTATAAATGTAAGTCCCTCCAAACGCTTCACCCATATCTGAAGTATTCCTTTTGCAACTGCGTCTTAATATCCTTGCGTGCCAATAAGATATGCTGTTCCACCGTACGCTTTGAAACAGACAGCTCACGGGCTATCTCGGAAGGGGTGAGGTTTTCAAAAAAGGACAGGCAATACGCCTTGCGCCGCTTTTCCGGCAGGGCAAACACCAAACGGTCGAACATCAGTTTCAATTCCTTGAAAGATACTTTTTCCTCCGTCGTGTCTTGCAAGGCCTCCTGCGTGTAAAACAGTTCGCCCCACACGTCATTCTCCTTGCGGTATCTTCGTTGGCGGTCGGCCATCAGGTTACGTGCCACCTTGTAAGCCAAGGACACCACAGCCTCCGGACTTATGAAATCCTTATGCTTCCACAGTCTCTCAAACACATCCTGCACCACGTCTTCCGCCTCGTCGGGACGATCGATGCGGGATGCGATATAATGCTTCAAAGCCTCCTTTTGCCGTACGTAACACGCGGCCAGTCCTTTTTCGTCGTTTCTTGCTTCCATGGCACATCGTTTGATTTCTACCACAAAAGTAGCCTAAAGGCAGGCGACGGAATGGGATGATTTCAGCCGATTGTTACGTCATTTTGCGCCTTTCCTTCTTTTTCCCTGAACTGTGTCGGTGTCATGCCGAACTCTTCCTTGAAATGCAGGTTGAAATACTTGATGGTGTTGAATCCCGTGAGGTCCGCTATTTCGTTCACGCTGCATGTAGTGGCCTTCAACAACTGGGCTGCCCGTTTCAACCGGATGGAACGGATGAACTGCAAGGGCGTGACGTTGACAATGGCCTGCATTTTGCGGTTCAACTGGGTCTTGCTCATCCCCACGTCCAAGCTCAGGTCGCCCACGGAATATTCCGGATTGCTGATGTTCTTCTTGACGGATTCCAAGGCTTTCTCCATCAGCTTCTCGTCTATCGAAGTCGTGGTGATGGCCTCGAAAGACACGTCGATGGACTTGCGGAACATCTTTTGCCGCCGTTCTTTCTGCTCGATGAGTTGGCGGACGCGCACTTGCAGCATTTCCCAGTTGAACGGTTTCGAGATATAAGAATCCGCTCCTGCTTCGTATCCCCCGATGCGCGAATCATCGGAGCTGCGGGCCGTAAGCAGGATGAACGGGATATGTGAGGTCTGTATGTCGCCTTTCAGCCTGCGGCACAGTTCCATGCCGTCCATGCGGGGCATCATCAGGTCGGACACAATCAAGTCCGGCAACTCCGTCCGTGCCACCTGTTCGCCCTCCACGCCGTCGCGCGCTTCCACCACACAAAAGTCCTTTTGCAGTTGCTCCACCAGGAAATGACGGAATTCGTCGTGGTCCTCCACCACCAGAATCTTCTTCCTTCCCGTCTCCGTGGGCGGCATGTCGTGGATTTCGCTCTCTTCGTCCCGGTATTCCGCCTTTTCTTCTGCCGCAGGTGCCGCCCCTCCGCCATGCAGGTCGGTCGGGATATACAGGGTGAAGGCTGTACCTTCTCCCGTCCGACTTTCCACCGTGACCTTTCCTTCATGCAGCTTGGCGTACTCGCGCACCAGATGGAGACCTATGCCGCTGCCTTGCCCGGCCGGTTGTCCCTCCGTGGCTGTCTGATAAAAACGGTCGAAAACGAAGGGCAAATCCTTTTCCGCAATGCCGCATCCGGTGTCTTCCACCCTGACCGCCGCATACGGCCGTCCGTCTTCCGATACCTTCTCCAGCGTGACCCGTACCTGTCCGTGCGCGGAGGTGAATTTGAAGGCATTGGAAAGCAGGTTGTTGAGCATCTTATACATCTTGTCGGAATCGTAATTCATGAAAAGACGTTCCACCTTAGGCTCGAAGGAAAGTTCTATCTCACGGCTTGCCGCCAAGTCGGTGAACTGCCTGACAGCTTCTTCCAAGAAAAAGACCATGTCGTTCATCTTCAACCTGAGACGCTCGCCCTTCATTTCCAATTTACGGAAATCGAGCAACTGGTTTACCAGATTGAGCAGACGGCGCGCATTATTGTAAATAGGTTCCAACTTCTTTTTCAGCTCCGGTTCGCCCGTATCGTGGATGAGTGCCCCCAAAGGCGTAAGAATCAAGGTGAGGGGAGTGCGGAACTCATGGCTGATGTTCGTGAAGAAGCGGAACTTCATCTGGTCGAGCTCTTCGCGCTGTTTCCGTTCGTTAGCTTCTTGAGCCATCCGGATTTTGAGCTGTGCCCGCCTCCGGAACCTTCTCCACGACCAGACCATCAAACCGGCAGCCAGCACGACGTACACCGCGATGGCCCATGCCGTCGCCCAAAACGGTGGCGCAATGGTAATGGTTATTTCGGCCGGTGTCTTCCCCCAAATCTTGTCCCCGTTGGCGGTGTAGACCACGAATTTGTACTCGCCGGGCTGTAATCCGGTATAGGTGGCGCGTCCGCTCCCGTCGGCCACCACCTCGTTCCACTCCTTATCGTAATTCAGCAGTTTATACTTATAGTAAGTGTGCGAAGGGTTGACATAATTCAGGCCTGAAAATTCTATCATGACGAAATTCTCGTCGTGACGGAGCCGGATTTCCGACGTTCGGTCCACGGTCTGCGTCAGAATCACATGCCCGTTGTATGCCTCATTCACTTTCAACGGGTTGTTGAACAGATAGAAACGGGTGAAGACGGGATGGTTGTCGCTTCGGTCGTATCGGATTTCCGAAGGATTGAAATAATTGAATCCGTGGGCCCCGCCGAAGAACAAAAGCCCGGACCGGGTTTTCAAAGCCGCATTCTCATAAAACTTGCCGCCCTGCAACCCGTCGGTTTCCCCATAGCTCACCACGGAAAATCCTTTCCCGGCAGGGTCTTCACGAGGTGCGATTTTACAAAGTCCGTTCAGCGTGGAAGCCCATACCATTCCTTCGTTGTCCTCCAACAAGGCCGTGACGGCATTGTTGGACAGTCCGTCGGACTCGGTCAGCACCGTGGCCTCCTTGTGGCGAGGATCAAACACCAAGATGCCGTCTTCCGTCCCGAACCATTCCACGCCGTGACGGTCTTTCAGCATGCAGAAATATTTGGTGTCGGCATACCGCTGTTCTTTCAGAAAAGCCGGAATCCACACGCTGTCTTTCTGCGTGTCGTAATAGTAGATGCCGCTGTTGCCCAAAGCGGCGAACGTATGGCCGTCCACCGGATAGAAGGCATGAACCACGGCGTATGAACGGAGTTCGGGATGACGGTCGTGCAACATATAGGCAATCTTTCCCGTGGCCGGATCGAAACGTCCGACCCCGCCGGTCACACTGGCCCAATAACGGCCTTCGCTGTCTTCGTACAAAGCACGGGATATGTTCTGGTTAGGGTCTTGTTCCCAATTCACCGTAGAACGGAGAAGGTTGCGAACCTGTCCGCCCTCGATGCAATAAAAACCGTGAAGGAAGGTACCCACCCATATACGTCCGCCCTTGTCCTTAAAAACGGAAAGGCAAATGTCATTCGGTTCGGCCTTGAATACTTGCTCCATCGCACCAGTAGACGGCCGGAAACGGAAGAGGCCGAAAACGCCTCCGATAAGTACAGACCCGTCGGCATCCTCCAGAAAGCACCGGATGCTCTCGCTGGTGACGGACGAATAGCGGTTCACGGTGTGACCGAGAGAGAACTTCTGCATGCTGGGATGGTAATAACACAAGCCCTGAAAAAGGGTGCCCACCCATATACCCCCGTTCCGGTCGGAAAATACCGTATAAATATCGTTTTCCAATGTCCCTCCGTCGGTCAGTTCCAGTGCAGGAAGTGTGGTCACCTCGAACGTCCGGGCATCGATGATGCGGAGGCCGGATTTGGACGTGCCGACCCACACATTGCCGTCCCGGTCCAAATCCATGCACGTGAAGAAGTTGGAAAGTCCGCTTATGCCGCATGCCTCCTTCCAAGTGCGTTCCATGCGATTGTAGAAGAATAGTCCGTTGTTGTACATCAGCCAGATGTTTCCTTGGGCATCCGGATGCAGGTAGATGCGGTCGGTAAGCCTGTTGATGACATGCAGGAAACGTGTCTCTTGCGACACGAACTCGGCCGAAGAGTAGTCCCAGTAGCGAATCAGTCCGCTTTCATATACAATCCAACAGAGGTTCTTGTATTGCGTCATTTCCACCGGTACGCCGTATTTCCGGGTAAATTCACTGCCACCATCCTCTATGGTGCGCAAACGCCCCTGTTCCACGTCGTAGAAGGAGACGGTATTGTCTTCGGTCACGAACCAATAATTCTTGTAATCGTCTATGAACAGGTTCTTCAGCCGCCGGTTTATTCCCATGGAAGCCAACACCTCGGAGACGGAATAATCATATTGCCCGCTCTTCATGTCGAGCAAAAGCAGGTAGCCCAACTCTTTGAGCCACATCCGTCCTTCGCGGTCGTAATACTCTTTGGGCGGACGATCGTATGCCCAAATGTATTTACGTGTCTTGTCGTACGGGAATCGGTCGAACGTGGCACCGTTGTAAATGTTCAGAATGAAACCAGTCTTGATGGCGATGCAACCTTCTTCCGTCATCGTCAGGCTGCGGATTTGTCCGTCCGAAAGTCCGTCCGAAGCATCGATAAGGCGGAATTTGTATTGACGGTCTTGTGCGTGGAGGCACGAGGCCAGCAACAGGAACAACATCGGAACGACTGTCCTTATGGCACGCTTTCCTGCTTTTCGTTTTACGGTATCCATGGCTTTTCTTTCAAATAACAAATGATGATTAGACAAAGATAAGTAATCGGCACCACTTGGCGTAGGATATTTTGGTTCAAAATATAGGTTGTTTTGTTGCATCGTACTGAATCTGCTGTCTTTTTCGGACATTTTCCTTTATGCCGTGGCTGAAAAACAGCCTTCAGGCGCATTTGGTTCAGAACGACATAAAAGATGCTTTTTTTCATCCGTCCCCGTACGGTATTTACCTGCTAACTTTGCCACGGTTCATTAAAAACATTTACCATGAAGAAAAGATACTTGATAGTCATGACGCTGTGCAGTTCGTTATGGCTGAATGCACAAAACTTCATCCATCCCGGCATGTTGCATACGCAGGCCGACCTGGACCGGACAAAAGCCAAGGTAGAAGCCGGCGAAGAGCCTTGGGCTTCCGCTTACAGGAAACTGCTGACCAGCCCGCATGTCAGTTTGGACTGGAAGGCTGCTCCGGTCGAGAAAATCGTACGCGGAGGCCGGACGATTTGGGAACCCGACCCGGACAATTACCAGTCGGCTTACCGGGATGCCGCCACGGCTTACCAATGTGCGTTGGTCTGGCACATATCCGGCGATAAGGCGTATGCGGACAAGTCCGTCCAAATCCTTAATGCTTGGGCCAAGACCTGCAAGAAGGTGAGCGGAGACACGAATGCCTGTCTGGCATACGGGCTGTATGGCTACCAGTTTGCCAACGCTGCCGAACTGATGCGCGACTATCCGGGATGGGATGCCACGGACTTCGGACGATTCAAAGAATGGATGCTGAAAGTGTGGTACCACGGGGTAATCGGTTTCCTGCAAGGACGCAACGGGACACAAGACGACCATTATTGGTCGAATTGGGGCTTGTGCAACGTGCTGTGTGCGATGAGCATAGGTATCTTGTGTGACGATGTCTTCATCTACAACCAAGCCACGGAGTATTATAAGTATATGGAAGACCACCGTTATGGCGAGTCGCTGCATCATTTGGTCTGGAAACTTCATCCGGACGAACGCGGCCCCTTCGGCTATTTCGGGCAGATGCAGGAATCCAACCGCGACCAAGGGCATGCCGCCATGGCGCTTGCATTGGCCGCAGACCTTTGCGGCACGGGGCGAAACCAAGGCGATGACTTTTATGCCCTGAAGGACGACCGTATCGTATGTGGGTTTGAATACGTCAACGCCTATAATTCCGGAGTGGACGACTTGCCGAACAGTCCTTACACGAATTGCGACGGGACTTTCATGAGAATGGGAGACGGAGGACGGGGAACCAACCGTCCGGCTCAAGCCCGTATCGTGAATTACTATGAAAACATACGAGGCATAGAGGTGCCTTACTCCAGAAAGATGCTCGAAATGAACGAAAACGGCATAGACGCAGGAGGCGGATTCGGCGGAGGGAACAGCGGCGGATACGACCATTTGGGTTTCAGTACCCTGATGTGTACGCTCGACCCGTTGGAGGACAAGACTAAAGTCCCCACGGTCCTGAGTGGAAAAATCGCGTATGAAGGTCGTGAAATCGACCGGCCTGACGTGAACTGTATCCCCAAAGGGGCGACCGTGACCCTGACGGCCCTATTGCCGGACGGAGAAACGGATACCGGTAAATGGGCATGGGACGATGACCCGGCATGCACTTCTTCCACACGTGACATCGTGTTGGACACTTCGCGTACCTTCCGTGTGCATTATACCAATGAAAAAGGCGTGAGCAACACGCAGTTGTTCGCCCTTCATGTGGAAGGGGAGGGATGGACCGGTAACTTTACTCCTTATTATAAAATGAACGGTACCACGGGAACAGACACGTTGATTTACGTGAAGAAATATGATGATCTGACATTTGGGATGGAGTATATCGATACTCCTGTGCGTGAATGGAAGTGGGAAAAAAGTACCAATGGGCAGAATTGGAATGCACTGAGCCACAACGAAAATCTGATGACGCTGCCGAGCGTTTCATCGAATGCTTATTACCGGGTGACAATGACCAATCAGGCCGGTGCCCGATTACAACAAACGTTCCGCGTGGAGGTATCGGAAATAGACCCGTTCATTGCGTATGGCGACGGTAAAAACTATAGCGGGACGACTTTGGCCGTGCCACGCCACACAGCCGTGTCTTTGTACGCCTCGCCGAACTCCCTGCTCGCCCAATCAGCCAACTCCACGCGCGTTTACAAGTGGATACTCGACAAAGACACCATACAAGCCGACACATTGACTTTCCACCTGAACGATTTGGGCGGAAAAGTGGCCGATTTGAACGATACTTTGTGTGTCGGAGTGTTGGACACCTGCATGGAATACACGTTGATGTTCCACCGCGTTTCACAAACAGGCTCAAAAGCCGAAACCGTATTGCATTTCAACCTGCCGGTATATGAGACCAATACGCTCGAACCGCAAGCCAAAGACAGTTTTTATATTAAAGACCCACAAACCGGCCGGTATTTGAGGAATACGGATGCTACGTTCACCGGTCTGGACGAAACCGACGACCGCTCTTTCTTGTGGAGGATACGTTCCATGCCACTTTATGGCGACCGTTACATGTTTGTAAGCCAAACGGATAACAATAAACATTTGTCTGACGAGGGGACACTGACTACAAAGAATGATTATTCCAAACATTCCTTCAATCTCTTCCGCAAATATTCGGATGAAGACCTGTATGCCATCGGTCTTTCTTCGACCGCAGGCTCAGGTTTTCTCGAAACCAGTGCCGACGATCCGTCCTTAAGCGTAACTAAAGGAAGCGTGTTTTCGGAATTTCCTTTCGTCATAATCCGGAAAGTACAACCGGACGGCCCTGACGGCATCAAAAACTGTCGGAACGAAACAGAGTATACCGTAAATCCCATCGTCAGCTATTCCTGCCACGGGCAAGAGTTGTACTTGAAGAGCAAAGAAGCCGGAATATTACGTATTTACTCGTTATCCGGCGTGCTTCTGCAAACGGAAACCTGCGAAATGGGTGACAACCACATACGTCTCCTCTCTCGGAACAAAGGGATATGTATCGGATTATACGCTACTTCTACGGGCAAACGCCAATCCATTAAAATTACAAGAAATAGCGTCATATAGAAAAATTGTTCATAAGTTGCCCGCATCAAACTGATGCGGTAGGTATGAGTTTTGCCCCTAAGGTAGAGATTGTTTTCAGATAATAACGACAAAAAACGACCGATTCCCTTATGAACATACATAAAGAAATAGACCTGCGCATCCATTGCACAGGTCTATTTCTTTAATTATTGCAATCAAATGGATTTGAATCAATCTTCGAGAGCCGCCTGCGCCCCTATAAAATCTCTTTGATTATCAAAAGTTTAGACTGTTTAGTGTATGTGCAGTGTATGCTTTTTCTGTACACACTTGGAAAACGCTTTTTCCACAAGGTCTATTTTCGATAACAGCGGCTATGGCAGCAATTAAGAACTTACATTCAACACTTTACGCTATTGGTGTATGCGTAGTGTATGCCTGAAAATCGAATAAAAACAGGTGTTTCACCTATATTTTTGCCTAATTATGGGGATGGACTGGTGTGCTCAAATGCACAGGCTCATTCACCATTGATACAAGTTTATTCAAAGGCAACGTTAATCATTAAATATTAAATATCAATACGTTATGCTGACTTTTTAGTATTGTATTACCTTGAAGTTCAAAAAATAATATGTACATGTTACAAGGGTGACAGCGTTGACAAGGCTCAATCTATTGTGTTTCAATCATATCAATCAACAAACCTGCGTTGACAAACGTTGACAAGCGTTGACAGAATCAAGCCTTAACCAAAAATTTGGAGCCATTGATTGACAAATCACGAACTATATATTCTATTCTTGTTTTTCTTTAAAAGAAGAAATATATTGTATTACAGTGACTTCCGCACACTCTTCCGAAGCCGATTTAGGGCTGTCACCTTTGTCAACGCTGTCAACCCTGAAATATATGCCTTTTTCTATCCGGGAAAAACGCATAACCCTTTTTATGCGTCGTCAATGGAACAAATCACTACATGAAATGAATAGGTGTCCCTCAAATTCCTACAAATTCCCATGATGTCCCTCATTATCCCATGTTTAACCTATGAGAATGTAATAATATGCTCTATACTTTTACAGCTTCAAATAATTACTGGTTATGGATATACAAAAGATTCTTTGGAAAGTCATCCCCGATGGCGTGTATACAGTGAGAGAAGCTGCTCGTTATCTTGGTGTACATCGATGCACCATTTATGCCTATATCAAACATTCCGAAAAGCCTTTGCCATTTTTGAAGCAGAATCAAAAGATGATGTTTCAAGGTACGGATTTGATTGTCTATAAAGCTGGTGGTCTTCCAAAGAGAGGGCGCAAGAGCAAATCTACGAAAAGGAGTCAATACCCATCGCTAAATTTAAAAGATTAATGTTTAACCCAATAACAATGTTTGATATGGAATTAACTAAACTCATTTATGAAATTCATCAGAAGATGAAAGAGGCAGGTAGTGAAATTTACCGTAAAGCTATGACTGGGGAACAATGTGCGAACATGTTTGCAAAACTTGACCGTAGTGACCCTGACATACACGAGTTGGTAAACCGCCATCAGTTTGCAACCGGAAATGACCGATATTCTGTGATGATGGATATTCTCACCAACATAGGACTGAAGCCGCCTTATGCTTTCTACCGTTCACCAGTTAAGAACGACAGCCCTGATTATATCTTTGATAACGGGAATGTGGTGAAGAAAGGAATAAGAAGATAATTTGTTGAAAATGGGCGATACACCTACCAAAAGAAGTATCGCCCATTTATCTATTCAAGCTATTCTATCAAACAAAAACAATGAGCAAAAAACATATATGTATAATATAACACATTGATGCTCAATGATTATATATTCTATCACACAAATTCTATTGAACAAATAACAATAAAGTGTCTGATTGAAATTTCTTATTCCTTAGAAACCAATTGATACTTAGTCCATCTATACGAACCCACTTTTTCAACAACACCTTCTTCTATCAATTTACTGACCTGATATTTGATTCTACGTTCAGAAATCTCGCTTCCTATCCTTGTTTGAATATCAGCTAAAGAGGCACACTGATACAACTTCAAATCCTCAAGTATTAGCTCTTTCAAACGATAATCCTCAATACGTTTCAATGAAGTTTGCCCTTTATATTCAGAGCCTTGCAGGATATTCGGGTTCACACGATACTCAACCCCTCTTCCACGTACTGATGCGGAAACCACCATTTCATTTTTTAGTAGAGGTTGTAGCCATGCCATCAAAGCATCCGAATCTTCCAATTCAAGATACTTTTCAAGTTCACGAGCCGTCAAGCTCTCATGTTGGGCTATCAAACCTAAGCAGATAGTCTGTTTTTGGCGAAGATGATAATGTTCGCTCACATACTTCATGAAGTTGGCTACTTCTGCCTTGATAACTCTGCGGTTCACCCTTACCGTTACGAAATCATCACCTTCTTTGACGATAGGCAGTTGTTTGCCATTCTGAAGCAGTATCTCATAAATCTTATCGAAGCCCGACCCTTCCTTCTCCATGTAATGCAACGCATATAGCAAAGCGGTCATGTGTTCATTACGCTTTCTCGAACGATGCAGAATGTTGTCAGGCGTTACGCCCAAAGGTAATCGACCGGGATTGGTAATCTCAATATATTGGGGATGGATATTCAGAAAGATGTCGCCACGCGTGGTATAGGGTCTATGAGCTAAAGCGTTACAGACCAATTCCCTAATAATATCCCTATCGTAAGCCGGAATATTGCGGCGTTGAAGCTCGTCACTGATTTCTTGACTCTCCTTCCATTCCGGAATGTCATTCCACACTTCATCAATTATTTCAATGGGCGATTTGGTATAGTCAGCCCACAGCCACTTATTCACCTTCTCATCATATTCATCATACTTGATACATTGCAAATTGGGTGCATTGGTGATTCTCCCTCTCTGTGTTTGGTTTCCGATGAAAAGTACACCAAGATTAGTCATGCAATCACTGTCTTCCGCAATCAGAAAGAAGTAGGCTAACAGTTCCCTGTCTGTTTTCTCTTTGCAGAAGTTCGAAACTCGGTCGGAAGCACGCAAACGAGTGAGTATGTCATGCAACTTTTCCTCATCAGCATCTTGCCATACATATTTCGTTACTTGGTCTTCCCAAGAAAATCCACTCTTGTCAGCCACAAGTCTGGCTACATCATCTCCCGAAATAGGTACACTGTTATCACCAATACGAACAAAGAGCTTTCCGGAAGTAGTAGATGCTACGGTATTAGGATTGCGCAGAATCTTATACTTGATGGTCTGACCGCCATTCTCGTAGGTACACAATTCTCCTGTTGCAATCACACCGGAAGTAAGACCACTAACCTTGTTTTCAAGCTTGATAATCAACTCCTGCGTAATTCGCTGTTCTGGATTAGGTTCGTTTTCCCAGTCTTCCAAACCTATCTCCAATATGCCTCCCTGTGCATTGCTGAATGCTACAGCATCCTTCGCTATCTCTGGAAAATCTGCCGTTTTTCCTGTGATAGAGCGGATGGATTTTTTATCGTATAAAGAGTTCTCTTTCATCTTTCAATTCGTTTGTTTTACGAGAAAATTCTTTGTAATTCTGTCACCTGGTTTCAAATTTCCTATGTACACTGTTTTGATATTTAGTGCTTTGTCCTCTAAATGAAACTCCACATCCATATCTGTAAAAACCAACAAACATCCTAAGTCTGTATTACATTGTGTTAGATAGGCTTTTAGTTGAGACTCGAATCGTGCATCTTTTTGTTTTGTAAGTTTATCTTTTTGCTGTGTTTGTTCACTTTGTTGCCTTACGTATTTTACCTCCACAACAAAATTCTTATTGCCACACTTTAGAACAAAATCTGGTACACCATTTCCTGTATTAAGAGAATACGCATATTCGCAACCTTGGTGAAATAAGAATCTTAATAAATCTTTTTGCAAGAAGGTTTCATCCTTATCATCTTTTTCAAAATCCAATCCTATTGTTTGCACTTTTTGGTTATATTTATCCAAGATGTGCAGCACACCCGACTCTTCTGTCAACTGAGAATTTACATAAGCGATAATTGGATAAATGAAATCTGTCTTGAAAAGTCGTCTAACCTCTTTAGAATTTAATTTATCATCTATATTGCTATTCAACCATGAGCATCTCTTGTAATAAGGGGTTAAAGGCTGGATGGTTCTCTTTTGTTGATACTCCAGCCAATGAAGTAAATAGGAAATATAGTATTCCTCATTAATTGTTATCTCGCTAATAAAAAGAAAATACTCCTTATTTTTATTTTTTTCTATTATCTCATCAGAAATAGGATATGCACTTTTTACTCGGTCTATAATAGACTTGCAAACAGGAATTCCACAAATAGTAGTAATCAACCAATTGGTATTGTTATTGAACATGACATCAGACTCTTTTAGCATATAATTCTGAAAGAGCTGGTTCAATTGATCTATTATTTTTTCTCTTGTATCCATATTATTTTTGAATTTCATCCAACATAATCTTTACATAGCAATCTTTTTGCTCCTCTTGAAATAACACATGCTCTTCATTGAACATATTGAGTTGTTCTTGAGTATTGGAAGAATGTTTGGATTTCCACCATTTCACACAATCTAAAGGAGTATTTGAAATAATGAAGCTATTCAATTTGACCAAAGAGTCGTGCAGTCTATGTTCTATATCTGTTTTGATTATTTTGGCAAGTTGAATTTTGGGGTCATTTATACCAGCCAAGTTGCGGATTCCCTTGGGATCGATGAACGTAACATACTGCTTTCTTCCTTTAACTAACCAAAGAATGAAGTCCGGGTAAAAATTATTGGCTTCAAAGAAACCAATACCTTTCCGGCTTTGGTTACGAAGCAAATACAGTTGTTTGTCCTCGAAGAATTTTTCATTATTGATGAAGAACTTCTTGATGTCTTCCACTAAGTTACGCTCTCCCTTGTTGAGAGGAACAGGCTTAATCTCAATCATCTTCACACTATCACTATCCACATAGCCATCGCCCAAATAAAGTAAGGGCTGATACAGATGTTGACTAAAATAGATTGCTTCAAAATTCATAGCTACTTGAAAAGTGGCGGCAAATGAATCCGTATCAATCTGTTCTCTCAACTTCTTCAAGTTGGTAATGACATTTTCCAAGTCTTGATGCACCAACACTTTGTATTGCTGTTCAAAGTTGGAATAAGAAGCATCAAGGTAAGCTGTTTCAAGATGTTCGCTTGTCCATTTGGCTTTATGCTTGTTGTACAGGCGGTCTATATATAAACTCAATAGGGTAATTGTGATAGTCTCCCATAAGTTTACGCTATACTTAAAGTCCTGACCCTCCATTTCCGCTTTAGGAATGGCAAGTTCATACCAAGAAGAATCAAGCATGATAGCATGCAGTTCATCCCTATTGAGGGTCATGTTATACCAACTTTTTTCGTTCTTGTAACGTTGAATCTTGAAATAAATCTTGTCCCAGTCCAGCCACATCAGATGTTTCGGAGTCAATTTCTCAATGTTCAATGTATCTGTCAGCTTGGATGCAACGGTCTGCCTACTCTTCAATATCTGAATTTTAGGATAATAGTCAAGTCTGACTTCGCTATGTTTCATCCTATAAACAGCGGGTAAATTGTCGTTGCGTACAACATTCACCACTACTTCCTTCTTGAAATCCTTCCCTTCCTTGACACGGATATACTTCAATTTCTTTTCAGAGAGGTTCACAATAGGTAGGATGGGAAAGGCAAACTCTTCAAATTCGCTGTCATTAGTGGGTAAGCCTTCCTCTTTCAAGTATTCTTTAAACTGCTCCATATAATCGGCACGGATGCCAAAAATATTCAGCTTTTCCAACAATCCGATGTTTTGCGGAATGTGCTCCGGGCGGATGGGAGAGTCTAAGGAACTGCTTCGTTTCAGTGAATAACTGTACCCTTTCAGACGTACACCACGACCAAAGAGCTGGATAATCTCGCTACCTTCACTGCGACCGATGTTCATCAATCCCATAGTAGAAACGCGCCATGAACTCCACCCTTCGGTAAACTTTTTTGAACCAATCAACACATTGATAGAGGAATGAGGTTGATTGATAGTGCCAAACAGAGATTTCCCCGAAAAGTCCATATCATGGGTATTTATATGATTCGTAGCACAAAGTTTTATCAGTTTGGCAGTGTCACCCACATTAATAACTCCGAAATACTCGTCATTACCTATGCGCATACCTATCTCTCCATCCACACCTTTAAGGTTGTCGAGATGGAGCTGCGCACCGGGTACTGTGCTATTAAATAGCAGTTGCAACATATCCTTATAAAGTGCTTCGGCCGCCATATCTAACTGATGCAAATAAGTAAAAGAATGACGGAATATGGGATGGTTTTGTTTATCTATTAACCCGTCTGTTCCGCTCATCAGTCGCTCGATATTTACCCTACTTGTCTGGGGGTTACCGATAAAATCGCTAAAGAATTTTAATATGGTTACCACATCTGACACCTCTCTTTTTTGCTCTGTACGCACGGCAGTAACGCTGCTACCTACAAAGATAGCCAGCGGTTTCTCCAACAAGAAAGACTTCATATCCTCTTCTTTCTGCTTGAAGAGTTTCTGTTGCTCATAGAAGTTGAGCAGACAAGCCGTGAGATACAGGGTTAAGGTATGCTCGCTCCACCCCTCATTAAGGTTGAGAATCTCATAATCCTTGCCATAACCATCATTATAGAAATAGCGATAAGAGTAATCCATTAAGGTAGCCTTGGCATACTCATCCAGCATTTTCTTCTTTGCCGTACCATTTAGAGAACTGACCGATTGCCCGAAAGTGGCGGAATATTCAAATGAGAATCCCTTTTCCGACAACCGCTCGCGCATCTGTTTCCAAACATCCCCCGAGCTTCCCCGGTGTCCTTCGTCAATCAAAACCAGATTGTTGTCTTCAAATGATTCAACGGCAACCGTCTTGTCACCATCTTTCTCCGCTAATTTTGAAACTTCAATCAGTTCTACCAGTTCGCCTTGATAGAGCGCACCGCCACTCTTCTGAAAGATTGCAGCCATAAGGTTGCTTTCATCGAGTTCTTTCAGATGTTGCTTGGTCAGTCCTTCATTAGGAGTTACCAGCAGAATACGATTGAATTTTGTTCCGGCATCTCTTGCATAGTCGATATATTGCAGGATATTGATGTGCATCAGCAAGGTTTTTCCCGAACCCGTGGCATTCCAATAAGCCACCTTATTCAAGTCACCCAATCGGAACGGTTCTATCTGATGATAGGTATCGCTACGCTGGCTGAAATTCTCGCTTAGATAGAAGTTTAAGTCGGCAAGCAGGGCTTCTTTATTGCTGAAATAGCGGTCGAGGTATATTTCGGTAAACAGTAGTCCAAGATATTGAAAATACTTCCACCGAACAGGTTCATTGCGCTTTTTGTTGATGGCTTCGGTATGTCTATATATATGTTGGTCATATCTTAGCAAGTCCTCTTCCGAGATTTGGCTTGCAAAGAGTCGTGCCACCAATTCTTTATGAAAGAGCGACACATTATTTTCGTCATAGCCCTCCAATCGCGGGTCTTTCAGTCCCTTTGCAATAGCTTCAAATCCATCACATCCCAACAGATTGAGAATATAGTGGTTGAGTACCAGTGCATATTGGAGCTTGGCGTAATCCGCTTCATTGGCTCGTACATTTGTCTGTGTCGTTTCATTATTCGACTTCACTTTTTTAGCCATACTCATACCTCCTCGAACATCTTTTCTTGGAATACCTGTTCCGTTAGTATCACTTTCCAATTATCTTCATTCTTCTTCACGTTCTCCAGCGTATTGTCACCGTTTACATAGATACGGTCGAACTCACGGTTGCGCACCGAGTAATCGCTTTGCTTGAAGAATGCATTGAGGGCATCGTTATTGATTTTGTTGCAATCTCGCCAAATCACCAACACCTTTTTATCTTTTTGGATATGTCCGGTCACAACACAAAGACCATCTTTGGGATATGATATGGTTTCCACATAAAGACCTATCAGATAATTGAAAGTTTCTACCAAATCTATTACTTGCTCCTTCGTTTCATTGTTACGAGTGATATTCAGTTTTACTTCAAATGGATTGACAAACCAATCGGTATTGAACAAGCTACCTTTTGTCTCGGCATCAAGCATATATCCGAGTAAGTAGGACTCTTTGAATCTATCGTTAAAAAGGTTGCCGTTGGCAGTTATCATCAAATTGTTGAGAGTGTCTTCGTACTGCTCTAAACGGATATACTTAACTATACCTCCTCCTTTCCAATTATGAATATCAGTAACCCCCGATTTATCACCATACAGTGTGTTTTTTATACGAGTAAGAGGTATAGAATCGAAGTATTCATTTACCTCTATATTTATAAATTTACGCTTAGACTTTAAACATACTGCACCTGATGTAGCAGAACCTGCAAAATAATCAAGTACAATATCTCCCTCCTTTGTTGTGGATTCAAGTATTCTATCTATGAGCTTTTCTGGTTTCTTTCCTTTTTTCAGTACTACACCTCCTTCATTATGAATATCATTAGGTAATACATCATCCCATATATCTGAAACCTTTTCAACCGGAACTAAACGGTCACCAATCCTTTTGAGTCTATCCTTATAAAAGAGTATGACCTTTCCTTTAATTAGGTAATAATCATTAACTCCGTCACGGTGGAGGTGGTATATTTTACTTGGGTCTTTTACAGACTTCTTATATAATTCAACAGCTTCGCTACCTACACTATTTAAATCTAATGAAGCTAGTTGAACTATAGAGTTTGCCTTTGAAATAACGAACTGCAATAATTCATCTGAATAGGTTTCGCCTAATTCCTTTTTAAGTTTAGATTTAGTAATACCTTTAAATTTTGAGAACTCTTCAAGTACAGTAGAAAATTCCCATTGAGACATATCGTCATCAATGTTTGTTATCATCATACCATATCTGTTGTCATAATCTTTTTCTCTAAAAGCATCCTGAGGAATCCACTTTCCATTTCCATTTGAATATAGAACAACATTCTCACTAATATTAACCAATCCTGGGTTAATAACTTTAGCTCCTGTTATAGACGCTCTTCTTACCGTAATATTCGCCTTTCTATTTTCGCTCCCTAGCACAGAGTCAAGTAGTGCAATTAGTTTATCCAATTCTTTAATATCTATACTTACAGCTATGGAACCACCTTCTTTATAGAGAGACGTACACAGTTTAAGACGGTCGTTTATACAAGACAACCAACTGCTTTCTTGATAATTATCTTTATACAAGAAGTCATCATCACCTGTATTATATGGAGGATCAATATATATTGCTTTTATCCTTTCTTTATACTTCTCTTGCAACAACTCCAACGCTTGGAAGTTCTCTGAATTGATAAGCAGCCCATCGCATTGCTCGTCAATATTGTCAATAGACTCAATCAACCGATGCTTGAACTCTTCCGAAAAAAAAGCGGTATCGAGTACTAAAAATGGATTTTCTTTCAAGAATTTCCCGGTCAGCGGTTCAGAGTAGGCAGACTTGCCTTCCCCAAACATATCTCCGGAAGTAGCTTCAATCTCATCGATGGCAAACAACCGCACCCACTCCTTGCGTTGCGCTTCATTCTCACAAATCTGCGGATAGAGCGATTCGGGTACACGGTCGAGCGTGATACAATAGTTGGTTTCAGTAACAAATTTCTTCTTTAGCCAGAGCTTTTTTTGAAAGTTTTCCAGCGAAGCCAAAAAAGTGATAATCTTGCCACCGATAGCTTTTAATGCCTTAATCATAGAAAGATAGTTCAAAAACTTTAATTCGTGTTGTGCATCAATATCATCAATGAACAACACTTCGTTTTTGATATAGAAGTCAAGCTCTCTTGTCAAGAAGCCATGCAAATTCTTGTGAATAAAGTAGTCAAACGTATTGCGAGCCACATAGTCGTTCAGATGTTTTTGAAGCAGAGTGCGGTTGCGGTCGCTATCGGTAGGACGAGGAACGAACACTTCTGCATACTCTTTGAAGTTATCTATAAGAAGCGGCTTAATTCGGTCGAATGCATCCTCCATCAGTTTCTTTTGCTTAGTGGCTTTGGGCAGTAGCTCATAGGTGAAGTTGATATGCAGCGTGTCCTCAATCTCTTCGATGGGAAGCTCCTCGAACAAAGCAAAGCGGCGTTCCATCTTGTCTGTTGCCTTATTGTTGTTTTGTTCGGTAGTTACTTCTTTAAGCGTAAATTCCACCCGCTTGCCATTAGACAAACGAAACGAATAGTTCTTGAAATACTCTCCGGTCTTGATATAATATTGGTCAGCATTAGCCCAATGGAGTTTCACCTCTTCTCCCTCGTAGGGAATGGCATATACATTTTTCTTATAACGGCGCTGTGAAATGAAATCTCCGCCATCATAGTAACGGCTGAAGAAGATAGCAAGATGATTGTACACGGAATTCTCTAAATCGTCCATTGTACCAATTTCTTCCATTTGAGCCTTCAGTTCCTTAACCTTTGGCGATTGTTCCGGGTCGATACCCAGTTCTTTTGCGTTCTTAATGGCATTGTCGAGATTGGTTTGCAATTCGGTTCGTCTGCTTCCTGCATTAGCCGTAAGCACTTCTGACATCTGTTTTGCCAAAGATTCGTTCAGGTAAGTGTCAATCTCTACACGTTTCTGGTTCATTATTCGGTAAATGCCAAAATCAAGCTCAGCATGGTCGAGCATGAACACTTCACGTAGGACTCTCTTGAATTTATCAAATTGCGATGATTGAATATGTGTCATATTGATTTATCATTTCGATTAAATTGCTGCAATTAAATCTCTCGGATTAACTTCTAATGCTTCCGCAATAGCAAACAGTGTTTTTAAGTCCGGCTGAGAACTGTTCGTACACCATTTCGATACCGTTGCCGGATCTTTGTCTAATGTCTTTGCCAACCATTTGTTAGTTCGCTTTTTCTCAGCCAAAACGGCTTTAATTCTATTGTAATCATTCATCTTCTTAACAAATTTAATTGCGTGTAGCGCAAATTTAAGTGAAATAATTGATATAACGACATTTTACTCATGTTATTTTTACCATTTAAGCAAAATACCGGTTTATACAAAATCCAAAACTCCAATAAACCAAGACACTGTAAGAACATCATTCCTCAATATTCTGTTATCCAAATATCGCTATATACAATTACCTATTGATACTAAAACCGACAACTATCAGTTAAGTTTACCATTGTATCATGGAACTGAAAACACATCATAACAGAATACCTTGAAATTCTGAAATTCAATATTTAAGTGTTGGTGTGTATTGATGCATTAGAGACTCACTAACCGAGATTATGTATTAGTGACTACTGAATATCAATATTTTATATATAACAGTACTTGGCTATATAATATCCGCACATTTCGGAAAACGAAACCAACGAATTAAGAAATCCAAAGCATTTTCTATTTGCCACACAGCGATTTTCAATGCTCAAAAAAGGTCTTAGAAGTATCATTTTGCCTTGCAGGATTTGTCAAGCAAGTTGTACCTTTGTCATTACAAAAGTGACTTGCCGGCTGCTGCGCATCAGGGCGATTTTATCGCTGTTTCGCCTTGCGAAAGTGTAATTGAAGTATCAACCATATAAAGTTTTATGCAATGAAGAATAATCGAACTAAGAATTTCCAGATGCGGATTACCTCGGATGAATACGAATGGCTTAAAGAGAAATCAGCTTCCTACACATCTGTAACCCACTTTGTGCGTTCTACACTGGCAGAATATTCAAATATCAACGCCAAACAAAAACTTGAACTCATCAACGAACTCGGTTCGTATTACCGAAAAGTCCAAAACGAACTATCTTGGGCAGGCGGTAATCTGAATCAATCAGTAAAGCGAGCCAATGAACTTGCGGTAGCCAGATTACTTACGCCAAGCTATATCCAAGAGGTCTTGTTTCCCACTGTTCAGGATATACAACACACAATAAACGAGATAAAAAGGGAACTATATCAAGTTACAAAATTGGCCACTAAGCTCAGATAGCCTTAGGCTCATAAGTTCAAAGAAGGTTATCCTTTGGGTTTATGAGCCAAGTTTCTTTGAATACAGATTGCCTAGATACTCCGGATTATGCAACCAAAATCACAACAATTCTATGATTATCGCATCGAAGCAACCAAATCCCAGAGGTTCGGAATATCCATCGGCTAAGTTTATTCTGTGTCTTAAACACCAAATAAACCCAACCGAATGTCTTTGGATTATGCTACCACAGACTATCTGCCACCAAGGAAAGCAGCTTCGAGGTTTCACAAAAGTTACACTTCTCAGTCGCTTACATTGGTGGCGGTGCTTTGAAAACTTTACATTTCACGAAAGGGAAAATAAATGGCTCTAATCAGAAATAACAGCAAGAAGCCGCACCAATTATCATCTACTGGCACGGCTATTCGGCATCAGAATCCTTTGCCTTTACTACGCTCATAGACCACTTCCATTTGAGAATCACAGTTGGTCAAGCGGAACTGCACATTACCACCATTAGGAATATCTTTAGGCAACAGCCCAGCAAGTTCCTTAATCACATCATCAACGGTATTGAATCCCAAGTTAGTCAGTTCACCTACTATTTTCCCCTTAAAGTAGGCACGACCGTATATCATCATCTTCTTGGAAATACGGAACATCTTGTTTTGAGAAGCATCAACATCCTTCGCCTTACCTTGTTTACTTTTCTCGTCACTGAAAAAGATAAAGTCGATAACCTTAGCATTGAGTTCCCATGCCGGAGTAAAGTCTATCTTCACATAACCACGAGTGACATTTAACCCCTGACTATGGTTCATGCCGAAAGCCACATCATACAGGTTGGCATCGCAATCGTTCTGTGCGATGGTTCCCCATGTATGACGGAAGGTGTAGAAGCGATAGTAATCATCTTTCTTCATTCCCATATCCTTGCATATTTTACGGATGCCCATGTTCACATTGGCATTAAAACTATCCGAGTTGCTATAACGCTGGTGGAAATTGAAAAGGTACTCATCTGATTCGTCCTTTGAAAGATACTTGTCGAAAACGGATTGTATGTATGGCTCAATCCGCATTTCGATATAGGCTTCATCCCTGCGACTGTTGCGGGTCTTCGCTCTTTTGTAGCAAACTTTACCGTCATGGTAGTCCGTCTTCTTCATCTCATACAGGTCTATTGAATTGATACCACCAATGCAGAGTGACATCAACGCAACATCTCTACCTAACTCCGGCAGAGAAGAAATCATTTTACTTACAGGCAACGGGCGACCGAAGAACTCACGGCAAGCTTCCGCACTGATGGCGCGTTTCTCGGCTGTATCCGATTTCGGTATGGATATTTTCAGCCAAGGATTGAACTTGATGGGAATAACACCACGTTCCTCGTCATTTAGTTCCATCATAGCTTTCTTGAAGATTTGCCGAATACAAGTAGGGTACATTTCCTTAGCACGATTAGTTTGAGCCAAACTTTCAATCCATTTCTGCAAAACAGTAGCCGTTAGAAAGGAGAACATGATTTGGTTTGTTCCGAGATACCGTTCAAGATGATTTACGGCAAGCCTATAATTCTTGGCTGTACGTGCATTGAGATGGTCAATGAATTTGGTGGCATAGTCGCTAAAGCATACCTCATCATTAACACGGGTGAGATATTCTATCAGCTCCATCACAGAATAGCGCGACACATCCTTGCGGTTCACCATATCCGTGTAACGCAGAATCTCGTTCGAACAGTAGTCGTTCACATACGCATCTTTGATGTCGCCCGACTTCATAATTTGCTTGTCGGTAACAACTTTGTCGGTCTTGACGTAACCCATTCGTGAACGGTGAACCACACGGATGTAGACCGGGTAGAAGCCATCGGCTCTTTTCTTTCTTACAACTGTCTTAAATGTAGTCATATACGTTTTGTTTTTTAGTGTATGCTTTGGTGTATGCGCCTGTGCAAACAAGTGTATGCCCTGGTGTATGCTTTTTACGTTCATTCTGCACGATTTCTGTAGCCAAATGCACGTACTGTCTAAAAACAACTTAGGCTGTAACCTCCTTGTTATCGGAGGATTACAGCCTAAGCCTATAATTAGGAATCTATTCGATTATTCCTCTATCGCAGCCTGCGCCTAATCTATACCCACTTAACAATCAATAGATTGAAACACTTTCGTAAGTGTTTTGTAAGTGGAATCTTACATTTTAGCGCGGTTGTCTATAAAAAGTAGTATTATTCCTCGATAGCAGCTTGGGCGTCTCTAATAGGTACATAGTTTTCAGTACATTTAGGGGCTTTAGTAAGTGATTTGTTAGTCTTTGAAACCATCTATCACAACTCTATTCACTAATAGAGAAAAAATCTGCCAGCGAGTAGCAATCATTAATTCATCTGTAATGAGAATGCTACAATACTAATGGTTTATTTATACATTATTATATATTACTTCCTTTCTTCTAAAAGTTTTATGATTCTCTCCTTGTCACCCAAATGGGATTCAAGGTGTGTTATCTGCATATTTAAATTTTGTATCTGTTCTCTCAGAAGTTTGATGGCTTCCTTTTGAGACTCGACTTCTGCCCGTTCTTTGGATAGTTGCGATGCAAGCTCCGCTTCACCTATTATATTATGGGCATTCCCTTGCAAAGAGACTGCTGCCAAATGAGCGGAAATCTGTTGTGGAACAGGGCAGAACAACGAGAAGAAATTATAGTCCAAAGCCTCACTCACTTTGACAAGCCGACTGGTCTCCATGGTTTCCCTATCCAATATGCGATTGACATGCTGTTGGGTCACACCGATTCGACGCCCCAACTCGGATTTGGAAATACCAAGTTCGACACGCCGTTTCTCAATTTCGGCACCCACATGCACACGTTTGATGTTTATTTCCATAGACGTAAATCATTAAACAGAGATTAAATCAAAAAATATCAAATATTTATTTGGCTACCTAAACATTATTATGTTACTTTGCAAGCGTTATACACTCGATTAGTATATGCAAAGTTAAACATTAAACATTAAACATCCAAACATTATGGCAGAAATTGTGGTAAAAATCCGTCCCGCTCTCACCGCCCTCAAAATCGGTGAGTCAATCACTTTCCCCATTTCCAAGCTGAAAAGTGTCCGTACCCAAGCCTCCGAACTGGGTGCCATCTACAACCGGCAGTATAAGACACAAACCAACAGGGAGAATATGACTATCACTGTAAAGCGTATTGATTGAGGGGCTTAATTATATGGATATGAAAATACTCCAAGTCTTAGACCGGCTGGTTCCATATGATGCTTTTCTAAACGACCTTGCAGCCAGGATTGTCGGAATGATGAAGGCTGATAGCAACGACCCTGAATTTGTTAGCCAAAGAAAGGCGTATGAATTGTTTGGAAGGCGCAATGTGGAAAGATGGAAACGGCAAGGGAAGGTGGAATCCTATAAAAGACCTGGAAAGGTGGAATACAGGACTTCAGATCTCCGCCTTTTACAGCGTACCGTGCAGGATTACATTGAACCGCCATTACATGAAGAAAGCGGTAATAATAAGAAATAAACGGAATAAGTAAACATTATTATGGCTACCTATTCGATAATATCAAAACTTTCAATGTTAGGTATTGAAAGTACAACAAGATAGGGTCTCCCCTGATAATAAAGCAATGACAAATGAAGGAATTAAAGCCAACATGTGATCCCGATGGTGTCTATTCAGTCAAACGCACGTGTGCGGAACTGGGCGTAAGCCACAAGACACTCCGCAAGTATAGGGATAACGGCTACATCAAGCCGCTCAATCCCCAGAATCTTAGCCGTCCCAAATATTCCGGACAGTCAATCATTGAATGTTGGAACCTTCTCAAAACATTATGATAAGCGAATCCACCATCAATAAAGTCAGGAACCTTTCCATAGAAGACATCCTCAAACCCTACGTCAGACTTTCACGAAAAGGATTGACGTTGATGGGGCTTTGTCCTTTCCATTCGGAACGGACAGGTTCGTTTGCGGTCACTCCCAGAAAGAACCTGTTCCATTGTTTCAGTTGTAACCGTGGTGGGGACGGCATCACTTTCATTATGGAAAAGGAGAACCTGACTTTTATGGAGGCTGTAACCTTTATCGCCAAGAACAACGGCATACCGATAGAATTTTCAGATGAAGAACGTAGCGAAGAGGAATTGGCGGAAGCCAAACACAAGGAATCACTCTTGATTGCCCTCGACCATATTCAACGCTTCTTTGTGGAAAACCTTAGAGTGGCGATGACGGAGGAAAACCAGGCAGCCCGTGAGTATGCTTACGGCAGATGGTCGGAAGAGTTCTGTTCCATCGCAGGAATTGGTTTCGCCCCCAAGGATGGAAACACATTCATGGAGTATTGCCGGACAAAAGGACTCAATGAGGAATCACTCTTTGAACTTGGAATGTTGAAGCGAAAAGAGGATGGCAGTATATATGCCATGTTCCGGCAACGCATCATGATTCCCATCCGTAACAGATGGGGACGCATCATCGCTTATACTGCCCGATATATAGGGAACAACGAGAAAGCCCCTAAATATATCAACTCTTCCACCAGCATCATTTATTCCAAAGGTGAAACTCTGTTCGGTATTGACCGGGCAAGCCGACAACGGGATGCCGACTACTATATCATAGTGGAAGGCGCACCGGATGTGTTAAGGATGCAGTCCGTTGGTTTTGACAATACCGTAGCAACTCTCGGTACGGCATGGACGGACAGCCAGTTTGAGCAACTGAAAAAGTTCACTGCCTCCCTTTGCTTCATACCGGACTCGGACACCGCCGAAGGCAAACCTTATGGGGCTGGATTTGAAGCGGTCATGACAAATGGAGCTTCCGCAATAAAGAAAGGATTCCATGTGACGGTCAGGGAACTTCCATTTGCGGAGCAAAACGGAAAGAACGATGCTGATAGCTACATCCATTGCAAAGAGGATTATTCTTCCCTGAAGGAAAAGCATTTTATCGTATGGCTGGCACAAAAACGCTTCTGCATAGCCGGCTCTTTGATGGAAGAACGGAAATACGTGGCTGAAATAGCAGATCTCTTACGCTATGTAAAGGATCAGTTGGTCTTTGACCAGTGTATTGAACAATTAGGCAAACTGCATGGAAAGGTCAAGTTGTGGCGTGATGCCGTCACCCAAGCACGGGGTGAGGCGAGGAAAAAGCAAGGACATGGTTCATCCATGAATGAAATGCAGCGTGAAGCGGAACTGCTACGCCAGTTCGGGCTGTTTGTCCGGGAAAACTGCTATTACGCCATCGGTGAAGAAGACGAAGAACCGGCAAGGATTTCCAATTTCATTATGGAACCGTTGTTTCACATCGAGGATGAGAACAATGCTACCCGGATTTTCCGGATGCGGAATATGTATGACGTATGCAGGGTTATCGAACTGAAAGAGTCCGAACTCTGTTCATTGAGTAACTTCCAACAAAAAGCCGGTTCATTAGGCAATTATGTATGGTTGGCCAAGATTGACAAGCTCAACCGGGTCAAGGAATACTTGTACTCCAAAACGGACACGGCTGAAAGAATCCGTAAGTTAGGTTGGAACGCTTCCGAAGAGTTCTTTGCTTTCGGCAACGGCATATTGTATGATGGCACTTTCAAGAACGTCGATGATTTGGGAATTGTCCGTGGTGTAAACGGCAAAGCATTTTATATTCCGGCAACTTCCAAGATTTATCTCCATAACCAGGAAATCTTTCAGTTTGAGCGGTTGATGGTCCATGAGAACCGCAACGGCGTAAAACTGTATGATTTCGCATCAAGGCTGATTGGGGTGTTTGGTGAGAACGCCTCTATTGCCTTGTGTTATCTTCTTGCCACCCTGTTCCGTGACATCATATTCAGACGTACCCGACATTTTCCCATCCTGAACCTTTTCGGCGAAAAAGGAACCGGAAAGACCACGCTTGCCACTTCATTGCAATCTTTCTTCTTACACGGAATTGACCCGCCAAACCTTGGTGTCACCTCTGTTCCTGCCATGAACGACCGGGTATCACAGGCGGTCAATACCTTGGTGGTACTGGATGAGTACAAGAACGACCTCGACATCCGCAAAATCGCCTACCTCAAAGGTTTATGGGGAGGTGGCGGGCAGACGAAGAAGAATACCAATACAGACGGAATGGCAGCGCAGACCATCGTCAGTACCGGAGTTGCTTTATGCGGACAGGACAAGCCTACGCAAGATATGGCACTCTATACCCGTATCATCTTCTTGGCTTTCTCCAAAACATCGTTCAACCAAGTGGAGAAAAGGAACTATGAAGATTTGGTCGCGCTCTGCAACATGGGGCTGACCCACTTGACCATTGAGATATTGAGCCATCGGGAACTGTTCGAGAAGAATTTTCCGGAAATCTACTCCATCACCAAAAGGGAATTGGCCACAAAGTTTGAGAATGAGAGCATCCATGACCGTATTTTCGGAAACTGGGTCATTCCATTGGCTGCTTACCGTACTTTGGAAACAGTATTGGATGTCCCGTTCAGTTATGCCGATCTGTTTGAAACGGCGGTCAAAGGCATACGAAGCCAAAACGAATTAGCGCAAGAAAGTTCCGAAGTAGCCGACTTTTGGAGTATGCTGCAAGGATTCCAGACTTCAGGGAAATGTGTGGATAAGGCGCATTACCGCATCCGCTATATGAAATCCTTCCGTCCAATCTCGGTCAAGGAAGATATTGAGTTCAAGGAGGCGCGTCCCATCCTCTATCTGAATATGGCGGCGGTGGCTTCTTTATTCAATAGCCGGAACATGAACGCTACTGCCAACCGTTCTAACTGGTCTACCATTATGTCGTACCTGAAATCTCATTCGTCATTTCTTGGACTAAAGCAGGATAGGTTTACCATCTTGTTACCCAGCGGTCTGCCCGACTATTCATTTGAGATGGTTAACAATGAGCAGGTCAAGAAGGTCAAAGTAAACCGACCGAAGGCGTTATGTTTTGACTATCTGCAATTAAAGGAAGCGTTTGGATTGGAATTGGAAACGGAAATCATTTCCGACAAACAAGAAGTTATGGAAGATAATCTTACGGGGCAGGAACCGTCAAATGTACAGATACAGGGCTTTCCATCACAGCGAGATTTACCTTTATAGCATTTAGAAATCATGAAAAATTAGACAAGGCAAAAGCAATAATCGTATTTAAGAAGATATAACTTGTGTAAAACAAAGGAAAGCTCAACATATATGCTTGATTTTGTTGTTTCTTTTGTAATTTTGCACTTAAATAGCACGGAATCAATGACAGAAGAACAATTTATAAAACTTTCCCAAAAAGGAGAAGGTACTCAAATCGAATATAAAACTTGTACAGAACAGGTCTCAGAATCTTTGTACGAGACAGTATGCTCATTTTTGAATCATAGTGGAGGGCAAATCCTTGTTGGAGTAAAGGACGATGGAGAGATTATCGGTGTCAATCCGGACAAAGCGGAAAAACTTAAAGCAAATATCATTACTTCCATAAAGAATAAGGATTTGTTCATGCCTTGTCCATACTTTACTCCGGAAATAATGGAAGTCAATAATAAGACAGTCCTTCTTCTTGACATACCTTGCGGACAATATGTATATCGTTATAATGACAGGTTTTGGGACAGGAACGGAGATGCGGACATTGACGTGACAGACCATCCTGAATTATTACTATCCCTATTTGAGCGGAAGAATCCCCATTTGTTTGAAGAAAGGATTGTGAAGGACTTGACGATGGATAATCTCGACCATGAAACATTCCAATTTTGCCGCAACATACTCGCCGTGATTAAGCCGGGGCATCCCTGGTTGCAACTGACTGATGAAGAGATATTGGTTCATACTCATATAGCCAAGAAGAATTCAGTTTCCGGTGAACTCGAATTGAAATATGCCGCACTTATATTGTTTGGAAAAGAAGAAGCAATAGAAGACTTCATGCCACGCTATCGCTTTGAAGCCTTATTCCATATGTGTACCTATGAACAATATAACGATATGATGCAATTTCCCAATCGGTATGATGACCGAAGAACCATGCGTTGTAATCTTATCAAAGTGTATGACCAGCTGACTCAATTTACAGAACGCTATCTTCCTGACAAATTCTATTTACCATCCGGTTCCACCAGGCGTGAGGATATTCGTTGGGATTTGTTCCGTGAAATAATCGCCAACTTATGCGTACATGCTGATTTCAGTACAGGGTACGCTTGCTTTTTCCATGTTTTCAAAGACCGGGTAGTTACCAAGAATCCTACCCGATTATCTCCTGAGAATCCTGAAGGCGAGCTTACATTACAGCAGTTGAACAACTATACAAAGAACCCTCTTCTTGTGCGCGTGTTCCATGAACTTTCATGGGTAGAAGACATGGGGTCAGGCACTCGCAATATCTTACGCTATGCCCCTTTATATTATCCAGATTATAAGGTGGAAATTAATAACGGTTCGCAATTCATTTTCTCTATCACATATATGGAAGCGACATCAAAGGAAGGAGAAAATGGCACCCAAACCGAGAAAATGGCACTCAAAATTGGAGAAAATGGCACCCAAACCGAGAAAATGGCACTCAAAATTGGAGAAAATGGCACCCAAACCGAGAAAATGGCACTCAAAAAATCTGATGAATTAAAAGATGATGAGTTGCAAATATCTTTGAATGACACCCATGAAAACAAAAAAGCTGTTATAAAAAAGCGCAAACGTCAACAAGGAATCATTAGTTTAATAAAGCAAGACCAGTTTATTACAGCAGAAGAGATAGCGGAAAAACTTGACGCCGGTTTAAGAACAATCCGTCGAGACCTTGAAGACTTAAAGGATTTAATTGAATATGAAGGGTCTGCGAAAGGAGGGCATTGGAAATTTTTGAAGTAATATTTCACATACAAGAATTTTCACCGTTGGGATTAACGGTTCTATAAATACAAAAGGGGCGGTTAGCCCCTTTTGCCGCAAATATTGACCACATTCATTTTCATCCTCTCGGCTTTCCTAACCGTATAAAACGTGCCACCTTTGGGCTTGCCATCATAGTATGCAATCACACTGCAAGAATGTGAAAGCATATAATCGTTCCGTCTAAGCAAACATCCACGGAAATAGTCCTTGCTTAATGTAACAACCTTGTCTGTCTTGGCAAGTATTCGGTGATACCGTTCCTGCTCAGAAGAAACCCATCGGGTGCTCTGTCCTGAAAACGGGACAACAGCAAATAACTGAATATCGGGAAACTTGTCTTTGAGTGACAACACAACCTCTGCTGCCATCATATCGAATCCCAATGCCATGCCGCAATAGAAACGGTCATACCTGACTTGCAAGCAAGAGTCACGGCTGTAGTCAGTCGTTTCCTTACCTCCTCTTGCCTGGCTAATGGAATAATCCGATGACCCGTAAAGGCTATAGCTTTTTCCCTTTCTAAATACAATATCTTTTTCATCAGCTTCTTACTTTGTAATGGGTTCTTGCCTAGAAAATACCGCCAAGTACATTCGCTCCGAAACTTTCAAGCTGATTGGCATAGAGGGCGTAGCTCATTCCACGGGTGATTACATCGTCATACACCAAGACGGTCTTTCCGTCAAACCACTTCTCGTCAAACTCCAAGATACAGACCTTTCGGATTTCCTTTTCTGTCTTTCTGTGTTCATGGATAGATACCGTTCACCGCATACTTTTACATGGTCATAGCCATTTATCGCTCCGGTCAGTTCACACACTCTTTCGCAAAAAGCCTTGTACCGGATTTCATTCTTCTTGTCCGTAGATGCCGGAACTGGAGAGAATACGATGTCAGTACACGTTTCACCATATCGTTCTTTCATACTTGATGCGGTCATCTGGGCTACTTTCTCGTAAGCCTTTCCATCCTTGAAGGCATAAACAAGGTCTCTGTCGGCTATTTCTTTCTCGCCCACATTCTGAATACGTTTAGGGAAATACTTGCAGAACCAAACCTGGGGCTTGTCCAACTGCCTTTTGATGTCCTCGTCAATCTGTGCCATACGCTTTGAATTATTTTCCCTTTTGTTTCAAGCTTTCCGGCTTGCCCAAGGGATATTTTTTGCTTTTCCAGCGTGTTGGCAGGCAATAAGGCAAATGAGGGAACGGTAAATACGCTCAACTCGTTTGAGGAAGATTTACCATTCCCGGTTTGACGTTTGGTAATGCCGACAAGAACCTTTGCAAAAGAATATCCGCGGAGGTAAGCCGGACAGAATTATATAAAGACGTGGGAAGCCCCCCACTCCATAGTGTAATGATGTAGAAACATCTTGACCGAAATTCTTGATGAAATGGCCACAAGCCGGGATATGCAAGTGCCGTAGCGAAGTCTCGATCCACCTGCATATCCCAGCAGGCGGTCTTTTCATGTTCGGTCTAAAGGCAGGCTGTCGTTCTTGGCAAATAGCAACCCGTTGCCATGCGGCAAGAATGTCTGTATGCCTGCATTTCCCAAGTATCATCTTACTGATACTTCATCCATCGTATAACCCATACTACAGACTCGTTCTTAGTGCATTTCCAAAATATAATATGCACACATTTCAGGGTTGACATCGTTGACAAAGCCCAAGACGCATTATATCAACAGTTTCATATAGACTTGATGCGTTGACAATCGTTGACAAACGTAGTCACTTTTGGAAACTTCCTTAAAATCCGGTGCCAATCGTTGACAAAACCGGGTATAGATACTTTTTATATTTCTATTAAAGAAAAAGTAGAATAGATTGTATTACAAAGGCTTTTGAAGCGGATTTTTATGATTGACAGGCAGTGGCTTCTTTGTCAACGCTGTCAACCCTCAAATATATATCCTTCTCATTCCCGTAAAAAACATCGCTTGTTTTACCATCCTTTTCCTTGTTGGCTTACAATATATCGTTGGCACTCTTATATATTCCTAACAAATCCGCGCAAATCACTGACATTCCATTGTTTAACATATTGCCAAGTTAAATATATGGTTGTAACTTTCCTGTTAAAACAATCTCTGATTATGGATTCGCATACAATTTTAATAGGAATTATCCCGGAAAGGTTATACTCGGTAAGTGAAGCGGCTCGTTATCTCGGCATTCACCGTTGTACCATATACACCTATATCAACCATGCCGAAAAACCGTTGCCGTTTGTCAGGAAACAAGGCAATATGCGGATTTCGTTTCAAGGCAGCGACTTGATAACGTATAAAGCAGCCGGGCTTCCCAAGAAAGGGCGAAAAAGAAAGAGTAATCATCCATGATTTATATACTCCCGTCGGAAATTTAATACAACCTCCCAAAGAGACCTGCCAACTCGGGACGGATATGGCAGGTCTTTTCTCTTTTCATTAAGCGATATTTCGGACAGCCTCCAACAGCTCTTCTATCATTTTCTCCGCTGCTTCCATATCTTCCAGTACATCCCTCATGCGATAAGGTGCGCCATTTCTTCCGTGTCCGTTATCATCAAGCCATAGGTAAGTTTCCGCATCCACATCGAAACATTCATAATACTCCTCTATGTCGGCGACTAAAGTGTCAAGGTTATTACCTTTCATTGTCGCAGAAAAATTGAAGTCCTGCCCGGCCGGAGTGAACTTTGAAATTTCAAAAAACACCGTATGGGCTTTCTTGTTCTTGTATGTATGCACCTTCCATCCTTTGGTTTCCGCACATTGGACGATTCTTTTTGTCTTATTCATTCCGCTTGAAGTTATGTCAGCCGTGGCAATGTTACCACGACTGACGAATTGTTAATATTCAAAGTTAGAGAGGAAACACTGTAATCGCTCGTCTTTTAGAAGTTTCAGCGGTGTGGGCTGAAAATCTTGCTGCTGTCGTACTTGAAGTTTACCTAAGCCTTGCGCTGTCAAGTTAAGTTCCACTGCAGACAATTCATTGAGGGAAACATAGCCATATTCATCCTCCATCAGTCCGATGGCAATACCGAACAAAATAGTGTCGTCCTCCTCGGCTTCTCCTTCAAGAATGAACCAGCGTACTGAACCGAGGGCGAATATCGCCACACAAACGGCTTCTTTACCCTTGCCGTCTTGGGAATATAGAGGATAGTCTTTCAAGGCTTTCTCCAACTGAGGTGTCAACAATCTACACATATCAATCAAATTCTATTTCATCTTCATACACATCTATCTCTGCGCCACTGCTGAACTGCACGACAAAACCCCTTGCAGTCCTACCTATGATTGTACCTCTGTGGTAGCCACGCCACGGTTTTATCAGTTCACATTGACGTCCGTATTCCAGGAAATCAATCTCGTACATAATCGCTATTTTTTGAAGTTAGTATATTCAGGGTCATAAATAAGGTTATCCTCGGTCAGTCGGTCGTATGCCATTGCTGCAAGAAGAGAAGCCCACTTGTTTCGCTCATCATAACAACCTTTTTGGTAGTTGAGTGCCAACTGGCGCATGAAACCGATACAGACCTTGAACATCTGTTGCTGGAGATAACGGTGCGCTCTGGTCAATTCCTTGCCAGTTTGGTCGGCGGAACACATCCGTCCGTTTACGAAGTTTGCAAACTCTTGGGCAAAAGCCTTGTCTTGTTCGGAGATGGTCTCCATTGAAAAATTCTTGTAATCCATATTGATGAAGTTTAGATGGTTGCTTGATGATAGATTTGTGGCTCGGATGATACATTGTAAATGTAGTTCCCGCACTGTACTAAAAGACAGTCCTTTCCATAGTAGAAGTATTTCATACCTCGAATACTTCCCGATTTGTGAAAATTGGGAAAACGGTCGATACCCACTCTCTTACCCTGTTCGATTGTCATTCTTTTTACTTGCATAGATACTTGTCTTTGAGTTTAATGCATTTCCCTTTTGTGAAGCTCTTATGAGCCTCTTGGTCGGGAGAACCGTTTTTCGTGCGAGATTGTCACTACGGACAAAAGGGAAGATAAGGCAAGTGTGAGGTCAGAGAGTGCAGACGGAATACCCTAATTTTAGAGGAACGAGAAAATTTGCGGAAGGCTGCCGTCAAGCCCTCCGACCGAAAACATGAGTGACACTTGACGTTCTTTCTGTCCGTAGTATTTTTGCACGGGAAAATTTCACCGACCAAAAGGAACTAAAATTCAGTAATGGGATGATTTTCTTATTGTCTTCATTATTATATTTTCTATCTATTAATTAGATGATAATAATACAATCCTCAGGCATCCATAAATCCTCGTTATTGCAAAAGGTGATTCCATATCAATCCGTGAATGCAGTTTTTTAAGTTTAATAGCAAACAATCCTTATGATTAAATTTGTTCTTCTAAATTCATTTTTTCATTTACCTATTTCTACATTTGGTATATGCTTACAAAGAACAAAACAAGAATAAAAATGAAAAAGCTTATTTTACTTATGAGTTTACTCGTAACAACTATCGAGTCCTTTACTATTGATCCATCTGGAGCAAGAGTTGACTATGGAGAAAGTGGTATGAATATACCAACACCACTCCTTATTTTGGGATTGATTATTGCCACTATCGGATGTTTGTTTATGGGAAATGGGAAATATGAAAAACGAAAATGGGAAGCGTGATTCTCCAGAAATGCTTTTATTAGGTATTATTGGTATCGTTGGGCTTATTTTTGTATTCAGTTGTATATAAAACAATAAATATTAAGTGGGTACAAGTAAAAATATGGTCATTGTTGAATCGTGTCTGACAAATTCTTCATATCTTTGCAATTGTGGTGCGCCCATATCCGAGCGTATTGCGGACATATTGAAGATGAGCGTCAAACACTCAGTTATCTGGTACTGAAAATCTGGACAATTTTCAAAAAAACTATGCAGATGACAAGCAATGACGCTCACGCTGATGTGTATATCTCAGTTTTCTATGACTGTCATATATACCAAAAGCGTGAGCTTTTACTTGTTACTCATAGTTGGCAGTCCAGAGCCTCAGTATAGTAGCAAAGTATGAAGTTCACGCTTCTTTGTTGAAAGTGCAAATAGTAAACTATAATATATATGACATGAGAATGACATTAACATTAATCCTAATCCTTACCTCGATTTTATGGGGTAAAGCTCAGACTTACACACTGGAGGATAAATGGGTTGACTGCGGAAATAATGCGCAGCTTCTCGATCCATATTATTCTTCTGGAGTCACTTTTACTTGGAGTGGTTCTACAAAAGGAGGCAAAGCCAATGGGCAAGGAGTGGCTACCAAGTATGTAAATGGTAAATTTGAGTCCAAATATGAAGGTATGTACCGGAATGGTATTCGTGAAGGTAAGGGTACTTTCACACATATGGATGGTTCTGTTAAAACAGGTATCTTCATAAACGGACAACTAATGGGTAAGGGTACCGCCAGTGATGGAAACGGAAATTCATACGAGGGAGATTTCCTCAACTATCGTATGCATGGTAATGGAATCCTTAGATGGGGCAATGGTTCAACTTTTGCAGGGTATATGGTCAATGATGCACCTTATACGGGTAAATTCACATCCTATACAGGAGACGTGACTTATATCCAAAAAGGACAACCGGTTGAACGTATTACGGAAACTAAGTCAGGTTATTCCCCGAAAATCGGTCAGCAAGTGAGAGAATATTTTGATGAGCATTGGAATCGTTGTGCCCCCAAACAAGCTGCCTATTATCGTCTTATCACATATTCTGCTCCAAACAAGCCAAAAGGTGTTGTAAAAGATTATTATATTAGTGGAGAATTGCAATCAGAACAATACCCGATATTCATTGACTATGATGATGAAGGCAAAACGTTTTTGGAGGGAATACAGAAATTTTATCATAAAAACGGGTCTGTTTCCGGAGTAAAATACTACTACAATAATCTTCCAAACGGACCTCAGACAGAATATTATCCTGATGGGAAAGTAGAATCTGAATCATTTTGGGTTATGGGAGTACCCAATGGAGATATGATACAATATTATCCCGATGGTAATTTTGCAACAGTTGCAAAATACGAAAATGGCAAACTGCATAATAACAAATACCTGCATATAACCGAAGACCAAATGGTATTTTTGGTCTATAATGAAGATTTTGAGCGCAATCGAGAAGCTTGGGAATTTCAAGGACAACCGGGTATTGTTCAGGTAAATGATGCTGAATCTATTTCAATACAAGCAAATCCGGAGCGTCAAGTCTCTGGCGGTATTTACACTGGTTTTGCTCCAATGAGTGACAACATTATAAGTGTTTTGACCAACCAGCGGAATCCGGGACAAGGAATCGTAACCTTACTCTTCGGATATAAGGATTGGGATAACCTATGTGCTTTTTCTATTGCAGGTGACCAATATTCGTTTACATACAAAAAAAATGGAGTGGTAGTACAGAACGATGATTGGAAAAAATCTCCGGCAATCAAGCCTGATGTCAACAAGCTGACCATCGTTAATAATGGAGATAAAATCACAATGTACGTCAATGATGAACCTCTTGTACAGGCAGGAAGAATCTATTATGATGGGTCGCTATGTGGTATCTCACTGTATAATGGTTCTGAAATTCCAATTGTTATAGATGCCACTCAGTTAGCCGTCCAAGAGGTAGTTGACCCACGCAATATTGCACAGGAATATCTACCGGAAGACAGAAGTTCATCTGATGGTTGGAAAGGAAATGGGTCTGGTTTCTTTCTGAACTCAAAAGGCTACATTGCCACAAACTATCATGTTGTAGAAGGGACAACAGCTTTGCAAGCAAATTTTACAAGAAATGGGAAAACAGAATCCTACCCGGCTACGGTAGTAGTTACAGACCCACAAAATGATTTGGCTATCATTAAGATTGATGAAAAGTCATTCGGTGATAATGATGCACTACCTTATGGACTCATGACTCGCACTAAGGACACTGGCAGTGAGGTCTTTGCTATGGGATATCCTATGGCAGACGTAATGGGCTCAGAAGTAAAATTTACAGACGGTAAAATCAGCTCAAAAAGTGGTATCGGTGGTGATGTGAGAGTCTATCAAATTTCAGTACCTATCCAGCCGGGAAACAGTGGCGGACCATTGTTCGATATGGGTGGTAATGTTGTCGGTATCACAAGTTCTGGACTGAACCGAGATTATTTCAAATCGGAAAATGTGAATTATGCAATCAAGGCATCGTATCTAAAGAATCTTATGGAGGCTTGCCCTGAAGAGATAATTCTTGAAGAACGAGTTGAAACTCAGGTGTCATCTGCCACACTTACCGATAGAATCAAACAATATGAAGGATATGTAGTCCTGATACTTACGAAATAAATATCAAAATATAAACATTAAATATCAACAAGTATGAAAAAGATTTTATTTTTCCTGTCTATGATTGCCGTTTCATTCAGCGGTATGGCACAAACAGTAGAGGAAAAGCCTGAAGTAAAAGGCGAAACCTCAGAATCTTTGGCAGCTGTTAAGCTAGCAAATCAAGTGCTTCGCTACGGCTATGAGAACAAATCAACTCTAGCATTGCTTGACGCTCTCCAGATTTTTTCGGAGAACCCAACGCAGGCATTCAATGCAACCAAAAAAGGTGATGCTGTAGATGAGTCCAAGACTGACGGAAAGAAAGCAAAAGTGTCATTTGACTATGAGTCCGTTTTAGCTGATGCCAAAGCATTTGCTGACGGCGATCCCAATTTACTTGCGCTTATCGACAATATCGATGCCGAAGCAAAAGGTGCGCAGCGTGGTAATATCAACGGTCCATCGCGAGACTATTCAGCCGTAAATGGTGATAGCTATATTGATTATACTGCAAGTTTCATCGCAAATGAATTGGCGGAAGTGCTTGTCTCTGGAGACGGAGATACAGACCTTGATCTCTATGTGTATGATTCTAATGGCAATCTTATTGCCAAGGATACTGATTACAGTGATGACTGCTATGTTCGTTGGGTCCCCGCTTGGACTGGACGTTACACAATTCGTATAGTGAATCGTGGGCCGGTATATAACCGTTTCGTCATCCTTACAAATTAAATTCTATGGTCAGTTAAAGGTGCGATAATCATGTAGATTGTCGTAAAATATATGGCAAAAGCATCTTCAATGATATATATAGTAAACCGGATGGCAGCACTGCTACTGTCATTCGGTTTTTGTGCCTTTCATGGAATGGCACAAGTCCCTTTATCTGAAAAATTGAGCCATGTTTTAGAAACACAGGACATGGAAAATGGGTTGAAACTATATAACGAAATTACTGACTCGGATATAGAACAACTATCAGATAGTTCCCTGTTTGAATATCATTATTTAGGAGGGTATCTGAATAGCGAAATCCCTAACCATAAAAAAGCGATATTCCATTTATTGGAAGCAAAACGTTTGTGCGATACATCACGAGGAACACACTCTGGTGAATATATGGAAATAATGCGCGGATTAGGAGACGAATATATAGAATTAGGGCAATATGAAGATGCGTTGGAAATTTTCGAAGAAGGTATTGTTAAATCCATGTATATGCGTAATGCTGCCTCTCGCGACTTTGGAAATTTAATTATAGGAGTACAGGACTGCTATGAACTGTTTGGATGGTTTAATGAAATTCCGACTCACCTGTTAGACGCATGGCATTTTTGGAATAAGGATGAAACGCCTTTAGTTACATATACATATTATCCATTGTGGAGTTTAGCTCAGTTTTACTGGAGATATGGAATGTATGATAAAGCTTTATCTGTTAACGATCAAATAGAATCATTCATAAAATCGAAAGGTGGTAACAATCATCCAGAATTAAGTCATGCCTTGTATATGAAGGGGAATTTATTAGTTGATATGAAACGTACTAATGAAGGAATAAATGCGTTCTATGAAGGATTATCAATATTGAGATATAATCAGATGGATAAATCTGAAACATACGAGATGATAGCAAACAATCTTTTTATGGCACTTATATCAGCAAATAAAATTGAAGAAAGTGATAAAACTTTAGATGACATAAAACAATATAGTACAAAATCAAATAGGTCGGAGTCTTATAAGAATGCTCTATTTTCAGCCGCCAAACAGTATGCCGATATAAGAAACTATTCCAGAGCTTTTAATTGTATAGAAGAACTGTTGAAGCAGAATATTACCGACAAAGAAAGAACAATTATTGAAAAACAGAAAAATACGATTTTGTACAATCAGGAAGTGGTAGATAATTTATCAGATTTGAAAAAAGACTTTGACTTTTTACAGACTGGTTCTCAAAATTGGTTTGAAACAGGACATAAACTATCAAGTGCATATTATCTTGTTAAGGCACTCGACAAGAATGTCGATGTTTTAAATCGGATGTATAAGGCTATTGACCTTAATAAATCCATCGGAACAGACTATTACTTATGGGTACTGAATAATCTCATTGGAATGAGTATGGATAAGGAAGAGTTTCAAGACGCATTAAAGTATTCAAACGAAAGATGGAATTACTTGTCAAACTTAATAGATGTTCCCAAAGACTACTTATTTAATTCCCTAAATGACCTTATTGTTGCAAAAATGAAATCGAACAACCTTGACAACATTGATTCTAATTTCGAGGAAATCGAAAGATTTTACCGCACGCAATATGGAGACGTATCCAGTGGGTACGCAACTTATCTTCATAATAGGGGACGAGCTTATCAACTTCAAAATAGATTAAAAGAAGCGAAGGCTGCTTTGTTAAAATCCATAACTATCCAAAATAAAATAAGCGGGAAGCCTTTAGATAAGACTGTTAAATACTACATTGAGGTTGAACAAAAACTTGGTGAATTATGAAACTTATCTTTAATAAGATACTCATCATATTGTTTTTTGCTCTTAGTTCCGCCCTTAATATGAGTGGACAGAATGACTATGCACGTCATTTAGAAATTATGTCACAGACTAATTTGATGATTCAAGACAAAAGATTTGATGACGCAATGACATTGCTCCGAAAAAACAAAGAGTTATTTCAATATGATGCGATAACTCAATTTTGGTATGATTGGCTTAATGGTGTAATCTTGTATAAAACTGATAAGTATTCGGAGGCTCGTCCTTATATTACCGATGCTATTTCATTTCTTGATGCAAATCAGAATGAATTAGCCGACCCCAATATTACAAACTTTTTACAGGTTTATTATTACGCTTCTAAGATTGACTACAGATTAGGAGCTGATAGAGATGTTCTTATAAAAGGGTTAGAACACGCTAAATATATTTATGAAATTGCAGGAGCCACTTCTGATATAGTATATTCTTGGATAACTTCTGATTTGAATGGCATTAATAATATAGATCTTGCTGCGGATGCTTTAAATTTATTTATGAAGAGAGATTATAATCAAGCCATACCATTATTACACAAGGTTATTGACTATTATCAAACAAATCGTACAACTGATTACATACATTTGGCAACTTGGATGAAGTCGCTAGGAATGGCATATATGTATGTTGGAGATTATAATAACTCAGAAAAAACATATATGTCGACTATAGAATTTTTGGAATCTAAAAATCTCCAAAAAGAAAAGATCTATCGTATGGTATTAGATGCATTAAGTGTATTATATGTGCAACTGCAAAATTATGAGAAAGCTATTATTTTTAATACCCAAGCAAAAACTTTATATGAACAAGCTCTTGATTTCGGAGATGATTACGTACGATGTATCAGTAACTGCGCATTGTGTCATAATGGTTTAGGACATAATGCAACAGCTAAAATGATGCTTAATGTGGCATTACGACAAGCTAAGCATAATTTGTCAGATACAACGGCCATAAGTGTATCATTAAAAGAACTGGAACAATTCTCTAATCGCCCGTTCGATACAAACTCAATGGATAATAATTACTATATCCAAACTCGCATCATTCCTTATGTAACATTGCTCTCAAATTCATCTGTAGTTTATTCCGATTTAGGATATTTCTCGGAAGCAGTCCGTACAATCAAAGAATCGATAGCAGTTTCTGAGGAATATGGATTAAAAGAACCTCTGCCTTATAACAATATGGGCACATTATATCTTTACAGATCCAAATTTCAACAGTCTGTTGAATGGTTTTTAAAAAGTTATGAGTTATGTAAAACGCCGTATGAAAGTGATGAAATTGGAATGAATACAGCCTTAGGCCTTTATCTGTCTAAAGATTCAACTGTTTCAAATTTTTGTTCCGATATATCGAAAAAGATGAGAAAGAATATTCAAGATATGTTTGCTTTTATGAGTGGTGAGGAACGTTCTATATATTGGAAACATTTTGAAAATTATCTTCCAATGCTTAATCTTATCATTTATGAAAGTGCGGATTTAAATACCTTCGCAACAATTTATGATAATATCTTGGAAACGAAGGGACTACTACTTAGATCCACCAACAATATTCGGGATGCAATATTAAATTCAGAAAATAAGGACGATGTTGCCGACTATGCTAAGATAGGACAACTCAAACAACAATTATTAAATGAGAAGGATAATGAACTACGAACATCTATTAAAAATGAAATTGAAGTAATTGACAAAAGATTGACACAGCATGTCAACGCCTATGCAGACTTTGCTTCATCTAAGGCCATTCAATGGAGAGATGTGCGTGACGTACTTTCTAACGATGAAGTAGCTATAGAGTTTTATAACATTCCCGTCGTATGGGGACTTGATTCGATTCAAACAATGAACGGAGAACCTCGTTATTGCGCAGTCATACTTCGTAATGATTATGAATATCCCCATATAATCGCTCTTTGTAAAGAAAGTCAATTGGAAGAACTTGAAAAGGAAGATTTATATGAAACTGACTCAATATACAATCTCGTTTGGAAACCACTTGAAGAAGAACTAAAGGGTGTTCGAAACATATATTTTGCAGCAGACCGTGAACTGCACAAAATCGGAATAGAATATGCACCAATGCCAAATGGGGGTATCATTGGAGACAAGTACAATCTGTATCGTCTTTCCTCAACACGAGTCTTAGCAGAAAATCGCGCAGAAAAGAGAAGTGAAAATGCAGTGCTTTATGGTGGACTGCGTTATGATATTGAAAAAGAAGAATTGATTGCTGAGAGTCGTTCCGGTGACTATCATCCGACTACCACTTCAAGGGCATTCTCTGCTGATAATACCCGTTATGGAGTCAAGTATCTACCAGGCACATTGGAAGAAGTAAAGGAGATATCTCAAAACTTCAACATAAGTCCCAAATTGGTAACTGATATTAGCGGGACGGAAGAGTCTTTTAAGTCTCTTGCAGGTTCACATATTGATATTATCCATCTTGCTACACATGGTTTTTTCTGGAACGAAGATGATGCAAAGAAACGTAACTATGTTACTTTCTTAAACAATACGAAAAATCTTCGTTCAAATGAAGATAAGGCGCTAACGCGCTCTGGATTGTTCTTCAGTGGTGCTAACTTAGGACTGCGAGGAGAATCTCTGCCAAACGATGTGGAAGATGGAGTTCTTACGGCATTGGAATTGTCTAATATGAATCTTGGGCATGTCGATATGGTTGTGATGTCAGCCTGTGAGAGTGGTTTGGGTGAAACTTCAGGGGAAGGCGTTTTCGGTCTCCAACGAGGATTCAAACTTGCAGGTGCTAATACGCTTTTAATGTCTTTATGGAAAGTTGACGACACTGCAACTCAGATATTGATGAGCAACTTCTATAAGAATTATCTTTCAGGCAAATCCAAACAAGAGAGCCTGAAACTTGCTCAGCAATCACTGCGTAATAATTCTGAATACACTGCTCCAGAGTATTGGGCTGCTTTTATATTACTTGACGCGCTAGATTAAATTAAAAATTCTGTATGAAGAAATTATATACACATAGTTATACTATTGAACTCTATAGAGAACGATTTGGTGTACCTCAACCATTGGGCTCGGGATTATTGATAACGTCCCAGGGCAAGTACCTCATAATAAGTGCTTATCATGTTATTGACATGGAAGATGAACGAATAAGGATTGAAAATGACCCAGACGAAGCTAATATTCCACAGGATGATATGGAAGGAATAATGACTAAGGGCAAAGACACATACTTTGTTATAAATAATAAAGTAAAAGCTATTGTATTGACGGCTCATTATGATGCAGATACTAAAGAGCCTATTTTTAGTGATGATGTCGAGTGGTGTGTTTGTGAGTTATCAGATGAAATGGTGAAATGTTTAATTGAAAAAGGAAAATCTTTTTATGAAATAGACAAGAATCTTTCACTAAACATAAAGTCCGACACTCAAATTATAGTGTCTGGCTATCCTGGATATGCCCAAAAAGGAAATGAAGAAGTCTGTCGCTCATTCAGAAGTGAATTGATTGAAGAATTTAAAACGACTGAAAGTGGCTTGTTTAGGGTTCGTTTCAATCAGCACAAAGCATATTGCCTTGAACTTGAAAAAGAAATACAAATACCACCAAGGGAAGGAATATCAGGAATGAGTGGTGGCGGTTTATGGTATTTGACCGTTGACAATTGTGCCCCATTAGGTATTATTATAAAACAAGACCCTAATGAAAATTATATCGAAGGATTTAGTTTAACTGAGATATTAAGATCTTATACAAAAGAATATATATGAGAAATTTAATTAAAACTTCTATCATCGCATTAATGGTTTGTTTCATAGGAAGTCATGCCATGCATGCAGAAAAAAGGGCTCTTCTTATTGGTATTTCCGACTATGGGAATACTGATGAAGATCCGAACAAATGGGCAAACATTAGTGGCGCAAATGACGTAGCTTTACTCACACCACTGTTCAAAGAACATGGCTTTAACGTGACGAGCCTTGTTGATGCCCATGCAACTCATGTAGGAATAACCAAAGCCCTTAAAAAGCTGGTTAAAGACAGCAAAAAAGGTGATGTGGTATATATCCATTTCTCCATGCATGGTCAACCTTTTGAGGATTTGAATGGAGACGAAGAGGATGGATGGGATGAAGCCCTTATACCTGTAGATGCACAGATGCTCTATTCAGAGGGAGTGTATGATGGTAAAAATCATCTTCTTGATGACGAGTTGGAAGGCTATTTCAATGACATTCGTAAAAAGATAGGTACAAATGGCCAACTCTATGTCATCCTTGATGCCTGTCATAGTGGAACAGCATCAAGAGGCGACGATGACCATGTTCGCGGAACGCGAGAAGGCTTTACTCGTTCCGGAAAGAACTATACTCCCGACAGAACCCAAGAAACTAATGACTACTTCACAGTAGCAACAGCAAAGGGTCAATCTCCAGTTACTTTTATAGAGGCTTGTCGCTCTTATCAAGTTAATCGAGAGGTTCGTGATGTAGACACGAATACATGGTATGGTTCTTTATCATATTATATCGCTCAATCAATGAAAGAACATCAGATTGACTCCTCTGATAATTGGATTGAGGCAGTGAAAACCGGGATGAGCAATAACCGAAGATTGCGTAAACAAAACGTTGTAATTGAAAAATCTGAGTAAGAATAATTATAAGAGTTGGTGTAAAAAGTGCATCAACTCTTATACTTTCTTGTTTACCTTTGATAGACCTTGGTATATTAGAGTGCACAGAGAACTCACTCGGCATAAATAAAATACAAAATGGATAATAACGAAATTCGCAAACAAATGGAGCTGGAGCAGAAACGCGCTTTCTGCAAGCAAAGCTGCACAAAGATTGATCAAGGTCTGGATAAACTTGACCCACGAAGTGGAGAACGGGCTATTTGGGAATTATTCCAAAATGCTCGCGACTTGGCGCGGACTGATACTAATGGGGATAAGACTGCTCATATCAAAATAACTCTGACATCGTCGGAATTTATTTTCGCCCATCAAGGCCAGCCTTTTGATCACGATTCGCTTACCTCGTTGGTAATGCAAGTGTCTTCACGCGGCAAAGAAAATGATGACACTGTCGGTCAATACGGTACCGGTTTTCTTACGACTCATGTCTTCGGTCGTAAGTTGTATGTTTCTGGCTCGTTGGATATGGGTAAATATACTGCTGGTACTTATGCTGACATCAATCGCTTTGTTATTGATCGAACTTATGATAATATTACTGAGTTTGTTGATAAAGTCGCCCATCAACTACTTGCCGTAAACGACTTTGCAGATGCTCCAAAAATAAACTCATGTCGTCAATGGACAGAACTGTGTTATGAACTTTCATCAATGGAAGGAGCTTCAGAAAAAGCAGCGGCTGCCATTACTTCTTCAATTGATATGATTCCTTATGTCATGACTGTCAACAAACCTATTTCGGATGTAATTATAGAAAACACGTTGACAAACGAGAACTATCAGTTTGAGAAAATTCCACTTCCGGATGAAGAAGGATTGAAAGTTATGCTCGTTTCTATCAAGTACAACGGGACATGCGAAGAACGTAAGATCTATTATCTGGAGTCTGAGGATGGCGAAGACATGGCAATACTTCCACTTGAAACACCATTCAAGGCCAAGAGTCTGAGCGGCATCGCAAAATTGTTCGTGTTTTTTCCTCTGCTCGGGACCGAGGATTTCGGTATGGACGCAGTATTCCATTCTAAAAAATTCATCCCAGTAGAGGAAAGAGATGGATTACATTTACCTGTATCTAACGCAAATGTGCGCGTAAAATATGAGCAGAATGTCAGAGTTCTCAATTCGCTTACAGCAATGGTTCACAGATATTACTGTGAACATGCCGAAACTATATCTGACTGGGTAAATGTTACTGGTCTATCATTTGATTGTGAGCATCACAAAGAAGATGTTACTAAAGAGTTCTTTCAGAATTTCAAACAAACGTGGAGTGATTTCTATCAGACTCTTCCTATTGTTGATTTAGACGGCAATAGGGTTTGTGTCAATAAGTCAAACGTCCGATTTTTCTCACAGGAGATTCTCTCGGATATTGAAAATGAAGATGTAGAAGGAAAATTCTTCACTGCCTTATATGATGCAGCCGCTCACGCTAACCAAATGGTATCGCGAGATGAAATTATCTGTTGGAGTAAAGTCGTAGCTTCATGGGATAAAGTACATCCTTCTATGATTGGCGTGGAAGAAATTGCAAAACAGCTTGGCGAATCCGATAATATATCCAAGAACATCCTTCATGCATTTGATATCTATCTTTCTCATAAAGGTGCTGTTTCAATGTTTGATAACTTTGCTCTTATTCCTAACAGGGACGGGCAGAAGAAAAAAAGGACAGATCTTTATGATGCTTCCAATATACCCGAATGGCTTGGAAATATAGCAAAGACTTTAATTCCGAATAAAATAGAAACGTTCGCGGATGACACATTCATCGGATTAGTGAGTATAACATCGTTTACTCGCAATGATTTGCGTGATGCGATCACAAGCCGTCTAAGAAGTTTACGACAGGACTGGCTGGATAAAGGGAATATATACGAATCAACCATAGTAGAAACCTTGCTTAAAATCAGCTCTGTATTTTCGTCTGAAACAGTTTCATCAATTCGCAGGAATGCAGTTGATGTTATCGCTGAGCATTTGGGAATAACTAATGAACTGCGTGTCTTAGTTCCTCTTGACAGCAGTGAACGAGATATTGCAGAACTGCCATTCAAACATTTGGTCGAGTGTATGCTCCTTGAAATATCTCAGAACGATACTGAATGGATAACGGCCAATATGGACTATATCGTGTCGATACATTCTGTACTCTCAAATTGGGCTGAATATTATAATCGAAATAATCATGACGGATTATGTGTTAAATATGGGGCGTTCCCGAATCGAAATGCAAGCTCATGTGTAGTCCGTGATCTCGAAAAGGGAATAGATATTCCAAATGAACTCTCTGTATTATATCAGGATGTAATTGGTAAAGATCTTAACGATAGATTGGTAGACAATCAATTTGAGCCATTCTATGATTTCGTTGAACTTTCGGCCAAAGATGTTGCGGAAGAGATAGAGAAAAAATTGGAAGAAAATGGGTTTAAGAATTCAGCAGTTCTTGATATCATCAACAATATTGACAAGGATGGATGTTGGGCGTACTGGTTTCCTCATATTGCAACCCAAAAAGCCGAGTTGTTTCTTAATCACGTTCGCGAAGATTGCAAAGAAAGCGTTTTCAAGTTGATGAAAATAAACGATCCTGATAAGTTGGAGCAACTTGCAGAACTTGCGGATGAGATTGATCTTGATGAAATTCTTAATAAAGGACGTGCTGCTATGATTTCTCAAAGAAATCAAGAAGCAGACTTCAAGTTCAAATTTGAATTGGGAAAATATGTTGAGCGTATGATTCAACAACATTTGTCTAATTCTATCTCTGCTGACGATATAACTGTGGAAGTTGAACAATACGGTTCAGATTTAAGCATATGCAAAAATGGCAATCCAGTATACTACATTGAAGTGAAGTCTCGCTGGGGTACTGACCAATCCGTGATGATGTCGCCGTTGCAAATGAAACTATCTGTTGAAGAAGCCAACAATTATGCGTTATGCTGCGTGGATATGTCTCACTTGAAACTCTCAGATGAAGATGAGCATATCTACCCTTCTTTAGAAGAAACATTACCATTGATTAAGGTTCTTCCAGATATAGGTAATCTAAACAGAGAGGTAGCAGATATTGCAAGTGAATGTACTAACCGCCTCGTCCATATCGGAGGGGATTTCAAATGCATTGTCCCTCAGGCTACAATTCGGAATCATGGCGTTAGTTTCAACACACTCATTGATGAAATAATATCCAAAGTTTAAATACTTTAGCGTAATGCGGTGCTAGATGATTTTTTCGGATATAATAGCAAGTGATTATAGCGGTTGTTTGTCGCTCTTCATTTATTTTTGCTAACTTTGCAGTCTGAAATACAAGACAATGGCACAAAATTACGAAGATATTGTACGCGAGTGGTACACTCGCTTGCGCCCGGAGTTTCTTCGCCGCTTGACGGCGAAGTATTCCGGTTTATCGCTCTATGATGCCGAAAACCTTTATCAAGATGCGTTTATAGCAGTTCAGGAGAATTTGATGCTTGGACGTATCAAAGAAGACACTTCATGGAGCAGCTATATTATGACCATAGGAATGAATATGGCCAGTAAAGCGTGGCGAAAAATAGGCAAGACCGATTCTGCCGATGAGGGATTTAATGATGAAGACGAGGATTCTGGTTCTAAAACGGCTCGTAAGGTTCAGGAACTACTGAAAACTATGCCGGATGAAAATGAAGAAACTCCTCTGTATAAAAATGCAATACTTCGGTAAATTTTTACCGAAAAATTAAAAGTTAAACAATAGAACCGGC